>Ga0111539_10003290_pt1 | contig 21352 bp, 19 predicted proteins | sample RhiMethybrSRZTD1_FD_79667 | JGI IMG/M metagenome (GOLD analysis project Ga0111539, IMG submission 79667) | Populus rhizosphere microbial communities from Tennessee, USA - Rhizosphere MetaG P. TD hybrid SRZTD1 (version 2) (version 2) | ecosystem: Host-associated > Plants > Roots > Rhizosphere >...
GATCTGTACTACCGCCTCAACGTCGTGCACATCGAGATGCCGTCGCTGAACAAGCGTCGCGAAGACGTGCCGCTGCTGGTCTCGCACTTCCTGGAGAAGATCGCGCAGGAGAGCGGCCAGCAGCGTCACATCTATGCACCGGAAGCTGTCGAGCTGCTCGTCAGCGCGGATTGGCCCGGGAACGTGCGGCAGCTGGAAAACGTGGTGCGGCAGAACGTCGCGCTCGCGACCAGCCCGATCATGAGTGCCGAGCTCGTGCAGGCAGCGCTCGGCGGCGGCCCGACACGTCTGCCCTCCTTCGACGAAGCGCGCGACGAGTTCACGCGCAACTATCTTTCGCAGATCCTGCAGATCACCGGCGGCAACGTCAGCCAGGCGGCACGCCTCGCGAAGCGCAATCGCACGGACTTCTACAAGCTGCTCGCGCGTCACCAGCTGACGCCCGAGGATTTCAAGCAGCGCTAAAAAGAAACCCGCCTCACGGCGGGTTTCTCGCTTCAGCGAACCGAAAGCGGGACCTACGCTTTCTTCCGGCGCGCCAAGCCGAGGCTCAGCAGTCCGAGGCCGAGCATCAATAGCGTCGTGGGCTCCGGCACGTCCGTCGGCGTCCCGCGCGAGAAGATGCTGAAGTGCGAAACGTTATGAGCAGTCGACCCGCCTCTGAAATCGAACGGGGGTTCCGTAAAAGGCGTGGTCCAGTTTCCTGCTGCCGCAGTGATGATGAAACTGATCAGGTTGGTATCTGCACCATCCTTGAATGTGATCATGTAAGTGAGACCCGCGGTCAGGCTGCCGATGTCCCACGAGCCGGACGCCGCACTGGCCTCCGTCTGCAACCACCCGTCGACCCCCGACCAATCGCTGAAACCGAAGAATCCGGCCGCGTTGACATTGGTCAGATTGGCGACGTTGTTGTTATCCGGCGGAGCCAGGTACTGACAGGCCGTTGACGAGTCGACATGGCTCAAGGAGCCTGCACAGTCGACCAGCACAGCCCACGCGGGGGATGTGGCTCCGAAAGTACCTGCCAGGACGAGCGCTGCGGCCAGTGCTTTCGTCCTGAGTAGAGACGTTCTGATGCTCATTGGATGAACCCCTTCTAGCTGATTGACGCTGTTTCTTGGCAGCGTAATTCGCACTTCGAGAAGCAAACTGCGTGCCACGGCATCCAAGTCGTTGAGTTGTAGCCAATGAGACCCGCTCGTGCCGACGCGGCAGCTGCAGCAATGGAAAGGCACGCGTCATGAACCAACGAGGTATTCGCCCAACGGTGCTCCGTCGAACGGAGCGGGCGCGCCAAAAGAAAAACCCGCCTCGCGGCGGGTTTCTCTCACTGCAAACTTCTGCAGAATTCTTTTGACTTCAGACCTTCTTGCGGCGCGCGAACCCGAGGCCCATCAGGGCGAGGCCGAGCATAGCCAGCGTCGCCGGCTCCGGCACGTTGTGGTCACGCTCACCGGTGCCGTACACCGTCATGTGCGACAGACCACCACCCCTGTTGAACACGTTCACGAAGCTCCACTGACCACTGGTGACCAGGTCGTTCAGCAGGTACACGAACCACTCGTCCGGTTTGGTGCCGGTGCCGAACTTGAAGCCGATCGCGACATTGGCGTAGTCGTCCCAGAAGCTGGGGTCGTCGATGAAGAACGAGCCTGAGGTGTTCTTTGAGCCGGACTGGGTGTAGTGGCCCAGGGTGCTGCCGGTTTGGTCGAAGTTACCGACCAGTGTCCACTCCGGGTGCAGGTTCAGGAACGGATCGTTGCCGCCGCCCTGGCCGATGTTGCCGGCCTGGCCGTTGCCATAGCCCGCCTCGATGCATGACGACACGTAGGCGCTGTCCACGTTCATGTGGTTGTTGGTCAGCACCTTGCAGGAGACCGGGACCGCCGCGGCCGGGGCTACATAGCCGACGGCTGCCAGGGCGAGAACCGCTGCGCTGCCCAGGATTTTTGCTCTTGCACTCATTACTGGTTTCTCTTTCCGTTGGTTCAGTCCGGCCGCGACGCTCGCCGCCAGTCACTTGGCTGTAACCAGTGCAAGCGCCGTACCATAAAAACAATCCTAGTGATTACATTGCCTTATGCGTCAGGGCTCTGGGCGGTAGCCCTTTGGTGTAATGGGCCGCGACTCCACCCAAAGGTGTAGTTGTGAACTGCATCACAGTCCTGCGAATCGCACCTTGCGCGCGTGAAAGGCTTCCGCAATGCCATGCTCGGCGCGGCATTCGACGCCTCGTAACAGCGCCAATGCGCGGAAAGTATCCGGCTTGAACCAATCGCGCCGGCGCTGGCTCGCGTACGCCTTCATCAACGCGTCGACCTTCGCCCGGAGCTGCGCCGGCGTGAGCGGCACGTAAAAGTTGGGCTGTCCGAGCCCGCCATCCCATTTCGGGATCTCATATTCCAGCACGGTGTGATCGCGAAACGTGTTCCACACCATCTCGTTGACGATCCGATGATCCTGATGGCGATCATCGCGCTCGTGGCAGAGGATCAGGTCCGGCGCGGGCAGACTCTTCAGCGATTCGAAGAACGCTTTGATCGCGGCGTAGTGCGCCGGGAACAGGCCGTCGGCGAACTCGCCGCACAGCAGTTGGCCGCGCTGTTTCGCATTCACGAGCATCGCCATCGCGCGCTGCGTTTCCGCGCGCCGTTCGGGCGTGCTGCTGGCAACGACCCAATTGATCAGCAGTTTCGGCCTGCATTCCTGCAGCATCCGCAGCGTGCCGCCGCAGCCGATCTCGATGTCGTCGCAATGCGCGCCGATGCACAGCACCTGCATGGCCGCTTTGGGCGACACCTGTCCGATGAGATCGAGCATGAAGGCCGCGCCGATCTAGCCTGCGCTCGGTGACGCGTTTGCGGCGGGCTGCCACAGCATCCACGGGCACTGGCCGCGCGCTTCCATGCGATCGAAACTGATCTTGTCTTTGAACGTATCCATGCATTGCCAGAAGCCTTCCCAGCGATACGTCAGCAGCTTGTTCTGGGTGATCAGCCGATTGAACGGCTGCTCGACCAGCTCCTCGCCTTCCTCGATGTAGTCGAAGATCTGCCGCCGCATGATGAAGTAGCCGCCGTTGATCCACAGCCGCTGGTCGGGCATCGCGCCCATGCGCGTGACGACGCCGTCCTCGCCGGCAAACACTGCGTGGAAGCTCTGGCTGCTGCGCACCGAGGCGAACGTGGCGACTGCGTCTTTGCGCGCCACGAACGAGGCGATCTGCTCATTGAGCGGCAGATCGGACAATCCGTCCGCATAGTTGGCGAGAAACACCTCGTCGTTGCCGAGGTACTTGCGCACTCGCAGGAGCCGTTGACCGATATTGCTGTGCAAGCCGGTGTCGACGAATGTGATACGCCAGTTGTCCAGGTCGCGCGAGTGCAGCTCGGTTTCGTGGCCGGCGACCAGCGTGAAGTCGTTCGACAGCGCCTCGTTGTAGTTGAGGAAATACTCGCGCACGAGATCGCCGCGATAGCCGAGGCACAATATGAACTCTGTGTGACCGTGATACGCGTAGTAGCGCATCAGGTGCCAGATGATAGGCCGCGGACCGACGCTCACGAGCGGCTTCGGAATCGTGTCCGAATGCTCGCGCAGTCGCGTACCGAGCCCGCCGCAGAACAAAACCACTTTCATCGAGCACTTCTCCTGGTGCGCACCGGGACGATCATAATCCTCAACATGCTGGAAGTTCCGCGAGAAGCGTCTCGCGTGGCCGCCTTAGTCCTATTGTCGGATCCCTTTACGGTTTCTCAGATGCGACGCTCACGAGCACTTGGCCGGTCCTCGGACTTTGCTACGCAGCTCTCAATATCCGTCACCCGTAGCGACCCGTTTTGCTTAAAATCCCCGAATTATTATGCAATTTCGGCAATGCACGGTCGTCGGTGCCTGGCTCATCGAACCGACGCCGCACGAGGATCAGCGCGGACGCTTCATGCGGGCCTGGTGCGCGCAGGAATTCAGGGAACACGGCATCGAATTCACGCCCCTGCAGGCAAATATGGGGTTGAGTCGGCGCCGGGGCACGATTCGCGGCATGCACTTTCAAGTGGCGCCGGCCCTCGAAGCGAAGCTCGTGCGCTGCACGCGCGGTGCGTTGTTCGACGTGGTCGTGGACCTGCGCCTCGAATCGCCGACATACCGGCGCTGGTACGGCGTGGAACTGACTGCCGACAATGGGCGCATGCTGTACGTCCCGGAAGGGTGCGCGCACGGCTGCCAGTCGCTGGTGGACGAGACCGAATTCCACTACATGGCCTCGGCGGTGTTTGCGCCGAAGCAGGCCACGGGTGTCAGATACGACGATCCCGCGCTCGCGATCGAATGGCCGCAGCCGGTATCGCTGGTGTCCGATCAGGACCGCAATTGGCCCCTCATCGGGTCGTAGGAGAAAAGTCATGAGCTCCCCGGTAAATACCGCCGTCTACAGCGTGCTGCAGGCTCGCGAGAGCGAGCGTCGGCCCATTCGTGTTGGCGTCGTAGGCGCCGGCGCCACCGGGCGCGCCATTGCCTTGCAGCTGGGAACACCCGTTCCGGGCATCCGACTCGCCGCAATCGCCAACCGGACCGCGGCGCATGCGGAGCGGGCGCTGCGCGAAGCCGCGATCGCGAACTGGGAGTCGGCGGAGACCGCGAGCCAGGCGGACGCCATCATCGCGAGCGGCAAGACCGTGCTGACCGACGATGCAACCGTGCTCACGCGCGCGGGCAATCTCGACATCATCATCGAAGTCACCGGAACCGTGGACTTCGCCGCGAGCGTCGCGCTCGACGCCTTCGCACATCGCAAGCCGGTGGTGCTGGTCAACGCCGAGGTCGACTCGCTCATCGGGCCGATCCTGAAGGCTAAAGCCGACGAGGCCGGCGTCGTAGTCACGCACACCGACGGCGACGAGCCAGGTGTGGCGATGACACTGTTCCGCTATTGCCAGAGCGTCGGACTCAAGCCGGTCGCGGCCGGCAACATCAAGGGCATGGTCGACTACTACCGCACGCCCGATACGCAAACACAGTTCGCGGCGAAGCACGATCAGGACGTGCGCAAGGTCACCTCGTTTGCGGACGCAACCAAGCTGTCGATGGAGACCACCGTGCTCGCCAACGCCACCGGCTTCGGCGTCGCCCGTCGCGGCATGGTCGGGCCTGCGTGCGGCTACGTTCGCGAGCTCGCGAAGCTCCTGCCGCGCGAGCCCATGCTGAGCGGCGGCATCGTCGACTACTCGGTCGGCGCCGCGCCCCACACCGGCGCATTCGTCGTCGTGCACGAGGAAAACGTCTACAAGCAGACGCAGCTCGCCTACTACAAGCTCGGCGACGGTCCGTTCTACGTCTTCTACACGCCGTTCCATCTGCCGCACATCCAGATCCCGTCGACGATCGGCCGCGCCGTCATCCACGCGGATTCGACGGTCGCGCCGCGCGGCGGTCCGTCGTGCGAAGTCGTGACGGTGGCGAAGCGCCCGCTGAAGGCAGGCGAGCGGTTGGACGGCGTCGGCGGCTTCTGCGCTTACGGCCTGATCGACAATCACTCCGCCGCGCGTGCGGCGAACGCGTTGCCGATCGCGCTGTCGGAAGGCTGCGTCCTGTTGCGCAATGTCGCCAAGGACGACGTCGTGTCATTCGACGATGTGAAGATGCCTGCGACCCGGCTCAGCGATCAGCTCTGGATGGAACAGATGCAGCGCTGGTCGCCGGCGAGCCTGGTCAAGCGCCGCGCCGCGACTGGCGCGTGACCTCCACCTTCCCGAGAAACGCACTCCAGTGAACAACGTCGTCGTCATCGGATCCGGCATGGCAGGCTACGGCGCCGCCACTGTCCTGCATACCCAGGGGCAGCGGCCCGTCGTCTACGAAAAGAGCCCGTACTACGGCGGCCACACGTCCTCCTTCGTCGACAAGGGCTTCCTGTTCGATCTCGGTCCGCATATTTCCTTCACCAAAGACGAGCGGATCCAGAAGCTCCTGGCCGGCCATGTCGACGACAAGTACGAGGCCCTGCAGGTCAAGCTCGACAACTACTGGAAGGGGCTGCGACTCACGCACCCGGTGCAGCTGCATCTCAATGGGCTGCCGCACGATCTGATCATCGAAGTCATTACCGACTTCGTGAAAGAGCACGCGGCGCCCGAGCCCAAGGTTGCGAACTACGAGGAATGGCTGATCGCGAGCTATGGCCGCAAGTTCGCCGAAACCTTCCCGATGACCTACGCGCGCAAGTACCACACCACCGATGCGAAGAACATGAGCACGGACTGGCTCGGCCCGCGCATGTACCGCCCCAGCCTGCAGGAGATGCTGCGCGGGGCGCTCGGCCCGTGGTCGCCGGACGTGCACTACATCACGCACTTCCGCTATCCAACCCACGGCGGCTTCTTTTCGTATCTCAAGGACTTCCCGCGCGTCGCCGACATCAAGCTGGAGCACGAGGTGGTGGCGATCGACCCGAAGGCGCGGCAAGTGCGCTTCGCGAATGGCGCGACGATCGGCTATGGCGGCCTCGTGTCCTCCATCGCCCTGCCGGCGCTCATCCCGATGGTTGCAGGCGCGCCGCAGGAGGTGCTGGCCGCGGCGCGGCGGCTGGCTGCCACCACTTGCGTGCTGGTGAACGTCGGCGTGAATCGCGCCGACCTCTCGGAAGGCCAGATCACGTACATCTATGACGAAGACATCGTGTTCACGCGGCTGAGCTTCCCGCACATGCTGTCGGCGACGAACGCGCCGCCGGGCTGCGGCAGCATTCAGGCGGAAGTGTATTTCTCGGACAAGTATCGCCCGCTGCAGCAATCTCCCGAGCAGATCATCGAGCGCGTGATCGCCGACCTGCGTCGTTGCGGCACGCTGCGCGAGGACGACCAGATCCTGTTCCGTGGCGCCAAGGTGGTGCGCTACGCCAACGTGATTTTCGACCTGGAGCGCGCCGCAGCGGTCAAGACCGTGCACGGCTACCTCGACGACGTCGGCATCCGCTACTGCGGCCGCTACGGCGACTGGGGTTACATGTGGACGGACGAAAGCTACATCAGCGGCGAGCGCGCGGCCGAAAAGGCGCTCAGCACCAGCCGCCCGGTGCGGCGGGATCCGGCGCCCGCCGGAGCCAGCAGTGGCTAAGACCGATCAGCTCGGCATCATCGCGTTGGTGCCGGACGATTGGGACGGCATCGTCACGCTGCGACATCAGGTGTTGCAGCGGCTGGCGCGGTACCACAGCATCGTGTGGGTCGAGCCAGCGCTGAACTGGCGTGAATTTCTCAAGCCTTCCAGCTCGCGCTTCCTGGCTTCGGATCGCTGGTCCGAGCCGACGCCTTCGATGGAGGTCCTGGCGAGCGGCTGTCTGCATCCGAACTTCCACCGTCCCGGCTGGCTGAGCGTCGCGAGCCTGCGCTCGAGGCTCGCCAGCGCGCGCAGGCGATTGCTCGCGCGCGGCGCCAAGCGGATCGCGCTCTATATCTGGCGCGACCAGTACGCAGGCGCACTCGATGCCGTCCCCCACGACTTCAGCTGCTATCACATCGACGACGAATACAGCTTCTCGGACAAGAACCTGCCGAACTCGCCGCGCGAAGTCAGTCTGCTGCAGCGGGTGGACCAGGTCATCGTGCATTCGCCCGCGCTGTTCGGCAAAAAGGGCGGCATCAATCGCAATACCAGTCTCATTCCCAACGGCGTGGACTTCCGTCTGTTCTCGACCCCGCATCCGGAGCCCGCCGACCTTGCGCCGATCCCGCACCCGCGGATCGGCTATGCAGGCGTGATCAAACGACAGCTCGATCTGGATCTGCTGCTGCGACTCGCCCAGGCGCGACCGCAATGGTCGTTCGTGCTGGTCGGACCGGTTACCAACGTCAGGGGGAAAGAGGGGCAGATGGAGGCGCTGCGCCAGTCGCCCAACGTCCACTTCCTGGGCGGCAAACCGGTGCAGGACTTGGCGAGCTACGTCCAGCACTTCGACGTGGGCCTGATGTGCTACGAAGTGAACGACTACACGCGCTACATCTATCCGCTCAAGCTGCACGAGTACCTGGGCGCGGGACTGCCGACCGTTTCATCTTCCATCGACGTGCTGCGCGGCTTCGAGCATGTCGTAACGATCGCGCGAAACGATGCCGAGTGGCTGGCCGCAATCGAGGCGGGACTCGCTGAAGACGATCGGGACGGCAGCGCCGTCCGGGCGCGCCAGGTCGTGGCGCAAGCGAACGACTGGGACGTGCTGGTCGAACAGATCGCGCGGCTGTTCGAGCCCGAGGCGAAGCCGGCCCTGGCCGCCGCCCGCTCCTCGCAAGCCACAGCCGCTTAGCATTCACAATCAGGATTAGAGAACGGCTCGATGAGCGAACCCAAAGTCATCATTGGTCTTCCGGTCTACAACGGCCAGAAGTACCTGGGCGCCGCAATCGATAGTCACCTGTCGCAATCGTTCGGCGATATCGCACTGGTGATTTCCGACAACGGCTCCACCGACGCGACCGCCGACATCTGCACCGACTACGCGCGCCGCGATTCGCGGGTCAGATACCTGCGGTCACCCGAGAACCGGGGCATTCTGTGGAATCACCGACGGGTCATGGAGGCGATTACCAACCCGGGTCAGTATTTTCGCTGGGCGGGCGCCGACGACGTGATGGAGCCGGGGCTCTTGCAGGCGATGGTGGAAATCCTCGATGCGCGCCCGGAGGTCGAAGCCGTCGTGCCGGGCACGAAGAACATCGACGACCAGGGCAATGTCATCGGCGCCATGGCCAAGGCACTCGACCTGCAGTCGACCGACGCATACGAACGCGCACGGCGCGTGCTGACGGCGCACTATCAGCATGTGATCGCCTACGGCCTGCTGCGCGCATCGACGATCCAGCGCATACGGACCGGACCCAACTACATCGGCTGGGATCCGGTCTTCGTCTGGGAGCTGGCGCTGCACGGCCAGATGGTCGAGCTGACCTCGCATTGCCTGCTCCGGCGCTTTCACGCCGGCTCGATCTCGCGCGTCAAGACGGCGAAGGAAATGCGCAAGTGGGTCGAGCCGAATTCCAAGGCCGGCATGAACTTTCCGCACTGGACCTGGGCTTACGAGCGCATGCGCACGCTCATGGCCAGCCCGCTGACGATGCGCGAGCGCTTGCGCATCGGTGCCTTCCTTGCGCGCGTGACAATGTGGAACCGCCGCTCGCTGCTGCGCGACGTCACTCAGGCTGCCCGGCGTTCGCTCGGCCTGTCCGACGAATACACGTTCTAGGAATTCGATGTCTGTCGTTGCCAAGAGCTACGTCAAGACGACGCTCGCGTGCTTTGCGCTCGCCGTCGCGGCCTCCGCGTGCGCGACCTTCGCGCTGCTGTGGCTGCCGCCGGCGATCGGCTTTGCCATTGCCGCGTTGAGCGCACTGATCGCATTCGTCGCAATCGTCTTTGCAGCGACTGGGGAGCTCGTGCGTTACCGGCACAGGCTGGGCGCGCGTAGCGAGCGCGATCTCTTCCTCGAGCTGAATCGCTCGCGCGACGCGTCTGCCATCGCGGCAGGAGCAGGGCCGCGCACCGGCTGGCTGCGCCGTCGGTTCGCAAGGAGGTTCCTCGGCCATGATCTGGTCGTTGGTGACGAGGTTGAGATCCGGCCCTGGGCCGAGATCCGCGCGACGCTCGATGAGCGGGGTTGCTTGGAGGAATTGCCATTCATGCCGGAGATGCTCGCCCTGTGCGGCCAGCGTGCGCAGGTGTTCCGCTGCGTGCATCGGATCTTCGACTACCGCAAGAGTCGTCGCATGCGACACATGGACCGCGCGGTGTTGCTGGTCGGCACGGTCTGCGATGGATCCAGTCACGGCGGATGCGAGGCGGCCTGCCACACGATCTGGAAGCCGGCGTGGCTCCGCAGAGTCGCGCCCGGCACAGCCAGGCCGCCTGCAGCGACAACACGTCCGGAGGCGCAAGGCAGCGAGGTCCTGCGATTCGGCACTCAATTCGATCCTCGCTTCGACCCTGCGACGCCACGCTATGCCTGTCAGCTGACACAGCTGCACGCCGCTTCGCAACCCATAGACAAGCTGACCCTGCGGCACTTCCTGCTGCCGGTGGTCTCGGGCAATGTCGCGCCGGCGGCGTTCGTCGTCGGCTGGCTCACGCATCTCTTCAACAAGCTGCAGCACCGGCGGCACGGCATCGGCTTCCCGCAATTCGAGCCGAACGGCCGCGACCCGGGCGCTGTGAGCCATGAAGAACCGGCGCTGCAGCCCGGCGACCCCGTCCGGGTCCTGTCGCCCGCCGAGATCCGCGCGACGCTCAACGAGCGGCACTTGCACCGCGGCATGTGGTTCGAGCCCGACATGATGAAACACTGCGGTCATCGCTATCGCGTGCAGGCGGAGATCCGCAAGATCGTCGACATCGTCAACGGCGAAATGCGCACCATGAAGACGCCGGCCTACGTCCTGCGCGACGTGCATTTCTCGGGAGAGCGACAATTGTTCAACGCTCAGTACGAGCCGCTGTTCTGGCGCGCCGCATGGTTGCGGCGAGATCCTCACTCCGACGGCGCATCGTGACGCACGCGTAATGTCGATCGAACGCCAAGCGATATCGGCTCTGAAATGGGCGACGGCCGGCAAGCTCGTGGTCCAGACCGTGAGCTGGGCGGCCACGCTCGTCGTAGTGCGGCTGCTCACCCCGATCGATTACGGCCTGATGGCCAAGGTCGGCGTGGTGTGTGCGATCGCGAACGCCATCGCCGAGCTCGGCCTGGGCTCAGCAATCGTGCGCTCGGCCGAAGTCACGCGCCTGGAGCTGCGCAAGCTCTATGGCCTCTCCCTGCTGTTCAGCGTCGGCATCACGGCAGCCGTTGCGGCCGCGTCGCCATTGTTCGCGCTCCTGTTCCGCGAGCCGCGATTGACCTGGCCCATCGCTGTGGCATGCCTGCAAATCATCATCGGTGCCGTTGCCATCATTCCGAGCGCGCTCGCGACGCGCGATCTGTCGTTCAAGCGACTGTCGATGATCGAGATCGTTGCGGGCATCACCAGCGCGAGCGCAATGCTGCTGCTCGCGCTGTTCGGCATGGGTGTGTGGGCGCTGGTGCTCGGCACCCTCCTCGGCGCAATCGCCCGCAGCTCGGCGCTGCTTGCGTTCGGCGAGCGCGTGTGGCCGCTCTTCTCGCTGCGCGGCGTAGGCGAGCATCTGAAGTTCGGTCTCACGCTGGTGGCGAACAGGGTGAGCTATTTCATCCTGGTGCAATCGGACGTCCTGATCGGCAGCGCCTTCCTGTCGACCACCGAGATCGGCCGATATTCCGTGGCGCTCCAGCTCGCGACGCTGCCGATGGCGAAGGTCATGGGAACGATCAATCAGATCACGTTGCCCGCCGTTGCGCGCCAGCAGGACGATCCGGCGCGCGTCCGCCAGAGCATTCTGAAGTCGATCGGCATCATGTCGCTGGTTGCGTTTCCGACGCTCTGGGGAATTTCGGCCGTCGCACCCGAAGCGGTGCGCGTCCTGCTGGGTGAGAAGTGGCTGGAAGCCGTGCCGGCGCTCGCAATCCTGCCGCTCGTCGTGCCGATACGCATGGTGTGCAGCCTGCTGTTCACGACTGCGCTCGCGCTCGGACATCGCCAGCTCGACCTGCGCAACACGATCATCAACTTCGTGCTGTTGCCAAGCGGCTTCTTCATCGGCGCCCACTGGGGGATGGTGGGTCTGTGCGTCGCGTGGCTGGTTGCAGTACCGCTGGCGTATTCCTTCACTGTGCCGGCTGTCGTGCGCTGCATCGGCATTCGCCCGCGCGACCTCATCGCGGAGATCGGTGCGCCGGCGCTTGCTGCCGGCGTGATGTACGCAGCAGTCGCCGGCCTTCGTCTTGCGCTGACAGGACAGCCCACTCTGGTGGCGCTGTTTACGATGTGCGTCGCCGGAGCTCTGGTCTACGTTGCCGCGATAGCGCTCCTGTCCCGGCGGCACCTGGTCAGCATCAGCGGCTTCGCCCGCTCGCTGCTCGGCCGCCGGGCGCCGAAGGTCGCGTAGCGCCAGCCGTTACAGATTCCCGGCGCGGAAGGATTTGTAGCCCAGATTCTTGGGCGTAGCGCCATCCACGGGCCAGAAGCCGATCCCGGGCTGGCCAGAGGACCAGACCGTTCCGCCTTTGCGAGTGACGTCCACGGTAGCGACCGTGTCACCGTTGATCTTGACGGTAACGATGTTGCCCCTGATCTCTGCGCGCAGCACGTCGCCGTCCCTCGGCACCGGTACGCTACCCCGACCTGGATCGTAGAGCGCCGTGTAGTTGCCGCGCGAGCCGTTCCAGCGCACGACAGCGAGGTAGCCTGTCAGACCCCACAGCACCTCGTAACCATGTGCGTTCTCCGAACTAATCGAAAAGCGCAACAGCAATTCCACTTCGTGGTTCGCCGAATAGCCGCTGACCGCGTACACGGTCCCTTCCGCAAACTGATTCGGCGCGTACGTCTGAAACGACTTGCTCAGGTGCGCAATGGTGTCGTCGTAGCGCGACCCGGATTGTCCGGACGCCACGGTTGCGTAGACCTTGCCCGATGCCGAAGCGGGATTATTCCATTTCAGCCCGGCGGACTTGCCCGTGACCCAACGTCCACCTTCCGACAGCGGATTCTCGTTGGCCGGGAAATTCGTCGAGTAGCTGCCGGCGGCAGGAGGATTGACCGGCTCGGCAGGCGTGCAGCCCTCTGCGGCCACTGCGTAATCGTGTGCGGTCAACGCGAGGCCGAATGCCATCCAGATGGTGAAGGCGGCGCGGAATTTCATGTCGTTGCTCCCTGAGAAGGCGCGAATCACAAATTGATTTCCCGCGCTCAACACTCGACAGCGTCGCGCGGTTCCCGCGCGCGCTGCTTCAACGCGCAGCTGGCACAATGTGCATGCAAAGATCGATCGGCTCTTCACCATGCGCGTGCATGTTGCGCGTTGAGGTGTCGCGGAAACCAGTCAACTGTTGCCAGCGCATCATCGATGCGAGTTTGTTCTTCGTACGTCGACGCCCCGTGGCCGCGCAAGGACTTCCACTACGTGCGCCACGGAAAGCGCGCGTGACCAACTCAGCGCACGCTTGCTGTTCGAGTACGGATCGCTACAGATTGCCGGCGCGGAAAGATTTCCAGCCGAGATTGTGCGGAGTGGCGCCGTCCACCGGCCAGAAGCCGATGCCTGGCTGGCCTTCCTGCCAGATGGTTCCGCCCTTCACGCCGACATCGACGGTGACGACGGTGCTGCCATTGCGCTTCACCGTCAGCGTATTGCCGCTGATCTCTGCGCGAAGCACGTCGCCGTTCCGCGGAGGCGGAATGCTGCCTGTGCCTGGATCGTACAGCGCCGTGTACTTGCCGCGCGGACCGTTCCAGCGCACGACAGCGATATAGCCTCTCAGGCCCCACAGCACTTCGTAGCCATGAGCATCGTGCGCGCTGATCGAAAAGCGCAACAGCAACTCGACTTCGTGATTCGCCGAGTAACCGTCGACGGCGTACACGGTCGCTTCGGCAAACTGATTCGGCGCGAACGTGTGCAGCGACTTGCTCAGATGCGCGATGCTGTCGTCATAGCGCGAGCCGGACAGTCCCGACTGCACAGTTGCATAGATCTTGCCCGATGCCGATTCGGGATTGTTCCAGTCGAGCCCCACGCTCTTGCCGTTGATCCAGCGGCCGCCTTCGGCAACAGGATTCTCGGTGGCCGGAAAGTTGGTCGAGTAGCCGGCGGTGTCGCTCGGGCAATCCGTCGCGACGGAGGAGCCGCCGTCGACGCTGAGCTGAGGCGGCGGGCACGGCGTGGCCGCTGCTGCGAAATCGGAGGCGGCGGCCAGCGAGAGGCCGAACACGAGCCAGCCTGTGGCCCCGACGCGAAACTTCATCATCGTTGCTCCCGTAAAGTTCACGAGCGCGAAAGCTGCATGTAGCGATCGATCTGCTCTTCGCACAGCGCACGCGCATCCTGCCCGCTGCCGTGTCGGCGAAACCAGTCAGCAGTCCATGCCAGTGCTTCATCCAACGGCAGCTTGCACACCCAGCGCAACTCGCGGATCGCCTTCTGCGAGTTCAGGCGCAGATCCAGTTCTTCGTGCGGATGAACGCGCGCGTCCTGAACCCAGGGCGGCTCGACGCCCCACGGGCGCGCCAGGACTTCCACTACGTGCGCCACCGGCTGCATGTCTGCATCCGCAGGCCCGAAATTCCATTCCGTCGCATGGCGCTCCGGTTGTTCGTACAACGCCTCGGCCAGCGTGAGGTAGCCAGACAGGCAATCGAGCACGTGCTGCCAGGGACGGATCGCTGCCGGATTGCGCAGCACCACCGGCTTGCCGCTGCTCAGCGCTGCAATTGTTTCCGGAATGAGCTGATGCGGAGTCCAGTCGCCGCCGCCGATGACATTGCCCGCGCGCGCACTCGCGAGCCCGGTGCTCCGCTGCCCCCCGCTGAAAAACGATTCACGGAACGCGCGTGCGACCAGCTCGGCGCAAGCCTTGCTGCTCGAGTAAGGGTCGCGGCCGCCGAGCGAGTCGTTCTCGCGGTAGCCCCAGGCCCAGCGTTGATTCTCGTAAACCTTGTCGGTCGTCACGTTGACAATGGCGCACCGTCCTTTGAGATTGCGCGCGGCGCTGAGCACGCTCGCAGTGCCGACGACGTTGGTCGAATACGTTTCGATCGGATCTTCGTACGAGCTCAGCACCACAGATTGCGCGGCCAGATGCAGCACCACATCCGGCGCACACCGCATCATTTCACCCGCAATCCGGGTCGGATCGCGAATGTCGCCGATCACAGACGTGACGGCTGCGTCGACGCCAGCTTTTGCGTAGAGACTCGGGTTCGTCGGGGGCGGCAGCGAATAACCGTGCACCTGCGCGCCCATGCGGTGCAGCCACAGACTGAGCCAGCTGCCCTTGAACCCAGTATGGCCGGTGAGAAAGACGCGCTTGCCGCGCCAGAAATCAGGGTTCATCTGTTGCCACCTTATGTCACGCTTTGCGGCGGACCAGCATCAGCTCCATCGAGGGTCCTTCATTGAGCATGCCCCCAAGCGCCGTATCGACGCCATAGCCAAGCGCACCCGCGAAGGCCGGTAAGCGCTGGATCACCGCGTTGCTGCGCTCCCAGAGCGCGTCCATGCGCGCCGCGCCGCGCGGCGTAGCGCAGTTGTTCGGCTGCACCATGCAGAAAAAAATCGGCGTGCGCGACACGATGTCCAGGCCCGCCCGGCTCAACGCCTGTTGCCAGTGCTCGAGCGAGCGCCAGTGGATGTAACCGCGATGCTCACTCGGCCGTCGCAGGAACTGATCGTGCATTGCGAACAGACCGCCGGGACGCAGCACCTCGGCGATGTTGCGCAGCGCGCTCTCGAGCAGCGAGTCGTCGACCACGTGATAGAGAACATCGAGGCAAGTGACGAGGTCGTAGCCAGCACCGCAATCCGCCTGCAGACCCGGCGCCGTGATGTCACGACGCAGGAACCGGAACTGCGGATAGCGCTCGGCAAGGAAGCCGACAGCAGCAGCGCTCAGATCCAGCCCGGTGATTTCGCGCACACCGCAGCGCTGCCAGAAATCGAGATACGCGCCGACGCCGGCGCCGATCTCGAGCAGTCGCTTGCCCTGCGGATCGAACCCGACGCGCTGCAAGCTCCGGCGCAGCACGGCCTGCTTGCGACGATACAGCCAGCGGTTGTACTCCTCCGGCAGATCGCGGTGACCGGAGCGTTTGATGTCCAGGCGCGCGTAACGCTCTTCCCAATAACGCTCAGGTTCGTAGTTCTGCATGAGGTGCTACCCCGAAGCGCTCAGCCCACGCCAGCGACGGGTTCGACGAGCATCGGCGCGAGGTGCTGATAGCGCGTTGTCGATCGCTTCATGTCGATATCGTGGTACGCGCGCTCGACCTGTGCCGGCGTGAGCCCCGCCGCCGCAGCGACTTCCGCCGCGGGCACGCCGTGGTTCTTGCCGTACAGGCACAGATCCAGCTTGTCGTACGTGAGATTGAAGTAGAACTCGTCCTGGCCCTGCGGCAACGAATAGGTATCGGTCGTCGGCGGCCGGCGGCGGATGCGCTCTGGGATACCGAGATACGCCGCCAGCTCGTACACCTGTGTCTTGTAGAGGTGCGCGATCGGCTTCAGGTCGGCCGCGCCATCGCCCTGCTTCACGAAGAAGCCCTGATCGTATTCGAGCCGATTCGGTGTGCCCGCGACCGCGAAGTTGAGACGATCGGCCCAGTGATACTCCATCATCTTGCGCACGCGCTGCTTGAAGTTGGTCGCCGCAACGATCGCCAGATACGCGTCGACGGGCAACCGCTCGCGCACTTCGCGGCCTTCGGGAGAGCGCGCGACGACGGAGAAGAAGCTGATGCCCGTGTGGTCGGGACCCGGCAGCACGATCTTGAACTTCCAGTCAGCGGTGAAGCCCGGGATTACTGCAGCCACCGCCGCATTGCGACGCTCGTAGCACCGTAGCGCGGTCAGTGCCGGCGCGATGTCTTCGACCGACGCCTTGATGCCGAGCTCAGTGGCGAGCAGTTGTCCGAGATCCAGGGATTCCGGATCCGAATCCGATTCCGGCATGAACAAGCCGTACACGCGACGCGCGCCGAGCGCACGCACTGCGAGTGCAGCGGTTACCGAGCTGTCGATGCCGCCTGAGAGTCCCAGCACCAGACCCTGGCGCCGGATTTCGCGCAGCTGCTGGCGCAGCGCCTGGCCGATGCGCTCCGCTTCGGCCGCACAGTCGAGTCGCAGAACGTCCTTGGAGAAGGTCATGTCAGCTCAGCCCCTTCTTGCTGATCTTGCCGGTGTTCGTCTTCGGTAACTCCGGCAGGAATGCCACGTGCTTCGGTACCTTGAATCGTTCCAGCCGCTGCTGGCAATGCTTGATCACCTCGGCCTCGGTGAGGCTCGCGCCGTCGCGCAAGGCGAGGAACGCTTTGATGGCGCTGCCGAGCACGTCGTCCGGCACGCCGATGACCGCCGCTTCCTTCACCGCTTCGAGCTCGTACAGCACGTTCTCGACGTCGCGCGGCCCGACCCGCTCGCCTGCCGTCTTGATCAGATCATCCTTGCGCGAGATGAAATACAGGTGACCGTCTTCGTCCTGGCGGAACAAGTCGCCGGTGCGAAGCTCGCGCTCGTACGGCCAACGCCCCGGACGCAGGTAGCGCGCCGTCTCCTCCGGCCGGTTCCAGTAGCCGACCATCACGTGCGCGCCACGCACGATCAGCTCGCCAGGCTGGCCGGGCGTCGTGATGCGGTTGCCCTGCTCGTCTTCGATCCACACCTCGGTGTTCGGAATCGCGATGCCGACCGACGTCGGCTTCTTGTCGATCAGCTCGGGCGGCAGGTACGCCACTCGCTTGCATTCGGTGAGGCCGTACATGGAGTAAATGCGGGCGTTCGGCATCACCTGCCGCATGCGGCGGATGTGATGCACCGGCAAGGCCTGCGCAGTATTGGTCACGTAGCGCACTGAGGAGAAGTCGTGCTGCTCCAGGTCCTTGAGATTGAGCAGGATCGCGGTGATCGTCGGCACGATCGGCAGACCGGTGACGCGCTCGCGAGTGATCAGCTCGATGTACTTGTAGGGATAGACGAACTGCTTCTCCAGCACGACGGTCCCGCCGAAGCGAACCGCCATCAGCACCTGATACAGCCCGTAGTCGAAGGATAGCGGCAATGCGCTGAGGATGATGTCATCCGGCACATTGCGCAGATAGGTGGTGAGCGAGGTGACGGCCGTCACCATGTTGAGATGCGTCAGCATCACGCCCTTCGGCACGCCGGTCGAACCGGAGGTGTAGATCAGGCTGGCCAGGTCGAGACTGATGTTCGGGTTGACCGGTGCGGTCGTCGGGAAGTTCGCGAGCAGAGCCGCCAGCGAATGCACGCGTTTGCTTGCCGCCGTAAGTACCGCTGCCTCGGGCGCCGCTGCCGCAGCGTCGCCGTCGACCAGGATCACGTCACGCAGATCCGGGCACTCGGCAAGCTCGCGCTCGATGCCTCGCAGATTGCGCACACCGGTGATCAACACGCGCGCCTGGCAGTCCTTGAGAATGAAGGCGAGCTTGTCGCCCTTCACCTGGGGATTGACGGGCACGAAGACGCCGGACGCGCGCATCGCGCCGAATATGCCCTGTACGACCTCGACGGAGTTGTCGAAATAGATGACGACACGGTCCTGCCGATTCAGCCCGAACTCGCGCAGCGCATTCGCTAGCGCGTTGACGCTCGCGTCCAGCTCGCCGTAGGTGGCGCGCCGGCTGCCGCAGATGAGCGCTTCTTTGTCTGGATGTCGGGCCGCGCTGTCCCGGAGCGAGTTATCGAGCAGCACGCAGCTTGCGTCCGACGAACTGCACGAGGTTGGCGAGCGAGTCGAGGTTCTCCGGCACGAGCTCGCGATCCTCGACTTTCAGGCCGAAGTGCTGCTCCAGGAACATCACCATCTCGAGCATGCCCGTGGAATCGATGATGCCCGCCTCCAGCAGCGATTCATCGTCGCGCACCGCCAGCGTGCCTTCGCCCATGAGGAAGTTCTCGACGAAAAAATCACAGATGGCAGAGCGGATCTCGGTGTCGGACTTCATGCACAGGCCTCGATTCGGGTGGCAGGGAACTCGGCTACGAACTGGTGGTGCAGCAGCTGCAACGAGGCAGCGGTCGCGATCGCTATTTCATCGCGCTCGCTGGGCGCAGCGCTGCCGGCGTTCTTCTTGAGGAGATTGGTGACGGCGGCGGGATTGACGAAACCGGTCCGGCGCAGCGCGTCCTCGTGCAGCAGCGCGGCGCCGAGGTTGTCGTTGCCAGGAGCGAAGCACGCTGCGATCGGCGCACGGTACGGCTGCTTCGGACGCCGTGCGATCGTGCCCGGCAGAATATCGTCGAAGGCGCGCTTCAGGATGTACTTCTCTTCCAGCCCGCGCAGCTTGAACTTCGGCGGGATCTGCGCGGCCAGCTCGATCAGGCGATGATCGAGGAACGGCACGCGGCCTTCGACCGAGTGGCCCATCATCATGCGATCGCCCTGCGAGTTCAGCAGGTAGCACGACATGAACAGCGCCATCTCGAGGTATTGCGCGCGGCACAGCGGATGCCAGCGCCCGCGGTCCGGGTCCAGGTACGCTTCGAGCTCGGCGAACAGCTCCTCGTCGCTCTGCATCTGTGCGCGGAAATCCGTCGCGAAGACGCGTTTGATCTGCGACGTGTTGTGCCAGCGCACGCGGTGCGAGTAGTAGGGATGCTCGGTCTCTTCCATGCGGTGTCGGAAGAACAGTCGCCAGAAGGCATCCGCTTTCGGATCGCGTTGCACGTAGCCGTACAGGCGTGACAGCAACAGCGGGCGCCAGGTGGACTGCGGATTGCGCGCCCAGAAGCGACGCACCTTGTCCTCGCGAAACAGGTTGTAGCCGCCGAAGATTTCGTCGGCGCCCTCGCCGGTCAGCACGACCTTGATGCCGTTCTCGCGCACCAGTCCGGCCAGCCGCAGCAGCGGCGCAGGAGCGGTGCGCATCATCGGTCGCTCGGCAAACCAGACGACGTCGGTAAAGGCCTGGCCGATATCGGCGCGGCTGACTTCGATCTGCCTGTGATCGGTCTGCAGGTGCGCGACCATCTGGCGCTGGTAGTCACGCTCGTCGAAGCGCGCGTCGCTGAAGCCGACCGAGAACGTCGTCAGGTCGTTGATGTGATGCCGCTTGACCAGCGCAGTCAGGATCGATGAGTCGAGGCCGCCGCTCAGATAGGTCGCGACCGGTACATCGGAGCGCAGCTGCAACCGCACGGCGTCGTGCAGTACCTCGCGCACGCGCTCCCGCCAGTGATCGAACGTGCGCTCTTCGTATTCGTGCGCCGCCGGGAACTGATGCCGCCAGTAGCGGCGCTCCGTGCGACTGCCCTGCTCCAGGACCAGCATGCGGCCCGGGCCGAGCTCCTCGATGCCCTTGAACGAAGTGCGGGGCGGCACCGTGACCCACAGCGTCGCGATCTGGCCGACCGCGACGGGGTCGACCTCGGCGCGCAGCGTACCGTGCGCGAGAAGCGCCTTCATCTCCGAGGCGAACAGCACGGAGCCGTCGGGCAGGCGGGCGTGAAACAGCGGGCGGATGCCGACGCGATCGCGCACCAGCACCAGCCGCCTGCGCCGCTCGTCCCAGAGTGCGAACGCGAACTGTCCGTTCAGCTCGTGCACGAAGTCGAGGCCGCGCTCCTCGTAGAGGTGCACCAGCACTTCGGTGTCGCTACGCGTTTTGAACTGGTGACCGCGCTTGACCAGGTCCTCGCGCAGCTCGACGTAGTTGAAAATCTCGCCGTTGAAGCTGACCCAGATGCTGCCGTCCTCGTTGCACAGCGGCTGCTGTCCGGTGCCGAGATCGATGATGGACAGGCGCCGGTGTCCGAGCCCGATTCCAGGCCGCTCGTAGAACCCCTCTTCGTCCGGGCCACGATGCGTCAGGGAACGCGTCATGCGGCGCAAGGCCGCCGCGTTCACCGGACGTCGCTCCGGATCCCAAATCCCGGCAATTCCGCACATGTTCTGGTTTTCAGCAGCTGAGCTGTACGCGGCGCAAAGACTAGCTGCGCCAAGCGGTTACTGCCATCGACTGTGCCGCAAAACAGTCATATGCGCTACCAGCCAAACGGGCACTTCCGCGGCAAGAAAAACCCGCCGTGAGGCGGGTTCCCTGGCCTGAAGAGGTCGGTCGACTCAGGCCTTCTGGCGGCGCGCGAGCCCGAGCCCCAGCAACGCCAGACCGAACAGCGCCAACGTCGCGGGCTCGGGCACGTTCGTCGGGCTCGCATGGAAGACGCCACGAATCAGCATGTCGTCGTGATCGTCGTCCGGCCCTGCACCGGAATCGTCCCAGAACAGCCACACCGAATCACCGACGATCGAGTATGCGATCGACTGCCACGAGTAGAGACCGCGGCCATCGTTATCGCCGTTGCTGAGACACCCCACCACCGAGGTCGGGCTGCTGTAGGCGCAGAAACCGAAGTTCAGCAGTCCCGGGCCGACCTGCAACGAGCCGATCTCGTACGGGTTGCCGAACAGGCTCTGCATCGTCGGCGAGAAGCCGGAGCTGTGCGACAGGCCGCCGGCCCAGAAGTCGTTGCGATAGCCCGCTTCCTTGCCGTAGTAGTAGTAGGTGATCGTGCCGGCGCTATCGACGCCGAGCGACGCGCCGAGCGTGTAGCGCGTAACGCCGATGTCCGCGTCATCGAGCCGGTTGCGGAAATCGTTCGACGACACGACGCCGATGGTCGACTTCCAGGGTTTGACGTTGTCGTATTCGATGAAGCTCGCCTGGGCTGCGCTCGCAGCTGCGAACAGCGCCGCCACACCGATCGCGTTGAAGAGAAA
>Ga0111539_10003291_pt1 | contig 21347 bp, 19 predicted proteins | sample RhiMethybrSRZTD1_FD_79667 | JGI IMG/M metagenome (GOLD analysis project Ga0111539, IMG submission 79667) | Populus rhizosphere microbial communities from Tennessee, USA - Rhizosphere MetaG P. TD hybrid SRZTD1 (version 2) (version 2) | ecosystem: Host-associated > Plants > Roots > Rhizosphere >...
CAAAGTGACGTTCTTCAACCGTCGCGCGCTCGCTGCGATGATGCAAATGCCAGAAAGCGCGATCGACCTGATAGAGCTTGACGTCGGCGGCGGATTTGGCGTGCGCGGCGAGTTCTATCCGGAAGATTTTTTAATCCCCTTTGCCGCACGCAAGCTCGGCCGACCAATCAAATGGATCGAAGACCGTCTTGAGCATATGCAGGCGGCCAACCATTCCCGTGAAATCGACTGCGAACTCGAAATTGCCTGCCGGCGCGACGGGACGATCATCGGCCTACGCGGAAAAATTCTCGGGGACATGGGCGCATATACGCGCACCAATTCCGGAGTGGTGCCGGCGAAAGCTGCGCAGTTTCTGCACGGGCCGTACCGCATTCCAGCAATCAAGATCGAAGTGAGTGCCTTTATGACGAGCAAGACACCGGTGGGCACCTATCGCGCGCCGGGGCGCTTTGAATCGAACTTCTTTCGCGAGCGCCTGATCGATATGGCGGGGCGCGACCTCGGCGTCGATCCGGTCGCAATCCGCCGCAAAAACCTGGTCGCCGTGGACGAGATGCCCTATTCGATCGGCCGGCTTGTGCCTTACGAAACTGAAACGGCCTATGACAGCGGGGATTACCAGGCAGCGCTCGACAAATGCCTGGAGGCGTTTGGCTGGGAAGAGAAAGTCAAGCTTCAGGGCCACCTGATTGACGGACGCTATCACGGCGTCGGTGTTGCCTGTTTCGTCGAGAGCGGCGGCGCTGGTCCACGCGAGAATGTTCGAATGACACTTGAGCGAGACGGACACATTGCTGTCGCCGTCGGCTCCTCCGTGCTTGGGCAGGGACTCGAGACCGTCTTTGCCCAGATTGCCGCCGATGCCATGTCGCTTCCAATGGAAACGTTCCGCGTCTCACACGGGTCGACGACAATTGTTGACGAGGGATTCGGCACCTATCATTCCCGTGCCGTGGTTATGGGCGGGTCGGCCGTGCTCGACGGATCGAAAAATCTGCTGGCCGCAATCAGAACAGCCGCCGCCGGCCAGCTCCGTTGTAGCGAGGGGGACGTGACCCTTGAAGACGGCGCCGCGCGCGGCTTCGGTGGATCGACACTTTCATTTGCGCAAATTGCCGACGCCGCCGGGCCGTTGTCGGTGAATGGCACGTTTGCGAACACTAAGCGCACTTACAGTTATGGCGCCCATGCGGCCCATGTCGCCGTCGACGCCCGTGTCGGCCACGTCGAAATCCTGGACTACGTCGCGGTCGAAGACGTTGGCCGTGCGATCAATCCGGCGCTTGTGCACGGACAGACTTTCGGGGCTGTGGTTCAGGGCCTCGGTGGTGTTTTTCTTGATCACATTATCTATGACGCCGATGCCCAACTTTTGAATGCATCGCTTGCAGACTATCTGCTTCCCACGGCGAGCGATTTTCCAAATGTTCGTGGCGTGACAATGGAATTGCACCGCTCGCCAAGTAACCCTCTCGGGGCAAAAGGTGCCGGCGAAGGCGGCATGGTTGCGGTCGCAGCCACCGCAGGGAATGCTGTGGCGGCAGCGCTGACCGCCTTCAACGCCGAACCCAAGGAGCTGCCGCTGTCTCCTCCTCGCCTCTGGCGCCTCATCCATCAGCCAAGCTGAGTTAGAGATTTTGCCGCCAAAAATGCAGTTGATGCTAAGCCGACGGAAACATTGCTGATGTCCGCTTTGGGCCAGAAGCGGACATGGCCGCCGTCATTTGCGCTGGACGAGTCCCTTGAGGTGATAACGACGCTCGCTCCAGTCGAGGCAAGGCTGGCAGAAAATCCGCCGCGTCCGCAACCTTAGATCGACGCCGAACGCGGAACGGGAACGGTCGCCCGAAGCCGTGACCTCTAGTGCATCGTCGCTTGGTGACCGCGGCTGACGGCGGGGTGGCACCTCTATGGCGGCGGCGACCTTGATGCTTTCCAGCATTGTCGCGACCAGCGGGGACGCGATCCAATAATTTCTCAGTAACGGCCCTCGTACCTAAGCGAAATTGTCAGTCGTGAGATTCAACATCGGGAGCAGTTAGACGCGCCAGCGGCGGAGAAAGTCCATTTTCGGATGCATGAAACAGCTGATCCCTCTCCGCATTGTGGACGTGATAAAGCTGCGGGGCTGCACGATTGATGTGTAGCTGGAATATGTCCGGCCGATTGTAGTGCCCCGCAAAATCGTGTCGTAGCTTCATCTGGATGCCAAGTTCCAAATTGCAGTCTGCATACAAGATCCCCTCCTCGGCTCCCATTGGCCCGGCAATGACTCGACTCATTGGATCGACGATCAGGCTGCCACCACAGCAATCCGGGTTTCTGAGAAATTTCTCCCCAGTGGGACCAGCATCCAACATTTCGATCATCCGCTCATCGACAGTCCCACATGCGGAGACGACGAATGCCTTGCTCATCTGCGCAAAAGCCTGGGAGTCGATAGCGACGCGATTTCGCAGCGGATCCCCACTCGTCGGAAAATGATTGGGCCAACTCATAACATGGATGCGAGTACCTTCCGCGATCAATGCAAAGATCGCCAGCGGATTAGAATTCTCACCGCAGATTAGACCTGACACCGGCCCAAATTCGCTTGCAAAGGCACCAAACGTGTCACCGTGACCACCGGTGTGAACTAGCTTCTCTCCGACCGTCGGCATGATCTTCTGGTGCTTGCGGATCAGCGTGCCATCCGGTCCAATATACAATTGGGTGTTAAACATTGTACCCAAGGTATCCGGCGCCTTTTCACATACGCCGATAACGACGTAGGCATTGGCGTCCCGCGCGGCGGCACACAACGCATCAGTTTCAACACTCGGTACTTCAACAGAGTTCTTAAAGAGCTCCACTGACAGCCTATTAGCAATTTTACCAGTCGCGGGATGGTGGTGAAACCAAACCGGGTGGGCTGGAATGAAGCCCTCAGGAAAGCCGATTACGCGGGCACCATTGCCTCCCGCTTCTTGGATCAGCCGGCATGCCTTCTGGATAGATCCTTCCCGATCGAGGAAAACGGAGGCTGCCTGTACAGCAGCAACGCGCACAGTCCCGAATGAATCACCCATCCGAATGCTCACCTTCGACGCAAATCCTTGACGTCCATTAGGCACTACCCCGGCTGACGGATCCGTCAGTTGAAGGGCTTTTCGGCATCGAGCCGCTTCTTGGCTTCCTGCGCCACGGAAAGATCGAACAGCTGCTCGCGCGTCGCTTTCTTTTCGACGTAGGTGAAGTAGTCCGCCCAATAGTCCTGCATCGCCATAATGGAGTCGATCGGCGGAATGCCGTCCTCGCTGGTATAGGACCAATACGGCGCGATGGCCTTGATCAGCTCGGGCTTGTTGAGAAACGTATTTCTAGCAAGAATCTCCAAGATTTCCTGGTTGGAGTCGGGCGCCGTGGCCGCAGCGTCAAATTCCTTGACGCCCTGCAGGTAGGCCATCGCAAACCGCACAAGAACGTCACGCTTGTCCTTCACGAAGTTCTTGTCGGCGGCGTAGACGCCAATCGAGCTGTTGGGCTCGATCTGGTCGCCGTTCGCCACGATCGGTCCCCATTTATTGTTCTGCGCAAAAAATCCGAACTGGTAGGCAAGATCGGTCAGGTCGACCTGCTTTTGGCCGAGCATTTTCATCAGGTCCGGCTGTGATACGCCGACAATCCAGTTCACGTCTTTTCGGGGATCGAGGCCGGCCTTCTGAAGCGCGCGCGCCGTGTCGTACTGATTGATACTGCCGACCGCACCGACTCCCATTTTCTTGCCTTTGAGCTTGGCGAAATCGGCAAGCGAGCGGACACCCTGATCATACAATTCCTGCGTCACGTTCACGGCGAGATAGCCGTAGCCCGGCTTGTTATGGCCGCGATCGAGAACGATGACCAGCGGAGCGCCTTTTGCGACACTGTTGAAGAAGCTCGCATTTGCCGTCATCAGGGTAATGTCCAGCTCGCCGGCGAGAATGGCCGGCACTGCGAGCGCACCGTCGTTGAACTTCTTGACCTGGATATCTAGGCCCATTTTCTTGAAATAACCGCGCTCATTGGCAACGTAGAATCCGCCGCCGGTGATGAAGGGACCCTCCCCGACCCGGACCACGTCCGCAGCAGCCGCGGGCTGCACAGCTGCAGCGGCCAGCCAGCCGATCAATCCGGCAGTGGCTGCTGTTCGTAATGAAGTCCTCCACATGTTCGCCTCCCTGCGTGATCTCATTGTCCGTCTCTAAAGGCTGTCCACGGCGCCACTTTCCGGTCGATCCATTGCTGCAGCTTTATGATCAGGGCGCCGACGATCGCGAGCACGACGAGACTCGCGAAGACTTTTTCCGTTTCCATCACCTGCCCGGACTGGATGAGCAAAAAGCCCATCCCGCTCTGGCTTGAGCTGCCGATCATTTCGGCCGCTACGATAAGAATAACAGTAACCCCCATGCCGAGGTGAAGTCCCGCAAAAATGCTTGGGATTGCGGCCGGAATAACCACTTTCAGTTGAATCTGGCGCCGACTAGCCCCGAGGTCCTCCGCCGCCTTGATCAATCCTCGATCCGTCTGCCGGATGCCGGCATAGGTGCTGATCACGATCGGAAAGAACGCTGTCACCGCGCTAATCACGATCTTGTAGACCTCGCCGGTGCCGAGCCAGATCACAAGCAGGGGAATGAGCGCGATCTTCGGCAACGGATAAAGCGCCGCAATCCATGGATCCACGATGCGGGCGATCAGCCGCGACATGCCCATCAGCACGCCAAGCGTGACGCCCGTGAGCGCGGCAATCGCAAAGCCGGCGAAGATACGAAGCAACGTCACGCCAAGATTGTATTCGATTGATCCGTTTCCGATCATGCGAAACAGGTAAACAACGATTGTGCTCGGCGGCGGGAGATAGATCGGCGCAATCCCGCGCCATCGCACGAACAGCTCCCACGCCAGCAGTACGGCAAAAATGACCGCCGTCGGCGTTGCCGCTTCGGCCATTCGCATCAGGCTGCTCTTTCGCTTTCTCATCGCGAGCCTTCCAACGCCATGGCCTGCTGCGCCATCGACTTCATCACTTCTTCCCGGATCAGGTGGAAAGCGCGGTCGAACAGCGCGCCGAAGGCCTTTGAGTTGACCATTTCGAGCGAGCGCGGACGCGGCAGATCGACCTGAAGCACCTCCTTTATGCGGCCAGGCCGCGCCGTCATCACGATGATCTCGTCGGCAAGCAGGATCGCCTCCTCGATTGCGTGTGTGACAAAGATGATGGTTTTCTGGGTCTGGTCGAAAACGCGCAGGAGTTCTTCCTGCATCACGATTTTTGTTTGCGCGTCGAGCGCCCCGAACGGCTCGTCCATGAGCATAATCGGACGCTCCATGATCAACGCGCGTGCGAGCGCCACACGCTGCCGCATACCGCCCGACAATTGTCCGGGAAGATGCTGCTCAAAGCCGGCAAGACCTACCGAAGTAATCAATAATCTCGCGCGCTCGTACCGTTGCGCTTTCGATACGCCCTGCATCTCTAGGCCGAAAGCGACGTTGTCGATGACGTTCCGCCAGGGAAAAAGATTGAGCGTCTGCCAAACCATCACCGAGTCGGCGCCGAGCGGGCGCACCACATCGGGGCGTGTCGGCTCGATAATTCGCACATTGCCTTCCGTGGCCACTTCAAGCCCGCCAATGACCTGGACCAAGGTGCTCTTGCCGCAACCGCTCGGTCCCAGCAGGCATGAGAAACGGCGTGATGCAAATCGATGCGAAAAATTCTCAAGCGCAACGATCGGCTCGTCGCCGCGTCCAGGCCAGGCCTGCGTCACGTTCTCGACCGACACGTCCATAGCGCAGGGTACCCGAATTTTTCGCTATTGCCGCCATGCCGGCTCCAGCCGACCGCTTAATCCTGCCGCATCCAAGGCTCTCTTGCCGACCTTTTCGGCATCCCTGATGACGCGTTCGCCGTCCTTGAAGCGCGGGAACACGCCATCGCGATAGGCGATCTGACCATCGACCATCACCAGGCGCGCATCGCTGCCCTTGCCGGCGCAGACGAACGTCGAAATCGGGCGGTGAAGCACGCCGACATAAGGCTTGGCCATGTCAAATACCGCGATATCCGCGCGCTTTCCGGATTCAAGTGAGCCGATCTCATGATCGAGCCCGAGCGCCTTGGCGGCATTGATCGTAGCCATTTCGATCGAGCGCTCGACTGGCATGCGCGTCGGATCGAGATGGCGGACGTGCTGCATGAGCATGCACACCTTGATCTGCTCGATCATGTCAACGCTGTAGTCGACCATCGGCCCATCGGTGCCGAGCGCGACATTCACGCCCGCGCGCCACGCATTGGCGAAGGGACCAATACCCCCGCCGCGAATGGATTCGCTGGTCGGGGTATAGACGAAGCTGCAGCCGACGCGCGCCATGTGCTCGATATCGAGCTCTGTTACATGGATGCCGTGAATGAGGACCCAATGCGGGTCCAGCAGACCGAGCTGCATCAGATAACGGACATCGGTGCGCCCAGTTTCGCGCAGGTAGCGGAGAAAGCCTTTTTCGATTGAGAACGTGCCACCGGCGATGTGGGTCGAGATCTTTGTCTTGAGTTTCCGCGCAAGCTCATAGCCGCGGCCAATAAGCTCCTCGGTCGTCATGCCGGCGGCCACCCAATGCGCGTTGGATTCAATCACCATTGCCAGCCGCACGAGGCCGTCGGCCTTGCCGTCCCACCGTTTGAACTCCTCCTCAAATGCGGCAAGCGATTCATCCAGCGTGAACGGATGCTGCGGATTGCCTTTGGTGTGACAGCGCAGCTCCTTGGCAAAAACCTGGCGAATCCCGAGCTCCGCCTGTGGCTCGATGGTCGCGCGCACCGTCTCCGGCGTCGTGGTGGTGACCGAATGGTTGAGCGAGCACGTCGTGCCGGTCGACAGCATTTCCATAGCGGCGACGTAGCTCGAGCATCGCATCTCTTCTTCGGACAGGTGGCGGGTGAGCGGCAGCAAAAAGTCGTTTACCCAATCTTCAAGAAGGTAGCCGTCGGCCAGGCCCTTGAAGAGAGTGTACCAGTGGTGCTGGTGGCAATTGATGAGCCCCGGCAGAACGATGCAGCCGGATACGTCGACCACCTCGTCGAAGCCTTTTGCGTCAGGTATTTTCGAAGACGGCCCGACGCCGGTGATTCTGGTGCCGTCGGTCGCAACAAAGCCGCCCGGATGAACCGCGCGGCTTCCATCAACTGTGACAACGAATCCGTTCTTTATCAACGTACGCGACATTTACCGCCTCCAAGGACAACCTTTATCCAAAGCATTTCCGTGTCAACTTAGCGCGAGTCGCACGTCATCGCGCGGCAAAATCAATCTTGATGATCTTGGCTGCACGCGATGGGCGCAAGCCTACAATTTCTGCTTCAAGGAAGTCACTGGCCACAGACTAAAGAGCCGGCAATCTGCTTGTCTTTCCGAGCAAGAAGTCCACATCGTGCGCGAAGATGTGCTTCAGGAACTGCGTCGCCGCCTTGATCCTGGACAAGTGACTTTGCTCGGTTCGGACGGAGACCCAAACCTCGCGTTGCACTGAGACGTTCTCCGGTAAGATTCGCTGCAGACCAGCAACGCCTTCACCCACGAAGGTCGGCAGCAATGCAATGCCAAGCCCCGAAACTGCGGCGTTGCATTGAGCAAAGACACTGTTGCTGTGGAAGCTCACGTCCGGGGCCGTGACGACCTCATCAAGCCAGCGAACCGCATTGATGGTCAGCAAATCGTCGATGTACCCGACAAAAACATGCGCATCGAGATCCTCGCGGGTTCGAGGCGCGCCGTGGCGGCGCAGGTAATCCTTGGAGCAATAGAGGAAAAGCGAGAAAGTCCCGAAAAGCGTGCTCTTGAGCCCGCGCGCATCCGGATTGAAGAAGCTCAGAAAGACATCCGCCTCCTTGCGGCTTAGGTCGACCGCCTGCGGAATGCTGACTAGCTCGATTTTCACATTCGGGCCGAATTGGGCGAGCGCCGGTAGCCGCCGCGCCAGGTAACCGCTGGCAATCCCTTCCATCGTAGCAATGCGAACAACCTGCGTCGTCGTGCTTTTGCCGCGGAGGAATGCGTCTTCCAGATGCCCGGCGTGGCGGTCCATCTGCTCGATGTGCTTGAGTAGTCCCTGTGCTTCACTCCGCACCGCGATGCCCTTCCGGCTGCGGTCGAACAATTTAACCGCCAGCAGGGATTCCAGGCGGCCGATCCTCCGGCAGACCGTGGAATGGTCCAGCCTTAATCTTTTGGCCGCCGCGTGGACGCTGCCATGCCGGGCAACCTCAAGGAACATTTTCAGATCGTCCCATTTCGCGGCGTTCGGATTCATCGGCTTGGCCTACTGCTGGATCCCGCCGGGAGCCTACAACAAATGAGCACTGCGTGGTGCGAAATTACACCACGAGGCCTGGCGAATTTGCATGATTACCTTGGGTAGAGAGAGGACGGCCATGCAAACGCTGACGGCCGATGTTGCTATTGTTGGTGGCGGTGCAGCCGGCTGCTACGCCGCGCTCAGCCTGCACAAGCGCGGCATAAAACCTGTCATCATCTGCAAGGGCCTTGTCGGGAAAAGCGGCGCGTCCTTATTCGCCGGCAATCTGGTGATCTCGGGCCGGTTGCTTGGAAACACCGAGGGGCAGGCCCGCAACACCGCCGAATTCCTGATCAAGTACCACAACCAGTTTCTCATCGATCAGGAGTGGGCGCGCCGGTGCGGCGCCTGGATCGAACAGGTCTACTACCCTGAGCTGGAGGAACTCGGCCTTTACTTCAGACGCGACGACGAAGGAAACGTCGTCACCAGTCGGGGCGCGATCCGAAGCGTCGCCGCGAATGTGCAGGGAAATTCCGGCGTACCGTTCATGGATCTGCGGCGAAAGCAGATCGTACGCGCAGGAATTCCACGCCTTGAGGAAACGGTTGCCACCTCGCTCATACGCAACAGCAACGGGCATGTCGGCGGCGTGTTCTGCCTCAATTACATGACCGGCGAGTACGTCATCGTGCGGGCGCGCGCCGTCGTCCTGGCCACCGGATATTCCGACCGCCTGCACCAGCGATCGACCGGGACCCGTGAGATGTCGGCCGATGGTCTTGCAATGGCTTGGCGGGCGGGCGCCACGATGGTCAACATGGAAATGCAATGGTGGCACACCAACGACATCGCCGACCCGCCGACCTGGCAGCGCATGCAGGTCTATCCCAATCCGATGCTGGGCTCAGAGAAGTCGGCGCGGATGGTCAATTCGGCGGGCGAAGAGTTTTTCAACCAGCAGAACGATGACCCGCTCGCCTTCGGACCCTACACGGTCCAACTCAAGGCGCTTGTGAAGCAGGTGCATGCCGGCAAGGCACGCTATGACGGCGGCTATTACGCAGGCTTTGATAACTGCGACGCTAACGAAGTCGAGACTTACACCACTTATGGCAAGACCTTCCGCCAGCTCGGGCTCAGGTTCCCCGAGCAGCTGGTCGAGACCGCCGTCACTTCGCACTACCGGCAGGGCGGCATCGATGTCGACACCGCAACCATGCGCTCGTCGATCCCCGGACTTTATGCGGCCGGAGGCGTCAGCGGCCACAGCAACGGGCTGATCGGGCTTGCCACTTATGACGGCAGGGTCGTATCCGATGGGATCGCCGCCGAGTTCGATTCACTGACCGATCGACCCATCGCCGACAGCGAGTGCGAAGCGGAAAGGCGCAGGCTCGAAAAATTGCGCAGCCGCTCCAGTGGCGGCGTCTCGCCGGCCAAGGTCAAGGAAAAACTCCGCAAGCTGATGTGGGAAAAGGTCGGCGTCGAAAAGAACGCCGCCGGCCTCCGCTCGGCGCTCGACGATATCGAAGAAATCCGTCTCGACGTGCTGCCGGACATGGCAATTTCTACACAAAGCTCGATTGCAAACTACGAATGGCTGGATGCCATTGACGTCATGAACATGGTCGAAGTGTGCGAGCTGATCGTTCATTCGTCGCTCGAACGAAAGGAGAGCCGAGGCCCCTTCATCCGCACCGATTTTCCGGCAACCGACAACAAGAAATGGCTGGTCGCGAACGTCCTGAAGAAATCCGGCAACGGCCTGCGGTTCGAACAGCGGCCGTATCAGCTTCCGTTCTTCTCCCCCGACTTTGACGTACGCGACAACCTGCAGGTGGCCTGGTGATGCTCGACACGCAGATATCGCCGCGAGACGGCGCCAGCAGGCTTGGCCAGACCGAGCGCGACGACACGCTTTTGGCGCGCAATTCACGCATGGCGTCGGGCGCGACCATCATTATGCGCGTTCGCCGCCAGGAGAATGGCAGCATCCGGTACGATACGTTCGATGTGCCCTATCGCAAATGGATGCGCGTTCTCGACGCATTGAACTGGATTGCCGAGAACGCAGCCACTGACCTTGCCTATCGCTGGATTTGCGGTTCCAAGATGTGCGGTACATGCGCCGTGCGAATGAACGGCCGCGAGATTCTGGCCTGCTGGGAAGCGGTCGAGCCCGAGATGACCATCGAGCCGCTGCGCAATTTACCGGTCATCCGCGACCTGGTCGTCGACCGCGCGCCCTTCGAAAACAAGGTTGCGCGCCTTGAGCCCTGGATCGAACGTTCGAACGCCTACGTCGGATTCCCGGAGCCGCTGTCGCACAAACAGATGAAAGATGCCTCGAAGGCGCTCGATTGCATCGGCTGCATGTGCTGCTACTCGGCCTGCCCGGTGATTGGCCTCGGCGACCTAACCGACTTCGCCGGCCCAGCGCCGCTCGTTCAGCTCGGGCAAACCGCGCTCGATCCGCGCAATAGCTCGGCAAAGGTCGCGCGCTCCCTGGCGCTCACGGGTATTTTCAACTGCGTGTCCTGCTACAAATGCGAGGAAGTCTGCCCAGCTGCAATCCCAATCGTCAGCCGAGTCATCGAGCCGCTCAAAGCGAAAGCAGCGCAGCTGGTGCCTGAGATGGCCGGCCACGCGCGCGCACTGCGCAGGATCGTGGCGGCGCGGGGCCGCGTCGATCCGGGCGCGTTAGTGCTGAGCGTTCAGGGTCTGCGCGCGCTGACGAGGCTACCGCGCATCGTCCGTCTTTTCCTGCGCGGCAAGATCAATCCGCTGCGAACGTTGTTCGGCACCAAAACCGCGGCTGCGGAGCCCGCGCGCCGGCTGCTCGGTCGGGAGGCGTCGCAATGAAATTTGCATATTATCCCGGCTGCTCGGCGCGCAGCACCTGCGCCGAACTTAACGTCGCGACCCACCGCGTCGCAGAGCGCCTCGGCCTTGATCTATTGCAACTGGAATCAGCGACCTGCACGGGCGCGCGGGAACTGCGAGCCATCGACCCCGCGGGCTTCTATACGCTCAATGTCCGCATCCTCGCGCTCGCGGAGCGCGAGAAATTGCCGCTGATGACGATCTGCAACACATGCACGCTCAATTTGCTCGATGCGCATGCTGCGTTCGTCAGCGATGAGAAGCTGGCGCAGGCGGTGAACGAAAAATTGGCCGAGGAAAATCTCAAATACAGCGGCCGGACCAGAATCAGCCATTTCCTGTGGGTGCTCTATGAGAATATTGGCGAGGCCCGCTTGCGCGAACTCGTCACCAATCCGCTGACTGGCCTGACGGTGGCGGCGTTCTATGGATGTCATATCACCCGCCCGCCTTTGCGATATGGTTTCGTCGACTCTCGGAACAACGTTGCGCTGGAGCGGCTTGCGGAAATCCTCGGCTGCCGGCCCATCGATTACAACGGGCGAACCGAATGCTGCGGCTTTCACACCGCAGCCCACGACGAAAAAGTCGCGATCAAACTGACCGGCCAGCACATCCTGTCGGCAAAGACAGGCGGTGCGCACGCCATGGTCACGCCCTGCCCGCTGTGCCACACGGTGCTTGATGGATTCCAGCACGAGATTGCGAAGGACCTCGGGCAAGAGCTTGATGTCCCGATCCTGCATTTGCCGCAGCTAGTCGGTCTGGCGCTGGGTCTATCGCCGGAAGAGCTCAACCTCGACCGGCATGTCATTGCAGCGGCGACCGTCGCCGCGCATGCCGTCCGTAAAGACGGAGCGATGAATGCCGCAGAGTGATCATCGCACCGCGCGCAATTGCATGCGACGCCATCACAGATTGTGCGCTGCGTGGCCGCATGGCGCGCCAATCGGCAGGCATTGCTTCAAAGGCTCGTTGGTCGGAAACTGTCGCGGGGAAGCCGTTGGCCCGCGCATCAATCGCGTCGCGTCATGATGGATACGCTGTTACTGCTGGCGTTGAACGGGCTGATTTGGGGGCTGATCATCGCACTGATCGCGCTCGGCCTGTCGATCATTTTCGGCCTGCTCGACGTCATCAATATTGCGCACGGCGATTTCTTCATGGTCGGAACCGTGCTGGCGTGGTTCACGCTGGAGGCAACCGGAAATTTCTGGCTCGGGTTTCTGGTCGCGCCGCTGGTCGGTTTCATTCTCGGTGCGTTGACCCAGCGTGTCGTGATCCAACCCATCCGCGGCGCTGCCGCGCTGTCGATCGTGGCGACCTTCGGCCTCTCGCTCATTCTTCAGGAAAGCGTGCGCATCGCGTTCGGGCCGGTGCCGCGCCGAATCCTGCCCCCCATCACCGGGACGATTCCGCTGTTCGGCATCGAGTACGATATTTACCGCATTTTCGCCGCTGCGCTTTCGATCGCTGCGCTCGTTGCCTTCTTTCTGTTTCTGCAGCACACCACCGTCGGCACCTGGATGCGCGCGGTGCGACACGATCGCGACACAGCAATCGCGATGGGTATACCGGCAAAACGCATCTACGTGCTGACCTTCGGTATCGGCTTCGCGCTCGCCGCGTTCGGGGGCGCAGTTGCGGCGCCGATTACGACCGTCGACTTCCGCGGCGGGGTCGACATCCTGCCGGTCTGCTTCATGGCGGTCATCATCGGCGGGCTCGGCAATCTGCCCGGCACGGCGGCAGCCGCCGTGCTCCTTGCGTTCTTTGAGGGCGTCATCCAGAGCGTTGCCGACCCCACGATCGCCCGCATCGCATCGCTCGTTCTGATGAGCGCTGTCCTGCTGCTGCGTCCGCAGGGGTTGTTCAAGGGACACACGCGATGACCGCGCCTGCAACGATCAATCGCGTGGTGTTCGTGCTGTTCGCGGCTTTCATGCTGTCCGTTCCCTGGTCGGTGCCGGCTTTCATCAGCCCGTTCTGGGTCAGCGTCATCACCGAAATCCTGATCTGGTCGCTGTTTGCCGCGAGTGTGAACCTGCTGTTCGGTTATGTCGGGCTGCTGTCATTCGGACAGGCGCTCTATTTCGGATTTGGCATGTACGGCGTCGGAATCGGCATCGACCAGCTTCACCTGACGTTCTGGCCCGCCTTTGGCCTCGGCATTGTCGCCGCCGTGACGATGGCGCTAGTGTCAGGCGTGTTCGCGGTACGGCTGACCTGGCACTATTTCGCGATCATCACCGTCGTCTTCTCATTGATTTTCTATTTCATCGCTGTCCGTGTGAAGCCGCTGACCGGTGGTGATGACGGTATCAATTTCAGCATGCCACCGACCTTCTCCTTCGGGCGCTCGGTGTGGAGCTTCACCGACCCGACTTTCCAGTACTTCTTCATTCTGGCGGTGGTTGCGCTCTGCTTTTATCTGATGCACCGCGTCATTCGAAGCCCGCTCGGCAAGGCCTTTGTCGCCATTCGCGACAACGACGTGCGCGCGTCATTGATTGGTATCAATGTCTTTCTCGTACGTCTGACTGCCTTCGTGATGGCCGGATTCCTTGCCGGCGTAGCCGGCGCGCTGTTTGCTTTCTTCGGCCGCTACGCCTCGGCGACCTACATGTTCTACCAGGTATCGGGCGAAGGCGTGGTCTGGGCCATTGTCGGCGGCGCCGGCACGCTGTTCGGGCCGATCATCGGGACGACATTGTTCATTGTGATCCGGGAAGTCGTCTCCACGCACTGGGAGCATCACTCCCTCATCGTAGGCCTGATGGCCATTCTCGTCGTTATCCTGGCGCCAAAGGGCCTGGCCGGATTGTGGCGGGCCGCGCTCGAACGTCTCGAGCACGATCGCCCGGCAACACCGGTGCAACAGACGTTGCGGGTGGAATCATGACGGCGCCCGTACTGGAAACCTGCAATTTGACGCGACGGTTCGGCGGACTCACCGCGGTCGATAACCTGAGCCTCGCGCTGCCAAGCGGCCAGCTGCACGCAATCATTGGGCCAAATGGCGCCGGCAAGACGACCTTGTTCAACCTGATCTCCGGCCTGCTTCGCCCCGATGCCGGGCAGGTCCTGTTCCGCGGCCGCGACATCACCGGCCTTCCCGCCCATGAAATCAGCCGGCTTGGCATCAAGCGTACACTGCAGGTCAAGAGCGTCTTTGCCCAGCTTACCGTCGCGGAAAATCTCTGGATTACGTTTGAGGGATCGAACCGTTTTCTGCATCCGCTCCGTGATGCGGAAAGCGATCCGGTCGCACGCGAGCGCGTCGAGCGAACCCTCGAACAAATCGGCCTGACGGCGCTTGCGCGGCGGCAAGCGGGCACGTTGTCGTATGGCGATGTGGCATTGCTCGAGATCGGAATGGCGCTCATCTCAGACCCGCAGCTCCTGCTGCTCGATGAGCCGACCTGCGGCATGAGCCCGGCAGAGACCGAGCGTGCAGTCGCCAAAATCCGCGAGATGGCACGCACCATCGACATCATCATTATCGAGCACGACATGCCGGTGGTATTCGGGATAGCCGATGCGATCACCGTCATGACGCAAGGCGCCATCCTCGCCTCCGGCGATGCCAAGCAGATTTCCGAAGACGAGCGGGTTCGCGAGGCCTACCTGGGACGGCCAGAAGACGAGGATTACGTCGAGGAGGCCGTCCATGCTTAGCCTGCGCGACGTTCACGTCCACATCGGCAAGCTGCACATCTTGCAAGGCGTCAGCCTGGAGGTGAAGGAAGGCGAGTGTGCCGCCCTGCTCGGCCGTAACGGTGTCGGGAAGACGACGACGCTCCGCAGCATCATGGGTCTGGTGGCGCGCAGCCACGGCGTCATTGAATTCGATGGCAATGATCTATCGAAGAGCCCGCCACACCAGATCCCGCGCAAGGGCATCGGCTACGTGCCGCAAGGGCGCGGCATCTTCCCGACGCTGTCAGTCCTGGAGAATCTCACCATCGGCGTGCCGGGCATGCGTGACGCCGAGCAGCAGGAATATGTGCTGAGCTGTTTCCCCCGTCTCAAGGAGCGTCTGAAGCAATCGGGCAGCACGCTATCCGGCGGCGAGCAGCAAATGCTCGCGATCGCGCGCTGCCTGATGATGCGTCCCAAGCTGATCATTCTGGACGAGCCGACCGAAGGCATCATGCCGCGGCTGGTCTCGCAGATTCGCCGCGAAATTCACCGCATCAACCAGACCGGCGTTTCGATCCTGCTGGTCGAACAGAACGTGGAAACCGCGCTCAAGCTCTGCCCGCGCGTGTTTCTCATGGAAAAGGGCACCATAGTCCATTCCGGTGCCTCGCATGAACTCAAGTCGCAGCCCGAGATCGTGCATCGATATCTCGGATTGTCTCACTAAACTTCGCACACACAGGGAGAACGAGCATGGCAAGAAAGTTATCCCGCCGCAGTTTTCTGGAAGTCGCCTTGGCGGGCGGCGCACTCGGCACTGCCAATTTGACGCTGATGAGGGATGTTTACGCGCAGGCCGCCGGGCCGATCGTGATAGGCCATCACTGCGACCTCACGGGCGTGATTTCGTCCTGGGGTCTCTGGCATGACAAGGCCGCCAAGGCCGCCGTCGATATCATTAACCAGGGCGGAGGCATCGCCGGCCGCAAGGTCGAGCTTGCAACTGAGGATACGGAATCTAATCCGGCCAGCGGCGCGCGCAAACTGCGCAATCTGGTCCAGCGCGGAAATGCCGAATTTATTATCGGTTCGGTTCACTCCGGCGTCATGCTCGCCGCAATCCCAATCGCATCCGAGCTGAAAACGATCTACTTCTCGACCGGTGAAGCGACCGAGGCGACCGGCGCGAAAGGCACGCGCTTTTCATTCCGCACCGGCACCGACACTTATTCAATTGCGGCGGCGAGCCTGCCGTGGTGCGTGGAAAATTTCGGCAAGAAATGGACAATCATTTATGCCGACTATGCCTGGGGGCAAAGCACCAACCAGGAATCCAAGCATTACATCGAGAAGTCGGGCGGCAAGGTGCTCAGCAGCATCCCGATCCCGCTCGATGCCAAGGACTTCGTGCCTTACCTGTCGCAGATTCCAGGCGACTCGGAGGTGCTGTTGCCGGCCTTCATCGGCTCGCTATCGGTCGCCTTCTACACGCAGGCCAAGAACATGGGCCTCGACAAGAAAATGAAGATGTATTCCTCGTCGGCCAGCATCGAGTCAATTGCACCCGACGACATCCAGGGCGCCGCCGAAGGCGTCTACTTCTTCGAGAATTTCCCGCGCATGCTCAAGGCCAAGGACGATGAATACCATCGCGAATTCATCAAACGCATCGGCATCGACGAGGTGCACGCGCGCGAGGTGGGCGGCACGCGCGTGATGGACAAGAGCCATGGCTGGCAGGCCTGGGAAGACATCTTCGCAATCAAACAGGCGGTCGAGGCCTCCGGCTACAAGGCCCGCAAGGACGTCGAGGGCGTAATCCAGGCGCTCGAAGGCATGCAGATGAAGAACTCGCTCGCGCATCCGCAGGGCGACAAGATCATCCGCAAGGAAGACCACGTCGGCATCATCGACTGCTACATCAGCCGCGTCGAAAACGGCAAGCTCGAGGTGAAGAAGCGGATTCCCAAGGAAGAGCTCGCCAAGAACATGCCGCTGCGGCACAACCTGTCGCAGATGCCTGTGTAACATCCTGCATCTGTGGCGGTGGTGCTCTCACCACCGCCACTTATTTTCACGGCGCATGACGATGTCCGCTTATCCCAATTTCAAGGTCTGTGCCGCTCACGTGGCACCGGTGTTCCTCGACGCGGTGGCAACTGTCGAGAAGGCCTGCGCGTTGATTGCCGAGGCAAGCCGGGCCGGCGCCCGGCTTATTGCCTTTCCGGAATCCTTTGTACCCGGTTTCCCGGTGTGGGCGGCGGTGCAGGCGCCGATCAGGAGTCACGACTTCTTCAAACGCCTCGCGGCAAATTCGATCGAGGTGCCGGGACCCGAGGTGGCCACGGTTTGCGCCGCCGCGCGAGACAATGCCATTGTTGTTTCTATTGGCATCAGCGAGCGTTCGGCCGTTTCAGTTGGCTGCCTGTGGAACACCAATTTGCTGATCGACGCCGACGGCAACCTCATCAACCACCACCGCAAGCTGGTGCCGACATTTTACGAGAAGCTGATCTGGGCCAATGGCGACGGTGCGGGCCTGCGTGTCAGCAGTACCGACATCGGCAAGATCGGCATGCTGATCTGCGGTGAGAACACCAACCCGCTCGCGCGCTACTCCCTGATTGCACAAGGCGAGCAGGTGCACATTTCATCCTATCCGCCGGTCTGGCCGACACGGCCAGCAAACGAGCCGGGCCGATATGACCTTGCTTCCGCGATCCGCATCCGCGCCGGTGCGCATTCTTTTGAAGGCAAGGTTTTCAATGTCGTATCCTCCGGATTCCTGGATAAGGCCACGCGCGAGGCCTTGCGTACGATCGATCGCGACGGCCTCGAAACGCTTGCAAACAGCCCGCAGGCCATATCGATGGTGCTTGGCCCGTCGGGCGAGATCATCAGCGACACGCTGTCGGAGACAGAAGGCCTCCTTTACCAGGAAGTCGACATCGCGCAATGCGTCGAGCCCAAGCAGTTTCACGACGTCGTGGGCTATTATAACCGCTTTGACGTGTTTGACCTCAAAGTCAATCGGAAGCGGCTTACACCGGTCGCGTTTGTCGATGGTCTATTTGAGGGCGACGATGACTCAACGGCTGATTTTTCATGACGTGTCATTACCCGAATATCCGCAAGGGCCCCGAAGCGCCGCGCAGCTGGCGCAGGCGGACGCCATCACCTAGTATCCAGCTGATGGGTTCACGCTCATCGAGTGGAGGACAGAATGAAAATCAATCGCCGCCGTCTTCTTACTGGCAGTGCTGCCGTCACGTTCGTAGCCAGCGCGCCGGCTATCGTCCGAGCACAAGAGAAGCCTACTAAGATCCGTATCGGACTTGTGCGCCTCATTTCTTCCGGGCCGATCTTCATCGCCGAAGCGCGCAAGTTCTTTGAGAAAGTGAATCTCGATGCCGAACTGACATATTTTGCCGATGGCGCACTCGCCATGCCGGCATTAGTGGCGGGCGAACTTGACCTCACTGCAACAACGTTGAACGCCGGGTTATTCAATACTGTTTCCAAGGGCGCACCGTTCAAACTTATCCTCGATCGGGGCAGCGAAAAGCCCGGCCATGGCTCAATGACGATCGTCGCCAGCAATGCGATGTACGATCAAGGCTACCGCGCAGCCAACGACGGTGGAAAGCTTAGAGGTAAGACGATCGCCATCCAGGCGCCCGGGAGCATCGATCAGTATCTATTGGGCCGTGCTGCTGAGAAGGCCGGGCTTAATCCGAAAACAGACCTTAATTGGTCGTCTGGGATGCCTTATCCGGACATGATCAAGCTGATGGGTGCTGGTCGCGCGGACGCCGCCAACATCCCGGTTCCTCTCGCGTTTCTCGCGGAAAAAAACAATGTCGGCAAGATCGTCGGGCCCGGCTCTGATATCGAACCCGATGCGCAACTTGCATGCTGGGTCATGTCGAGTTCTTACTTGCAGTCCAACAAATCGGCGGCGGTGCGCTTTGCCATGGTCCATACGCATGCTGCTCGGCTGTTCAATAGGGCAGCGGCAGAGAAAGATGCAGACGTAGTCAAGATTATTTCGGACGCCACGAAGGTGCCGGCACCTCTGATCACAGCTGCCGCGCCGCGTTGGACCTGGTACACAGATGATGGGCTACCGAACATCGAGTCGGTGATGGCGCAGTTCAAATTCCTCTCACAGTCCATGGGTATGGTAAGCGGCAAGGTTACGCCGGACATGATGTTCGATCTTGCGGCAGCCAAAGATGCTACTGAGCGGCTCAAAACTGCCAATCCCTTCACGTGACCAACCGCGAGACAGGCGCAGACGTCGCAATCGATTGCTACGACGTCAGTCTGACATATAGCGCAAAGTCGGGAGCGCCGATTGAGGCGCTCCAGCGCGTAAGTTTTCGTATCGACCCCCATCGGGTTACTGCGGTTATCGGCCCCAGCGGCTGCGGCAAAAGCACCTTGTTACAGATTATCCGCGGGCTTCTCCGTCCCAGTGCGGGAGAGGTTCGTTTTGTTGACGCACAAACAGGTGCCACCGCCCCCACTAGCCCACGCATGGCCACGGTCTGGCAAAGTTTCAACCTTTTCCCGTGGCGGACCGTGGGGGAAAACGTTGGCTTCGGTCTTGAGGTTCGAGGAGCGCCACGCAACGAGCGTGCTGAACGGGTGCGTCGTTCGCTCGCCCAGGTCGATTTGGCTGGGTTCGAAAGCAAGTATCCACGCCAACTATCCGGCGGAATGCGTCAGCGCGTCGGTCTCGCCAGGGCTCTGGTGATGGAGCCTGAGATCTTGCTGCTTGATGAGCCATTCGGTGCACTTGACGCGCAGACGCGCCTCGTCCTTCAGGAGCAACTTGCTCGGCTGGTCGAAAGAAGCGGAACGACTGCTGTTCTTGTGACCCACTCTATTGAAGAGGCTATCCTTCTGGCAGACACAGTGCTTGTCATGACCGCCCGCCCGGGCCGCATTGCCGCAAAGATCAACGTCGATCTTCCCCGACCTCGCTCGATGGCGACAACCCACCTTAGCGGCTATTCATCGCTGTTTGACCAGATCTATGGTTTGCTTCGCGATGAGGTCGTCAAGGCGATGGTGATCGAAACGGAGAGCGCGTGAATGCTGAATGAGCGCCCGTCAATGCCAGCGGCGGTCGAGCGTGCAAAAAGCGGTTTTGTCTATAATTTCATGCACAAGCTCGGTGAGCCGCGTGTGCTTGGATGGATCTCCGTCGCTTTCGTCCTGATCATGTGGGAAGTCGTCGTCGCGGCGGCGCATCTGAACCCAATATACTTGCCGCGCCCGACGCATATCCTCATTGCGCTTGTAAAGATGTTCCAGACCGGCGGCTTGCTTAGCGATCTCTTGGCAACACTGGGGCGCATCTTCGGTGGTTTCGCGATTTCGCTGGTGATCGGCACGCTGCTCGGAATATGGATGGCCACCTCGGAACGAGTGAGCGCAATTGCAGACAACTTTATTGCAGCACTTTATCCGTTACCGAAAGTCACTCTTATTCCGCTGCTGATCATTTGGCTTGGTACCGGTGGCCCGTTCATGCTGACGATTTCGGCGCTCGGTGCCATCTTTCCCATCGTTATAAATACGGTTCTCGGGATCCGACAATGTGATTCCGGTCTGATCCTTGCTGCGCGAGACCTAGGTGCAACGAATCGCCAAATTATCAGCATGGTATTATTGCCGTCCGCAGTTCCCTCAATCTTTGCAGGAGTTCGCCTCGGCATCGGCGTCTCAATCATCTTGGTTGTTGCCGCCGAAATGGTGGTGGGCAAAGTCGGATTGGGAGCGAGGCTCTATCTCGCTGGGCAAATCTTGGAAACCGAGCAAGTCTTTGCTGTCCTCATCGTGCTCGCCGTACTCGGTGTCGCGGTGACCAAAGTCCAGGATTTGATCGACGTGTGGTTGAGCCAATGGCGTCTGTCGTAGGAATCTGAAGCAACCGAGCACCATTCGATCGCCCCAAATGAGAAGTCGCTAATGGCAACCCGTAGACGCAAACGCAAAGCCACACAGGTCAGGACAAAGAGAAATTTCGAGAAGAGGCACTTTAATTACGGTCGTTGGACCAAAGGCCGCTTCTCCGAAGCGGTGACGGTTACTGGGCCTGCAAAAATGGTTTTTCTCGCTGGTATCGGTTCGGAGCATGAGCAAACCGGGAAAATTATGTATCCCGGCGATTTCACGGCGCAATGCCGTTACGCCTTTCGGAAATTGAAGAAAGTCTTGGCACGAAACGGCGCCGGCATGTCTGATGTAGTCAAGCAAGTTACGTACGTCATCGACGCACGCCATCAGAAACAGGCCGGAGAATGCCGCCGGGAAGCCTACGGCAAGGCGCCGCTGCCGGCACACACATTCCTCAATGTCAGCCAACTTGCCTGGCCCGAAATGCTGGTCGAGATTGACGTGATCGCCATGGTGCCGTTGCGGTGAACGATTTGAAAGCGGACATTGATCGCTGCCATGTTCCATAACCTCCCATTATGCGAATC
>Ga0111539_10003292_pt1 | contig 21344 bp, 12 predicted proteins | sample RhiMethybrSRZTD1_FD_79667 | JGI IMG/M metagenome (GOLD analysis project Ga0111539, IMG submission 79667) | Populus rhizosphere microbial communities from Tennessee, USA - Rhizosphere MetaG P. TD hybrid SRZTD1 (version 2) (version 2) | ecosystem: Host-associated > Plants > Roots > Rhizosphere >...
CGCAAGCGGCAGATCGCGCTCGTGGGCCTGATGGCGGGCCTGCTGCTCGGCGCGGGCTTCGTGCTGCTGCGCGACGCGCTCGACAACACGCTGAAGGACGCCGACGACGTCGAGCGCCACCTGCACCTCGAGCTGCTGGCGGCGATCCCCCGCTACACGAAGGACGACGCCTCGCTCGCGACCGAGGCCTACCAGAACCTGCGCACCGCGCTGCTCTTCTCGCGGCGCGGCGAGCAGGGTCAGGTGGTGCTGGTCACCGGCACGGCGCCCGGCGAGGGCAAGACCACGACCCTGCTCAACGTCGCCAAGCTGCTCGCGGTGTCGGGCGAGAGCGTCGTGGTCGTCGACTGCGACCTGCGCCGCGCCAACCTGCACCTGCGGCTCAACGTCCCGCGCGAGCCGGGCCTCACCGACTACTTCGTCAAGAACGCCGAGATCGCGTCGCTCGTGCGGACGACGCGGATCCAGAACCTCTCGGCGATCGCGGCCGGGCCGCTGCCGCCCAACCCGCCGGCGATCCTGGCGCGTCCCGAGCTCGGGGAGGTGCTGGCGCAGCTGAAGCAGCAGTACCGCTGGGTGCTGGTCGACTCGCCGCCGGTCGCGGCCGTCACCGACGCGCTGCTGCTCGCGCAGCGGGCCGACGCGACGCTGCTCGTGATCCAGCAGAACAAGGTGGACCGCACGATGGTGAAGCGCGCACTGCTGGCGCTGCGCAAAGTGACGCCGAACGTGATCGGCGCGGTGCTGAACTCGGTGGACGTGAAGATGAAGGGCTACTACGGCTACGCCGAGTACGGCGCGCGGCGCGACCCCCGCGACAAGAAGAACGGCCGCGGCGCCCCGGGAAGCCGCCCGAACGCCGCCGCCCCGCAGCCGGAAGCGACCGATGTGCCGCTCGTCTGAGCGCTCGCGAGCGGGACGGGCCGCGCTCGTCGGCGCTCTCGTGGCGCTCGCGTCGCCGGCGCTCGCCCAGGCGCCCGCGGCGACCGACAAGAGCCCGCTCACACTCGCGAGGCTCAGCGTGGTCGAGCACAAGGTCGAGCTCGCGAAGAAGGACGCCCGCTGGCAGCAGGCGGCCGAGGGCGGTCCGCTCGTGCTCGGCGAAGCGCTCCGCACCGGTCCCCAGGCCGTGGCGCGGCTCGAGCTGCCGTGGATGGCGCTCACGCTGTCGCCGGGCTCCACGCTGCGATTCCCCGACGCCGTCCTGCTGCAGGCGACGCTCGAGGCCGGCCGTGTGCTCGTCGAGGCCCCGAAGCTCGACGCGCTGAAGCTGGTGACGGAAGAGGCCGAGGTGCGCGGCCAGGGCCTCGCCGTCGTGCGGCGGGAGGCGAAGTCGACGCTCGTCACCTGTCTCGCGGGCCGCTTCCTCGTGGAGGCCGCGGGCTCGGTCGCGACGCTCGCCGCGGGCCAGGGCACCGTGATCGCCGCCGGCAAGCCGCCGAGCGCGCCGCAGCGCGTGCTGCCGCCGCCGACCGAAGGCCTGTGGCCCGCGCAGGACGCGGTCTTCGTCGCGCCCGGCGAGCCTTTGGAGCTGCGCTGGAAGGGCAGCGCTCCCGGCTACCAGCTGGAGCTCCTGCCGGTCGGCTCGGACGTGGTGCTGCTCCAGCGCGACGTCGCCGCCCCGCCGGTGAAGATCGAGGTGCCCTGGGAAGGCGCCTTCCGCTGGCGCGTCTCGGCCCGCGACGCGCGCGGCCTCGAAGGGCTCCCCTCGGCCGACGGGCTCATCGCAGTGGATTCCCGGTAAAAGGAGCGAACGACCGGGGACGCCGCCGACGGAATTGCAGAGAGAGCGTCGCTTCGCTCCGACGTCGGAAACGAACCTTGCGCGAAGCGACGCTAGCGAGGCGGATACCCCCGCGCCGACTCGATCTCCCAGCGGAAGTTCTCGGGCTGCGCTCCGGCCTTGCCCTCGAACGGCCCCGTGTCGGAGGGATTGAGCCCGGCCTTCTTGCGGTCCGGCGCCACGCGGCTCAGCAGGTCGGCGACGCCCGCGTCCACCGCCGCGCCCGGCGGCATCAGAACGACGGGGCGCGCGTCCTCCACGAAGTCGTCGTCCTTGAAGCGGCTGATCTTCACGGAGAGCTCGGTCACGCGCCAGCCGGTGCCGTTGTAGACGGTGAGCTTCAGCACGTCGCCGGACCAGCTCGCGACGCCGCGCAGGCGCTTGAGCTCGCGCACGGGGATGTCGCTCTCGCGGTCCGCCTGCGCGGGGGCCGCGGCGGTGGGCGCCGGTGTCGGCGTGGCCACCGGCGCGAGCGTCGGCGCCGGAGCGGGCGGCGGCGTGTGCTCCGCCGTCGGCGGCTGGGACGGCGCCGGGATCACGACAGCCGGGGCGTTGTCGGGACTGGTGCCCCCGAGCGGCAGCGTGGCCGGCTGCGAGCGCGGCCAGAACAGCCAGGCGAGCAGGCCGAGCAGCGCGACGCCTCCCGCGATGCCGCCGTAGACGAGCGCGGGGCTGCCGGGCTTCGCTTCCTCGACCCGGCCCGGTCGCGGCGCCGCTTCGACGGACGCGGCGGACGGAGCGTGCCTGGCCGCATCCTCCGCCGCCTTCTGCGCGAGCACCGGCGTCAGGCGCCGCTCCACCTCGGGCACGTCCCCGGCGCGCGTCCAGTCCGCGAAGCCCTTGCGCCAGACGAGCACGGCGCGCGGGTCGGGCTGCGCGAGCACCGTCTCGACGAGGCCCTGGAACGGGACCGGCCCCCGCCGCTGCGTGCCCTGCGCGAAGAACCAGCGCTCGCGCGCCATCTACCGCTTCGTCACGGCGCGCGACCGCTCGACGAACTGTCCGTCCTCGGCGGTGGCGCGCACCACGACCTCGCCCGGGCCGCTGTGGCGCACGAACTCGCTGAAGCTGCCGTCCGGCAGGACCTTCACCGGGGTTCCGTTCACCGTCACCGTCGCGCCGCGCGGCGCGCGGCCGCCCACGTGGACGACGCCCGGCGCCACCTCCTCGGCCGCCTGCACCACGAGCGTGGGTGGCGTCGCGCTGGGCGACGGCGTGGCCGCGGGCACAGCCGGCGCCTCGGGCTCCACCACCTGGAAGAAGGACACGCGCGAGTAGGCGCCCTCGAGGCCGTCCTTGTTGACGGCGGCGACGCGCCAGAAGTAGCGGCCGAGGTTCAGGCCCTTGAGGTCGTGCGCGGTGCCCTGGATGCCGGTCTCCTCGAGCGCCGCGGACAGCAGCAGGTTGGCCTGCGTGACGTTGTAGTCGAGCGCGACGTGGTAGGTGACGCCGCCCTTGACGTCGCTCCAGGTGAGCCTCGCCGACGGATCGGGCGGCCTGGCGATCGGCAGCCGCGCCTTGGCCGCCGGGGCGATCAGCGTCGGCGGCGGGGGCAGCTCCATCGTGCTGCCGGCGCGGCCGGCCGCATCGACCTGCACCGCCTGGTTCTGTACCAGCGTGATGCGCTGGCCCTGCGTCGTCTCGAGCCGCGCCTCGCCGGTGAAGATCTTGACGCCGGTCGCGCCGCCCTCGCCGACGTCGATGTTCCCGGTCGCGTTCTCGAGCGCCGTCGTCTTGAGCGTGGGAGTCACGATCTCGGTGGCCTCGTTGGCGACCGAGAAGTTGACGCGGCCCGACTGCACGCGCCACGCCGCGGTCGACGCCTCGGCCGAGCCGCCGATGTAGACGACGCTGTCCGAGCGCACCTTGACGACGCTGCCGGAGTTGAAGGAGATCTCCGCCCCCGCGCGCGTCTCGGTCTGCACCACGTCGCCCACGTGCAGCTGCGTGGCGAGCGGAGCGTCGCTCCAGGCGTCCATCGCGTTCGGCTTGACCTTGACCTTGCCCTCGACGCCGGTGAGGCGGGCGATCTGCTGTCCCGGCTTCGGCACCGGCTTGCGCACGAAGAAGTACCAGTAGGTGACGATCGAGGCGAGCGCGATCCCCCAGCCGATGAGGCTCAGCGGGTCCTTGTGGAAGGGCTTGCGCCGGGGCTTGACGAACTCGGTTGCGGAGAGCACGTCGGTCCGGGACGCGGCGTCGCCTGAGTGCTCGTCGCTTGCCATAGTCCCTAGAGCCCGAACCAGTTAGGCCCGCGCCAGTGTAGGCCTGGCCGCCCGCTTCTGCAAGGCGCGAGGCGGAAGCCCGGCGTCTTGCGGTTCGTCGTACCATGGCGGTCTTGAGACTGTGGCTGAAGCTCCTGGCGCTGCTGCTCGCAGCGTTCGCCCTGGCCGCCCTCGCGGCGGTGACGCTGCGCACGGGTCCGGCGCCCACGGTCGAGATCCTCACCGAAGCCAAGGCGATCGGTCCGGCCACGCCGGTGCGGGTGCGGGCGCAGGCCGCAGGCCGTGGGCTCGCGGGACTGCGCCTCGAGATCGAGCAGCAGGGCCGCGTGCAGGTCGTGGAGACCCGCGAGCACCAGCCGGCGCCCCCCTGGCGCCTATGGGCCGCGGGGACGAAGGAGGACGAGATCCGCGCGGACGTCGGCCACCGGGCCCGCACCGGTCTCGTGGAAGGCGAGGCGATCCTGCGCGTCGTGGCCGAGCGCGCGCCGACCTGGCTGCTGCGGCCGGCCCCGGTCGTGAGCGAGCTCAGGCTGCCGGTGCGCCTCACGCCCCCCTCGCTCTCGCTCGTCTCGAGCCAGCACTACGTGATGCAGGGCGGCGCGGGAGTCGTCGTCTACCGCGTGGGCAAGGGCGCCGTGCGCGACTACGTGACCGCCGGCGACTGGCGCTTCCCGGGCACGGCGCTGCCCGGCGGCGCCGCGGACGAGCGAGTCGCGCTCTTCGGCGTGCCCTGGAACCTGGAGGACGCCAGCACGCTGCGCGTCGTGGCCGAGGACGACGCCGGCAACGCCGGCTCCGCCACCTTCGTCGACCGCTACACGCGGCGGCCCCCGGCGCAGGACCGCATCGGCCTCGACGACGCCTTCCTCAACAAGGTGGTGCCCGAGATCCGCGAGCACACGCCCGGGCTCGCCTCGAAGGGCAGCCTGCTCGACGACTATCTGCAGATCAACCGCGAGCTGCGCGCGGCGAACGCCGCCGAGCTCAAGCAGCTCTCGGAGCGCTCCGCCCCGGGCTTCCTGTGGAGCGAGCCGTTCCTCCCGCTCCGAAACGGAAAGGTGATGTCGTCCTTCGCCGACCATCGCACGTACGTCTACGGCGGACGCGAGGTCGACCAGCAGACCCACCTCGGCTTCGACCTCGCCTCGACCGCGCGGAGCGAGGTCCAGGCCGCCAACAAGGGGACGGTCGTGCTGGCGCGTTACTTCGGGATCTACGGCAACAGCGTGCTGATCGACCACGGGCTCGGGCTGATGACGCTGTCCGCCCACCTGTCCGCGATCGACGTGAAGGAAGGCCAGCCCGTCGAACGCGGCGCGGTGATCGGACGCTCGGGGGCGACGGGGCTCGCGGGCGGCGATCACCTGCACTTCACGACGCTCGTGCACGGGCTGCCCGTGAACCCGATCGAGTGGTGGGACGGGAAGTGGATCAAGGATCGCGTGAGCTCGAAGCTCGCGCGCTGAAAATCTAGGACGGCGTCAGACTGCTCGGATTCCTGGACCGGCTTTCGGGGGGCTAAGCGCCCCCCGAACCCCCGCTAGCTTGCGCCGAGCTTCTTCAGCTCCTTCTCGAGGTCCGCGAGCGCCTGGCCGATCTGCTTCTGCCGGATCGGGCTCGTCGTCACGCCCTGCTGCCGCTCGAGCTCGGCCTTCGCGAGCCGCAGCGAGTTGAGCTTGCGCTCGCGCTCGGGATCCGCCGCCGCCACGCCCTTCCGCTGCTTCTGCTGCTCGCGCTCGGCCACCCACTGCTGAAAGCGGTCTTCAGCGTCGATCAATCCCTCGCCGGCGTCGCCCATCGGTCCAGAGCCTCCTGCCCAAACGGCAAGGAACCATCATAACGCAAGCGCGGAATGAAAATGCCTCTCGCGCGGTATCCTCGGCGTGGTGAATCCGCCCGCGTCGCGCGCCTCCCGGGCACTCGCGCTCGTCCTGCTCGCCGCTTCGGCCCTCGCCGCGGCGGCCGCGCCGCAATCGCGCCGTCCGGGCCCGAAGTTCGGGCCCGAGCGATCCGCACCCGAGGGCGCCGGGCAGATCGCCGCCGAGCCGGGCTTCCGGCTGAGCGAAGGTCTGGAGGCGGCCGAGACGCCCGCGCTCGTCGCACGTCCCGAGGCGACGAAGCTCGACGCCGTCGCCACGAGCCGCGTGACGGACCGCCTGCCGCCGCTCGCCGACGAGCCGCGCGCGACGCCGTTCGCGCTGCGCGAGCCGTCGCTGCCGCCTCCGCGTCCCGGCCGAACGCTGCGCACGCCGTTTCCGCCGGCCGCCTTTGCCCCCTCGCGAGCCGAGGCGCGCGCGACCGGCCCGCTCACGGTGCTGCGCCGCGCTCCCGAAGGCGACGTGCCGCTCGCGCCGCAGCTCTCCGTCACGTTCTCGCAGCCGATGGTCGCGCTCGACTCGCACGCGGGCCTCGCGCGCCAGGACGTGCCGGTGCGGCTCGAGCCCCAGCCCAGGGGCGAGTGGCGCTGGATCGGGACGCGCACGCTCGTTTTCGACCCCGAGGGGCGCTTCTCGATGGCGAGCGAGTACCGCGCCACCGTCGCGGCCGGCGTGAAGAGCGCCACGGGCGGAGCGCTCGCGAGCGCCGTCTCGTGGAGCTTCAGGACGCCGCCGCCGCGGCTCGTCGCGAAGCACCCCGAGACCGGCCCCGCGCGCCGCGACGCGCTCGTCTTCGCGGCCTTCGACCAGCGCATCGACCCGGCTGCCGTGATCGCGAGCGTGCGCGTCAGCGCCGCGGGGACCCCGCAAGCCGTGCGGCTCGCGAGCGCCGCGGAGCTCGAGCAGGACGACGCCGTCGCGCGGCTCGCGCGCGCCGCCGAGCCCGGCCGCTGGCTCGCGTTCCGGACCGAGGCGCCGCTGCCCGTGGACGCCGCCGTCGAGGTGAGCGTCGGCCCCGGCGCGCCGTCGGCCGAGGGATCGCGCCGCAGCGCATCGGCCGAGCGCTGGAGCTTTCGAACCTACGGCCCGTTCCGCGTGCGCAAGAGCGAGTGCGGCTGGAACGGGCGCTGCGCGCCCGCCGACCCGTGGCGGATCGAGCTCACGAACCCGATCGACGCGAAGACGCTCGCCCCCGACGTCGTGCGCGTCGAGCCCGAGCTGCCGGGGCTCAAGCTCGAGAGCTGGGGCAACACGCTCGCGATCCACGGCGCCGCGACGGGCCGCACGCGCTACCGCGTCTCGCTCTCGAGCGCGCTGCGCGACGCCTTCGGCCAGCCGCTCGAGCCCGGCGCGTCGCTCGCGTTCGACGTGGGGCCGGCGCCGCGCGCGCTGCGCTTCCCCGGCGGCGACTTCGTCGTGATCGATCCGGCGGGTGCCGCGACCCTCCCCGTCTACTCGACGAACCACGCCTCGCTGCGCGTCCAGGCGTACGCGGTGACGCCCGACGACTGGGCCGCGTGGGTGGCGTGCCGGCAGCGCAATTGGCGCAAGGAGGAGCCGCGGCCGCCGGGTCGGCCCGTGCTCGACACCACGCTGCGCGTCGCGGGCGAGCCGGACGCGCTCACCGAGACGCGCGTCGATCTGCGTCCCGCGCTGGCGGGCGGCCTCGGCCAGCTCGTGGTCGTCATCCGGCCCACTCTCCCTCCGCAGAAAGACGCTCCCGAGGGCCCGGTGCTGGTCTGGGTCCAGGCGACGCGCATCGGGCTCGACGCGTTCGCCGACGGCGAGACGCTCGTGGCCTGGGCCAGCGATCTCGCGAGCGGCCAGGCGCTCGCGGGCGTCGAGCTCGCGCTCGGCGGCGCCAGGGGCCGCACCGCGGAGAGCGGCCTCGCCCGCCTCGCGCTCTCGGAGGCTCCGGCGCCGGTGCTGGTCGCGCGCCGCGGCAACGACGTCGCGGTCCTCCCGCAGCAGCCGTCGTGGTGGAGCCAGGAGGCCGGCTGGCGCCGGCAGCGCCGCGGCGAGGTGGTGCGCTTCTACGTGTTCGACGATCGCAAGCTCTACCGGCCGGGCGAGGAGGTGCGCGTCAAGGGCTGGCTGCGGCGCATCGGCTCCGGACCGGCGGGCGACGTCGAGCCGCTGCCCGACTCGCTGCGCTCGGTCGCGTGGACGCTCGACGACTCGCAGGGCAACGAGTCCGCCAGGGGCGAGGCCGCGCTCGGTCCGACGGGCGGGTTCGACCTCGCGCTCGCGCTGCCGCCGACCTTCAACCTCGGTCCGGCCTCGCTGCGGCTCGTGGCGGACGCGCCGGAGCTCCAGCATGCGGAGCACGTCCACGGCTTCTCGGTGCAGGAGTTCCGCCGTCCCGAGTTCGAGGTGAAGGCTGCGGCGAGCGAAGGGCCCCATCGCAGCGGCGAATCGGCGACGGTGACGGTCACGGCCGCCTACTACGCGGGCGGCGCCCTTCCGGGAGCGGACGTGACCTGGAGCGTGATCGCACGCACCGGCTCGTTCCGCCCGCCGAACCGCGACGACTTCGTGTTCGGCCGCTTCGTGCCGTGGTGGCGCCCGTACGTCCCGGCTCGCGAGAGCGACGCGCGGCAGGCGTTCGCCTCACGCACCGACGGCGGCGGCCGGCACCGGCTGCGGATCGACTTCGAGCGCGAACGCGAGCCGCGGCCGCGCGTCTTCACGGCCGAGGCCGCGGTGATGGACGTGAACCGCCAGGCCTGGACCGCGCAGGCCTCGCTGCTCGTGCACGCCGCCGACCGCTACGTGGGCCTGCGCAGCGAGCGGTCGTTCGTGCAGAAGGGCGAGGCGATCCTGGTCGACGCCGTCGCGACCGACCTCGACGGCCGCTCCGCCGTCGGCAGCGCGATCCGACTCGTCGCCGAGCGGCTGGCGTGGGAGCAGGTGCGCGGCGAGTGGCAGGAGGTCGCCCACGACCGGCAGGAGCGCGAGCTGCGCGCCGAGGCCGAGCCGACGCGCGTGCGCCTCACGGCGAAGGACGGCGGCGTCTACCGGCTGCTGGCGCGCGTGGCCGACGCGCAGGGACGCGAGAACGAGACGGAGCTGCGCGTCTGGGTGGCCGGCGCGCCCGCGCCGCCGCGCCGCGCGCTCGAGCAGGAAGAGGTGACGCTCGTGCCCGACCGCCGCGAGTACCAGCCCGGCGACGTCGCGAAGCTGCTCGTGCTGGCGCCGTTCGCGCCCGCGGAGGGCGTGATGACGCTGCGCCGCGGCGGGCTGCTGCGCGAGGAGCGCTTCACGATCGCGGCCGGCTCGACGACGCTCGCGATCCCGATCGAGGACGGCTTCACGCCGAACCTGCACGTCCAGGTCGACCTGGTCGGCGCCGCGCTTCGCGAGGGCGTCGACGCGAGCGGCGCGCGCCCGATCGCGCAGCGGCCGGCGTTCGCGACCGGCCGCCTCGAGCTCCCCGTGCCGCCCCGCACGCGCACGCTCGCGCTCTCGGTCGTCCCGCGCGAGCCCGCGCTCGCGCCGGGAGGCGCGACGCTTCTCGATCTGACGCTGCGCGACGCCGCGGGCGCCCCCGCCGCGAACGCGGAGGCCGCGGTCGTCGTGGTGGACGAGGCCGTGCTGGCGCTCACGGGCTACCGGCTGCCCGACCCGCTCGCCGTGTTCTACTCGCCGCGCAGCCCCGACGTGAGCGACTCCCGGCTGCGCTCGCACGTGCTGCTCGCGCTTCCCGACAGCCCCGGCGAGGTCGTGGAGGTGCAGGCGGAAGCCGCGGGCGTCATGGAAGAGTATGCGGCGCGGATGCCGGCCGCGGCGGCGCCGATGCGGAGGATGGCGGCGAAGCAAGCGGCCGACGACGCGCCCCCGCCGATCCGAGCCCGCACGGACTTCTCGGCCACGGCGCTCTTCGCGGCGAGCGTGCGGGTCGGCGCGGACGGCCGCGCGAGCGTGCCGGTGAAGCTGCCCGACAACCTCACCCGCTACCGCGTGATGGCGGTGGCCGTCTCGGGCGCGCGCCAGTTCGGCTCGGGCGAGGCGACGCTCGTCGCGCGGCTGCCGCTGATGGTGCGGCCGTCGCCGCCGCGCTTCCTGAACTTCGGCGACCGCTTCGAGCTGCCGGTAGTGGTGCAGAACCAGACCGACCGCGAGATGAGCGTCGACGTCGCCGTGCGCGCCCGCAACGCCGCCGTCACGGACGGCGCCGGCCGCCGCCTCGTCGTCGCCGCCAACGACCGCGCGGAGGTGCGCTTCCCCATGGCCGCCGAGCGCGCCGGCTCGGCGCGGATCCAGGTCGGCGGCGTGTCCGGCTCCTGGGCGGACGCCGCCGAAGTGGAGCTGCCGGTGTGGACGCCTGCCACGACCGAGGCCTTCGCCACGTACGGAGAGATCGACGCGGGCGCCGTGGCCCAGCCGCTGCGGGCGCCCGACGGCGCGCGGCCGGAGGTCGGCGGGCTCGAGCTCACGACCTCCTCGACCGCGCTTCAAGCCCTGACCGACGCGGTGCTCTATCTCGTGGCCTACCCGTTCGAGTGCGCCGAGCAGCTCTCGTCGCGCGTGCTCGCCGTCGCGGCGCTCCGCAACGTGCTCGCCGCCTTCCAGGCCGAGGGCCTGCCGAAGCCGGAAGAGCTCGAGCAGGCCGTGAAGCGCGACATCGACCGCCTGCGCGCGCTACAGAACGACGACGGCGGCTTCGGCTTCTGGCGCCGCGGCGACGCGTCCTGGCCCTACGTCTCGATTCACGTCGCGAACGCGCTCGCGCGCGCCAAGGCCAAGGGCTTCGCGGTCCCGGACGACGTGCTGGAGCGCGCCCGCGGCTACCTCCGCGAGATCGAGCGCCGCATCCCGAAGGAATACGGCGCGGACGTCAGGCGCACGCTCCAGGCCTACGCGCTCTCGGTTCGAGCGGCCATGGGCGACCCGGATCCCGTCCGGGCGCGAGCGCTGGCGCGAGAGGCCACGGTCGACCAGCTTTCCTTCGAAGCGCTGGGCTTCCTGCTGCCGCTGCTCTCGAAGGACGCGTCGTCGCAGACCGAGGTCGCCGCGATCCGCCGGCGCATCGCGAACGGCGCCACCGAGACGGCGGGCGCCGCGCACTTCGCCGTCTCGTACGGCGACTCGGCCCACCTGCTGCTCCACTCCGACCGGCGCGCCGACGCGATCCTGCTCGAGGCCTTGATCGCCGATCAGCCGCGGAGCGACCTGATCCCGAAGCTCGTGGCCGGGCTGCTCGCCCATCGCAAGGCGGGGCGCTGGTCGAGCACGCAGGAGAACGTGTTCGTGCTGCTCGCGCTCGACCGCTATTTCGGAGCCTACGAGAGAACGACGCCGGACTTCGTGGCGCACGCCTGGCTCGGCGACCGCTACGCGGGATCCCACGCGTTCCACGGCCGCACCACCGAGCGCCAGCACACCCAGGTCCCGATGGCCGTGCTCCAGGAGACGCGCGACACGCGCGATCTCCTGCTCTCGAAGGAAGGCCCCGGGCGGCTCTACTACCGCATCGGCCTGCGCTACGCCCCCCAGGACCTGACGCTCGGGGCGCTCGACCGCGGCTTCACGGTCGAGCGGCGCTACGAGGGCGCCGACCAGGCGAGCGACGTCCGCCGCGACGCGGACGGCACCTGGCGCATCCGCGCCGGCGCCCGCGTGCGCGTCCGGCTCACGCTCGTGGCCGAGACGCGGCGCTATCACGTCGCGCTCGTCGACCCGCTGCCCGCGGGCCTCGAGCCGCTCAACCCGGCGCTCGCCGCGACCGGAAGCCTGCCCGAGGCGGGCGGCGACGAGGTGGCCGAGACCTCTGCGCCCGGGCTCGGCGCTGCGGGCCGCGCCGGGCACTGGTGGTGGTGGTCGCGGCCCTGGTTCGACCACCAGAACCTCCGCGACGACCGCGTCGAGGCCTTCTCGGCGCTCGTCTGGGAGGGCGTCTACGACTACCGCTACGTCGCGCGTGCGACGACGCCGGGGACGTTCGTGGTGCCGCCGCCCCGGGCCGAGGAGATGTACAGCCCCGAGACCTTCGGCCATGGCGCGAGCGACCGCGTGGTCGTCGAGTAGCGGTTCAGCGGCCCTTCCGCACCGCTTCCGCGGCGAGGTGGTCGACGAGCGAAGGAAACGCGAGCCCGGCCCAGCGGCCGAGCTTGCCTTTGAGCGTCATCACCAGGATGCGCTTTCGCTTCTCCATCGCGCCCACGATCAGGCGGGCGCACTCCTCGGCGCTCATCAGCTCGCCCTCCTTGAGCGGCGAGGCCGGCACGGTCCGGCCGTCGGGGCCGGGCGAGCGCCTGCGGATCTCGGACTGCACGAAGTAGGGCGCGATCACGCTCACCGAGACGCCGCTCTGCCGCAGCTCGATCCGGAGCGAGTCGAAGAAGCCCATCTGCGCGTGCTTGGTCGCGCAGTAGGCGCTCCGGTAGGGCACGCCCGTCAGGCCCGCCAGGCTCGAGATCGCGACGATCTGGCCGCGGCTGCGCTTCAGGTGCGGCAGCGCGTAGAAGGTCGGGTAGACGCTGCCCAGGTAGTTGACGCGCATCAGCCGCTCGTACTGCGACAGGTCGGTCACGTCCTCGAAGCGCGCGAGCATGCCCATCCCGGCGTTGTTGACCAGAACGTCGATCGCCTGGAAACGCGTGGCGGCGGCAGCGGCGAGCGCGCGACACGCGGCCTCGTCGCTCACGTCGCAGCCGACGACGAGCGCCTCCGCCCCGAGCGCCTCGCAGTCGCGCGCGACGCGCGCGAGCGCCTCGGTGTCGCGCGCGGCCAGCACCAGCCGCGGCCGCTGCGGCGCGAGCGCCAGCGACAGCGCCTTGCCGATCCCCTGCGACGCGCCGGTCACGATCACGACCTTGCCGGCGTAGACGGCCATCAGAACCCCGCGGCCCGGTAGCTGTCCTGGCCTCCGAGCACGGTCAGCAGCACCTTCAGGTCCTTGATCCGCTCCGGCGCGATCGCGAGCGGGTCCTGGGACAGCACCACGAAGTCGGCGGCCTTGCCCTTGACGAGCGTGCCGCGCACCTCTTCCGCGCCCTCGGCGAAGGCCGCGTCCCGCGTGTAGTGACGCAGCGCCGCCTCGACCGAGAGCCGCTGCTGCGGCTCCCAGCCCCCCGGCGGCGTGCCCTCGTCGGTCATGCGCGTGACGACGGTCGCGAGCCCGTGCACGACGTCCGCCGTGAACACGGGCCAGTCGCTGCCGAAGGCCTGCACCGCGCCGGCGTCGTCGATCGCCTTGTAGGCGAGCGCGCGGTGCGCGCGCTCGGGGCCGAGCGTCGACACGTAGACGTCGAGGTGGTTCTTGTCCGGGTACGGGAAGCTCGCCTGCGTCGAAGCGATCACGCCCGCGGCCTTGAAGCGGGCGAGGTCGGCGAGCCGCGGCACCTCGAGGTGCTCGACGCGATGCCGCCGCGCGGACGTGCCGTTCGTCGCCGCTGCGCGCTCGAACGCGGTGAGCGCCATGTCGATGCCGCGCTCGCCGATCGCGTGCAGCATCACCTGGAAGCCCGCCTTGTCGTAGGCGGCGACCGCGCGATCGAGCTCCTGCTGCGTCCAGTTGGGGCTGCCCCTGCCGCCGTCGGCGTAGGGCTCGAACATCGCGGCGGTCCGCGCCTCGACGACGCCGTCCACGAAGCCCTTCACCGCGCCGACCCGCAGCCGCGGGCCGGAGTAGCGCTGCCGCAGCTCCTGCTGCCGGGCGAGGACCTCGGTCGTCGGGTCGCGCTCCATCCGCAGCGCCGCGTAGACGCGGAGCTGCGGCGAGGCCTGGAGAGCGCGCGACAGCGTCTCGAGCTCCTCCTCGGAGATGCCCGCCTGGTGGACGCCCGTGAGGCCCCAGCTCGCGGCCTTCGTGATCGCGTTGCGGAAGGCGCGCTCGTCCTCGTACGGCAGCCGCTTCGGTAGCAGCCGCTCGACCAGCCGCTGCGCCGACTCCTTGAGCACGCCCGTGGGCTCGCCGGCGGCGTCGCGCCCGATCTCGCCGCCCTCGGGGTCCTTGGTGGCGTGCGTGATCTCCGCGAGCCGCAGCGCGGCGGAGTTGGCCCACCCGGTGTGGCCGTCGTACGAGCCGAGCAGCGCGGGCCGATCGGGCACGAGCGCGTCGAGCTGGAGCCTGGTCGGCATCCCGTTCGGGAAAGCGCCGTAGCTCCAGCCTTCGCCCGTGACCCAGCGCGCCTCCGGGTTCGCCTGCGCCCAGGCGCGGACGCGCGCCGAGAGCGTCCCGAAGTCCTTCGCGTCGTCGAGCCGCAGCTCCTCGAGCGACCAGCCGCCGCCCAGCAGGTGGACGTGGGCGTCGATGAAGCCCGGGCTCACGAAGCGCCCGCGCAGGTCGACGACACCCGTGCCCTTCCCCGCGAGCTTGCGGATCGCCTCGCTCGTGCCGATCTCGAGCAGCGTCGCCCCACGCACCGCGAGCGCCTGCGCGGGCGGCTTGCCCGGCTCGCCGGTCCAGATACGGCCGTTCACGAAGATGCGGTCGGCGCGGCCCGTGTTCGACTGGCCGGTCTTGTCGGCCAGGATGGGCGCGCCCGCAACCACCCATGCGGCGGCCACCACGAGCGCGACCGTCCCGATCCGCCTCATGGGTGGCCGGGTCCGGGCACGAGCGTCAGCACGTGAACCGGCGGCCCCGGCAGGAACGGCGTCGGCTCGCCGTTCACCCAGGCGGCGTGACCGTCGGCGTAGTGGGGGCTGCGCGGGTGGCCGCTCTGGCCGGCCGGCATGTGGAAGTAGCCCCGCTCCTCGTGCCCGGGCGAGACCGCGAGCCGCTCGGACGCGCCGTTCGACGGCGACTGCACCCGCGGCATGTTGCTGTCGCCCGGCAGCGGATCGTGCGGCATGTCCAGGAAGCGAGCGAGCTGCGGCACCGCGCGCGAGACCGGGTGCTGGATGAGAGCGGTGTTGCGCTCGCCCCAGGTGCGCGACGCGAGCGCCCCGCCATCCTTCGCGAGCTCGTCGAGCGCCGCGTCGAGCGACGAAAGCAGCAGGTCGTCCCAGCGCGCGTAACGCGGGGCCAGCATGTGCGCCGGACGCTCGCTCACGAGCGCCCAGAGCGGTCCCTCCCACTGCCGCGTGGCCTGGTGCTTCTTGCGCCCGAGGTAGTCGAAGCGGTCGTCGGCCGCCTCGCAGGCGGCGACGAGCGGCGGCAGCGCCTCGCGAGACACCTGCGTTCGGAACTGCCTCACGATCCTGTAGCCGGCGGAGGAGACGGCGGCGCGCTCGCCCCAGGCCAGGGCGAGGCGCCGGGCCTCGGCGCGCCGGGCGTCCTTGGCGACGGCCTCGGGCGTGAGCAGCTCGAGCAGCAGCTTCTGCCAGCGCGCGAGGAAGAGCGCGCGGTCGTCGAGCTGGATCCGCAGCATGTCCGCCTCGCCCGCCTTGTCGACCGCGAGCAGGTCGTCCCGGATCTGGCGCTGGCGCGCGCCGAGGTCGTAGCCGCCAAAGCCGACGGCGTCGAGCTTCTCCCCGGCCACCACGCGCGAGTTGGCCGTCCAGATGCGGCCGCTCGCCGGGTCCGTGATGCGGGGCTGCGCCTCGGGCGCGAGCCAGCCGTCCCAGCGCCGCGAGCCGTCGGCCCAGGACGAGGGCAGCCGGCCGCCTCCGCCCACGCGGCGCGGGATGCGCCCCATGATCGTCCAGCCGATGCGGCCCGCGGCGTCGGCGGTCACGAAGTTCTGGTGCGGGATGCCCACGAGCGGCGCGAGCCGTTGCGCCTCGTCGATGTCGCGCGCCTGCTCCAGGCGGAAGAGCGCGGCGTTCAGGCCCCCGTCGCGCAGCGGCACCCAGGCGAGCGCGCGCTTTCGGCGCCGGTGATCGGTGTCGACGACGGGCCCCCAGATCGTCTCCGCGACGTCGAGGCGCTCGTCGGGCGCGCCCTTCACGTGGATCGTCTCGGTCGAGCGCTCGAACGTGCGGGGGCCCTCGGGCGTCAGGTAAGCGTCGGCGTTCCTCGGATCGGGCTCGAGCACCACGAGGTCGGCCCAGTCGCCCTGGCTGTTGGTGAAACCCCAGGCCACCTGGCCGTTGCTGCCCACCACCACGAAGCCCGAGCCCGGCAGCATGACTCCCGTGACGCGGCGCTCGCCGCCGGCCGTCTCGAACACGAGCGACGCGCGGTACCAGGTGTTCGGGACGCCCAGGCCGAGGTGCATGTCGTCCGCGAGGAGCGCGCCGCCGTGAGTCGTGTGGCTTCCCGCCACCGCCCAGTTGTTGCTGCCGTACGCCATCTCGGCGTCGCGGTCCTCCCAGGGGTCGGGCGCCCGCCAGGTGGTACGGGCGGCCGCGCGCGGCGCCGCCTTCCGGAGGTCGACGACGTCGGGCCCCGGGACCTTTGGCTGGCCGAACGGCTCCCCCTCGTTCGGCGCGTCCCACTCGGTGCCGGAAGGGTTCAGGAACTCGACGAGGGCGGGAGGCAGCAGGTCGTGCATCAGGCCGAGCGCCGACTCCATCCCTGCCTGCTCGCCCTGCAGCGTGAGGAACATCGCGAGCGCGCAGAGCAGCGAGTCCTCTTCCTTCCACGGGGCCGGCGCGATGCGCAGCAGCAGGTACTCGGGCGACGGAGCGCCGAGGGCAGCGAGCCCGGCCGCGACGCCTTCGGTGTAGGCGCGTAGCAGCCCGCGCTCGTCGTCGGGCAGCGCCTCCACGGCGCGCGCGGCGACCGCCCGGAGCCGCAGCACGCGCACCTCGCGGTCGACGTTGAGCGCGGCCGTGCCGAACAGCTCGGACAGCTCGCCCGCCGCGCGCCGGCGCGTGAGGTCCATCTGGAAGAAGCGCTCCTGCGCGTGCAGGAAGCCGGTCGCCCGCGCGACGTCCGCGCGGCTCTTGCCACGCACCACGGGCACGCCGCGGGCGTCGCGCTCGACGCGTACGGGCGCGGCGAGGCCCGCCACGCGGCGCTCGCCCTCGAGCTGCGGCAGGCTGGCGTCGAGGTGCCGGCTCACGTACACGCCGGCGCCGCCCGCCACGATCGCCGCGATCGCGAGCGCGGCGCCGGCCGCGACGAGGAAGCGCCGCCTGGCGACGGCCAGCGTCACGCCTTGCCGCGCGACTGGTTCGCGACGGCCTGCGCGGCGCGCTTCGCCGCCTCGGGGTCGCCGAGATAGCGGCTGCGGATCGGCCGCAGCTCCGCGTCGAGCTCGTACACGAGCGGGATCCCGGTCGGGATGTTGAGCTCGACGATCGCCTCCTCGCTCACGGCGTCCAGGTGCTTGACGAGCGCGCGCAGGCTGTTGCCGTGCGCCGCGATCAGCACGCGGCGCCCGGCCAGGACGTCCGGGACGACCTGGTCGTGCCAGTAGGGCAGGAAGCGCGCGACCGTGTCCTTGAGCGACTCGGTGAGCGGCAGCAGGTCCTTCGGCAGCCGGGCGTAGCGCGGGTCGCGGCCCGGGTGGCGCTCGTCGCCGGGATCGAGCGGCGGCGGCGGAGTCGCGTAGCTGCGGCGCCAGATCTTGACCTGCTCGTCGCCGAACTTCTTCGCGGTCTCCGCCTTGTTGAGGCCCTGCAGCGCCCCGTAGTGACGCTCGTTGAGGCGCCAGCTGTTCTTGACGGGGATCCACATCTGGTCGAGACCGTCGAGCGTGATCCACAGGGTCCGGATCGCGCGCCGGAGCACCGAGGTGTGGGCGACGTCGAAGCCGTAGCCGCCTTCCTTCAGCAGCCGGCCGGCGGCGGTCGCCTCCTCGATCCCTTTCGGCGTCAGGTCGACGTCCGTCCAGCCGGTGAAGCGGTTCTCCAGGTTCCAGGCGCTCTCGCCGTGGCGCAGCAGCACGAGCGTGTACATCGGATCAGGGCCCTCCGTTGCGAGGGCTCATTATAGTAGTGGCGCTTCGGCCCATGTCCGCGAACCCGCTGCGCATCGTGGCCCGCTTCCCGCGCCCCGTCCGGCTGCTGCTCGCCGGCACGCTGGTCAACAAGCTCGGCACCTTCATCGTCCCCTACCTGACGCTGGTGCTGCTGCGCGACCTCCACATGGCCGAGCGCGATGCCGCCTCGCTCATCTTCGCCTACGGCGCGGGCTCGCTCGTGTCGATCCTGGCGGGCGGCGTGCTCACCGATCGCCTCGGGCGCCGGCGCACGCTGCTGCTGAGCCTGCTCGGCTCGGGAGCGCTGGCGCTCGTGATGGGCCTCTTGCCCTCGCCGCGCTTCTTCGTGCCGCTGCTGGTGGCCTTCGGCTTCATCGCCGACCTCTACCGACCCGCGGCCTCGGCGATGATCGGAGACCTCCTGCCCTCGAGCCAGCGCGCGAGCGGCTTCGCCGGCCTCCGGATGGTCGTGAACCTGGGCTGGGCCGCGGGCACGGCGCTCGGCGGAGTGCTCGCGGACCGCGACTGGCGGCTGCTGTTCCTCGGCGACGGCCTCACCACGCTCGCCTACGGGGTGCTCGTCTATTTCACGATCCCGGAGACGCGGCCTGCGCCGGCCCGGCCGATCGAGGCCGTGGCGACGGCGCCCGCCGCGCCGCGCGCCGGCGGCGGCAACGGCTCGAGCCCGTTCCGAGACGCCGTGTTCCTGGAGTCCGTGGCGATCACGTTCCTCTTCACGCTCATCTTCTGCTCGAACCTGGTGGTGCTGCCGCTCACGGTGACGCAGTCCGCCGGCTACCCGGCGGTCGTCTTCGGCGCACTCGCGGCCGTGAACGGCGGGATGGTCACGCTCTTCGAGCTGTCGCTCGTCGAGCGGCTGAAGCGCTTCCGCCGGCTGCGGCTGGCCGCGCTCGGCTATGCGCTCGTCGGCCTCGGCTTCGGGATGGTCGGGCTTGCCATGCACTGGGGCTTCTTCCTGCTCGCCGTCGTGGTCTTCACGCTCGGCGAGATCCTCTCGGCGCCGCAGCAGATGGCGTTCGTCGCCGACTGGGCGCCGCCCGAGGCGCGCGGCCGCTACTTGAGCCTCTACCAGGCGACGTGGTCGGTCGCGTTCGCCGTCAACCCGATGCTCACGCTGCCGCTGCACGCGGCGCTCGGCGATCGGGCGTTCTGGGGCCTGGCGCCGCTCGTGGCGCTGCCCGGGGTCGTGGCGCTCTTGCGCCTCGACCGCACGGCCGACCGGCCGGAGCGGCTGCGGGGGCTCTCCAGCGAGCCGGTCTAGCCCCCCGACCCCCCACGCCTCGAGTGTGATCTAGCGCACACCACTAGCCCACTGTGCGCCAGTTCACCACATATCCACCTTGTGTAGCGGTATTCAACACACTTCGTGTCGGCTATGCGGAGGACTGAAGGATGATCGAGAGGACTGAAGGATGATCGAAAAGCCGTTTGGAGTCGTTCTGCTTCTCGTGGCCGCCTCGGGAGTCGTCGAGGCCGGGCCGATCCGAAAGCACCCACGGCCGATAGCCGGGTCGTACATCGTCGTGCTGCGCCAGGACGCCGCACGCAGCCCCAAGGACTCTTTCTCCCGCCTGCCGAGCGTCGCCGAGCTCGCCACCGAGATGGTGGACCTCTCGCACTTCGGCAAGCGGCGGTTCATCTTCGAGCACTCGCTGCGCGGCTTCGCCGTCGAGGCGACGCCGTTCGAGGCGGAGCTGCTCGCCAACGACTCGCGCGTGGCGTTCGTCGAGGAAGACGGCGTGATGGAGGCGAGCGCGGCGCAGGTGAACGCCACCTGGGGCCTCGACCGCGTCGACCAGCGCGCGCTGCCGCTCAACAAGGCGTACCAGTACAACCAGACCGGCGCGGGCGTCCACGCCTACGTCATCGACACCGGCATCCGCGCGACGCACGTCGAGTTCAAGGGCCGCATCGGCAACGGCTTCTCGGCCGTGAGCGATGGCCAGGGCACGAACGACTGCAACGGACACGGCACGCACGTCGCCGGCACGATCGGCGGCTCGACGTACGGCATCGCGAAGGCGGTCACGCTGCACGCGGTGCGCGTGCTGGGCTGCACCGGCTCGGGAACCAGCTCCGGCGTGATCGCCGGGGTCGAGTGGGTGACGGCGAACCGCGTCCGCCCGGCGGTCGCCAACATGAGCCTCGGGGGCGGCATCTCGAGCGCCCTCGACCTGGCCGTCGTCAACTCGATCGCGGCGGGTGTCACGTACGCGATCGCCGCGGGCAACTCCGCCGCCGACGCCTGCCAGAACTCGCCGGCGCGCGTGGCGGCAGCGCTCACGGTCGGCGCCAGCGGGAGCAACGACACGCGCCCCTCGTTCTCGAACTTCGGAGCCTGCCTCGACCTCTTCGCGCCCGGCTCCGGCATCGGCTCGGCCTGGTACACGAGCGACACCGCCACCGCCTCGTCCAGCGGCACCTCGATGGCGTCTCCGCACGTGGCGGGGGCGGCCGCGCTCTACCTGCAGACGAACCGCGGCGCCTCGCCGGCCCAGGTGGTCCAGGCCCTGCTGGCGCAGGCGACGACCGGCCGCGTCCTCGACCCGGGAGCGGGGTCGCCGAACCGCCTGCTCTACTCGCTGTTCCCGGCCGGCGTCACCGCCGACGTCACCGTGCCGAGCGTCGGGCTCACGCAGCCGGCGAACGGCTCGACGGTGAGCGGTAGCGTCACCTTCGCGGCGAACGCCAGCGACAACTCGGGCATCGTGACGGCCGTCGAGTTCTTCGTCGACGGCATGCTGAAGGGTACCGACACCTCGGCGCCTTTCGCGATCGGTTGGGACACGCGCACGACGGGCGACGGCCAGCACGTCCTGACGGCGAAGGCCTACGACCCCTCGAACAACGTCGGCGTGAGCGGCCAGGTGGCCGTGACCGTGCACAACCAGACGACGACGAGCGCGGAGCGCGTGGTGAACGGCGGATTCGAGTCGGGAACCACGGGTTGGGGGCTGGTCGCCAACGCCTTCTACTCGCACGGCGGCGGCGCGCACAGCGGCCTGGGCTACGGTGGCCTCGCGCTCCAGAACAACGCGAGCGCGTACCTCTACCAGAACCTCTCGATCCCGTCGACGGCCGCCGGCAGCCTGACGTTCTGGCTGAACGTGACGTCGAACGAGTCCACGACCACGGTCGTGCACGACCGGCTCTTCGTGGAGATCAGGAACGCGTCGGGCACGCTGCTCGCCACGATCGCCACCTACTCCAACCTCAACAAGACGACGGGAGCCGTCTACACGCAGCGCTCCTTGAACGTCGCCGCCTATAGGGGACAGACCGTAAGGGTGCAGTTCCGCGCCACGACGGACGGCGCGCTTCCGACCACCTTCCGCGTGGACGACGTCTCCCTCCGCTAGGAGCTGCCCCTGCGCGAGGGGGTGGGCGGCCTCCCGGGCCGCCCGCCCCCTCCCGCACGTTCTGACAGTTGACACCCGAGCGGGCGGCTGGCGAGACTCTGTCATCCGTTTGCTTCGAGGAGCCTGATCGACATGCGAGTTCCTGCATTCACGAAGGCGAGGCCGGCGCTCGTCGCCACGCTCGCGCTGCTGGCCTTCGCGTCGCTCGCGCGCGCGCAGCAGAACGCGACTCCCACCGCCAAGGCCGCGACCGACGACAAGGCGTTCAAGATCGACGCGCCGGGCCTCTACGCCAACGCGGACCTCTCGTACGTGCTCACCTC
>Ga0111539_10003295_pt1 | contig 21340 bp, 18 predicted proteins | sample RhiMethybrSRZTD1_FD_79667 | JGI IMG/M metagenome (GOLD analysis project Ga0111539, IMG submission 79667) | Populus rhizosphere microbial communities from Tennessee, USA - Rhizosphere MetaG P. TD hybrid SRZTD1 (version 2) (version 2) | ecosystem: Host-associated > Plants > Roots > Rhizosphere >...
CAAAAACGATTGTAGCACTTCGTAAACGCGCTTCGTGGAGCATCAGTTTCATCGCTCTTTCCGCATTGGCCTCATCCAGGTGACTAAAGGGTTCGTCCAATAATAAAAAATCAAAAGGCTGCATCAATGCACGGATGATGGCAACACGTTGCTGTTCGCCATACGAACATTGGCTGCTCATTACACCCAGCTTATCTTCAATGCCCAGCCTCGCCGTCATTTCCCTGATCTTTTCAGATGTGTGAAATGGATTAAGCTGTCTTTTTATTTCGATGTTATCAAATACAGATTGATTTGGAAATAAACGCAGATCCTGGAACACAATACTTATATAATCTTTTCTGTAACGTGCAAGTTGTTCCCGGTCAAACCTCCGGAGATCATGATCGTCGTAGCTGATCGTGCCATTGTAGTCGTTTCGCATTCCATATAAGAAATTCATCAGTGACGACTTGCCTTTCCCGGAGGGAGCAACGATCTTTATCAGTTCACCTTTTTCAAACGATAAATCTTTGCGCCAAATCTCCGATTCTAATGCGCTTTCTTTTTTAAAAAAGGAGGGTAGTAGATTTTGAATGCGTAATTGCATAGATTTTTATTCAACCGAAACAATGAGGAGGCTGACAGTTTAATTGTCAATTGTCAGCCCGAGTTGTCGAAGGCCCGACAGACTCAATACGAGAAATAAACTGGTTGTAACTGCGTAATGCCTATTCCTGAGAAGGCTCTGACGTCTTTTCGGGTCCGGCTTCATCTGTATCCCTGTTCCTGTTTTTTCGTTCGCTGTTTATTTTGTAAAGGTTATTGATGTATTGATTCAATTGTTTCAGGCTGTTAGTGTTTTTGTCAACCAGGTTAACCTCAAAAGTAAAGCTCATCGCTTTGTCCTTGTAAGCACCCCCGGCCGCCACTACATCCTGCCAGATATTTGAAGCATTCATTGCTGCTTGTCCGATACTGTCTTTAATAGATGATTTTGCTGAGCTTATTATTTTTTGAAGGTCAATGTACATTCCAAAGGGTTGGCCACCGATTTTGTCGGCGATTGCATTCTTAGCTGTGGCACCGCTTAAAAATTTATCTACCTGGTCCTGGTAATTGCTTGCGGCAAACCATTCTTTGTCGAGTTTATAATGAATCTCAGGAGTACTGGGCATATTTTTTCTTTGACCCATAGCGATGCCCACGAGTTTGTCAAATGCGGCCCTGTCATTTACTGATGTTGCAAAGAGAACCTTCATATCAGGCTGGGTAGTCGTATACTTATAGGGTGGCTGACCTTCACCCATATCCATTGTTTTTTCCATGGTCTTAATTTCAAGGTCGGAAACAGCCAGGAGCACTTCACCTTTGTTGGCTTTTATAAACTCATCAACACTGTAACCCATCTCTCCGAGAAAGCCATTGGCAACACCGTCAAGCCCCGTAACTTTCAGGAAATCCTTTAACCCCTCCGGTGGATAATTCAGGGCGATCAATCCAATTACATTTTGAGAAGGCAGGCGGTTGAGCACATCTGCGCTGAGTGGTTTTGACGGATGCGCTGCAAGCAGTTTCTGCATTTCTTCGCCGTAGTATTGTTTTGTTTTCACGGCAATTCTTCCATTTTCGAAATTCAGCGATGTCGCTGAAACATTTCCTTCCAATAATGTGTTCATCTTCATCATGGACATCATGCCTGCCGCGAGAGAACTGCCATACAAACCCGAAATATTAGTCCATATATGAACATCGCTGTTCTCATCGATCAGGGATGCAAAGCGCTTGTCGTTGTCCAGGTTGTCTTTATCCTTTAAGGTCAGCGCCAGCTTGCCTAATTCTTTTAAGCTATCAATCGAAAATTTATAGTTGTGAAAAGATCGGTCACCTTCCATGCTTTTTTCAATATCCGGTAAGGGAGAGTTCCCGATATAAGCAAACCGGGTATTGTTCCATGTTACTATTCCCGACTTTTCCATTGTCATAAAGCTCAGCCCGGCTTCTTTCGTTGCCTGGGTTTTGCCTTTGTTGATTTCTTTGCAAAATGTTTCAAATGCCGCAGGATCTTTTACTGAACCGGTAAATACTGCATATCCGCCTTGTCCCAGTTTTCTTAAATAGAAAACCAGGCTGGCTTTTGTGTCAATACCTGAATGAGCAGGTTCGCTCATTAATTTTTGGGCCGTACTGTCTGTTGTTTCATTTGTTAAATCCTTGAACCAGTCAGTCTGGCTGATCTCCTCCCAACTTAGCTTGGATGAAAGAGAGGCACTATTCACATGGACCACAACCCCGGCGTCTTTGGGCACTAACAACCCGGTTTTATCAGTCTTGTTACAGGAAAACAAAAAAGAAAGAAGGAGCGTGGATAAGGTAATCAGGTAAAATGTACGTTTCATGGTTGATTTTTTTTCGGGAGGTCAAATAAAAGAAAAATTTATAAGATCGGCAATCGGCATTGTTTTTTGGTCACCGCTTCCAAGGGTCCGTAACACAGCGGTTTTGTCCTGCAATTCATTGCTGCCAATAATAACGGCGTAAGGAATATTCTTTTTCTCCGCGTATTTGAACTGCTTATCAAATTTTGCAGGTTCAGGATAAAGCTCACAGCGTACATTGTTCCCTCTTAGTTTTTGTATGATGGTAAAGGCAGCTTTGCTTTCTTCATCACCCAGGTTAAAAAACAGAACCTGAGTACCTGTATACACTTCCCTGGGAAAAAGATCGAGGTCTTCCATTACATCGTATATACGGTCTATTCCAAACGATATTCCGACTCCCGGAATATCAGGCACTCCAAATAAACCCGTGAGGTCATCATATCGTCCACCACCCCCGATGCTACCCATTTGAACACCATTCGCTTTTACTTCGAAAATGATACCTGTATAGTAATTGAGACCCCGTGCAAGTGTAAAGTCAACCACTACTTCGTCATAATAAAGACCTGAGCCATGTAGTATGTACTCGATGTCAGCAATTCCCGTCTCTGCCAGGGCGTTGCTGCCTAATAATTTTTTCAACTGGCTTAACTTTTCTTCGTTGGTGCCGCTGATCACCAGGTATTCTTCAATAATACCGAGTTGTTTGGAGTTTAACCCCCGCTGGGTTAATTCATCCTTAACTTTTTCCAGCCCGATCTTATCCAGTTTATCAATGGCAATGGTGATGTCGATCATTTTCTCTGCACCGCCACATGCTTCCGATAATGCCGCCAAAATTTTCCTGTTGTTGATTTTGATATCAGCATCGATGCCCAGTTTTGCAAAAACTGTTGCATAAATAATAGTCAATTCCAACTCGTTTAAAAGCGAGTTGCTTCCCACCACGTCCGCATCGCATTGATAAAATTCCCGATAGCGCCCTTTTTGTGGCCGGTCGGCCCGCCAAACTGGTTGTACCTGGTAACGCTTAAACGGAAAGGTAAGTTGATTGCTATTCATTGCCACATAACGGGCAAAAGGAATGGTCAAGTCATATTTCAGGGCACGTTCGGTAAGATCTTTACTGTTCCTTCCTTGCAATACATTTTCAAAGGCAGCCTTCGCTTTTTCAATATTCTTACTATCATTCAATCCATTGTTGAGTATCTTAAAAATTAAGCGGTCACCTTCTTCGCCATATTTACCCAATAAGGTATCCAGGTTTTCCATTGCCGGTGTTTCCAAAGGCTGAAAACCATACAACTCAAAAATCCCCTTTATCGTGCTGAGAATATAATTGCGTTTGCGAACAACGTCTGGTCCGAAATCTCTTGTTCCCTGCGGCAAGCCAACGGTAACTTTTGCCATTAATACGTTTGTTATTTAAATCGACGACGCTTTTGAGAGTTTATCTTGTTGTGCTGTATATTTCGCAATAATCGAATCACAAACCTGGTCGATCAACTTGTATACTTTGTGATAGCCGGGCTCGGGTCCCCACCAGGGATCGGGAACGTCCATATTTTGCCCGGGGTGAAGCTCATTCATCAACAGATCGATCTTCGTATCATCAAATTTGTTGCGGGCGATCCTGCGAATATCGCTCATCACGTCGCCTGCTAAAGCATAAATCTTATCAAAGTTTTCAAAGTCTTCCGGCAAAAATTGACGGGCTTGCTGGGTACTGATGTCAATGCCATTCAGTTTTGCCACCTTTTGTGATAGCGGATGCGGGGCGTCACCAATATGGCAACCGTTAGTGCCGGCGCTTTCAATTGTCCAGTCCAGTCCCGCTTTTGCCGCTTTATTCTTCAAAATTCCTTCCGCAAGGGGACTGCGGCAAATATTCCCCAGGCAAACCATTAAAATTTTCATGGCGCAAATATAAACACGACCTATGAAGGCAGGCCCGAAATTGTGCAAATCAAATGCAGGAAAGTTAATTAATTGTGTAACGATTAAGAGTTTAGCTTATGGATTTGTCGCCGATAGACATCTAATTCTTGCGGGATGATGTTTTTGTGCTTTGAGGTAATAAATAAATCTGCGGTTTGGTTGAAGAACAAACGGCGTTCTTACCAGAAAAATAAGGACAATAATTAAATGCATTGTTGAGTGAATATTTGCCTTTGATTCAGTTAAAAAGTAATAATTTGCCCGTGTCGAAACAGGTATTCATGTTACCAGAATATGAAAAGGAAAAAAGAAAGCGCCTGGCTTTGAGAAGGTCGGTAATGGATTACTCCATTGGGGTAATCGTTCTTTTAACGGGAATATTTTTCATTGTCCGGAATAACTTCAAACTTGATTTCAACACGATCTTTCCGCCTAATGAAGTTGATAAGGTATTCGGCGTCATATGTCTTTTATATGGCGGCTGGCGCGTGTACAGGGGATACAAGAAGAATTATTTCTATTAACAAATTGAGGAATGAAGGTTTTTCAGGTATGGTTTTTTAGCAAAGGCAAATTGATGAACAGGTTGGCTATATGTGTCTTGGTGTTCGCACTGGGTTTATTCGTTTTAGGATGCCAGCCCTACGATGAACAAAAGGCCAAATTAATGGACACTCCCGAGAGGGGTACCATTTATATCAGTGTGGACGAATCATTTAAGCCAGTCATTGACGAGGAGGTAAAGGTCTATGAATCAAATCGTCCCGGTACGAAGATTATTGTCGATTATAAACCGGAGGCCGAGTGTCTGAAGGACCTGTTTGTAGATAGTATCCGCATGATAATTGCGACCAGGAGTTTTTCCGAATCAGAAAAGAATTTTATCGTCGATTCGATGAAATTATCTCCGCAAAGAATGGTTGTCGCCAGGGATGCTGTCGCCGTTATTGTCAACCCGTTAGCTGAAGATTCCCTGTTCACCATGCAGGAAATACGTGAAATATTGACGGGAAAATTTGGGAAAAAATTAATCCCGGTATTTGACGGGGTAAAGGCAACCAGTACGGTACGTTTTATCGTCGATTCTGTATTGAAAAGTGATTCCCTTTCGCCCACTGCCATGGCCGCGCGAAGTAGTGAAGGAGTAATTGATTACGTGGCCGAAAACCCGCAGGCAATTGGTTTCATCGGAGTGAGCTGGATAGGCAACAAACATGATTCGATACAATTGAGTTTTTTGAAAAGAGTCAAGCTGGCGCACCTGGAAAGCACGAATATGCCGGACAAGTATGTGATGCCTGTTTTGGCCAATATCGCCCTGCGCCGTTACCCGATGGTACGTGATTTGGTATATATATTGAAAGAAAAGCACGTAGGATTAGGAAAAGGTTTTGCTGATTTTATGACGGGGGACAGGGGTCAGTTAATCTTTGAAAAGGCCTTTCTTATGCCGGCTCAAAAAGATTTTCGCATCAGGCCTGCGCGACTCAGGGAATAAAACAAAGTAGTTATATTTACAACACTTAAAGTGAACGAAAAATGAAGAAAACTTCAATTGCATTAATGATTGCCTGCCTTACATTTGCTTACACGATACATGCACAATCCATACAGGACGGTGTGAGAGATCTTTACGCTGAACGATTTAAAACTGCGAAAGGCATTTTTGAAAAATTAGTAGCAGCAAACCCGAACAATATTGATGCTGTTTACTGGCTCGGCCAGACCCATATTGAAATGGACGATATTGCCGGCGCAAAAGCCGTATACGATAAAGCCCTGATGGCAAGTGCAAATGCCCCCCTTTTGCTGGTTGGGAGGGGACAAATTGACCTGCTGGAAAATAAAGTTAGCGAGGCTCGCCAGCGTTTTGAATCTGCCATTACCATGACCCGTGGAAAAAAAGGCGATGATCCGATAATCTTAAATGCTGTTGGCCGGGCGATTACAAATACCTACGATGTTAAAGAGAAAAAAGGGGGAGATATTACATATGCTGTGCAAAAATTACGGGACGCAGCGGCAAGAGATCCAAAAAACGCTGAGGTATTTGTAAACCTTGGTGATGCAATTCGTAAGGAAAAACCAGGCGAAGGGGGTGGCGAGGCTTTTCAGAATTATCAAAAAGCAGCCGAAGCCAATCCTAACTTCCCGGTGTCCTATTACCGTACTGCGCAACTTTTTCAAACTCAGCGCAACTGGGAACTTTATGAAAAATATCTGAATGATGCCGTCGCCAAGGATCCCCGTTTTGCTCCTGCTTATTACGATCTGTATTATTTTAAACTGCTGAGGCAGGACTTTGCAAACGCCGAACAGTATGCAAAAAAATACATTGAAAGCACCGACGCCGATCCTCAAAACGACTACCTGAGATGCCAGACCCTTTGGGCAAAAAAAGATTTTGACGGGGCAATCTCCTGTGCCAAAAATATTGCATCGCAGATGGGGGCTAACACAAAAGCGAGGACATATAAGCTAATTGCTGATAGCTATCTACAGAAAAAGGATTCCGCGGGTTCAAAAGAATTCGTGGATCAATACTTCGCAAAAGCAAAACCAGAAGAACTGACCGCCATGGACTACCAGATGAAAGCGGCGGCTTATTCAGTTATCCCGGGGCAGGAAGAAGTTGTGTTTAATGCATATTTGGAAGGGATCAAAATCGACACTGTTGTAGAAAACAAGGTTGATTTATTGGACAAAGGGGCTGCTTTTTTTAAAGCTAAGGGCATGCGCGAGAAGGAAGGGGACCTGCTGTCACAAAAGATTGCTTTAAAACCCAAGCCTTCAATAAACGATTATTTTGATGTTGGCCGCGCCTATTATTTTGGCGGCGCGAACAAGAAATCATACGATGCATTCGTTGCCTTTACTCAAAAATATCCGGAAGAGGTTTATGGATGGGAATGGAAATTTAATAATGCAAGGGTACTTGATTCGGTGAAACAAGACAGTATCGCCGTTCCCGACGCCTTAAAGCTGCTTGAATTCAGTGAAAAGGATACCGCTAAATTTAAAAAGCAATACCTGGCAGCCGCAGGCTTTTTGCTGGGCTATTATAATAATGTTGCGAAAGACGGTGCTAAAGCGCTTGAGTATATCAACAAGATGTTGTTGCTGGATCCTACAAACCAAAGTTACCTTGATATTAAAAACCAACTGGAAAAAAACAAAAAGGCGAAAGGCTCTTCGTCCGGTAAGCGGCTGATAAAGTCTCAACAAATTGCTTATTCGAAGCTTCGTCAAAATAATTCTGCATAAAAACAAACGAAATTTTATTGATAAAGAAACCCATGGAATTTTGCCATGGGTTTGTTTTTTATTGTGCTGATTTGCAAAATAAAATTGTAAGTAATTTGATATTGCTAGCTTATTTTTGCCAGCAGGGTAATAATTATGATTCACTTACTCCAGATAGATCCGGGTGCTTCTGACTCCGGAACCTATTTGCCGGTAGCTATACAGGTCGTTTTCGCCGTTGGTCTCGTCACATTTTTGATGGTTTTGACGCATTTATTGGGCCCTAAGCGCAAAACGTCAGATAAATTACAAGTTTTTGCCAGTGGAATTGAATCACACGGTGATGCCCGCCAGCCGATTGCTATTAAGTATTTTCTTACTGCCATCCTGTTTGTGCTGTTTGATGTAGAAGTCATTTTCTTTTACCCCTACGCTGTAAATTTTAAACAACTTGGTTGGAGTGGTTTTTGGGCCGTTATGATGTTTGTAGGGTTTTTCCTATGTGGATTTGTCTACATCATTTTAAAAGGTGCCCTGAAGTGGGAGGATTGACCTGCCTGCCGGCAGGCGGATGATGAAACATTAAAGGTCTTATTCTGTTATTTAGGTAGGAGTTTTTAAATTTCAAATCTTTATATTTTCAAATTGATAAATGTCACGTCCTGTTTCATATAATATAACGAAAAAGCCGCTTGTATCGGATATCAGTGTCGTTGATATGCCTGACGGTCACCAGGGTGAGGGGTTCTTTGCCACATCTTTAAATAGTGTGATCGGGCTGGCGCGAAAGAACTCTATCTGGCCACTGCCGTTTGCCACTTCCTGCTGCGGAATTGAGTTTATGGCCACGATGGGTTCACACTATGACCTTGCAAGATTCGGCAGCGAAAGAGTAGGATTTTCTCCCCGCCAGTGTGATCTCCTTATGGTGATGGGCACCATTGCAAAGAAAATGGGGCCGGTTGTAAAACAGGTTTATCTTCAAATGGCAGAGCCGCGATGGGTCATGGCCGTCGGCGCGTGCGCCTGTAGTGGCGGCATCTTTGATACATATAGTGTGCTCCAGGGTATTGACCAGGTGGTTCCGGTAGATGTGTACGTTCCGGGCTGCCCTCCCAGGCCCGAGGCTATTATTGATGGGGTAATGCGTATCCAGGACCTTGTCGGAAGGGAAAGTTTACGAAGAAGATCGGGTGACAAATACAAGGCATTGCTTGAAAGCTACGGAATACAGTAAGATGTTTGAAGTTTGAGGTCGTCACTGCGAGGGCGGAGCCCGAAGCAGGAGGTCGTCACTGCGATCCAGCCAGAGGCGGAAGAAGTAAAAGGATTAACGTTGGAGAAGCTGCATTACCCAAGATGCCCAACAAATTGAAAAATGCTTAGCAACGATCATATTAAACAAAAGCTAGTAGAGAAGTTCAATGAACAGGTTACCGCATTTGAAGAGCCCTATGGCATCCTGACATTTGAGGCGCCAAAGGAAATTAATCTTAAGGTGCTGAACTTTCTTTATGACGATGAGGAACTCAAATTCAGGTTTCTTACCGACCTGTGTGCGGTTCACTTTCCTGATTTGAAAGGAAAAGAATTGGCTGTAGTTTATCATCTTCACAACCTGCAGGATAATGTTCGTATCCGGTTTAAGGTTTTTACAGGTGTCGACAAGCCGGATGTTTATACAGCAACAGGCTTATTTTCATCTGCCAACTGGATGGAAAGGGAGACGTATGATTTTTTCGGAATCAACTTTGTTGGACATCCAAACCTTAAGAGAATTCTGAATGTAGATGAAATGGATTACTTCCCGTTGCGCAAACAGTATCCTCTCGAGGATCAAAGCCGCGTGGACAAAGACGACGAAATGTTTGGGCGAGGCGGTTCGGACGGTTTTGGCACCGAAAAAACAGATCACGGTACATTGGTAGAAGCAGAGAAGCACAATGATGATGAAAATATTATTTGAGCAATTAAATTATTAGCCTGCGGCGGTAGATTGACAATCATGTCTGAACAGCATATTAAATTACCGGAAGGAAGTATTGAAAAAACAACAACCACGCTCAACTTGGGGCCAACGCATCCTGCTACCCATGGTGTGATGCAAAACATTTTAGAGCTGGATGGTGAGCGTATTGTTTCCACCGAACAAACTGTGGGATATATTCACCGTGCTTTTGAAAAAATTGCAGAACGCCGCCCGCTTTACCAGATTACGCCGCTCACTGATCGTCTCAACTATTGTTCTTCCCCGATCAACAACATGGGCTGGCACCTAACCTGCGAGAAGTTGCTGGGAGTTAAAACGCCAAAGAGAGTTGACTACCTGCGGATCATTATCATGGAGCTGGCGCGCATCTCCGATCATCTTATTTGTAATTCGATTGTCGGTGTTGATAGTGGCGCCTACACTGGATTCCTTTATGTAATGCAGTATCGTGAGCTGATCTACGAGGTATATGAAGAAATTTGCGGGTCGCGGTTAACTACCAATATTGGTCGTATTGGGGGATTCGAAAGAAATTTCAATGACATCGCGTTTCAAAAAATCCAAAAATTCCTGGATGAGTATCCAGCGGTTTTAAAAGAGTTTGAAAGACTTTTTAACCGCAACAGGATATTTATGGAACGGACCATTGGCGTGGGCCCCATCAGTGCGGAAAGAGCGATGAACTATGGGTTTACCGGGCCCAACCTGCGTGCAGCCGGTGTTGATTACGATATAAGGATACACACGCCTTATAGCAGCTATGAAGATTTTGAATTTGATATTCCGGTTGGAAGCACGGGTGATTGCTATGATCGCTTCCTCGTCCGTAACCAGGAAATGTGGCAGTCGCTTCGTATCATAGAACAGGCTTTCAGGAAGGTGCAGGAATTTAAAGGCGCCGAGGCAGAGATTTACCACGCCGATGTTCCGGAGTATTACCTGCCTCCAAAGCAGGATGTCTATACGAAGATGGAAGCTTTGATCTGGCATTTCAAAATCATTATGGGAGAAATTGACATGCCGCCCGGTGAAGTATATAATAGTGTAGAAGGCGGAAATGGTGAATTGGGATTTTACCTGGTGAGCGATGGAGGTAGATCACCTTACAGGCTTCATTTCCGCAGGCCCTGCTTTATATATTACCAGGCTTACGAAGAGCTGGTAAAAGGGTCAATGCTGAGTGATGCGATCATTGTGATGAGCAGCTTAAATTTAATTGCCGGTGAAATGGATGCCTGATTAATAAATTAATAATACACTCGAACTAATTTATATTTTGACAGATTAAAATGCAGTTCTCAGAGGAAAAACTAAAACAGGTTCAAGAGCTCATTTCCCGCTATCCGGCTGGAAAACAGAAAAGTGCTTTGATCCCTTTGCTGCATATGGCACAGCATGAATTTGGCGGATGGCTCGATACGCCCGTGATGGACTATGTTGCATATTTACTCGAACTCGACCCGATCGAAGTATATGAAGTTGCCACATTTTATAGCATGTTTAATTTGAAACCAGTGGGGCGATATATGTTTGAAGTTTGCCAGACAGGTCCGTGCATGGTTAGTGGTTGTGACGACATCATTGAATACATCGGTCAGAAACTGAATATCAAACCTGGTCAAACTACAGCTGATGGTATGTTTACCCTTAAGACTGTGGAATGCCTCGGCGCTTGCGGTTATGCGCCTATGATGCAAATGGGAAAATTTTATAAAGAACATTTGACCAAAGAGAAAGTGGATGCGATCATCGATGAATGTTTGAGAACAGCCGCATCCAACAATTAGCCTTTGCGGAAACAACATAACAAAATAATAGGCCTGGCTTAAGTAAAAATAAAAAAATGCGCTCCATCCTTACAACACTGTTGTGCATTACCTGCCTGGTGGTGATTGCCCAAAATGACCCATCAGAAGTCGTGAATCAGATGAAACGATTCCACGAGTTGATGGTACAAAACGACACTTCGATCGGGCAGTACATTGATGATAGCTTAAGCTATGGTCATAGCAGCGGCTGGGTAGAAAACAAGACTGACTTCGTATCTGATCTTAAAAGCAGGATAGATTACCATTCTATCAAAGAAGACAGCATCATTGCAAGGGTACACGGAAAATTGGCGAACGTGAGGTTTGTGGGGGTATATGATTCTACACTGGACGGAAAGCGGGCAGAAATTCGGTTGAAGGTGCTTGAAGTTTGGGTAAAGAAAAAGAAAGGCTGGAAATTGTTTGCGAGGCAGGCAGTAAGAGCATAAATCATACAAACAGTAATGGCGGGTATTCGCCGTGCGATATATGGGACGAAAATTATTATTAGATAAGGCACACGTTGAGAACATCAGGCTTTATGATGTGTACCGTCGTGAAGGTGGATACCGGAGCGTAGAAAAGGCTTTGAAAAAATCTCCTGGAGAAATTGTCGAAGAAGTAAAAAAAAGTGGTCTCAGGGGTCGCGGTGGCGCGGGCTTTCCTACCGGATTAAAATGGAGTTTTCTTGCTAAACCGGAAGGCGTCGCCCGTTATCTTGTTGTGAATGCGGATGAGTCGGAGCCCGGCACTTTTAAAGACAGGTATTTGATGGAATTCATTCCCCACCTGTTAATTGAAGGAATGATCGTTTCATCTTTTGCGCTTGGCTCCAATAGTTCTTATATCTACATCCGCGGAGAGTATGCATGGATCGTGGATATTCTTGAGCAGGCTATCACTGAAGCAAAAAATAACGGCTGGCTTGGTAAAAACATCCTTGGCAGCGGATTCGATTGTGAAATATATGTGCAACGCGGAGCAGGGGCATACATATGCGGAGAAGAAACCGCGTTACTCGAATCCCTCGAAGGCAAGAGGGGTAATCCCCGAATAAAACCTCCTTTCCCTGCCGTTAAAGGTTTATGGGATAGTCCCACCGTCGTGAACAATGTCGAGACCATCGCCGCCATAGTGCCGATTATTAACGAAGGAGGCGATGAATATGCAAAAATTGGAGTGGGCAAATCGACCGGCACAAAATTGATTTCTGCATGCGGCAATCTAAATAAGCCGGGTATTTTTGAAATTGATATGACAATTTCGGTCGAAGAGTTTATTTATAGCGATGAGTATTGCGGTGGCATCACCAAAGGAAAAAGATTAAAAGCCTGTATTCCCGGTGGCTCATCGGTTCCGATCCTGCCGGCTAATCTATTGTTGAAGACAGCTAAGGGCGACACCAGGATGATGAATTATGAAAGCCTGAGTGATGGAGGGTTCGCCACCGGTTCGATGATGGGATCAGGAGGATTTATTGTGCTGGATGAAGATCAGTGTGTAGTAAAGCATACGTATACGCTTGCGAGATTCTATCGCCACGAAAGCTGTGGCCAATGTTCACCATGTCGTGAAGGCACTGGGTGGATGGAGAAGATCTTATTGAATATAGATAAAGGAAAGGGCAAAATGAGTGACATTGACCTTCTTTGGGACATACAGCGTAAAATAGAGGGTAATACCATCTGTCCTTTGGGAGATGCAGCGGCCTGGCCGGTAGCGGCCGCAATCCGGCACTTCAGGGATGAATTTGAATGGCATGTACTGAATCCCGATGAATGTACAAAGAGAAATTATGGCTTAGCGCACTATGCCGAACCATTGAAGATGGCGGTACCGGCATAATGGCTTAAGAAAACAATATGGCAGAAGAAAAGAAATTATTTAGGGTAACGATTGACAATGTCCAGGTCGACGTAGAGCCCGGGACCACGATCCTGATGGCAGCACGTAAGATAGGGGCAGGGGTCACACCGCCGGCAATGTGCTTCTACAGTAAATTGAAAGGCAGTGGCGGTAAATGCCGTACCTGTTTGGTGGAAGTTGCTGCGGGTTCAACCGCTGATCCAAGGCCGATGCCTAAGCTGGTAGCCAGTTGCCGTACCACGGTGATGGATGGAATGGTGGTTAAGAACTATAGTAGTGAAAGGGTAATGGAAGCAAGGGCCGGGGTAGTTGAATTCTTATTGCTCAATCATCCCCTGGATTGCCCCATCTGCGACCAGGCAGGAGAATGTCATCTTCAGGATTTGTCGTATGAACATGGTAAAGCGGGCACGCGCTATGAATTTCGCAGGAGAACGTTTACGCCCGAAGATATTGGGCCTTACATACAGTTGCACATGACGCGATGCATACTTTGCTATCGCTGCACTTATGTAGCGGATCAATTGACCGATAACCGCGTTCACGGTATTTTGGATCGCGGCGATCATGCGGAAATATCCACGTACATCTCAAAAGCCATCGACAATGACTTTAGCGGAAACATGATTGATGTTTGCCCTGTTGGTGCGCTGACCGATAGAACATTCCGTTTCAAGAACAGGGTTTGGTTTACCAAGCCGGTGGATGCACACCGTGATTGCCCAACCTGCTGTGGCAAAGTCACTATGTGGAACCGGGGTGACGAAGTATTGAGAGTCACAGCGCGAAAAGATCCCTGGGGTGAAGTGCAGAGTTATGATGGCCAGCCGGGATGGATTTGCAATACATGTCGTTTCGATAAAAAGAAACTGGGCGATTGGGTAGTTGAAGGACCCACTAAGATCAGCCGCCATTCGGTTATTTCGGCAAATCATTATATCGCTGCGAAAAAACCCAGGGAAACTATTTCTGATGTAATGGGTGGCAGAAAACCAAAATTGCTGATGGATATTCATAGTATAAGCGATGTGAACGATCCATCTGTTGATTTGAGTAAAATATCCGGGCCGCCCACGGGCGATACATATGATGAAAATCACCAAGAATAGTTTTTATGCATTTACTGGCTGTTGATGGCTATTATATTTTAGAAAAGTTTTTATTGATCGGCCTGATCGTCACGCTGTCGATGGTCGTAGCCATGTACGCAACGTATGCTGAGAGAAAAGTTGCGGCATTCTTACAAGATCGAATTGGTCCCAACAGGGCCGGTATATTCGGATTGTTGCAGCCATTGGCAGACGGTGGTAAGTTATTTTTTAAAGAAGAGATCATCCCCCTCGTATCTTCTAAATTTTTGTTTATCCTGGGTCCATGCCTCGCAATGGTCACGGCATTACTTACCAGCGCTGTAATTCCGTGGAGCACTCCGCTTCATTTATTCGGAAGAAACATTCCTCTGCAGGTCGCAGATATTGATGTTGGCATCCTTTTCATTTTTGGGGTCGTGAGTTTGGGCGTTTATGGAATCATGATCGGTGGCTGGGCTTCGAACAACAAATTCTCATTGCTGGCTGCTATCCGCGGTGCTTCTCAAATGGTCTCATACGAGCTGCCTATGGGCCTTGCATTATTAGCTGTCCTGCTGATGGTTGGTGATCTCAGGATGAGTTCCATTGTCGGCAACCAGTTAGCGCACGGCTGGCACATCATCTATCAGCCTGTTGGATTCATCATCTTTTTTGTGTGTGCCCTCGCTGAATGTAATCGTACGCCTTTCGATCTTCCCGAAGCTGAAAATGAACTGAACTTCGGCTATCACCAGGAGTATTCGTCAATGAAGCTTGGATTTTATTTGTTTGCAGAATACATCAACATGTTTATCAGCGGAGTGGTAATGTCAACATTATACTTCGGTGGTTATGACATACCGTTTGTGAACGAAGCAGGGTGGGGCCTGAATCAAAACGTTCTTGCTATAATCGGGTTTGTGGTATTGATGTCCAAGGCGCTGTTTTTTGTTTTTGTTTTTATGTGGATACGTTGGACTATTCCGCGGTTTCGCTTTGATCAGTTGATGAAGCTGGGGTGGCGGAGCCTGATACCGCTGGCGCTACTGAATATGATTGTGACAGCCGCCCTCATATTGTGGCTGAATAAATAAACTGGTTATTAGTCAGGGCGGCGGGTTTGGTCTTTGGTCACAGTTTGAGGCAGGAACAATCTGATGAAGTTTTCTTGTACCTGAAGGGACCAAAAACCAATAACTATAACCAAACCCGCAGCCATGACCTAAACCCATGACTTATTAAGGAAGCTGAGCGAAAACAAAAATGACCTTATTTATAGGTCCAAATTGACGAATGACTTGCTGAGTTAAAATATATATTTGCGAAAATTTTTAAATCGCCGGGAATATGCCATTGACGCAGAGAGCTAAGCAGGTAGACCGGAAGCCAATGACATGGCTCGAAAAGTTATATCTATGGAATATCTTAAAGGGGATGATGATCACGTTGAGACACTTATTTAAACGTAAGGTAACGATTCAGTACCCCGAACAAAAAAGAACATTTTCAAAAGTTTTCCGTGGATTACAAATACTGAACCGGGATGAAGAAGGGCGTGAGCGTTGTACCGCTTGCGGACTTTGCGCTCTTGCGTGTCCTGCCGAGGCGATCACAATGGAAGCAGCCGAGCGCCAGCCAGGAGAAGAACACCTTTATCGTGAGGAAAAGTATGCCGCGAAATACGAGATTAATATGTTGCGCTGCATATTTTGTGGTTACTGCGAAGAGGCCTGTCCCAAAGATGCGGTTTATCTTTCACAAACATTTGCCCCTTCCAATTATGGACGAAAGGGGTTTATATATAAAAAGGAAGATCTGCTGATACCAAATCCTAAAGAGGACCCGGAAGGGTATAAGAAAGCCCTGGGCGACAGGGCGCCAGGAAGACAGGAAAGTTCAGCGGTCTAATCAATTAGCCAATGCTTTTATCTCAAATTTTGTCCATCAAGAAACCATCTCGCTGCAAATAACTTATGGGAATTACGCAAATACTGTTCTGGTTGCTTTCCGTGATGGCGTTGTTCAGCGCCTTAATGGTTGTTACCAATAAAAATCCCGTCTATAGTGTATTGTGGCTGATACTTACATTCTTTGCCATCTCCGGTCATTTCCTGATGTTGAATGCGCAATTCCTTTTTATTGTCAACATCATCGTATACGCTGGTGCCATCATGGTATTGTTCCTTTTCGTCATCATGCTTATTAATCTTAATAAAGAGACGGAACCAAGAAAAAATCTCTGGATCAAATTCGCAGGTGCCGTAGCTGGTGGCTGTTTGTTGCTGGTGCTGGTCGCGGCTTTGCGCAACAGCGAATTGAAAGGACAGATGGCCCAGGTAAAAGTTGGCAATATCGGGCTGATCAGGAACCTGGGAATGGAATTATTCGGCACCTACGTTGTACCGTTTGAAATCAGCAGCATTTTGTTCATCAGCGCGATGGTCGGTTCAGTCATGATAGGGAAGCGGGAGTAAGTTAAAAATTAATATGCCCATTAATTATTACATATTTCTTTCAATTGCATTGTTCTGCATCGGAATCGTTGGCGTGCTCACTCGTCGCAATGCGATCATTATTTTCATGTGTATAGAATTAATGTTAAATGCTGTGAATTTGTTGCTGGTGGCATTTTCGAAAATGCACTACCTGAGAGGTGTGGCGGAGGGTAATCCGTCTGCGGGCACCGAGGGCCAGTTATTCGTATTCTTTATTATGGTTGTAGCCGCTGCTGAGGTTAGCGTTGGCCTGGCCATAATTATCATGATGTACCGGAATATTCATTCTGTAGATGTGAACTTTTTGAACAGGTTAAAGCACTGATAAATAAAAGTCAGGCCGGAGCAAAAGTATAGGACTCCTGCTGCGGGTATTAGTATGAAGAATTTTTTAGACATTGTTTTTTTAATTCCCCTGTTGCCACTGGTTGGTTTTGTCATCATTGGTTTGGGAAGAAAATATTTAACGAAAGGTCTTATAGGAATCCTGGGATGTGGATCGGTGCTTGTCTCTTTTCTGATCAGTATTTGGGTATTTACGGAAGTCCGGAATGGAAATAACTATGTAGCCAATTATTTTGATTTCATAAACGTGGGCAACCTGGCGATTCCTTTTGCCTTCCAAATAGATCAGCTTTCCTCTCTTTTTCTGTTGATCATTACAGGCGTAGGTTTCCTGATTCACGTGTATTCCACTTCTTATATGCATGGAGAAGAAGACGAACACTTCGGACGATATTTCTCCTATCTCAATTTATTTGTGTTTTCGATGTTGGTCCTGGTAATGGGCGCCAATTATGTGATCATGTTCATTGGTTGGGAAGGAGTGGGACTGTGTTCTTATCTTTTAATTGGATACTGGTTTAAAAATACCGAATACAATAAGGCTGCCAACAAGGCCTTTATCATGAACCGGATCGGCGACCTTGCATTTCTCATTGCGATCTTTTGGATTATTTCCAGGGTTGGTAATGTCAATTTCCAGGACGTATTTACACATGCGCAGGCCGGCAAATTTTCAACCACCGACCTTTCAGCCATAACAATCTTGTTGTTTATCGGCGCTACGGGTAAGAGTGCGCAGATACCATTATATACATGGCTTCCCGATGCAATGGCAGGCCCTACGCCGGTTTCAGCCCTGATCCATGCGGCTACAATGGTGACAGCAGGCATTTACATGATTGCAAGGAGCAATATTTTATATTCTCTTTCGCCCGTCACAATGAACATTGTCGCGGTTATTGGTCTCGCCACCGCCTTGTTGGCTGCTACTATCGCGCTCAAACAAAACGATATTAAAAAGGTGCTGGCTTATTCAACCGTAAGCCAGTTGGGTTATATGTTCCTTGCCCTCGGTTGCGGCGCTTATGTGGCTGCAATTTTTCACGTCATGACACATGCTTTTTTCAAGGCGCTTTTATTCCTCGGAAGCGGCAGTGTGATTCATGCTATGGGTGGCGAACAGGACATCAGGAAGATGGGCGGACTAAGCAAGCACATGAAGGTCACCCACGCCACCTTCCTCATCGGTTGTTTTGCCATTGCCGGCATTCCTGGCTTTTCCGGTTTTTTCTCAAAGGATGCAATAAAGGATGCAATATTTGCATCGGCTTTCGCTGCATCGCCGATTTTTTACGTGTTAGCAATCGGAGCCTCTTTACTGACAGCATTCTATATGTTCCGTTTATACGCTACAACGTTCAGGGGCCGTTTCCGCGGTACCCATGAACAGGAGCATCATTTACATGAAAGTCCTTCCAGTATGACGGTTCCGTTGATTATCCTGGCCATACTTTCTGTCATCGGCGGTTATGTAGATGTACCGGAATTTATTGCACCGGGCGTACAGTTCCTCGAAGACTTTTTGGCCCCGGTTTTTTCATCATCTAGAGCCGTTCTGAAAACAAATGAGGTATCTCATCAAACGGAATGGATGCTTACCGGCCTTTCCGCGCTATTGACTATTGCGACGGTCATTTATGCATGGTGGCGGTATAGTCGGAAGCCGGACATGGAAGACGCAAAAGGATTTGGAAAACTATTGCAGCATAAATGGTATGTTGACGAATTATATGAAAAAATAATTGTACGTCCGCTAAATGCGCTTGGCTCTTTCCTTAGCGAAGTGTTTGAAAAAACAATAGTAGATGGCATGGTGAATGGGGTTGGCCGCCTGGTCAATTATGGCAGCCGCCAGCTACGCTTATTGCAGAGCGGGCAGGTAGGAAGTTATGTATTATTGATGGTGGTGGGAATGTTGCTGTTTTTTGTGTTTCAATTTTTTCTCAGAAAATAACGACCGATAGAAATACTTTATGATTCCTGTATTACTGATATTGATCCCGTTGCTGACCGGCCTGGCCACCTTTTTTATCAGGAATGAAAAGGCAATCCGCTCATTTATCCTAGTTGTATCAATTGTGGTTTTGGTTATTTCATTGGTGGGAATCATATTTTTTAGGGATACGAGGTTGATGGAGCATCATTCAGCATTCATGACCGCACTGGGAAGCAGTCTTTCGTTACGTCTCGACGGCATGGGTCAATTGCTTTGCCTGCTTACTGCCATTGCGTTTGTGCTCATTTTTCTCTCCTCCTGGGACTCGCTGTTCAGGTATAAAAAAGCAAATAATTTTTTTGCCCTGATGATGTTGTCGCAAGCGGGTTTGATGGGTGTTTTCCTTGCCATGGATGCGCTTCTTTTTTATTTTTTCTGGGAACTAGCCTTGATCCCCGTATATTTCCTTTGCTCGCAATGGGGGGGCGAAAGAAGGATCGCTGTCACATTTAAATTCTTCATCTATACGTTTGTTGGTTCACTGCTGATGTTGATCGGGATCTTGTATGTGGCCGGACATAACCCGGACCAATCTTTTAGTATCGATTCATTTTATAAAGCGAAATTGTCATTTAAGGAGCAGTCCTGGTTGTTTTGGCTTTTCTTTATTGCATTTGCCATAAAGATGCCCGTTTTCCCATTTCACACGTGGCAGCCCGATACTTATGAACAATCTCCTACGCCTGTTACAATGATATTGAGCGGCGTCATGGTGAAAATGGGATTGTTAGGCGTGATCCGCTGGCTGCTTCCCTTGTTTCCCGCCGCCGCTAATAATTGGGCAACATTGATCTCGACATTATGCATCGTCGGAATCATTTACGCATCACTGATCGCAATGAGGCAGGATGATCTGAAAAGATTGATTGCCTATTCGTCTATCGCACATATCGGCTTGATGTGTCTGGCTGTCTTCGCGCACAATACGATCGGGTTGCAGGGCGTGATGCTGCAGATGTTCAATCATGGGATCAACATCATCGGGTTGTGGATACTTGTTGAAATGATTGAAAAAAGATTTGGCACCCGCAAGATGTCGGAATTGGGAGGGCTTGCTCAAAAGAATCCTTCAATGGCCATCTTCTTTGTGCTTATTGCACTGGGAAACATAGCACTGCCGCTGACCAATGCCTTTATTGGCGAGTTTATGATGTTTAACGGCATCTTCAGTTCCAATGTTTACGACGGAAACTATACCATTTTTGGGACGATACGCTTAAACGCAAATTCCTTCGCAACAGTTTACACGATATGCGCCGGTCTTGGAATAATCCTGGCCGCCGTGTATACATTGAATATGATCCGAAAGGTATTTTATGGTGAAACCGTTACAGCTATTGCGGGTGCAAAGGATATCAGGCGTTATGAACGACTGGCGCTCCTGATGATCGTTATTATGATCCTGGGAATAGGAATTTATCCGCAAGCGGTTTTGAACATAACTAATGATGTCACGGATAGTATTTTGAAAATATCTGACCTCGTCAAGGACCTAAAAAAGTAACGGGAAGAAATGAATGTTTTGATCATATCAGCGATCCTGGGAGTGATAATGTTGTTCAGCGGTGTGCTGCTGAAACAGGCTCCCTTTCTCAGGTTCATCGCAGTGGTAGGAATGGCTGGGTTATTTATAATTAACATCCTTGAGATTTCGGGCATCTCCTTCTTTAAAATAAACACTGCCGGCATGCTGGGGTTCGACAGGTTTGCATTATTGTTCAACGCCGTAGTGCTTTTTTCAACGCTGGTGTATTTCATTTTGTCGGCGAGGGATATGGAAAAGGTGGGTGCGCATTACGGAGAATATTTTGCACTCATATTTTTTATCATTTGCGGCGTTGTCCTTGTAGTGTCCTTTAAATCTTTATTGATCCTCTTCCTTGGCATTGAGATTATTTCGATACCCCTGTATATATTGACCGGCAGCGACAAGAAAAATCTCAAGAGTAACGAAGCTTCTCTGAAATACTTCCTGATGGGTGCATTTTCCACCGGGCTTATGTTAATGGGAATTGCGCTGATCTACGGTGCGACAGGCACTTTTAATTCGGTCGACATGAAGTTTGCTGCGGATAAGCCTGCGCTTCTAACAGTGGCCGGCATGTTGCTGCTGCTTTTTTCGATGGCATTTAAAGTTTCGGCGGCCCCGTTTCATTTCTGGACACCCGATGTATACGATGGTGCGCCCACCGTGTTCACTTCATTTATGGCGACCATTGTAAAAGCCGC
>Ga0111539_10003296_pt1 | contig 21334 bp, 18 predicted proteins | sample RhiMethybrSRZTD1_FD_79667 | JGI IMG/M metagenome (GOLD analysis project Ga0111539, IMG submission 79667) | Populus rhizosphere microbial communities from Tennessee, USA - Rhizosphere MetaG P. TD hybrid SRZTD1 (version 2) (version 2) | ecosystem: Host-associated > Plants > Roots > Rhizosphere >...
AGGCCGATGATCAGACGCTACTGATCGAGCTCGATGCGCGGTCCGGCGCATTGGCCAGCGCCGTGAGCGCGAGCGGCTCTGTCGTCGTTGGCGGTCTTGCCGAAGGAGGCGCCTTCTACTGGATGCCGACCACCGGCGTGGTCTTCGCCGGTGGCTTGACGGCGGACGGCGTCAGCGGCGACGGACACACCATCGTCGGATTTGCGCGAGATGCACTCGGCATCCAACAGGCAGCGATCTGGCAGCGCGCGACGGAGTGGCGTCTGCTCGGTTCCTTCCCAAACGCGACACCCTGCGACGCCTTTCTTGGCGGAGCGACCGACGTGAGCAGGAACGGACAAGTTGTCGTCGGCTACGCATACCAATCGTGCACCTCGGTCCATGCGTTCAAATGGCAGGAGTCCACCGGCATGGCCGATCTCGGCAGCTCTGTGGCCGGGCGATCGAGTCTCGCGCAGGGTGTGTCGGGAGACGGCACTGTCGTCGTCGGCTATCAAACGCGCGCTGATGGCTTCACGCAGGGTGCAAAGTGGTTGGATGGCCGACAGGAACTGATTCCGGGTCCCGTTGGCTTTGTCGGCACCGCGATGGCGGCCAACAACGACGGCGCACTGATCGTTGGCCGTATCTGTCATCCCGGCGATGAAGCCAATCAGAGTGCCTGGGTATGGCGAACGCGAGACGGCACAACATGCTTGCCTGCACCGCGGAGACGCGTGTCGCCAGGTCCCATCATCATCGTCGAAGCCGCAGCAACGAGTGACGACGGTGACGTGATCGGCGGATCGCAGAACGTCGGCGGCTCGGTCGATTCTGACGCTGTGATCTGGATCGGCGGCCAGGGCGCATACCTGAAGGACTTCCTTCGAGCCAACGGCGTTCCCAATGCATTCGAAACCTGGGTGAACACAGGGACAATCACGGGGATCTCACCAGACGGCCGCGTCATCGTCGGCTGGGGCGCTGCCCGCCTTGGGTATCGCGGCTACGTGATCATCCTCGGCTCGAGCCGGGTGATCCCATCATGAGAGCCGCAATCGCACTCGCGGTGATCACTCTCCTGCTCACCGGCTCGCCTGCTGGAGCGCAATCGTGGGAGACGTCGGGTCTGTTGGGATTCACGTCATCAGCGGCCATCGATCAACACGCCAACGAGCTCGACGACCTCGACATCCGCGGGTCCTTCACGTGGGGTATTCAGGGCGCGCGGTTCTTCACGCCTTCGTGGGCCGCGGAGGTGTTGTGGACACAGCAGTCAACGGCGCTCGAACTCGGCACTGCGGACGCGAAGGCCGACATCTTCACGATGAAGGTCCGCCAACTGGACGGCAACATCGTCTATCAACTGGGAAGCGCTGATTCGCGGTGGCGGCCGTTCATCTTCGGCGGAATGGGTGCCACGTTCTTCACGGCGGACACCGTCGAATCCGAAACGAAGCTCTCGCTGGATGTCGGCGGAGGTGTGAAGTTCTTTCCGTGGCGATTGGTCGGCGCACGAGCGCAGGTTCGTTACAAGCCGACGTTCCTCAACGACTCCGATGAAGACTTCTGCGATCCCTTCGGCTTCTGTCAGAGTGTGTTGCAGCAGATCGAGTTCGCGGGTGGAGTGACGTTGCGGTTCTGATCGGCACTCAACCGGTGTCCTTGGTCCGTGGTTCTTGGTGCTTGGTCCGTCCTTCGTCGATAGTCCGTCCTTCGTCCATAGTCCGTCCCTGATCCCTTGGCCGTGTGGACCGAGGACCTTGGACCAAGTACGGACTAAGAACAAGGACCAAGAACGAAGGACCCGCGGAACGCGCGGGTTCAGTCCGCGAGGGTCTGTGCCAAGCCGTCCAGAACCGCCTTCTCCTGCGGGGAGATCCGCGAGGTCAGCCCGAGGAAACCGCCCGCTGCCTCCGCCACGCTGCGCGCGCGCTCGAGTGCCGACGCGCGAATCTGTTCCCGCTCGTTCGGTGAGAGCAACGGCAAGAGCGCGCGCATTTGACGCTTCCACGCGTCCACGAGCTCCGCACCGGGTTGCTGCACCAGCCAGTTATTGAGCAACTGCCCGGCAACGCTGTCGGTCGCGATGCCCTGGGCAGCGGCAGCCTTCAGCACCGCGTCCCGCTCGCGCGGCTCGATCTGGCCGTCGGCCCAGGCGACAGCCGCCAGCGGTACGAGTTGCAACGCCAGCACTGTTCCCGGTTCGAGACCGAGCGCAATCAGGTTGTCGATCAGCGCATCGTCGTTGACGCGCACGACCTCGCGCATCGCCGCTCGCCGCTCTTGCTGCTTGGCCTTGTCACGCATCTGCTGCAGAAGCCGAGCATTTTCCTTCGCAAAGAATGCGTCCTCGAGCCCCTTGCCGGCATCGTTCAAAGTATTACGTTCCACGTCAGTCTCCTCGTCGCGAATGCCGTTACATGCCCAAGTCTATGCGTCCGCTACAATTCTTGATAGCGAATGCGAGGCACACCCGGAATACGCATTGACGCACTGAGTCATTTCATCGAGCGTCATCCCAGGCTGTTCGTGCTGACTGGTGCCGGCTGCAGCACGGACTCAGGCATTCCTGATTACCGCGACCGTGCCGGTGAGTGGAAACGCCGCCCACCGATTCGCTACCAGGAGTTCGTCGGCAACGAGCATGCGCGCAAGCGCTACTGGGCGAGGAGCCTCGCCGGCTTCCGCAGGATGCGGGTCGCGCGCCCGAACGACGCGCACCACGCGCTCGCGACGCTCGAGCGCCGCGGGCGAATCGTGCAGCTGGTCACGCAAAATGTCGATGGCCTGCATCACGCGGCCGGCAGCGAGAACGTCATCGATCTGCACGGACGCATCGACACGGTTCGCTGCCTCGGTTGCGGGCAACGGACATCGCGCGACGAGTTACAGCGCGAACTCGAACGGCGGAATCCGTCCTTTGCCGCTCTCGATGCGGTCGAAGCGCCGGACGGAGACGCCGATCTCGAGGGCGTCGTATTCGAGACGTTCGACGTGCCTGCCTGTAGTGCCTGTGGTGGACTGCTGAAGCCGGACGTCGTGTTTTTCGGCGAGAACGTGCCGGCCGAACGCGTGCAGCGCGCGATGGCGCCGATTGCCTCCTCCGACGGGATGCTCGTCGTCGGATCGTCGCTGATGATCTATTCCGGCTATCGTTTCGTGACAGCCGCGGCCGATGCAGGCAAGCCGATCGCCGCGATCAATCTCGGCCGGACCCGAGCGGACGACCTGCTCGCGCTCAAGGTTGAGGACCGCTGCGCGAACGCGCTGCGTGTGCTCGCGTCCTAGTCTCCGACTCGTTATTAGGTCGCCGCACCAGCTTTCTGCAACGTGTCGTCGATTGGTCTCGTCGTATCGGGCAGCGCCCGCCCTCTGTCCAAGTTTTCGATATCCTCGCGGGTGATCATCGGTGCGTTTGCCATGATGCATACGATTTTTTCAAGCGTCGCGTCCTTGTTCGAGTGAATCGTCTCGGCGATCTTGTACGCAAGCACATATCGATGTGTGCGCTCGAGACAGATGTGAAACGCGCCAAACTGCTTGCTCGCTCGACTATGCAGCCAGAACTGCGTACCGGCCAACGCTTCGACGATGAATCCAGCGATCAGACCCAGGCGACCAACCGTCATCGCATTCTCGGAAACGCTGAAGATGCCTAAGCGGACAGCGACATCTGCGCCGATCACGTAGACGAGGGTGACCACCAGCACAATGAATCCCGCGACCGCCACTCGACTTGCAGCCTGGAAGCTCTTGGCGGCTTGCTCTCGAACATCATCGTAGTACCGCAGAATGAGTTTCTGAATTTTCTCGACCGCGGTACCGATGTCACCAGCTAAAGCGTTGCCGAGATTTTCACACTCCGCAAACGCCGGTCCCTCGGCCATTCGGGTAAATCCAGATGGAGGCTGACTCGGTCTGGCCGTTGACGTCGCCATTGGGCGTCTCCTTCCAAGTGAACAAGCGCTCCTCGACTACAGAACTAGAGCGAGTTGGCTCTTAAGTCGCGTTCGCTTCCGCGTCGATCACCAGTCGCACGAGCCGCGACAGGCATGCCCAGTACAGCTCCACCAACTTCTGCAGGAAGTCGGCACGCGGCATTTTCGCTCCATTGGCGAGCAGCCGTTGCCAGGACTCACTCAACTCACCAGACGGCATTGGTGCTTTGCCGAAGATCTCAAATGCACTCCTCCGGCAGCGCTCGACGGCGGCCGCGAGAGCCTCCGCTCGCTCGCGCAGTCGTGCATCGGACTCACGCTGCCCGGCGATCTCGTCCAGGATCGCCGTGGCCCTCAGAGATCGGCGTGCGTCGATGGCAAACGGAACGGCGTCGGCGAGCGCCGTCACGGCGACCGCCAGCGCGCGCGCTTCCTGATCGCCCCCGTTCCGCTCCAGCACGAGCACGCCAAGACTGATGCGACCCGCGACGAGTGCGTCAAACGGATCCAAGTACGCACGCAGCTTGTCCTGCTCCTGCTGTGCCCAGCTCTGGGTTGACTGCGCGCCTTCCAGCGTCGGCGCGGCAATCTGAAAGTGTTCTGCATCAAGTTTCCCCACGCCGACGAGGAACAGCTGCTCAGCACAGAACGCCACATCGCGCCGAAAGTGAAACTGCTCGAAGCGCCGATAGGACTCCTCGGTCAGCGTGGACTCCTTCACCGCGGTCCGTGCGCGCGCAAGCGTCTCCTCAAGATCAACAACTCCAGCAGCGGCCTCGTCCACTGACATCCGCAGTGGACGCGTGACGCTGACGCGCGATGCGAACACGTCGTGAAGCGCGGCTTCCGTGCGCTGGTGATCTTCGGCTCCGCGCAATGCTTCATCGTTGGCGAGGAGTCGCATCTTCCCGAGCTCGATGCCAAGGTCGGATTCGTAATGATGGCGTGTGACCGTCGCTGATAGACGATCGAAATCGCGAAAGAGGTTCGTCGCGGGCTCGTCCCCGCCGATGAGCGCACCGCTTGACGCCAGCGCCTGCGCGACGGCGACGCGGTCGGCGTCGGACGGGTGCGTATCGAATGTCCCTGTACGCTGGTCAGAAACCTTCTGTACTTTCTCACGCACCTCGTCTGGCAGGCGGCGGCTGCATTCGGCGACGAGATGCGGCATGTCGGCGGGGATCGCGTGTTTCTCGAGCAACTGCGGCAGCTGACCGTATGCGACCTGCGAGCCGGCCGACAACTCGCGGAGTCGGACAAACGTTCGCGCGAACGACTCGCTGCCGGCGATCTTGACTTCGTAGCTGTCGGCGTCGAACTCCATCTGCCGCATCATGTAGCAGCTGACGCCGTGGCCCACCATCATCACGCCGGCCAGTGCTTGTCGCGACACCCACACCGACCCACGCGCCAGTGCCATCGGAACGGTGACACGCCAGTCACCCTCCTGCGACCATTCTTCGAGCGTGCTATCCCAGGTGTCCCGCTCGTGCACGACACGGTACAGCCATGCGTTGACGCCGCGAATCAACCTCGTCATGCGCATCCCGCCGCCCTGCGCGAAATGACCGAACTCGTGGGCCAGGACGCCGCTCAATTGGCGAACCGACAGTCCGGTCACCAGCGGAAGGCCGATCGTCAGATCGAGATCGCGACGGAAGATCCCGAAGGCACCTCCTTTCAGCGACGCCGACGCGTTGACCTGGCAATCCACAAACACGCGTGCCGGAAATGGCGCGCGTACTTGACGGCAGATCTCTCGAATCAGCGCGTGCAGAACCGGCTGTTCCATCTCCAGCACCTGTACCGGTTCGGCGCGATGCGCCCGCCTGGCGAAGATCGGCTTGACCATGAAGAAGAGCAATATGGCCCCGACAACGCCTGGTGTGACGTACCCGAGGAACCGCCATTGCGCGGCGCCTGATCCATGGAGGATCCACGTGTTCGTCGTCAGATGCCAGACGAGGAACCAGCCGACGATCGCGATGAGCAGCAGGTACAACATCGGTACCAGGATCATCGCGATCGTCACGGCGAGAAGACCTAACCGATACGACCCCGAGATAGCAGTTGGGGCGATGGTGTCCGAAAACGCGACCGGGCTCGTTGAGTCGGACACTACGCGGCTCGACGCGACCATCGACATGGCCGCGCATTGTAGATCGACTCCGTCTCATTCCTTGCGCAACAGTGGCGCGGGATCAATCCTCAACACCCGGCGCGCGGGCACGTAACACGCGGCCGTCGTCACAAGCATCAGGCCGACGGCGACAGCCGAGAGCGTGCGCGGGTCCCACGGCGAGACCTCGATCAGCAGGCCGCGAACAAGGCCGCCGGCTGCATACACGCCGGGGATCGCGATCACCATGCCGATGACGACGAGCAGCGCGCCCTCCCCGAGCGCGAGTCTGAGCAAACGTTGATGGCTTGCTCCGAGCGCCCGATTGGGCCAGTGGTCTCCGATCGCAGCGTTCGGTCGTGGGACGCGCGTTTCCGCGAATGCGCGGCCGTGACACGACACCTCAGACGGCGCTCCCTCGGCCAGGATCCGCCGCGGTATCATCCGCGTCCAGTCACGTGACCTGTCGTCGATCTCACTTCAGGAGGAGCGCGAGAGCCATGCGAGCCAGAATCGGTCATTTCATCATGTATGCCGCGATCGCAAGTTCGCTCATCGGCGTCTCCGGCCAGGCCGTGACGCCGTCGCCGGACGCGCTCGCCGTCAGAGTGCGGGCGCTGGAGGATCGCGAGGCCATACGCGCACTGCTCGTGAGTTATGCCCGTACGCTGGACGAGCGCGACTTCGCCGGTTTCGAACAGCTGTGGGCCAAGGACGCCGAGTTCCTGGGCGGCGCCGGCAACGCGGCGAAGGGTCCAGCGGCCATCCGGGATCTTTTGCAGGGTTTGCTGAAGGCCAATGGCGCCCCGGTGCCAGGACGCGACTTCCACCTTGTCATGAATCAGACCGTTGACGTGACAGGCGACACGGCCACCGGGTTCAGCCGAGGGACGTGGGTGGTCACTGATCCGGAGAAGAAGCTGCGGATCTCGATTATCGCCAACTACTACGATCAGTTCGTCCGCGAGGGCGGCCGCTGGAAATTCAAGCGTCACCAGATCGGCGGAACGCCGCCTGCGACATCACTCGGTTCGAAGTAGAGCCTCGGATCGCGGCTCCGCCAACCGATCATCTTGAGGCGCGTCTAACTCCTCCGGAGTGGTCCGAAAGGAGATCGGATGCGGCGGACTCGTGCGCTCATCTGTGCGACGTGCGTGGCTGCAGGACTCGGTGTGGTCCATGGACAGGAACCATCATTCGAGGTGGCATCGGTCAAGTTGAATACGTCGGGATCTCCCATCTCGCGAATAGCCGCGCCGACCGGTACGGGACGATTCGAGGTAACCAACGCGCCGGTCCGGATGCTGATCCTGAATGCCTATGGAATTCCAGCGTTTCAACTCACCGGCGGGCCGTCGTGGATCGAGACCGTACGGGTCGACGTCGTCGCACGCGCGGCGACGACGGTCACCCGCGACGAGATCTCGCGTATGGTGCGCGGCCTGCTGGCCGAACGATTCAATCTCGCGGTACACCGCGAACAGCGTGAGATGCCGGTGTACTCGCTGGTCGTGGCGCGCGACGACAGACGGCTCGGGCCACGGCTGCACGCGTCGACGACCGACTGCACCATCGCCACAGCCGCAGGCGGCGCGCAGCCGCAATCGCCGTCCGGTCAACTGCTGTGCACGACGAGGATGTCGCCCGCCTCGATCAACGCCGGCGGCATGACGATGGCGCGGCTCGCACAAACGCTCGGCGGCATCGTCGGCCGTGTCGTGACGGACGAGACGACGCTGACGGGCACCTACGACCTGCAGCTTGCGTTCGCGCCCGAACAGCCGCTGCCTCCAGGCGCGCCGCCGCCCGCGGATCCCGATGCGCCGTCGATCTTCGCCGCGCTGCAGGAGCAGCTTGGTTTGAAGCTCAACACCAGGCGTGGTCTGGTGGACGTTCTGGTGATCGATCGCGTCGATCCGCCGAAAGAGAACTGACCCCCATCACAGCGTAGAGGTCCTCCTGCGCCGCGAGGTCGAGCCCCGCCGTCCACGGACGTTCGAACGTTGTGGATCGTCGATGGTCACTTCGGACCGCAGCCGATCGACACCGGTACGCAGATCGTCGAGGGCGACGCTGGCAAACACGATCGCGAGAAACCGCGGTCACACCGCGAACGATTCACCGCGAACGATTCGATGAAGCACCGTCATCAACTCACCCGTCTAGGGGGAGGCGCATCATGATCCCCGGGTAGTAGAATCGTCCGCCCGCTGGGTACAACCGACGCAGATACTTGCAGGGAGAACCGAGATGAGGAGACGAACATCAGCCGGCCGCGTACGACTCGTGACCGTGTACGCTTCCGCGCTCGGCCTGGCGCTGGTGCTCGGCATGAGCGAGAACCGGGCGGCGCAGCGCGGCGAACCGGGTGAGGGCAACCGCGGGCAAGGAGCGGCCGGCGGCCAGACTGCCGGTCCCGCGGGACGCGGACGGGCGAACTATTCGCTGAGCGATCCCGCGCCGAACGATCCGGCGCTGAAGGGCGCGATCGACATGCACGCGCACCAGGACCCCGACAGCTTCGGGCCGAGCTATGGGCAGGCGGCACGCTCGATTGACGCGCTCGATCTCTACACGCGCGCCAAGGCGTCCGGCATGCGCGGATTCATCATCAAGGGTCACCTCGATCAGACTGCGGGACTGGCCTACTACATGCGCAAGCTCCATCCCGACATGGAGATCTTCGGCGGGATGGGGTCGAACCTCACGACCGGCACCAAGGTCAACCCGTGGGCGATCACCCACATGGCCGAAATAAAGGGCGGGTGGGGTCGCATCGTCTGGATGCCGAGCTGGGACTCGGAGAACAGCATCCACAAGCTGGCGCGCAAACCGTTCGCGTACGTGGCGGTGGCTCAATGCAAGGGGCTGGCGTTCTGGATCGACTATCCGAAGCCGTGTCCGGATGGAGGCGAGCTGCTGCCGGAAGTCAAAGAGGCGATGCAGGTCATCGCCACGACGAAGACGCGCGACAGCAACGGCGACTTGATCCTCGCAACGGGCCACAACTCACCACCCGAAGTGAAACTGATGGTGAAGGAAGCCGTCCGCGTGGGCGTGAAGCACATCATCATCACGCACCCGCTGCTCGATATCGTGGAGATGACGCCGGCGGAGATCAAGGAGACCGTCGCGATGGGCCCCGAAATCTACGCCGAGTTCACATCCGGGTTCGGCAACCCGAATGCGCGTCCGGAAATGGTGAAGCTGTACATCGAGGGTATCCGCGCGGCGGGCGTCGAGCATGCGTTCGTGTCGAGCGATACGGGGCAGCTCAACTCGAACTGGCAGCCGGATGCGCTGGCCAACTGTGCGAGGGTTCTGCGCGCGAACGGCTTCACCGAACGCGAGCTCGATCTGCTGTTCAAGATCAACCCGGCGAAGATTCTCGGACTCCCGCTGCCAGCGGGGACGCGCTGATGTCGCTTGTCGCGCGGTAGCCGAAGGCGAAGGCGAAGGCGGACCTAAGCAAAAGGAGCAGTCATGCGGAATATGGCGGTGTGGGCCGCGCTCATCGTGGGTTGCGGATCGATCGGGCTCGCACAAGGCGGCGCCCAGGGCCCCACCGGCGGAGGGGGCCGCGGACAGGGCGGCGAAGGCCGGACCGTCATCCTGGAACAGGCGCCGACGGACCATTCGATCGCCATTCCCAAGGACAAGCTGGCGGGGTACCTGAAGGACATGGATGCGAAGAAGCTCCAGACGCTTCGCATGATCGAAGGCGGCAAGTACAACGTCAACATCCGTCGCATTACCGCCGCTGAAACTGGGCTCGTGCACCCCATTACCGCGGACCTGTGGGTCGTGCTCGAGGGCGGCGGGACGTTGACGACCGGCGGTGTCCTCGAGAAGGGCAAGATCCTCGGCGGCCAGAGCCGCCCGATCAAAGTGGGCGACGTCGTCTACATCCCTTCGGGACTGCCCCACGGCGTGAGCGGCGTGGACAAGAACATCACGTGGCTCAACGTGCGGTGGGACACGGACTGGCCGCCCGATTCTCCGATGGGCGCCGGCACGCTGAATGGTCTGCTCGGTCGTGCAGGTGGTGCGCGGGCCGGGGCACCAGGCGGCGCGCGTGAGGGAGCAGTCGAGGCACGCGCAGCGCGCGCCGGCGCGACCGGCGACGCCACTCCGCCAGCGGCGCGCGGTCCCGTGCTTCCGCCCGGGAGCCAGCAGACATTGCCCTACAGTTACGGCGGCAGCGGCGAGCTGTTCTTCGCGAAGGAGCAGCTCGATCAGATCATGGCCGGCATGCGACTGAAGAAGTCCACCAACACCCGGCTGATCGAAGGCGGGCGTTACAACGTGAACCTGCGGTGGAACGGCACGCCGACGGTGGAGTTGCACGGGCAGACGATCGACACGTGGGTCGTACTGGCGGGCGGCGCCACGGTGAACACGGGCTATGACGTGAAGGACGGCGAGCGCGTGCCCAACACGGGCGTGTCAGTCGTCACCAAGCCAGGCGATGTGTTCTTCCATCCGTCGGCCTTCTACCACGGCTTCAGCCAGGTCTCGCCCGACATCTTCTGGCTGAACATCCGCTGGGACGATAACTACGTGAAGAACTGATGGCGGGATACGGGCTACGGGCTACGGGCTACGGGAGCGAGTCAATGAATCGATCAACGTGGCGGAGTCTCGGCGTCGTTGCTGCTGGCCTCGCGATCGTGACAGCAGTCGCGACGCTCTCGAACCGTGACACGCAGGCGCAGGCGTCAACGAGCGCCAAACTTGCCGAAGGCGCGGTCGCGCCAGCGTCTGCTACTCCCCCACCGACGCCTCAGAGTACGGGACCGCGCGGCACGTTCCCCCCACCAGGCCAGGCACGCGGTGGCTATCCGCCGTGGACCAGCACGATGGCCAATCCATATCGCGTGATCCCGAACTGGCCGCAGCTCGGCGACATCAAGCCTGGCGCTGCGATCGGCATCATCCCGGATGGGAAGGGCGGCACGTGGCTGCATCATCGATCGGAGCCACCGATCCTGCACATCGACGCGTCGGGCAAAGTCGATCGGCGTTTCGGCAACGGCATGTTCGTGCAAGCGCACGGATTCTGTCAGGACCGCGACGGCAACTTCTGGGCGGGCGACAGCGGTCCATTCGCGGACAATCCCTCGACCAAGGGGCGTGGGTTTCAGCTCTTCAAGTTCAGTCCTGATGGCAAGGTGCTGCTGTCGCTCGGCAAGGCCGGCGTCTCGAAGGCCGGCACCGACACATTCATCGGTCCGACCGCGTGCGCGATCGCGCCCAACGGCGACATCATCGTGGCTGACGGACACTGGCCGCGACCGACCGATGCGCAGCAGGATGGCGACCGGCTTGTGAGGCTCAAGACTGACGGCACGTTTGTCGCGCAGTACGGCAAGATGGGCACGGGCCCGGGCGAGTTCATGGGACCGCACGCACTCGCGTTCGACTCGCAAGGACGGCTCTTCGTTGCGGATCGCTCGAACAACCGCGTGCAAGTCTTCGATCGCAACATGCAGTTCGCCGATGAGTGGCGGCACTTCGGGCGGCCGAGCGGCATCGCCATCCTCAAAGACGACACCCTCATCGTCGCCGACTCCGAGTCCAGTCAGTTCATCGGCGGTCCACCACAAGCGCCCGAAGGCGGCGGCAACATGGTGCGCAATCCCGGCTGGGGCAACGGCATCAGGATTGGCAGCGCGAAAGACGGTTCGCTCCGCTACTACGTTCAGGGCACGCGTCCGGAAGGGATGGGGGCGGACAACGAGGGCAACGTCTTCGCCGGGTTGACGGGCGGATGCGATGCGAGCCCCTCAGGCGGATGCCTGCAGAAATGGGTCAAGAAGTAATCGAGGAGGATCCTTCATGAATCGAATGACTTGTCCACCGAAGCGCATCGCGCAAAGGTGGATGCTCGTGGCCGTCTGTGTCCTGCTCGCGCTCTCGCAGGCCGGAACTATCGCGCAGGGTGGAAAGCCGCCACAGCTCGCGACCGACATCACAGCCGCCGAAGTGCAGGCCGTGATCAACGCACCCACAGGTGGCGGAGATCGGCAGATGAAGGTCGTGGACATCGGCAAGTACAACGTCAGCGTCGGCGTCCTCCGCCGGGGCATGACGAAGCCGGGTGCGCCAGTCGGCGCGATCAACCACGAGCAGGTGACCGAGGTGTACTACGTCATCTCGGGCTCGGGGACATTGCTCACCGGAGGGACGGTAGACGGCGTGAAGCCGCTCCCCGCGGACGGCGAGATCGTGAAGGTGGCGGTTGGCCCGAGCAACCAGGGCACGTTCCGACAGGCCGCGCAGTCACGCAAGGTCGGACCTGGCGACATCGTGATCATCCCCGCTGGCGTCTATCACGGCTTCACCGACGTCGCCGATCACGTGGACTACGTGTCGGTCAGGCCGGATCCCGATCACGTACTGCCAGCAGGCTACGTGCACCCGCTCTTGAAGAAGTAGAGTATCCACGCGGCAGACGTTCCGAAGTGCTGGAAGGAGAAGGCCATGGTGCGTAGCGTTTATTTCTGCATGCTTGTCACGATTACATGCATGACGCTGGTGGCCGCTGCCCAGTCCGACAAGCGGCCACCTTCGGCGTACAAAGTCGCGAAGACGTCGTTCGGTCATCCAGACCTCGAAGGCGTGTGGACCAACAACAGCGCCACGCCTCTGCAGCGTCCTGCTGCATGGGCCAACAAGGAAGTCCTGACCGATGCCGAAGTCGCACAGGTCCAGAACGCGGCCAGACAGCTCGAGGAGCAGGGAGACGCGCTTTTCGGCGACGAGCTGATCACCGACACGCTCCAGGGGCACAGCGCACCGAAGTCGCACGACACCGAAACGGGCAACTACAACGGCTTCTGGCTGCCGGCACGCGACTTCGAGCGGCGCACGTCGCTCATCATCGATCCACCGAACGGGCGGATTCCGCCGGAGACTCCGGGGGCGCAGAAACGGCGTGCCGCACTGGCGGAGCGGCGAAAACTGAGCCCCGCGGACGGTCCGGAGAGCCGCGGCCTCAGCGAGCGCTGCATCACGTTTGGCGTGCCGCGCTTCCAGGCGGCGTACAGCAGCGTCTATCAGATCGTGCAGTCGCCGACGCATGTCGTCTTCAACATGGAGACGATCCATGACGCGCGCGTGATCCCGATCGACGGACGTCCGCCTCTCTCTGATCGAATCCAGCAGTGGCTCGGCGACTCGCGAGGACATTGGGAAGGCGACACGCTGGTCGTGGAGACGAAAGGCTTTTCACCGAAGAGCAATTTCCAAGGATCGTCGAGCAACCTTCACCTGGTGGAACGGTTCACCCGCGTCGACCGCGATACGCTTCAGTACGACGCGACGATGAGCGATCCGACGACGTGGACGAGGCCGTGGACGGCGCGGATCTACTTCAAGCGCACTGACGAACCGCTGCTCGAATACGCCTGCCACGAAGGCAACATCGGGATGGTCGGCATTCTCTCGGGGGCGAGAAAGGTGGAGGCGGCGCGTTGATGCGCCTTCTGGCGGCCGGTGCGATAGCCATCCTCGCGGCCGGCTGCGTGACGGCCGAGAGTCAGGAAGCCAGCGCGCCCATCACGATCCAGAAGCAGGGCTCCTTTGCGGTGGGCGGCAAAGTCCTCGGCGACCCCGACGCACAGTCGCTTCACTGCGATCACGGCTACGTCGACTTCCAGATTCCGGTGAACCCGCGCCGGATCAACCTCGTGATGTGGCACAGCGCGGCGGCGACCGCCTGGCTGAATCGCTGGGACGGTGGCGAGGGCTACCAGAGTATCTTCCTGCGCCGCGGCTACCCGGTGTACATCTGGGACGGCCCGCACGTGGGCCGCGCCAACTGGGGCTGCACGCCGAATACCTACGAGCCGGGCAGCGGCCGGGATCAGCAGAACTTCGTCGCATGGCGCTTCGGCGCGCAGTATCCGAACTGGTTCGAGGGCGTGCAGTTCCCGACCAAGGATCCCGAGGCGTGGAACCAGGCGTCGCGAGCGCGCTATCTCGAATTCGACACCATCGACAACGCGCAGATGCAGTCAGACGCGGCTGCGAAGCTGATGAACAGAATCGGTCCGAGCGTCGCCCTCACCAATTCCGCCGGCGGCATGCGGGCGCTCTTGACGGCACTCAAGACGAACAACATCGCCGGTATCGTGATGTACGAAAACGTCGGGTATCTCTATCCAAAGGGTGAAGGCCCGGGCATCCCGGAGACCGGGTTCGGTCCAATCGAAGTACCGCTCGAGGAGTTCAAGAAGCTGACGAAGATCCCGATGCAAGTCGTCTGGGGCGACAATGTCGACAAGTCAGCCAACTACACCGAGAGGCTCAAACACTCGAGGCTATTCGTCGAGACGGTCAACAAGTACGGCGGAAAGGCCACGGTGCTGATGCTGCCGGACGCCGGCCTCAAGGGCAACACGCACATCCCCTTCGCCGATATGAACAACGTCGCCGTCGCGGACCTGCTCTCGAAGTTCCTCGCCGAGACCGGCCTGGACAAACGCTAGCCGTCCTTTTCGCAGTCGCCTTCGCCGCGTCACCCGTTCGAGCGGCACTCGCTGTGAAGCAGATTGCCCATGACATGTGAAGCACACTGCCATGTCGTGTGAAGCACGTTGCCCATGATGTGTGACGCACGCTGCCCTTGACGACAACACGCCGTCGCAAACCAAAGATGCTTGCGAGAAGAGGTCTTCGGATCCCGGCGAGGTCTGCCCCGCAGAACTGCAAATCTGTAATGGCTGCGAGGAGCAACGGTATTGGTGATGACGGGCACCGGGCAAACCCGTACGAAAAGTTAACGGAAGAGTCAGACGAACTCTCCGTGTGATCCACAAATTACAAAGTGCGCGGGTTGTTCGGTCGTGTAAGAACGCATGCCACGTATCAGGAACCAACATCGCCTGAACGTGCGGTGCTGCATAACTCCTTCTCGCGAAATGCGCCCGACGTTGGCGCAGTCCTTGTAATCCGCGCGCCCGGGAGATCACCGTACCGACCGACGAAGTGTTCGCTTAACGGTCGAGAACCCGACCTGGCTGCAGGCTCGCCATCGGCGATCCCCATAGCAGTGGGCGCGCCACCAGCGATCCCATACTCGATCACCACGTGAACGCACATCTGCGACCGACGATCGCCGGGAAATTCCTTCAGCTGGGTCCCGAGCGGTTCTGGGTCCGGGGCGTCAGCTACGGCACGTTCGCGCCTGACAAGCACGGCCACCACTTTCCGCCGCCCGCGCGCATCGCCGAAGACTTCGAGTCGATGCGTCGCGCTCAAGTAAACACGGTACGCACTTACACCGTGCCGGACCAACGGTTTCTGGACCTGGCGCAACAGCACGATCTGCGTGTCATGGTGGGAGTGCCGTGGGCCGACCACGTGGCGTTCCTCGACAACCGGCGCATGTCGAAGTCCATTCGGCGCGACGTCATGGCACACGTGCGCGCGCTCGCGTCGCACCCGGCCGTCCTGGTGCTGGCGCTCGGCAACGAGATCCCCGCCCCCGTCGTGCGCTGGCTCGGTCCTGAACGCGTCGAGCGGTTTCTCTCGGAGTTGTGTGCCGACGCCAAGGCGATCGCGCCGGACACTCTTTTCACGTACGTCAACTATCCGCCGACCGAGTATCTCAACCTGCCGTTCGTCGACCTGTTCGCGTTCAACGTGTACCTGCATCGCGAGCGCGATCTCCGCGCGTACCTGGCGCGCCTGCAAAACATCGCGGGTCACAAGCCGCTGCTTGTGGCCGAAGCGGGCGCCGACAGCTCGAGGGAGGGCGTCAGTGGACAGGCCGCGCTCACCGCGATGCAGCTCCGAGCGTCGTTTGCGGAGGGGGCCTGCGGCGCCGTGGCATTTGCGTGGACGGACGACTGGTGGCGAGGTGGACACGCGATCAAAGACTGGGCGTTCGGTCTGGTCGATGCCGAGCGACGCCCGAAGCCGGTCCTGCAGTCAGTCGCAGACGTCTTCTCGAGTGTCCCGTTTTCGGCGACCGAGCCGCGCCCGAAAGTGTCAGTTATCGTCTGCGCCTACAACGCCGCCGAGACGCTCGACGAGTGCCTCACCTCGCTTGAACGACTCGCCTACCCGGATTTCGAAGTCATTGTCGTGAACGATGGCTCGCGTGACGCCACCGGCGCGATCGCGCGCCAACACCACATGTGCCGCGTGATCGATCTCGAGCATGGCGGCCTGAGCGCCGCGCGCAACGCCGGCCTCACTGCCGCGACCGGCGACATCGTGGCGTATACCGATGCTGACGTGCGGGTGGATCCCGACTGGCTGACCTATCTGGTTCAGCCGTTCGCCAGTACCGATGTCGTCGCCGCGGGAGGGCTCAGCCTGCCGCCGCTCGACAGCCCGTGGATCGCGCTCTGCGTCGCGCGCGCCCCCGGCGGCCCGACCCACGTGCTCCTCGACGATCGCACGGCGGAGCACGTGCCCGGCTGCAACCTCGCAATCCGACGCGACGCCTTGCAAGCCATCGGCGGCTTCAACCCGATCTACCTGCGTGCCGGCGACGACGTCGACGTGTGCTGGCGGCTGCAGGGTGCTGGCGGGCGCATCGAGTTCGCACCGGCGGCGCTGGTCTGGCATCACCATCGCGCGAGCGTCCGCGCCTACTGGCGACAACAGGTCGGGTACGGCGAGGGGGAATCCTGGCTCGTCCCGCATCACCGCGAGCGATTCACGGGCCCGAAGATCGCCTGGAAGGGTCACATCTACAGCCCGTTGCCGTTTGTGCGGTCGCTGTCACGGCCGCGCGTCAACGTGGGGATCTGGGGCTCCGCCGCCTTCCCGTCCGTCTATCACGCGCAGACATTCTCGCTGGCGTTTCTGCCGCACACGGTCCGCTGGCAGATCGTGTCAGCCGCGTTCATTGCCGCGGCACTGCCGGCGTTGTTCGTCATCGGGGCGGCGGCGGCCACGCCGATCGCGGCGATCGGCCTCGCCGGCATCGCGATCACGGTTTCCCAGTGCGTCCGTTACGCGCTGGCCTCCGACATCGAGTCGCTCCCACACATCGGTCGCTACTCGCGGTACGCGAGCCGGGCGATCTACCGCCTGGTCATCACGTGGCTGCACCTGCTGCAGCCGTTCGCCCGGGCCGCCGGCCATCTGCGAGGCCTGCTCTTCCCTCCAACCGAGGTGCCGCCGCCCTCGGCTCGCAACCCGCGTCCGTCGCCGGGCGATGTGGCGCGCACGCTGTACCTCCTCGGGCGCGGCACGATCGAGTCGCAGTTCTGGTCGGAGCAGTGGATCGGGGCCGAGGCGCTGCTGACCCGGATGACCGATCGGCTTCGCGGCTCGCCGCTGACACGCACCATCGAGATCGAGGACGGCTGGCTGACCGCGCGCGACATCCGCGTGGCCGTCTGGCCCTTTGCCTGGCTCGACTTTCTCGTCCTCGTCGAGAACCACGGCGATGGCCGATCGCTCATCCGGATCGCCCACCGCGTGCAGCCGACAGCAATCTGGATCGTCGCCGCACTGGCGATCGCCGCCTGGCCGATTGCGCGACTGGAGGCCGCCACGATCATGGCGTCGTCGATGGCGGGCGTCAGCAGCCTGATCGGCGTGCTGATCGCCGGGACCGCCCTCTGGCGCAGCGCCCGGACGCTGTCGGCCGCGCGCGGCCTGATTGCGGAGCTCGCGCAGGACGTGCACATGCAGCCGCTGTGGAGGCAATCGCCGCTACGGCGTCCGCGTCGGCGATCGCGGGACACGCCGCTGACCGCGGCGCAACCGTGTGGTGACGCCGAATGATGACGGCGACACATTCCGGCCCGGTGACAATCTGATGCTCGCGTACCTCCTGCGCGTGCTGCCGTACGTCCGGCCGTACTGGCGGCTGGGCGTGTACTCGATCTGGCTGACGATCGGCGCGGCCTTGTTTGGTCTGCTGTCGCCGTGGCCGCTCAAGATCCTGGTGGACAACGTCATTGGTCAAGCTCCGCTGCCGGCTGCTGTCAGCGACGCGCTCGGCGGACTCGGATCACATCGGTTTCTGCTGCTGGCGCTGACCGTGGTCGCCGGCCTGGGCATCGCGATCATCGGCGGCGCCGTCCACGTGATGAACAGCTACGTGAACACCAAACTCGAGCAGCGCATCATCGCCGACTTTCGGGGCGATCTGTTCCGCCACACCGAGCGCCTCTCCGTCGCGTTCCGCGATCAGGTCAGCACCGGGAGATTGATGTATGCGATCAACTTCGAAGCGGCGGCCGCGGGCACGCTGATTCTGTCCATCCAGCCGCTCGTGCAGGCCGGCCTGACCCTGGTCGGCATGGTCTGGATCTCGTTCACGATCGACAGTGCCCTCGCCTTGCTCTCGATTACCGTCGTGCCGCTTCTCTACTGGTCGATCCGCTACTACGCAACGCATATCCAGCAGCGGCTGCTCCAGGTCAAGGGCATGGAAGCCGACTGTCTGTCGGTCGTGCACGACGCGATGTCCATGCTGCCCGTCATCACGGCGTTTCAGCGTGAGGACCACGAGCTGGAGCGCTTTCGCACCAAGACCGGTCACGCAATCAACGCCCGCGTGGACGTCACCGTCCGCCAGACGATGTTCACGCTGGCCGTGACCACCACGACGGCGATCGGCACGGCGCTGGTACTCGGCGTCGGTGCGTACCACGCCATGCAGGGCAGCATCACCGCGGGCGAACTCCTCGTCGTGCTGGCGTACATCGCCGCCGTCTACAAGCCGCTGGAGACCATCAGCTACACAGCAGGCGCCCTCCAGGACAACTTCGTCGGTCTGCGGATGGCGTTCCACATCCTCGACACCGAGCCCGTGGTGCAGGAGTCACCTCACCCCGAGTCAATCGGCCGGGCGGCCGGCGCCCTACGATTCGAGGGCGTGCACTTCGAATACACCGGCCGCGCCGGCACGCTGACCGACATTTCCCTCGACGTCCGACCGGGCCAGGTCGTCGCAATCGTGGGACCGACCGGTGCCGGCAAGACCACGCTGATGAATCTCATCCCGCGCTTCTACGATCCGCAGCGCGGACGCGTACTCCTCGACGGGCGCGACGTGCGCACGCTGAGCCTCGAGTCCCTGCGCCGGCAAATCGCCATGGTGCCCCAGGAGCCCGTTCTGTTCTCCGGGACGATCGCTGACAACATCCGCTACGGCCGCCTGCAGGCGACGATGGACGAGATCGTCGCGGCCGCCAGGGCGGCCAACGCCCACGACTTCATCGAGCGGCTGGCTGACGGATACCAGACCGACATCGGCGAGCGCGGCGTACGTCTGTCGGGAGGTGAACGCCAGCGTATCTGCGTCGCACGCGCGTTTCTCAAGGACGCGCCGATCCTCATTCTCGACGAGCCGACGTCCTCGATCGATTCGAAGACGGAGGCCATCATCCTCGATGCGCTCGATGAACTCATGATCGGGCGCACCACGTTCATGATCGCGCACCGCCTGTCGACGATTCGTCATGCCGATCTCATCGCGACGCTGGATCGCGGCGGGCTGGTCGAGCAGGGTACCCACGAGGAACTGATCGCGCGCGACGGCTTGTACAAGCAGATGCACGACGTGCAGACGCGGCAGCGCAAGAAGAAGCCGGCACTGTCGCTCATGTCCGGGCCCGGGGAGGCAACAGCGTGAGCCTCAGAAAGAAGATCGTCGTGTTCGGGATGACGAGCCGCCACCCCGTGGCCGGCATGGTCTGGCTGACCATGCAGTACCTGATCGGGCTGGAGCGGCTCGGTTACGAGGCGTACTACGTCGAGGCGCACGGTGCGACACCGAAGATGTTCATGAGCGCCGACGACGACGGATCGGTCCTCGCGGCGGCGTTCATCGACACCATCATGCGCCGGTTCGATCTCGGCGACCGCTGGGCGCTCCACGCGCGGCATTCCAACGGCCACTACTACGGATTGTCCGAGACGCAGGTGAAATCGCTCTATCAGTCCGCGACGCTGCTGCTCAACCTCCACGGCGGAACCACGCCGCTGCCGGAACACGTGGCCACCGGGCGGCTCGTCTACCTCGGCACCGATCCCGTGGTGCGCGAGATCGAGCTGCATCAGCAGCTGGCGGAGACGATCGAGCTCTTCGAGCAGCACGCCATGCTGTTCACATGGGGCGAGAACTATGGGCAGCCGGACTGCGGAATCCCCGTCTCAACGCGGTTCCGGTTCCTGCCGACGCGGCAGCCGGTGGTGATCGAGCTGTGGGAGTCGATGGACCTCGTCGCATCGGATGCCTTCACCACCATCGCGGGATGGCAGCAGCTGTGGCGCGACGTCACGTTGAACGGCGAGCTCTACCGCTGGAGCAAGCATTTCGAGTTCATGAAGTTCCTCGATCTGCCGTCGCGGACGAGCCAGACGCTGGAGCTCGCGCTGTCCGGGTGCAACGACGAGGACCGTCGCGTACTCGAGCAACACGGGTGGCGAATCCGAGACGCCTCGGAAGTCTCGGAAGACCTCGATACATATCGCGACTACATCGGCGGTTCGCGCGCCGAGTTCACCGTCGCGAAGGACCAGAACGTCCGCTTGCGCAGCGGCTGGTTCAGCGACCGCAGCGCCACGTATCTCGCCGCGGGGCGGCCCGTGGTCACGCAGGAAACGGGCTTCACCAACGTGCTCCCGACCGGACGTGGCCTGTTCGGCTTTTCGACGATGGAGGAAGCGGTGGCCGCCGTCGACGCCATCAACGCCGACTATCAGAGGCATTCACGCGCGGCCAGCGATCTCGCGCGCGCCTATTTCGATTCGGATCTCGTGCTCACGCGACTGCTCAAGGACTGCGGCGTGTAGAGCGAAGGGGACGCGTCATGGCTCGCAAGAAAGCGCCTCTCGGAACCACGCCGCGGCGTCCGCCCGCGCTGAGAGCCGCCAACGTCTCATACGCCGGCACCAGCGGCCGGCCGCTCGCCGCACGCCGGGACGTGCGCCGGTCCGCGCCGGTCGCAGAGCCCGCGGGCGAGCCGACCGTGTTGCAGCCGATCAACGCGCCGGCGCGTCCGAGCGAGGCGGATCGCGACGCCATCGAGACCACGCTCCTCCAGCTGGTCACCCCGCAGAGCCGCGTGCTGGTCATCGGGCGCGACACGTGGCCGCTGTCACGGTCGCTGTCCAGCGCGGGGTGTCACGTCTCGGTCGTCGAAACGCGGCACGACGCACCCGCCGGATCCGCGACGTTCGCGGATCGCGTCATCGTCGGCGATCCCGATGTATTGAATCTCAATGCGGCGCTCGACGACACCCAGTTTGACGCCATCGTCGCCGTGCGGCTGCTCGAGCACGTGCGGAATCCAGTCGGGATGCTGACGGCGCTCCG
>Ga0111539_10003297_pt1 | contig 21331 bp, 22 predicted proteins | sample RhiMethybrSRZTD1_FD_79667 | JGI IMG/M metagenome (GOLD analysis project Ga0111539, IMG submission 79667) | Populus rhizosphere microbial communities from Tennessee, USA - Rhizosphere MetaG P. TD hybrid SRZTD1 (version 2) (version 2) | ecosystem: Host-associated > Plants > Roots > Rhizosphere >...
CCGCGTTCGTAGGCCAACTCAACCCTCAAGCGGAGGACTTCTCCCTTGAGGGATTTGATTTCCCGGAAGAGGAAGGCCCAGGAAGTGGCGCCCAGGAGGTAGGAACCGACGAGGAGGTAGTCTTTAAGGTCCATTTAGGGGGTGGAGGTCGAGGCGACGTGCTGCCCGGCGGCTTGGAGATAGCGCTGGAGGAGCATGGCGACATCGGGGTTGATGGGTGGAGTGGGGACGTTGGTGTAGCGGGGGATTTTGGAGCCGAGGTGAGAGCCCAGGAAGGCCCCGCCAACGAGGCCCCCGCCGTGGGCATAGATGGGGAGGTGCAGGCCGGCAGAGCCGAGAGCCCCCGCGGCGGCGCCAAGGGCAGCGCCCGGCCCGCGCATCGTGCCTTCGGTGATGGGCTTGCCGGAGGGGATGAGGACCTTGTTGAGGTCCCCTTCGAGACCCCGGCGGGTGACCTCGGCGTTGGGTCCGGCAGTGTTGAGGCCGCGCTGGGCGGCCTGGAGGTCGAGCTTCCCTTCGGGCATGCCGCCGGTCTTGTCGATCAGGCCCTTGGTGCCCATGTAGGTTTTATAGGCAGCCCGGGCGGCGGGGTCGCCGATGCCGGCGGCGTCGAGCGCGTCGGCCACAGCACGGAAGGCTTCGGGGTGTTTCTTCCATGCCCCAGTCATGGCCTTGGCCGCTTCGGCGGCGTCCACGGAGATGGTGCCGGGGGCCTGTGGGTTGAGGGGCCCGCCGCCCATACGCTGGGCCAAGTGGGCAGGGAACTGGAAGCCACCCGTGCCTCCGAGACCCAGGGCATCCGCGGCGTCTACGGGGATGGAGAGTTTCTGACCCTTGGCCTTGGCGAGGACTTGCTGGAGGGCAGCATCGTAGGCTTGGTGAACAGCGTCATGGCCCCCTTGGCCGTAGAGCATATCGCGGAGGGAGGATATGCCCTGGAGGGCAGGGACACGCTGACGAAGGAAGTCAGTCAGCTTGCCCTCGACATCGGCGGCGAACTTGCCCAGGGCCCCGGAGCCGGTGGGGAGCAGACCACGGATGGCGCCGGGGACTTCACCCGCAGCCTGGCCGAGGATACCCTGGGCGGCCTTCTTGGGGGCGCCGGCGATGTCACCGCGGGCCGCGGAGCCAGCGGCTTGGCCGGCGCCAGCCAGCCCGAGGCGGGCTAGGAAGGAACCGGCCCCCGGAGTGACCATGGCGATCTTGGCTTCGGGGGACACCAGGCGGTTCTCACGGGCGATACCAAGGATGCGGCCAAGCTGGTTGGGTGTGTCCACCCCAACAGGCACGGGGCCTTTGGTAGGGTCGGTCAGGGGTGAGGGGTTGGCCCCTTGGTAGCCAGCTTCCAGGGACTTCAGCGAGGCTTGGTAACCCTGTTCTAGATTGTCCACATTGGCCCCATGCTGCTGTGAGCGGAGTTTGGCCGCAGCCACGGCGGCATCGACGGTGCCGTAGGTGGGGGTACCGGGGAGTTGTTGCCCCGCTTGGGGGGTGTTACGTCCATAGACATTGACCCACTGTCCGGCTGGATTCTGGATAGTCTCAGACTGTTCATGCATCAGTCGATGGTGTACCCACGCTTCTTGAGGGCATCCTTGGCCTGCTCAGCCGACATGCCGCCCTTGCGGAGGGCGTTGTACTCAGCCTGGATCCCACCGGGTGGGGTCATGGGCCCCTTGGCATTGGGCGCGGACTGGACTTCCTGGGTCTTGCTCGCCGTGAGCTGCGCTTCCATGTTCTTGATGATCCGTTCCAGGCCCTCCTTGGTGGGGGGCTGAGACATGACGCGATTGGTTTCATGGAAGGCGGCCATGGCGCGAGGGCCGATGTCGTTCTGCACAGAGCGGGCCCAGCCGATCATGTTGGCCTGGAGATCAAACCATTCGCGGAGGACGGGGTTTTCTGGATCAATCCCGCGGCGGAGCATGGCGGCTTTGCTGGAGATGAAGTCGGTGCCCCGGGGGAGGAAGCCTTCGTCGTACATCTGGGGGACGATGGCTTTGAACTGGTTGAGGAAGGATTCGGCAGTGGCTTTGACGGCTTCGTCTTTCTTCTTGGCAGCGGACTGGGCCGCGGTGGCGAGGCGCTTGTCCAGCATGGTGTCCTGGGCGGCCAGACGCTGGTCTAGTTGACCCTGGGAGAACTGTTGCTGCTGCTGCTGGAGGATAGAGCGCATTTCTAGCTGACGCGCGATCTTGGCTTCCTCAACCTTGGCTTGGTTGTACTTGGCCAGGTTGTAGGCCCGGTTCCGGGATTCGTCGGTGCCGTCCTGCCAGGTCTTGCCCCCGGAGATCTTGCGGTGCTGCATGATCATGTCCTGGATCGTGGCGGGGTCGCCCTTGACCAGCTCGGGGAACTGCCGGGTGATGGCGTCGGCTTCTTTCTTCTGGAGATCCAGGGCTTTCGTCTTCAAGTCATCGGGGGTGAACTTGAAGGTGGCTTCGAGGTAGGCTGGGTTGCGGAGGTTCTGGGCGACGGTCTGGAAGTCTTCGGGCTTGCCGCCGTGGGCGAGGTAGAATTTCTGGGCCGAGCCGAGGAGGACGCCCTTGCTGGCGGGGTCAAGTTCGGCGTCGGCGGCGGCGAGCTGGAGGGCGAGTTGTTTCTGGGAGTCCTGGGACGGGCCACCCTTGGCCCACGAGGCCATGATGGAGTCGTTCATCGGGATGCCGAGCTTGGACATGAAGCCCGCGTACTGCTTGGCCACAACGGCTCGCTGACCTTCGTCTTCGAGGGCGTGGGGGCCGAAGAGGAGGTCCCGAGTGACGGTGCGGGCGGCGTCGTCACGCTTGAGGGCGTGTTCCTGCATGCGCTGCTGCATGGCTTGGAGCTGGACCTGGCGGTGAAGGTCGGCTTCCTGGGCCAGGCGGACCTGGTTGATCTGTTGGATCATCCCGTGCTGGGCGACTTGGTTCTGGGCCAGGTAGGGGTTGTCGCCGGGCCGGCCACCGCCGAGGGTGTTGAGGGCCGCGGAGGCCCCGGCCAGCATGGGGTTGGGGCCCTGGATGGATTGCAGGGCGGAGATGATGGACGGACCCGTGAGGGACGGCTGGGGCATCTGCCCCGTGGCCGTTTGCATGTCGGGGGTCTGGGTCTCGGGCGCGGGTGCGCGGTCCATTAGTAGGAGTTACCCCCCAGGCCGCCGACCTGGTTGCGGGAGGCGAGCTGGCGGAGTACGTCGGAGAGTTGTTGCTGCTGTTGTTGCTGGCCCAGGGCGGTACCCATGCCGGTGAGGCCCTGGCCCACGGCCTGGCCGATCTGGGGGGCGAGGGGCTGGGAGGTTTGGGTCCCGGTGGGGTAGCCGCGGAAGAGGTTGTTGTACCCGGCGACTTGCTGGTTGGCGAAGTTCCCCTGGGTGGCGATGGGCTGGTTGTAGAGGCCCGGGAGGGATTGCATCAGGCCGAGTTTGGCCTGAGCCATCTGGCCCTGGAGGTCGGCCAGGGCGGGGCCGGCGATGGCACCCCCGGGGCCCTGGTTGAGGAGTTCGGCACCGCCTGCGAAGCCGCGGCGGCGGGCCGACTCGATGGCCTGCTGGGTGATGCTGCCCATCTGGGGCTGGAAGGCTTGTTCGACCAGGGCAGCGTAGCCCGGCGGGAGCCCTTGCCCGGAAGCGAGGGCTTGCAACAGGGACATCTGCTGTTGCTGGAGCGGGCTCGTGCCCTGGACGAAGGGGTTCAACTGGTGGAGCGCGGTGTCGGTCTGGTGCGCGGCGTTACGCTGCTCCATGGACATCTGGGGCGTCTGGGAGGGGCCCTTGCCACCGCCCGCCAGGGTCCCGGCCAGCCCCGCGGCCAGGCCCCCGAAGCCCAGCAGGGACTGGGGGGTGAGCATCTGTTGCATGAAGGACTGGGGGGCTTGATACCCACCGCCGCCGCCACCGTTCATGTTGAACTGCGGGGCGGAGTTGACCTGGGGGATGGGCTGGGTGCCGAGGAAGGAGTTCCCCGCGAGCTGCATGGGGAAGCCGCTGAAGCCCAGCCCCGGATCCACCGCGGGGGCCATGTTGAACGTGGGGGCTTCGGAGGTGAACGACGGCAAAGACCACGCCGAGGCGTCGTCCTGGTAGTTGGGATTGTCGCCCCAGTTGCCAGAACCCCACTGAAAGTCGAAGTCATCCATAGGTTAGTACGCTCCGTACTGCTGGAAGAGATTCAGAAGGGCGGGATCTTCGCCACCGCGGGCAGCGAACGAGGGCATTATACCACCCCTCGTGGTGGGGGGCAAGGGGAGACCACCGGGAGAGGGGGTCATGCCCAGGAGTTGCTGGTAGAGCTGGAAGAGGCCGGCGTCGTCGGGGGCCGAGGTGATGGGCGGTGGGGCCTGGGCCGGGGCCGCGACGGGGACGTAGGGGGACCAGGTGGGGGCTTGGGGTGGGCCGCCGGCCAGGGCCGCCTGGAGTTCCAGGGGCAGGGTGGTCTGCCATTCTGTGGGTTGGAAGTTCTGGGCCGCTTGGTAGAGCTGAAGCGCGTTCTGGTACTGCATCTGGGCCTGGCGGTAGTCTTCCCCGTGCTGGTACTCACCCTGGGCGTTGAAGAGGTCACCACCGGGCGCCCAGGACTGCTTGAGGGCCGCGTAGGCGGGGAGGTCGGGGAGGGCAGCGGTGAGGTTCCGCTGAAGGTCGTAGGTGGCGCCGCGCGAGGGCGTGTCCACGATGCCGGTCTGGCCGGACTTGACCCAGAGGCCGCGCACAAAGGGGTCCACCCAGGGCATGCCGGAGTTGACGAGGTCCGGGTTGCGGAGGGCGCCCAGGGCGGAGAGCCAGTTGGCCGACGCGGGGTCGTCGTAGTCCCCGGCCCAGCCGAACTCGGGCGCGGAGCCCATTTGCACCTCGCCATGGGGGGCGAAGGAGGTGTTGAGGAGCCGGGTGAGTTGGTCGAGGTTGGTTTGCTGAGGGGCGAGGCGTTCCAGGGCCCCCACGCCCCGGGCCCCGATGTCCTGGGAGAGTTCCCCCGACGTGGGCTCGCGGTCGGTGGCCAGCGGGCCCCCGCGCTTGAACAGCATGTTGAAGATGGGGCCCAGGGCGGCCACGAGGCCCACGGCCCCCAGACCCACGCCTGCGCCGATGGCAGGGGCTGCGCCGGCTACGGCGGCTCCGGTTCCAGCGCCGACTCCACCGCCGGTGGCTCCGGCCACGATCCCGGCGTCGGCCCCGAGGGTGCCAAGGGCGGCTCCGGCCGAGGGCACGATGCCCAGCTCAGCAGCCACGGTGGGGGCCACACTGATCAGGGCGTCCCCGAGGAGGGAGGAGATGGAGGGGAAGGTTTCGGGGAAGAGGGTGGCCAGGGTGTTGTAGGTCTGGATGGTGCCGGAGATGAGGGACTGGGGGTCGCCAGACTGGGCGCCCGCGGCCAGGGACAGAGGGCCGCCGAGGCCGCCGATGGCTCCCGCGGTGCCGGTGTAGCCCAGCATGTTGGCCAGGGAGGCGGCGGTGCCCAGAGAACCCCCGGCGATGCCGTAGGGGTTTTGGTTTTGGATCCCGCCGGCCAGACCCAGGGCCCCCGAGGCCAGACCCAGGGTGTTGCCCGCGGTGGGGTTGAAGTTGACCCCGGCGGTGCCAGAGGCTTGGGCACCGGAGAGGGAGGACGTGGTACCCTCGCCCAGGCCGGTGCCGGTGTAGCCGCCGCCTTCCTCGCCCGTCATCAACATCTGAAGAGTCTCGTCCGGGGTGCCCACGTTCTCCATGGTGAAGTACGTGGCGCCGGGGACGGCGGCCGGGCCTAGTTCCAGACCGGAGTACCCGGCGGGGACGTTGTTCAGCATGCCGGTCAGGCCGGAGTAGTCCTGCATCTCCCCGGCGCGGTAGGACTGATATCCTTCCTGCTGCATCTGCCCCGTGGGGTCGAAGGTGTCGTTGGTGGGGGAGGGGAGGAGGGACGTGTTGCTCAGCCCGGCCGTGTTGACACCCTTCTGGGCCAGGCCCAAGAATTTCTGCGCCAGAGCCAAGGGGTCAGCCGAGAGATTGGGGCTGCCGATATCTCCGCTCTGGGCCCCGGCCCCCGCGGTCATGTATCCGCTTCCCCCACCAATACCCCCCGTCATGTCCCCCATGGCTTGCTGCTGGGCCACGGACACAGGGAGGCCCCCTAGGCTCTGGTTCATGCCGACGCCGGGGGCTTCCTGGCCTTGGCTCAGCATCTGGAGCAGTTCGGCCAGGTCCATCCCACCGGGCATACCGGCGGCGCCGGTCCCGGCCTGGGTGCCCCCGGACATGGACCCCTGGGCCCCCGACATGCCCGACATGTTGAGCAACCCGCCGAGGTTGATCCCCGGCTGTTGGAGTCCCGAGACGGTCTGGTCCACGTTACTCGCCACCGTTGGGGACTTGGTAGCTACGGATCTGGATGATGGCGTTCAGAGCGCTCACGTTGGCGCTGCTGGCGAGGGTGTCGATGATGTAGAGAAGCGACGTGCTGGGGACGGTGGGGGAGATGTTGTTGTAACTCAGGTTGCTGGCGTTCTCTGTCTGGACCTTACACAAGGCCGCGTCGTTGCCGCTGACAAAGCGGACCCGGAGCACCACGGCAGCCGATCCGCCGCCGTTCGTGGCCATGCTCAACTCACCGTTGAGCCCGAGCTGGAGGGTGTTCGTGGGGACCACGGTTGAGGTCGTGATGGACGCCTCCGAGGTGGACGTGCCCCCGGAGAGGACGTTGACCGCCGCATCGTGGGTGTACCAGCTGCCCCGGATGTGATGGGGGTTGGGGCAGGTGGTGGAAGCGGAGGAGTACAGGGACCCTCCAAGGTACACCCAGGCGGAGTAACTGGACGGCATGACGGGTCCCGTGGGGGGCGCGGCGGTGCTGACGAGCCCGGCTGGAGCCGTACTCCCCAGACCCGTGGAGATGGCGTACCAGTGGACGTAGGTGGACGCGAAGGACCCCGCGATGTCCCGCCCCCCAGCCGTGGGTCCCGCCGTGCCCACGTTCGCGGTGATGGCGGTGGTGGAGATGAGGCCAAAGGACCGGGTCCCATCGGTGGTCTGGAGCAGGTACTGGTCGGCAGTGAAGGTCCCGATCTGGGACGACACGGTTCCGGTGAGTCCCCGGACCCGAGACCCTTGGCCCATGTTCCGCCACGCAGCAGCCCCGGCGCCGTTCACGACCAGGGTCTGACCAACGGACCCCGAGGTCGCCGTGATGGCGGTGGGGAGGAGGTTGGAGTGCCCCTGGAGGTTGAAGTTGATCGTCCCCGTGGTGGGGGAGATCAGGGCGATGGGGTTGTTGAGGATGTTGTTGAACTCCCCATTCTGGTCTGCGGCAAAGAGGACTTCGCCGTCAATCCACACCTTCACGCGGGCAAGAGCCATTACGTCAAGTCCTTTACGGTTTGGTAGCCGGGGCGGCGGGCCACCAACACGATGGTGGTGGGGTCAAACTGGGGATGCACACGCCCAGAGAGTTTGAACATGTTTTGGGTCTGGGCGTTGAGGGCCGCCATACGCTCAGGGGTGAAGGGGGCGGCTTCACACTGGGGGCAGAAGGACACGAAGGTTTCCTGGTTGTCCCGACAGGTGAAGGTCACTCGGCGGTAGAGATCGGGGAGGACGGGGATGCCACAGTCGGCACACGTCCCCAGCACACGTGGCACATTGAAGCTCATTAGGCTTGCTCCCTTGACACGGTTTCTGCCTCGCGGTAGCGGATGGAGTAGCCGAAGATCTCCATGTCCTGCTTGAGTCCCGACTGGGACCAGTCGAGGTAGATGGATCGGCCCCGGTCCTGGGACTCGGGGGACTCGTGGTAGTTGAACTCGTTACCGCCCAGGGTGTCGGTGCCCATGATGAAGGCTCCGAGGACGGCGCCGCCGCCGGTGAAGGGGACGGTGGTGACGGTCTGGCGGCGGTCGATGGAGACAGTCAGGTTGGCGGAGTAGGGGCCTTTGGGGACGAAGTAGGTGACGACGCCCGCAAATTCTTTCTCCGAGGTCTCCGGCACATCCACGTGCCCCGAGGCTCCGCGGAAGCGGGTGATCGTCGGGGTGCGGATACGGGCGGTGTAGGCTTGGTTGGCATCCCCGAGGGCGTTGTCGATGTCACCCACGTAGACTTGGCCGTTGTCCCCGCCGAACCAGAGGTGGGGGTCGCCGGTGTGGGTTTGGAGGATCGGTAGCCCCGTGGGGACCAGGATGCTGGTGCCGGACTTGATGGCGTAGCCGGTGATTTTCCAGATGGACCAGAACTTCTTCCCGCCGGGCTTGGGGTCAGACAGGGCGTAGTTGTAGACCAGGAGCCAGTGCTGGGAGGTTTCCCCGGTGGGGGTCACGGCCCAGCCTACGATGGAACGTGTAGGGTTCCAGAACCCCCAGGTGTCCGCCAGCTCGCCGCGCTTGATGAGGTTGTCACGCCAGAGGCGCTGGATGGGCAGGGACAGGAACGCCTGCTCCACGTTGCCGAACTTGACGGTGGTCTGGAGGGAGTGGACCCCGTAGTTGGACATCCAGTAGATGTCTGTCGGGGTGGAGATGATGGCGCGGGCGTTCAGCGCCGGGGCTCCGTGGGCGACCTGGGCGGTGGCGAAGGTGGCTGGGGTGGTGCCGGAGAACTGGTGGACGCTCCCAAACTGCGGACCCTTGAAGATGTACAGGGACCCGTAGAAGGGCTCGGAGATCCCAATGATCTTGTCCCCGTCACCCTCACGGATTCCGACCACGCCGGTGTCGCCACCGGTGGAGTCGAAGATGTTCCCCGCGGCGGTGTAGGTGAACTCGGAGGGGGCCGAGGAGTACCCGGTATAAACCAGACGGTTGAGGTGGTAGACGCTCTTGGTGAAGGCTTTGGTGCTGAGGGTGGAGAAGACCGTGGTCTGGTCGTAGGCTAGGGGCAGAGACTGCCCGTCAGAAATGACGGCATAGTCCCCAGCCAAGGTGATGTTGGTCTGGGTGTTGGTATTGGACCCAAAGGACGAGGCCGTGGTGATAGGAGTCCAGAGACCGTCCCCGGTGGACCGGAAGACGCTGGCGCCGGTCACGGCCAGGAGGTTCTGGGTCGGGGTCAAGGAAGTCCCGTAGCGCCAGAAATCCGCCAGGGCCCGCACGTTCGAGGACGAGGAGACCATGTAGGTCCCGGTCCCGGATTCCGTGGAGCCGGTGGAGTAGACAAGGGTCCCGCCGCGCTTCTTCCTCTGCCCCCCTTCGCGGTACTCGATGTTGTCCGCGATGACCAGGAAGTTAGGGTCCAGGACCGAGGGGTCGGAGGAGATGTCCAGGCCGCCGAGGGCCGGGTGGACGGTGAACTGGGTCAGGCGAGAGGGCATTTACCAGTCCGTCGGCAAGCGGTCAAACCAGGTGCCCAACGTCACACTACCGCCCTGGCGGCCCCGCCGACGCTTCAGTCTGCGGTAGTCGTCCATGGGTTGGACCTGGGGGTTATCGCGGGTGTACTCCTTGTTCTGGGCAGACATCAAGGACAGAAGGTCATTGAACAGATCCTGGTAGTACTTGCTCCGCTCGGGGTCGTTGACCGAGATGACGTAGTACCGGGCCAGGGTCCCGTACACCAGCACCTCGGCGTACTCATCGGGGATCAAGGGCTGAGCGGTCCCGGTCAGCTCCGTCTGGTTCCACTGCTTGTACAGGATCTCCAACCGGTAGGCTTTGTCCGGGTAGGGGTGAATCCACAGGAGCCGCTGGGTCGTGGGGTCACCGGAGGTCACGTACTGGTCCAGGCACGCCACTTCGGGCTTGCCCTCGGACTGGTCGTAGATCTTCAACTGCGCCATGGCGTTCTTGCCGATCAGGCGTAGCGGGAGGAACTCCCCGTAGCGTTTGACCTGGAGAAGCTTGGCCACGTCCGACGCCACGGGGATGGTGTCTTGGTAGACACGGAACGCGGCGGCCGTGGAGGTCAACCCAGTGTACGCGGCGTCGAAGGTATACGCCGCGGCCGAGGTGGCCACACGGTACACGGCCAGGGCGTCGTTGGCATTGCCCGGGACGGTCAGGGCGTCACCGACGACGTTGAACGTGGGGTTGGTGGAGAAGGTGAAGCCCGTGGACCCCAACGCCACACTGACAGTCCCGGTGTCATACTTCACCCGGGTGTTCACCACCTGCCGCTTCTCCAACCAATGCCAGTCCTGCTTGGCGCAGATATCCCGATAGACCATATTGATCCAGTTCTGGACCTTGGCCTGCTCGGTGACGTTGGTGGTCGGCATACGGATGGCGTTCATCACGCGGGTTTCGATGTCGGTGTACGTCAACGCCATGTCAGCTCACTCCCAGAAGGGACAACTGCGGGGCGCGGATGAAGGTGGCGGCGGCTCCACCGGTGGACAGCTTGATCTCCGCGGCCACGGCGCCCCAGATGGTCAGGGCCGTGGTCACGATATTGGGGAACGTGTCATCTCCGTCCCGGTACATCGTGAACTGGTTGTGCACCGGGGCGTTGGTCCCCTCGGAGCCCAGGACGGTGTAGGCCGAGGAGAAGGTGTAGGTGTTGTTGGTAGACACCAGCGTGATCAACGCCGCGTTGAAGTACGTGGCGTTGGCGGTGCTGGCGAAGGCTGACAGGGTCACCCCCGGGTTGCTGGAGGTGACCGCGGTCATCTGGTTGGCGTTGGCCTGGACGATGGCCCCGGAGCCGTTGGTGCCCCCGGTGTCGGCGCCGAAGAACTGCTGGATGTGCCCAATAGCTCGGGTCTGGGACGAGGACCCGTGGGAGATTACCACCGGTCCCGAGGACGTGACGGTCCCCATGGCCCGGTAGATAGCCACCCGCCGGGTGGACATCGTGGTGGAGTCCACCTCCACCCACGTCAACCCACACCCGGACACCGTGGGGGTGTTGCCGACCCCCGCGGCGCCGCAGGTGTAGGAGAACAGGATCAACTGGTCCGACGCCGGGGTGGACGACAGGGCGAACGCGTAGCTGTTCGCGTCTGACGAGAACGGCGTGGCACAGAGGATGTTGGCGGACCAGGACATGAACTACCGCTTCACCCACGTGGTGCCGTCCCAGAAGTTATCCTCCAGGACCCAGGATGACAGGGCCTGAATTTCAGCGTTGTACGCCGTCCAGAGGGCGATCAGACGAGTTTTCATCTCGTCATCAGTCCCCTGGCGCTTCATGGTGCCCGACCGCTCACGCACCCGGCCGGCTTCGAGTTCGGCGATTTCGGAGTCGAGCGCTCCCGGCCAGGCAGAACGGAAGCCGGGGCGGGGGATCTCCTCCCCCGTGGGGACATCGGCCCACATGACATACCCGACGCGGTCGGGGGTGCCAGTGGGGTTGAGGAAAATCGCCCGTACCCCGGCGTCCGTGGGCTCCGGGTCCGGGGGCGGCGGCGGCGGGTTGTAGACGTTGAAGCCCTGGGTGCCCTGAGCGTGGTTGGACGACAGGTCCCAGGCGTCAACTTTCCAGAAGTACAGCCCACCGCCTGAGGCCGTGGAGGTGGCCACGGAGTTGTTCAGGTTCAGCGTGTCAAAGGTGGGGTTGGTGATGAGGGCGTTGTTGACACGCAACTCGACCCGCGCCACTCCCTCGGTGTCGGTCACGTTGTACTGGAAGGTGATGACGCCCGAGACAGGGAAGTCGCTGCTGGTGGGGAAGATCTGGGTAATGACCGGGGGGTTGACATCCGCCCCCGAGGCCGACGAGGTCGAGACGGGGACGCCGGACATGGTGGCGAAGCGGGTGGCCACGCCGCCGATGGTGCCCGTGTCGGCCAGGGTCCGGTGCTCACCGGTGAACTTGTAGTTCTTTCCGAGAATCAGGTTGTTGAAATCGGCAAACTTGACCGCGGGGTTGGCCGAGTCGGCGGTGGCCACGAAGGACGTGGTCACGCCGTCGTACACGTTGAACCGGTACACGCCCGCCTGGATGCTGGACGTGACGTTGATGGGCCCGGTGAGGGCCGTAACGTGGGCGGTGACGAACGCCGCGGTACCGGTGGACTGAGCCGCGGTGGAGTTCCCCGGGGTCAGTTTCCACAGAGAATCGTAGTACCCCGTCCCGACGGTGAAGGTCTCGCTGGGATGGTTGAGCGACGGGGAGGTGGAACCGTGGCCGCCGGTCATCACACCACAACCCTCGATGGGGTCGAAGCTGAAGCAGTTACCCACGGGCCAGCGTCCGGTGGAGCCGTTGGAATCCACGACGCTCCACGCGCTGGTGGCCACGTCGTAGATCAGGGTGTTGTAAATCTCTCCCCCGTACCCGATGATCTGGGGGAACATGACCTGGTTGCGTACGCTGTCGTAGCAGATGACGTAGTCGCGCCCGTCGCCGGGGGCGGCATTCTGGGGGCGGAAGCAGACTTCGCCCAGTGTAGCTGGGACCGAGGAGCCCAGGGCGGGCAGCGGCGGTAGCCGGAGGCGTTCGCCCTTGGTGGGGTCGTTGAGGTCAACGCGGAGGAGACCCCAGCCGTGGTCCGAGGTCGAGTCGAGCCCGGCGACGGATTGGGTGATGCAGTACAGCCGCCGCCCGTTGATGTCGATGGCGGCCTGGCGTGCGTGGCAGTCTGCGTTGCGGACCCAGTTCCGAATCGCCGACCCCGACGGGTGCCCCGAGCCGCAGGAGATGGCCTGGGACAGGGGGAAGGTATTGAGGTCTCCGACGGGGATGACCTGAAGGGTACACCCCCACGCGCCGTCCCAGATCAACCGGACCATGGCGTTCTGGACTGGGTCAAACGTGCCGAAGTTGGAGTTGCTGTCACCGCCCCAGAAGGGCAGGGGCGTGGGGATCTCGTACGTGCTGTACCCCCACACGCGGCCCTTGGAGGAGCTGAGGTTGGGGTTGAAGATCCCAGAGTTGACCAGCCAGTCCCCGGTGGAGCGCAGCGGCTGCTTGCCCGTGGAGTACGGGTGGCCGAACCAGAAGGACCGGGCGATGAAGTACCGGCCGTTGGTGCCGATGACGGCAGAGGTGGAGTACTGAAGGGACGAGTAGCACCACGTGCAGTTGTCGGGGTACTCGGGGAGCATCCCGGCTTCCGTGGTGCCGAACATCAGCAGCGGCGTCACGCCCGCCGTCGAGGCTGAGCCGGCGACGTACTGGTACACGCTGGGGTTGCCGCCCGACTCTCCCAGACGGTCGCCGCCGGTCAGGACCGTGAACTGGCGGCCGGCGTCATACAACTGCCGTGCGTGCTTTGAGGACACATGGGGCCCCACGGCCCCCGAGGACGTGGCGTTCCAGGTTGTCGCTGCCCAGGGCATTAGTCACTCCCCACTAGATGTTGGCCGGAGGCCACACGGCATTGGTTACACTGTCCATGGACGAACCAGAGGGAGGAGCCGTCCGGGATATGCCAGCGGAGACAGGTCCCCGTATGGCCCCGGTGGCCCTCCATCCAGGTCCCCAGGGTGGTCCCCAGGCCCGGAAGGTCAGCGTCTACTTCAGCCAGGACTCGGTCCCACGTCTCAGCCGTCATCATCTCGTACTCGTTGTGGTCGCGCGGAATGGGGCCGGGCATTAGGTGGTCACCGTGATGTTGAGGTCCGTGACTTGGTCCAGGATGGTTTGGGTCGCGGTCCAGGATGGGGTGTACTCCCAGACGTTGCCGGAGGATTGGTTGATGATGTAGTACTTCCCGCCCACGGGGCCGAACCATTTCTTCCACACGCCGTGGTTCCCGTTGGTGCCCGAGGCGCCCGAGGAGAACTGGGGTTGGGCACCCGGCGCGGAGGTGTCCCGGAGCCAGAGGATACTGGTTGCCGTGGAGACAGTCTCTGGCACGACGGCGGTGTAGACGGCCCACTCGCCGGTTTTGGCCGAAGTGGAGAAGGTGGTCGAGGGGCCCAGACCCACCAGGCGGCCCGCGTCGTACACGAGCCCAGGGGAGTAACCCGAGATGATACCCCCGGTGCCGGCCCCGGTCTCGATCTCCACGTCCCCCGCGGTGGCCAGGGTCTTTTCCTTGGCCTGGAGGTTGTTGAGGTCGATCATCTTCAACCCGCCGGAGGGGTTGCTGGCCGTCCGCTGCTCGACGCGATAGATCCGGCGGTTGATCGGGTCAATCGTCATTGTCGAACCGGCGACGTTGTTGGCGGTTTGGGAGAAGAGGAGGGTGTAGGCGGAGGCGTTGGGGGCTGAGAGTTCCACCAGGGGGTTGTAGGAGTAAAACCCCGCCGAGGTCCTGAGGTACATCAACCCCGTGGAGGAGTCCCACACCACGCTGGAGCCGTACCCGCCCGGGCGCGTGGCCTTCTCCGTGTACTGCTCCGTGACCGGGTCCCACCAGAACGCTACCTGGGGCGACGAGCCGCCGTCCCACCAGTAGATCCCTGAGCCGCAGTAGAACTTATCCAAGGACTGCATATAGCACACGGTGTCGTAGGTGTGCTTGCTGGAGGGAGAGCCGTCGAGGTTGCGCGGCCCGGACTGGGTGCTGCCGGTGGCCACGTAGGCCGAGGAGGCGGTGCGGAGGAGTTTCCAGGACGACGTGGGGATGTAGGCCAGCACCTGGTTGCCCCACCAGTCAAGGTGACCGCCGCCGCAGGGGAAGGTAAAGCGGCCCCGGACGGTGTCATAATCCCCCGATACCCAGCCGTCGATGGTGGCGGAGCGGAGGTTATTCCCGGCCTGGGTGATGGGGAGGCTGACGGAACTGAACACGTTCCCCGTGGACCAGAAGGTCGAGAGATTGAGCTGCGTGTTGGCGAGCTGGGTCCAGGCCACTGTGGCTCCTTATGTCACGTAGAAGAGGTTGACGGCGAGGTCGTTCTGACCGATGGTGCCCGTGGAGGTCGTGAGCGGGGAGTCGGTGATGGTGAAACCCAGGCCACGGGTGGAGTAGGACAGGGGGTGGATGGAGACCATGTTGGCGCCCGCGCCCCCGGCCGTGGACCCGGGGATGGACAGGGTCATCAGGAAGTTGGCCGTGGAGCCCACCGTGGGGGCCGAGGAGGTGTTGTAGAGGTGGATATGGCGCTGGGCCCCAGTGGTGTTGAAGATCGCGTAGCCGTGGAACCCCATGTTGCCGGAGACCACGCTGTTGGAGTTGTTGCTGGAGGAGGTGACGTAGGAGAAGACGGTGTAGCCCTGGGTGGAGCCCGGGACGACCTGGACTTCACCCGAGGAGGCTGAGACTACGGGGACGTTGAACGAAGGGGCGGAGGACCAGGGATTGGTCGCCGCCGTTGCCGTCACCGTCGGCACGCTCGACAGGGTCACGATCCCGGAGGAGAGCGCGATGGCCGAGGAGAGTTGGATCTTCCCCGACGAGGCGTTGACGACCGGGAGGTTGAACGAGGAGGCCGAGGACAGGGCCACGTAGTTGACCGCGCCCGAGGAGAGGTTCACCAACCCAGACGACACGGCCACGTCGGAGGACAGGGTCAGCGTACCTGACGTGATGGCAAAGGTGTCGGGGTTGGAAACCTCGACCAGCAACCCACCCCCCGTGGAGCCGTAGATGAACCCCCCGGATGTGGTCCCGACGATGTTGACCGCGGTCGACCCGGATGCGGCTCCGCCGAGGATGGTGACCCCCAAGCCTCCGGAGCTGGTCACCGGGGCCACACCCGACGAGGTCCCCACCAGGTTGACCAGCGGGGTGCTGGACATGGTGACGTAGTTGAACGTCCCCGAGGAGAGGCTGATCAGACCCGAGGACACGCCGATGTCGGACGACAGCGTGATGGTCCCCGAGGTCAACGCCAGGGCGTCCACGTTGGTCAGCTCGACCAGCAGCCCGCCGCCGGTGGACCCGTACGCGAAGCCCCCGGTGGTGGTCAGGATCAGATTGACCGCGGTGCTGCCGGACCCGGAGCCTGCCAGGATCGTGACGCCAAGCCCGCCCGAGCTGGTCGCCGGGTAGAACGCCCCCGAGGAGGTGACGAGGTTGACGGCGGTGGAGCCGGCAGCCGCGCCACCCACGATGGTGACCGACAGGCCACCCGACGAGGTCACGGGGGCCGTGGCCCCCGAAGTCCCCACCACGTTGATGGCCGTGGAGCCGGCAGCCGACCCGGCCAGGATGGTCACCCCCAGGCCCCCGCTGGACGTGGCCGGCGCGATGGCCCCCGAGGTGCCCACGATGGTGACCGTGGGGGTCCCGGAGATCTGCACCAGTCCCGAAGACGCGGACACCATCGGGATGTTGAACCCGGGAGCGGAGGACCACGGGTTGGTCGCAGCCGTCGAGGTGATGGATCCAGAGATCTGGACCAGCCCTGACGACGCGGAGACGAAGGGGATGTTGAATGACGGGGCCGAGGACCAGGGGTTCGTGGCCGCGGTGGCCGTGACGGTCGGGACCGACGACAGCGTCACAATCCCCGACGACAGACTGGTAGCCGACGAGAGCGTGACCACCCCGGAGGTGACGTTGACCGTCAACCCCCCGGACGTGGTGACCACGGCGATCCCGGACGAGGTGAACCCCCCGATGGCCACCACCTCGCGGTAGATCGTGCTCCCCGCGTTGATGGTCAGGACATCGATGAGCTGCCCGGACGTGCCTACTGCTGGCGGTACCTGCGCTGTGGCCATTACGTCATGACCTGCTTGGTGACGCCGAACGCGGTGGCGCCAGCCTCAGCGGCTGTACACACCAGCCGCATCTGCTTGAACGGCACGGGGCAAATCACCGTGGCCCGGCCGGTCACCATCTGCACATCCACACCGCCGGACTGGAGGATGAAAAAATTCGTCCCCGTCGAGGTCTGTTCCACATGAATGGCAATCCCCGTGGACGCCATGCCCGACGGGCAGGTGATCATCAACCCGTAGGCGTCGTCGAAGTTCTTCAGCGTGGTGGTGGTGGTCCCGCCCGCCGTGGTAGTGATGTTCGGCATGTTGCACACATACAAAGCCATCAGCGGCGCACCTCGGGGAAGTCGTCAAAGACACACACGGTACAGTGCGTCAGGTAGGGGCCTTTCACTACAGCCTCGGGGTGTCGATGGTCGCTGGGAACAACCCGACACTCGTCAACTGTTTGGCGCCGTAGAGGCCGCCCCCGCCAGTCGTACTGGTTGAGACAACCCAGGCCGACGTGGTCAAGAACATCGCCCACAGTGCCAACGAGGGCATGCCAGAGTTCCTTCAGGTAGTGCATGGTCGGGAAGCGTTCCCTCGGAAGGGCCCTCCCGAGGGTGCCGTCCCAGGGAGTCCTACGGATCTCCCCCGCAGGGCGCCCCAGGGCGAGCGAGTTAGGTCAAGATACGGTGGGCGTCCCAGGCGGCGATGTCGTGCACCGCGTGCATGACTTCGTGCCAGTAGGTGGCCCACTTTTGGGCGTGGGGGAGTTTCTTGTGGATGTAGATACGGCCCGCCGGGCCTTGCGTGCGGCCCAGGAGGTTTTCAAAAAACCCATCCAACTGCTCCCCGTCCTCCAGATCCACGTTCTGCTGGAACCAGCTCTGGGGGACGAGGATGACTTCGACGCGATAGCCGCCGCCGAGGGACACCCGCCGCGGCAAGCGCACACGCTAGACCTGGACGTACTTGGTGCCGCGCACGATGATCCCGCCCGTCGAGGCGGCCGAGGTCTGAAACGCCAGGCGGAACAGCGGCCCGACCTCGAACATCGTGATTTGGCCGGACGAGGTCTGGACCAGGGTCTGGGCGGTGGACTGCCAGTACGCCACCTGGGTGAACGTGGTGTCCGAGGAGTTGAGCGTGGCCACGGCGGTGAGGCCCGGGGCCGTCGAGGCTGTGGTGACCTTGACCCCCACCGTGTAGGCGTCCGAGACATCCCACGTGGGGCTGGTCATGGTGCCCCCGGATGACACGGTGGCATCCGGCAGGGGGATGGCAAGGAACGCGGAAGGCATCAGGCAGACTCCTGTTCAGCGATCAGGATGGTGTTGAGTCCGTCGGTGGGGGGCATGAAGGGCCAGCGCCACAAGAGGCCCCAGCCGGTTTCACGCAGCAAGTTCGGGTAGTCGTGGGCCCACTCGGGCAGGGCCCCGCCGCGGGAGTACAGCCCCGCTTTCTCATACGGGTGCACGTAGGCGTTGGGTTCCATGAGGATCAAGTACCGGGCCCCGAGTTTCTTGAAATTCGTCAACGACTGAATGGCGGCTTCGGGGTCGCAGTAGGCCAGGGCGTAACACGACAGAACGGCGTCCCAGGATGTTCCGTCAGGCACATCGGGCAGCGCCAAGCGGTCAATGGTGACTCCCAGGTGTTCGGACGCCCAGGCGGCCAGGCCCTCGCAGGGTTCTGAGCCGCCCAGGGTCATGGGGTGGCAGTAGTCGTCCTTCAAACGGCGGAGGTTGGGGCCGGCCCCGCACCCCACCTCGTACACACTGTCCAGGTCCGGGATACAGTGGAGCGCCACCACCAGTTGATCCCGGTGGGGCGCTTGCCACGAGTCCCACATCTGTTCCGCGCTGGAGGTCTCCTGGTGCGTCTTGACCCACCAGTTAGTGAGATCCATCAGGCGGGCTGCTGGGCTTGCTGGGGCGCGGGCTGGGGCGGCGGCGGGGGCGAGGGAACCATGACGACATCGGCCCCGTGGTCCTGGCCCTCGGCGATCTGCAACAGCGCCTCGTCTTCCTTCATCGCTCCGATGACCACGTGGAGGTCGTTCTGCAACTTCTCCGCGCGCTGCTTGTACTCGTTGACCCGGCCCTGGAGGAGGATCTTGGTCATCTGGTTCGGCTCGCGGTCCACGAAGTACCCATACCGCCGGTACTGCTTGAGCAGCGCCGAGGCGTGGGGGACGAAGATCTTGGTCCCCATGGCCTCCAGCTTCCCCAGCCACCACTCGCAATTGGGCTTCTCGTAGAAGTACTCCGACCCAATCGCCAGGTTGATCCCGTACAGGTGGACCTCCTTGAACTTCTCCATCCCCGCGATGGCCAGCATGAACGCCACCGAGGACTGGAAGTAATCCCGGCCCGCGAACGCGATGGCGTCCTCAATCGGGAACCGGATGCTGCTGGGGTACTCCAGGTACTTCTCGATCATGTAAATCGGGATCGGGCACTTCTGGAGGAACGGGATGTACTCCGGGTCCCGGACATCCGCGGTGAACTCCGGCGAGTGCATCTCGAACCACCGGTCGGCCTGCCGGTGGAAGTGCATGTACCCCTGGTTCATGCCCCAGATTTCAAACTCCGGGTCCTGCCAGGGCACCAGGTGCAGCGTATTGCTCGCGAACCCGACGATGGCCACCTTCTTGACCCGGGGGGTGACCACCACCTTGCCGGCATCCCGGTCAAGGATCTGAACGTTCTTACACGCGGGGGTAACGTCGAACGGCATGGGAGATATGCCTTTCTCTGGTGAGGGGTTAGCTGCTAGACAGCGTGACGGTCAGCCAGTCGTTCGTCGCCGTCGAGAAGATACAAAGCTTCTTGCGCGTCATGTCGTAGTACAGCGCCGCGCCTATGCCGGTGTACGGCGGAGCGGCCGCGACGGTACCCGAAGACGCCGCCACCTGGACGGTGCCCTGAGCGATGTAGACGTACGACCCGCCGCTGACATCATTGCTCGACGTGATGACCTGGGTGGCCAGCGGGGCCGCGCGCTGAATCAGGGCCACCGCACCGGGAGCCGGGAGGGGCCCACCGGACACACTGTCGTTGACGGTCCCCGAGAACACCGGACCACCAAACCGGCTGTACTTCATGCCCCCAACGAAGTTATCGCTGGAGCTGACGACCATAGGAATCGGCATTGTCTATCCTTCCGTCCCCTCGTGGGGAACACGGGAATTGGGTTGCCCGTTACTTTTAACCGGAGAACGAGCCGAAGAACCGGCGCCGGGGACGCATCCCCTAGGGCGACTTCGGGAACGTCTTACGACGCGCCGCTGGTTCCGTACACGCCGCGCCAGTCCGACCAACCGCGCTTCCAGCGCGCACGGATCTTCACCTTCATGCTCGATGTCTCGAAGTCCCAGTCGTGCAGGACGTTCGGACGCTCGCGCCAGTAGGTGCGGACGTTGTGCTTGCTGGGCTCGGCCAGAAGGAAGAACGCGTTGGTGTCTGTCAGATACGGCGTTGCCACGACCGTCAGGCCATCGTCCTTGAAGGCGTTGATGGCGTTGTCAGCCGTGTCGGCCCTGAGGGCCGAACCCAGAAGTTCCATCGCGAGCCACTTCTGGTTGTACGACACGAAGAGGATCTTGGGCCGCCAGTGCTGGAGCTTGCCCGCGTCATCGCGCGTGTTGGCGATGTCGTTGAGGGCTACCCGAAGCTGGGCCACCGAGAGGTCGCCGTCCGTCGCCGGGCGGTTCGCCCCCGTGCCGCCACCGATGAGCGGGTGGGCGGTCGAGAACAGGGCCACACCGTCGGGCGCACCCGCGGTGCTGGTGAAGCCGTTGTTGAAGATGTTGGCATGATCCACGTCGTACGTGAAGTTCATGCTCGACCCGAGGGCGCGGGCCGCGTCGCTGACCACTTCCTCCTGCTCGTCGTCCAGGGCTTCCTTGGAGGCCCTAAACGCCAGCTCCAGCGTGTCAGCCTGGAACCGCGCATCGAACCCGGCCGCCAGATCTTCATACGTCACTGGCGCGCCTTCTGCCTTGATCGGCACCACGCCGAAGCTGGCCACCGTGGTGGTCTGCACAAACGGCTTGTTGCCCATATCGCGGACCTTGAGGATCCGCTGGAACACGCCCGCCTCGATTGGCATCTCGTCGAAGAGGACATCTTCGAGATTGGCCAGCCGGGACAGGTACAGACTGGGGAGCGTTGATCTAAGTGCCATTGGTGTCTAGGTTCCCTTACGTGGTCAGGTTGCTGGCGAAATCGGTAGCCGGGGCAGGCTTCACGATCCACTTCAGGGTGCCAGTCGGGTTAGACGAATAGGTTTCGATGGGGTGAAGGGCCACGAGCCGAACGATACCGGGCCCCGAAGAACCGGTCACCGTGGCGCTCAGTGCGTGCTTAGAACGGCTCACAAGGGTACTGGGAATGCCCGTGCCCGTGGCCGTGGTGACGATGCCGATGTCCTTACCAATCGCCGCCATCGTCAGGTTGGCCGAGGACGTGTTGGTGATGGAGAAATGCTGGATCGGGTCATCGTAGACGAGGAGGTTCAGGGTGCCCTGGGCGAACGACGCCGTGGACAGGGCCTGCGCCGCCGCGCCCATCATGTGGGCCGAGTCCGCGGAGACCGCGGCACGCACGGTACCCAGCGACGTGCGTACGATGCAGTCGCCCGGGAGGATCGCAGTCCCCTCCGAGGACGACACAGCGTAGACGTTCGTCTGCTGTGATCCCGGGTAGCCCTGAGCTGGCGCGAGCCCGAAGATGTTGTTAGTGGCAGGCTGAAAATACGGCAAGGGGAGAACTCCTTAGAGGGTGTAGACGCTCGGGTTAGGGATCTTGCCTGAGGCTGCGGCCTTCGGCCATGGTATGCGTAGGGTGCTTGACGCCCTCAATCCGCACATGGGGACCAAACGTCCCGCGCTGTGACTCTTCCTTCAACTGC
>Ga0111539_10003298_pt1 | contig 21328 bp, 10 predicted proteins | sample RhiMethybrSRZTD1_FD_79667 | JGI IMG/M metagenome (GOLD analysis project Ga0111539, IMG submission 79667) | Populus rhizosphere microbial communities from Tennessee, USA - Rhizosphere MetaG P. TD hybrid SRZTD1 (version 2) (version 2) | ecosystem: Host-associated > Plants > Roots > Rhizosphere >...
GTCGCAACACGTTCACGCGCCGGTTGTGCCGCCGCGCGTGCTGCGTCCCGATCTGCCGCGCGCCCTTGACGCGATCATCGTCAGGCTGCTCGCGAAGGCTCCGTCGCAACGCTTCAGCACCGCCGCGGAAACGCGCGCTGCCTTGATCGAGAGCCTTCAGAACGCTCACGACGCGCTCGCGTCGAGCGATGCCGCGTCGACGGTCGCGATTCTCGACGCCCTCTCGCGTGGACGGCTTGTCGGCAGGTCCACCGAACTCGCCGAAGCACGCGAACTGTGGCATCGCGCTCGCGAAGGCCGCGGTCACGCCGTGTTGCTGAGCGGCGAACCAGGCGCGGGCAAGACGCGTCTCGCTCGCGAGATCACGATTCAAGCGGCGGTTGACGGTGCGCTCGTGCTGACCGGCGGTTGTTACGAATACGAAGCGACGACGCCTTACCTCCCGTTCGTCGAAGCGTTTCGTCGCTGGGTCCGGGAAGAACAGAACGACGACAAGCTGCGCGAGACGCTCGGCGATACTGCACCGCAAATCGCCAAACTCGCTCCCGAGATCGAAACGCGTCTTGGCCCATTCCCGGATCATCCGCCACTGCCGCCGCACGAAGAACGTCTACTGTTCTTTGACGCGGTGGCCCAGGTGTTTTCCAACATCGCGCGCCGGCAATCGTTGTTGGTTTACGCCGACGACCTGCATTGGGCCGATCGCGGCACGCTCTGGTTGTTGGGCCACCTGCTGCGCCAACTTCGCAACGAGCGCGTACTGATCGTCGGCGCTTATCGCGAGACCGAACTCGATCGCGCTCATCCGCTTGCAAAGTCTTTGGTCGACTGGAACCGCGAACGCCTGATCACGCGCATCGTCCTGCGACGCTTCAACACCAACGAAACCGGCGATCAACTCAGCGCGCTGCTTGGCGAGAATGTCAGCGGCGAATTCGCCGTCGCCGTGCATCGCGAAACTGAAGGCAATCCGTTTTTCGTCGAGGAAGTTTTGAAAGCGCTGATCGAGCGCGGTTCAGTGCGCCGTGAAAGCGGACGCTGGAAACGCTGCGACATGGACGAGTTGCTGATCCCACAGAGCGTGAAGGAGGCGATCGGACATCGTCTCGATCGCGTGAGTCAGGAATGCAACGAACTGCTCCGTCTCGGCGCGATTCTCGGCAAGGTTTTCACGTTCGACGAGTTGACAGCCGCAACCGAACAAAGCGAAGACACACTGCTCGATGCGCTCGACGAAGCGACTGGCGCGCAACTGATCGCCGCCACGTCGGACGATTCATTCAGTTTCACTCACGACAAGATCCGCGAAGTCTTGTACGAGGAGATCAACCCGATTCGTCGTCGACGTCTGCATCGTCATGTCGCGGAAGGCATCGAACGAAACCGCGACAAGTTCATCTGCACGGTCGAGAAGCTGGCCCATCACTACATTCAGGCCGGCGATCACGAACGCGGGTTGCACTACGCGAAACAAGCCGCTGCCGAAGCGCAGCGCGTGTTTGCGTTTGACGAAGCGATTGCGGCGTACGGACGCGCGCGCGACTGCGCGGAAGCGCTGGGCCTCGTAGCCGAACAACGCGAGCAGGATGAAGCGATCGGCGAGGTTTACATGCTTCACGGCGAAACGGTCCTCGCCGGCGAACATTTTCAACGCGCTCTCGATCTTGCAACCGATCAAACGACACGCGTGCGGCTGCAATGCCAGGTCGCGGCTTCTCTCGTCACCACGGGCGACGAGCGCGGTCTCGAGCACTTGCGCGAGGCGTTGAAAGTGCTCAATCCCGCCACCGATCCGATCGAGACGGCAAATGCCCTGTCCACGCAAGCGCGTTTTCATCACCTCGCCGGCCGGCACAAGAAAGCGATCGAGATCCTGCTGCGCGCCACGGAACTGGTGGCGCCGACTGTCGAGAACAACGACGTCTGCACGTTCGCCGCGCCGATCATTTCGCAGACTTACGCTTACATGGCCGGTGCCTATCAACACTACGGGCTTTACGTCGAATCCAATCGTTGGGCCCGGCGTGCTGTCGAGTTTGGCGAGCGACACAAGGTTTTGTACGCCGAAGCAGCGGGTTACGAGTTTCTCGGCGAGAACGCCATTCACTCCGGCACGTTTAAAGAGGGGCTCGAATACGCGGCCCGAGAGATCGAGATTGCCGAGCGACTTCATTCGCGGGAACGTCGTGCGTGGGCGCAGCTCGTGGTCGCGCAGTGCTCTAATTTTTTGGGCGAGACCGAACGCGCCGAAGAAGAGTTTCTTTCAGGAATAGCCCTCGGCGAAGCGATTGGCGAAAACCGCGTGTTGATGTTGTTACGGTCGAACCTCGCGGTCGTGCAAGCAAAACTTGGTCGTCATGACGAAGCACTGAAAACCGTTAGCGACAGTCTCCAACGCTCCTCGCCAAAATTGCTTTACACGCATTTCGACACGCTTCGCTGCCTGGCCGAGGTTCATCGTCACCGCAACGAATGGGACGAAGCAGAACGCATCTGCCAACAAGCTGATGACCTGGTATCGCCGACTGAATCGCGCGTGAGCCGGCTGTGGCTTGGGCCACTGCACATGGACGTCCTACTGGCCCAGGGCAAACGTGACGAAGCGCGCGACAAGTTAACCGCGTACGAAGCGCTGGTTGCCGACTGCCAGTCTCCCCGATTCACGGCCGAAGCAGCTCGACTGAGATCGGTTCTTTCTGCGTAACTGCTGTCACACGATTGTTCGAGAGACGCTAGACTTTCGCAACCAACAATGGTCCAGCCAGGACCACAATCGAGCATCCCTCCATTTAGACCCGATCCCGCCAGCTTCTTCGTGATGTGTGTGGTCCAAAGATATGTTTCACCGGGGAGGCGGCGATCAACGGAATTGAGTAGTCCCCCGCCATGCAAAGGCGCAGAGAACACGGTGGTGTGTGTCAGGCTCTCTGCGTCTTTGCACCCTTCAAATCGAAAACAACGCGCTAATTTCGAGTGCTGACTGCGCCGCCGTTCTTCAAGTAGCGATCACAAAAATCGAGTATCGCCTTGTAGGCGCGGATCTCGTTCGCCTTCTTCGTGAATCCGTGGCCTTCGTTGTCGAACAACACATACTCGACGACGCCGTTACGTTTCTTGATGTTATCGACGATCTCGTCTGACTCAGGTTTGATGACGCGCGGATCGTTTGCGCCCTGCAACACGATCAACGGCCTGACGATCTTGTCGGCGTGAAACAGCGGCGACACGGCGCGCAGATTCTCGAGGTCCGTTTGCGGATTGCCAATCTCCTTGTACAGCGACTTGCGGAACGATTCCCAGTACGGCGGGATCGACTGCAACGTCCGCACCCAATTTGACACGCCAAACAGATCCACGCCGACCGCAAACTCTTCAGGCTTGAACGCGAGCGCGGCTAGCACCATGTAACCGCCGTACGATCCGCCGGCAATGCCGATCTTCTTCTCGTCGACGTAGCCGAGCGTCGCGAGATACTTCTTCGCCTCGACGCAATCCCAAAGCGGTTCGCGTCCGTGCTTGCCATCGTCAGCCGTGAAGAACGTCTTGCCGTAACCACTCGACCCCCGGTTGTTGACGCCGAGCACAACGTAACCGTGATTGACGAGATACTGCGTCAGCGGGTTGTAACCGACCCGCGTTTGTCCTCCTGGTCCACCGTGAATCAACAACAACGCCGGCGCTTTCTGTTGCGCGCTCGCGTTCTTCGGTTTGTACAGGATCGAGGGAATCTCCATTCCATCAAACGACTTGTACCGAACGACCTGCGATTCGACGAGATCGTCGGCGTTGATCTCGGGATTGAGGCTTTCCAGCAACTTCGTCGCCTTCCTGGTCGCGAAGTCGTAGACGTAGAGATTGCTCGGGCTGCGATCGCCGTTCAAATAAAACGCCATCAACTTCTCGCTCGGCGATATGGTGAGACCGGTGATCACGCCGTTCGGCAGTTGCGGTAAAGCAACGGGCTTGCCGGTCGCCTGATCGTAGATCTTGATCTTCGTGCGCGCGTCTTCATTGATCGCCGTGACGCGATACTTTCCGTTGCGCGAGAAATAGGTGTAGGAAATGTCCCACGGCGCCTTCTCGACTGTTTCCACCTTGCCGGTGTTGAGATCGTAACGAGCAACGTACGCATACTCGCTGCCGGCGTCGGTGAGGTAGTAGAGATATTTGGAATCGACGTCGAAGGTCTGCGGATTGTTCGCGACGTCGCCGGTGTGCTGGGTGAGGTTCTTCATCTCTTTCGTCGCGGCGTTGTAAAGAAAAACGTCCGAATCAGCCGTTGACCCGCCGTTCTTCTGAAACGCGATGAACTTCTTGTCGTAGGAGATGTCGGCGAACTCGAGGCCGGTTTCATCTTTGTAGATCATCGTGGCCTTCAACGTGTCGATCGGCATTTCGTAGAGATCGAAGAAGCGCGCGTCGCGTTCGTTGGTGCTGAAAAAGAACGACTTCCGATCCTGGCTCCAGCCGGCGAAGTTCGCTTTCGTTTTCTCGCCAGGCGTCAGATCGCGTTCGGTGCCGTTCAGCTCCCGCAGGTAGAGGTGACTGTTCTCGTTACCACCGCGATCGTAGGTGTAAAGGAAGCGATTGTCCGTCGGAAAATACGAGACGGAGAAAGTGCTCTCTTTCGTCGAGTTGGTCAGATTCGCCAGCGCGAGTCCCGAGATCGGAATCGTGTAGACATTGAAGATGCCGCTCTGGTTGCTATGAAATAGGATCATCTTTTCGTCGGGTGAGAACGAACTACCGCCGAGGCGCGTGGTGTTCATGAACTGCTCGATCGTGTACTCCTTGACTGGCTTCTGAGCAGCAACCGGCGTTAGCAGCAGAAAGATCGTAACGATAAGCAAGGATAGGTGCCTGGCGCGGGTCATAACATGGTCCTTTCTTCGGGGTCGAGTATCAGGTCGACGCCTGATGCCGCAAAGCGACGCGCATTGGAAATCGTGACCGAATCCTGAGTCGCTTTTGCATGATTGATCAAGAGTGCCAGCTCCATTGTCCGGCCGAGTGTCAGCGCAAAACGACGGGCGCCGGCTTCGAACACGGATGTATCCGAAATCCGTGAATACCAATTTCTGGCATGAGCAAGCGCGGAAGGGACAGCTCCGGAGAGCTTCGTTACGGCCGAATCATAAGCGCGAAACGAGTCGTCATTCAACGCGCGGAGCGTGTCGAGCGCGAGCACGTTCGTCGTGCCTTCCCAGATCGGCAACACCTGACTGTCACGCAACAAGACCGGCAGGCCTGTATCTTCGACGTAACCCGCGCCGCCGAACGACTCGAGCACTTCGCTCGCGACGGCCACCGCTTGTTTCCCGGTCGTGAGTTTCATGATCGGCGTCAGCAAGCGCAGCAGCGCCGCGTCATCTTCACTGATCTCGCCAGTCTCACTTCGACCCGTCAGCTCCGCCACGTAGAACGCGAGATGAAACGCAGCTTCGGCTTCTGCTTCGAGACCCGCGAGCGTGTCGAGATGCAATGGCTTCTCCGACAACGTCGCACCAAACGCGACGCGCTTGCGAGCGTAGTCGGAAGCGAGCGCGACACCACGACGCATCAGCGAAACGGCGCTGATTCCGTTCCACAGACGAGTGATGTTCAGTAGCGGTGCGATATTGCGCACGCCGTCCGTCGTTCCCTTCACCAGTTGCGCGGGCGTTCCGGTCAACGTTAGCTCCGCCGTAGGAACCTTCCGTGTGCCGAGTTTGTCTTTTAAACGATTGACTTCGATGTTACGCGGGCGCCCGTCTTCGTCTCTTGTTTCGACGTAGAACAGCGCGAGTCCTCGTCCGCCTGATGGATTACCTTCCGGTCGCGCAAGTGTCAGCGCCATCTGTGAATTGATCGCCGACGTGAACCACTTGCGACCGTAGAGTCGATAACCGCCCTCATCATCTTGCCGCGCGATGGTTTCCGACAGACCGACGTCCGAACCACCGGTTAGCTCAGTCATCCACTGTCCGGCGGTCCAAAACTGATCCGCATCGCGCGTGATCAAATGCGGCACTGCGCGATCGATCAAAGTCTGGTTGCCGGAACCGAGTAGCGTACGCGCCGCGCCGTCCGTCATCGCCAACGGACAACTGTAAATGTCGGTTGACGGTGTAAACAGATACGCCAGTGCGCACTGATGCACGCGAGACAAACTGCCATGCTTCTGCTCGTAAGCCGTCGCGACAATGCCATGCTCGACGGCGATTCGCTCCGCCACACGCCACAACGACGTCAACTCGATCTTGTCGATGCGATTTCCCCACGCGTCCCACTGAATCAACCGCGGTTCGTTCAAACGATCAGCCAGTTGCAACTCGTAAAGCTCGCCACCCGCGAGTCGCCCAAGTTCCGCCAGCGAACCTTCAATCTCGCGCAACATCTCGCCCGGCAGCACGCGCGCGAGATACGAACGCAGCACGGGATCGTCTTCGTATTGATTGCCGAGTTTCGGGGGCGTTTGCTGGAAAGGCATGAGCAGAGGTTTACACAATTGCGGCAAATCAGCAAAATGGTGCGGTAATTGTCTCAGGGGCCCCCATGCCGGACGAAGTAAAAGAACCCGATCTGTTCCTCAAGTGCCTGCTAGAAGCCAACGTCGATGGCATCATCGCTTTCGACCGCGAGTTCCGGTACACGACGTGGAACCGTGCGATGGAACGCATTTCCGGCGTCAAACGCGAGGACGTGCTCGGAAAGTGTGCGTTCGATCTCTTCGACTGCCTCACCCAAACCGGTGAAGACCATTTCTATCGCGAAGCATTGGCGGGCCGCAGCGTCGTCGCGGAGAACCGTGCGTACGTCATTCCGCAGAGTGGCCGCCAGGGTTTCTTCGAGGGTTACTACTCGCCGCGTCACGACGAACATGGCGAGGTGATTGGCGGCGTTGCGATCATCCGCGACATCACGGACCGCAAACTTCTCGAAGCAACCGCTCTCGACGATCACAAGCGTCTTGCATTTCACGTCGAGAACACTCCGCTCGCGGTGATTGAGTGGGACAACGAGTTCAAAGTGCTGCGGTGGTCGCCTGCCGCGCAAAGACTGTTCGGCTGGGCCTCCGACGAAGTGCTCGGCAAGCATTTCAACGATTGGCAGTTTGTCGTACCTGACGATCTCGAAGCCGTGAACCGGTTGGGCCGTCAGCAGGAGCACGGACAAGAACGTCACAATATCTCGCGCAATCGCAACTTCACGAAGCTCGGTTCGATCCTTCATTGCGAGTGGTACAACTCGGCGCTCTATGACGATGCGGGCAAGTTGATCTCCGTGCTCTCGCTGGTGCTCGACGTCACCGTCGCGCGACGCATTGAAGAAGCGCTGCGCAAGTCGGAGATGCAATACCGGTTGCTGTTCGAGTCGAACCCGCAACCAATGTGGGTCTACGATCTCTCCACGCTGCGCTTTCTCGCGGTGAACGACGCCGCAATCCAGCACTATGGCTACTCGCGAGCTGAGTTCCTCGACATGACGATCATGGACATTCGTCCCGAGGACGACGTCGCTTTGCTTCACGAGTACATCGCCGCCGGCAATCCCGAACTCGATCAGGCTGGTGAGTGGAGGCATCGAAAGAAAGACGGCGCTGTAATCAATGTCGAGATCACTTCGAACCGCGTGAACTTCGCGGGCCGTGCAGCGGAGTTCGTCCTGGCCAACGACATCACCGAACGCAAGAAGGCCGGCGATGCGCTGCGCTTCAGTGAAGATCGGTATCGCGATCTGGTCGACAACAGTCACGAGCTGATCTGCACACACGATCTGGACGGGCGCGTGATTTCGGTCAATCCGTGGGCAGCGCGTGCGTTGGGTTATCCGCAGGAATCACTCATCGGGATCAACATTCGCGACGGTCTACTGCCTGAGTATCGTGAAGAATTCGACGAGTACCTTCGCACAGTCAAAAACGAAGGTTCTGCGCGCGGCGTGATGAAGGTGCGCACCAGCACGGGTGAGGTGCGACTGTGGGAGTACTACAACACGCTGCGCACCGAAGGAGTTGAAACGCCGATCGTTCGCGGTATGGCCCACGATGCGACCGAGCGCCGCCAGGCCTTGAAGCGTGAAAAAGAAGCGCGGCTCGAAGCCGAAGCGGCGAACCGCGTGAAAGACGAGTTTCTCTCGACGCTCTCACACGAGCTGCGCACGCCGCTCACCGCGATCATGGGATGGTCCGATCTGCTGCTGCACGACGAAGTAGAACCGGAGAAACGGCGGCAGGCGATCGAAACGATCGCACGCAACGCCAATTCGCAGTGCCAGTTGATCAACGACCTGCTCGAAGTGTCGCGCATCATCACCGGAAAGCTGCGGCTCGAGTTCGTTGCCTGCGATCTGCAATCGGTGATCGAAGCGGCGGCGGAGAGTATTCGTCCGACCGCGGAAGCGAAGGGCGTCCGGCTTCAGGTGATACTTGACGAAGAAGTGGGCGATGTCTTTGGCGATCAGGAGCGTTTGCAGCAGATCGTCTGGAACCTGTTGTCGAATGGCGTGAAGTTCACGCCGAGCGGCGGCTCTGTCAGTGTGATTCTGCAACGCATCAATTCGCATGTTGAGATTGTGGTGAGGGACACGGGCGTCGGCATCGATAACGAGTTTCTGCCTCATGTGTTCGATCGTTTTCGACAGGCGGATGGTTCGACGACGCGCAACTATGGCGGACTCGGGTTGGGGCTCGCGATCGTCAGACATCTTGTGGAGTTGCACGGTGGGACTGCACGCGCGGAAAGCGCGGGTGACAATCAGGGATCGAAGTTCACCGTGCGTTTGCCGTTGATGGTTTCGGCCGAGCATCACGTCGTGACGCCGCTTGCGACCGCGGTGATCGCGAATGCTTCGCGCGATCGACATTTGTCGTTGAACGGATTGCGCGTGCTGATCGTCGACGACGAGCTCGATGCGCGCGCGTTGCTGACTGCGATGCTCGAGCGTTGCGGTGCTGAAGTGCATGCGGCGGGATCCGCGTGGGAGGGGCTTGAATCGATCGAACGATGGCGGCCGGACGTGCTCGTTGCCGATATTGGTATGCCGGTCGAGGATGGTTACGGTTTGATCAGGAAAGTTCGCGCGTTGCCGAAGGAACGAGGCGGTCAGACGCCCGCGCTGGCGTTGACTGCGTATGCGCGGACTGAAGATCGGGTGCGCGCGATTTCCGAAGGTTACCAATTACATCTCGCGAAGCCTGTCGATCGGGTCGAGTTGGCAACGGTCGTCGCGAGCCTCGCCAACCGCGCCGCGCAAGTCGACGGTCATTAGCGCGAAGTCCCTTTTAAAAAACTAGTCACAACCCGCCACGCTCTCGTGTAAGCGACGCCAGCGATGACCATTGCGTGCCAGCAGCTCGTCGGCGGCGGCTGGTCCATCGGAGCCGGCGGCATAGTTTGGAAAATCAGGCGGTTGTTGTTGGGCCCAGGCTTCGATGATCGGCGTGATCAGTCGCCACTGCGCCTCCGCTTCATCGGCACGAATGAAAAGCGTCGCGTCCCCGCGCATCACGTCAAGCAACAACATCTCGTACGCCGCCGGCGACTCCATCCCAAACTCGCGCTTGTAACAAAAATCCATATGCACGGTACTTGTGCGCATTTCAAACCCCGGCCGCTTCGCGCCAAACGTCACGGTGATCCCTTCGTTCGGCTGAATACGCAAGGCGACGATATTCGGATCGATCTCTTCGCGCGGCGTACGCGCAAACAACGCCTGCGGCGTCGGTTTGAAATGCACCGCGATCTCCGTCAGGTTGCGACCGAGATGTTTGCCGGTCCGCACATAAAACGGCACACCCGACCAGCGCCAGTTTGAAACACGAAACTCGACCGCCGCATACGTCTCAGTTATCGAATCTTTCTTCACACCCTCTTCTTCCCGGTAACCAACCACGCGTGCGCCGTCGATCTCTCCCGGTCCATACTGCCCGCGCACCGTTCGCTCCGCGACCTGCTCCGGCGCCATACGCCGGATCGATCGCAGCACCTGCACCTTCTCTTCTCTTACCGAATCAGCGTCGAACGCAACCGGCGGCTCCATCGCCGTCAGCGTCAACAACTGCAACAGATGATTCGCCACCATGTCGCGCAGCGCGCCCGCCTCTTCGTAGTAACCCGCACGCGTACCGACACCACCCGTTTCAGCCGCAGTGATCTCGACGTAGTCGACGTAGTTACGATTCCAGACCGGTTCGAACATCGTGTTGCCAAAGCGAAAGACGAGTATGTTTTGGACGGTGTCTTTGCCGAGGTAGTGATCGATGCGATAGATCTGCTGCTCCTGAAACACCTGCAAGATCGTAGCGTTCAACGCGCGGGCTGAATCCAGGTCTTCGCCGAACGGCTTCTCGACGACGATGCGGCTCCAGCAGCCGTCTTCGCTGGCGAGTCCCGCCTTGCCGAGACCATTAACAATCTCGTCGAACAGCGACGGCGGCGTCGCGAGATAGAGGATCCGGTTCTTACTCGCGCCGCTGGCAGCGAGCTCTTCGAGACGCGTCGTGATCGTTTGGAACGTTCGCTCATCTTCGAGCTCGCCGGCGGTGTATGAGACGCGCCGCGCAAAGTCTTGCCAAACTCTTTCGTCCAGTTTGTCTGCCTCTTCTGACTTCGTGAGTGCTTCGTGCACGAGGTTGCGATACTCGTCTTCAGACATCGGTTGTCGGCCGATGCCCATGATGCGAACCTGTTCGAGACAACCCAGACGGCACAGATCGAACAAAGCCGGCATCAGTTTTCGTTTCGTCAGATCGCCGGTCGCGCCAAAAATCACGACGACGCACGGATCTGCCTGCGGCAGCGAGGGCTGCTCCATCTGACCGGGATCAGGTTCGATGATTATTGCTGACATCACTAAATCCTACTTGTGACTCTTCTCGGCGTGTCCGCCGAACTGTTTTCGCATGGCAGACAAAACTTTGTTCGCGAAATCCGCTTCGCCGCGTGACGAGAACCGCGCGAACAATGCAGTGCTCAACACGGGAACAGGAGCGCCTTCCTCGATCGCCGCGTTGATCGTCCAGCGTCCTTCACCAGAATCTGACACGCGTCCCGAAAACCCTTCCAGACTCGGATTCTCCAACAAGGCAATCGCTGTCAGATCCAATAACCACGAGGCAATCACACTGCCACGCCGCCAGACTTCGGCGACATCCGCGAGATTGAAATCGTATTGATAATGCTCCGGATAGCGCAGCGGCGTGGTTTCCGCGTCAGCGGCATGGTCCAGCTTCCCGACGTTCGCGTGGTGCAACACGTTCAACCCCTCGGCGTACGCAGCCATCAACCCGTATTCGATCCCGTTATGGACCATCTTCACAAAGTGACCCGCACCCGATGGACCACAATGCAGATAGCCCTCCACGGCCGTGCCGGCAACACCGGAGCGTCCCGGCGTGTCGGAAACAGTGTTCCTTCCAGGCGCGAGCGTTTTGAAGATCGGATCGAGCTTCGCGACCACGTCGTTCTCGCCTCCGATCATCTGACAATAACCACGCTCGAGTCCCCAAACACCGCCACTCACGCCGGCGTCGACGTAATGCAGACTCTTCGTTTTCAACTCTGCTGCGCGACGGATGTCGTCGATGTAATGCGAGTTTCCGCCGTCGATCAGAATGTCGTCCGCGTCGAGCTTTGGAGACAACTCGTTCAAAGTCGCATCGACGAGCGCCGCCGGAATCATCAACCACACTGCCCGCGGACGATTCAACTTCGCGAGAAACGCGTCGAGCGACGCCGCACCCGTCGCGCCTTCACCGGCCAACGTCGCCACGGCCTCGGCGTTGCGATCGTAAACGACACACTGGTGTCCGCCACGCAGGAGTCGTCGCACCATGTTGGCGCCCATGCGGCCGAGTCCAATCATTCCGATTTGCATTCCCGCACTCCTTCAACTTTTGTGGTCTTTGTGGTTAGTCTTATACCAGATTGAAGAACGCCAACCACAGTAAGGAGCATTCCATAATGAAGTGTCTGGCCCTGCTTTTCTTCCTCGTTTTTGCGGCTCCCGTTATGGCGCAGAACGTGGCCAATAATACTGCCGGCATTCCCGGCGGCCGCGTCGTCGATCTGACGTACGCCTTCGACGCATCGTCCGTCTACTGGCCGACTGCCGAGCCATTCAAACTAGAAACTGATTTCGAAGGTGTCACAGACAAGGGTTATTTCTACTCGGCGTATCGCTACTCGGCGGCGGAACACGGCGGCACGCACCTCGATGCGCCCGTGCATTTCGCGAAGGGACGGCACACGTCCGATGAGATTCCGCTGGAACAGTTAATCGGGCAGGCTGTGGTGGTGGACGTAACGAAGCAGTGCGCCGGCAATCCCGATTACCAGGTGAGCGTCGCCGATTTCGAGACGTATGAAAAGCAGCATGGTCGCATCGCTAACGGCACGATCGTCTTGCTGCGCACCGGCTTCGGCAAGCTCTATCCCGACCGCAAGAAGTATCTCGGCACAGACGAACGCGGCGCCGACGCAGTCTCGAAGCTTCACTTTCCCGGACTGCATCCGGATGCGGCGAAGTGGTTAACAGAGAACCGATCGATCAAAGCCATCGGCCTGGACACGGCGAGCATAGATCGCGGCCAGTCGACGTTGTTCGAAAGCCACCGAACGCTGTTCGACAAAAATATTCCGGCGTTCGAAAACGTCGCCAACCTGGACCAGCTTCCGGCGAAAGGTTTTTCCGTGATTGCGTTGCCGATGAAGATTAAAGGCGGGAGCGGTGGTCCGTTGCGAATTATCGCGATCTTAAACCACAGATAAACACGGATAATGGCTACGCAACTGAAGGCGCAGACGGCATAACCTGGCGATACTCCATTAACAGTTCCTCAAACGCCGAGACCGACAGCGCCTTGCTGAACAGAAAACCCTGCAACAGGTCGCAGTCGAGCGAAGTGAGATACTGAAGCTGTTCCTGCGTCTCGACACCCTCCGCGACGACGGTGAGATCGAGCGCGTGGCCCAACGTGATGATCGCGCGCACGATCGCGGTGTCGTGCGGATCTTTGCAAATGTCCGACACGAACGACCTGTCGATCTTCAACGTGTCGATCGGGAAGCGTTTCAGATAGTTGAGCGACGAGTAACCGGTGCCGAAGTCGTCGATGGCGACCCTGATGCCCATCAGCTTTAACTCATGAAGCTTCTCGATCGCCAGCTCCGGATCTTTCATGATCGAGCTTTCGGTCAGTTCGAGCTCGAGCCAACGCGGATCAAGGTTCGTGTCCTTTAATATCGACGCCACTGACGAGATGAACGTAGCCTGTTGAAACTGCCGCGCCGAGAAGTTGACTGACAGCCGCATCGGCGCGAGCCCGGCATCCTGCCACGACATGCTTTGCGTACACGCCGTCCGCAACACCCAGTCGCCGAGTTGAATGATCAGCCCGCTGTCTTCGGCCAGAGGAATGAATTCTTTCGGGTAGAGCAGTCCCAGACTCCGATGCTGCCACCGCACCAGCGCCTCCATGCCAACCAACTGGAAACTGCGCGTATCGACCTGCGGCTGATACTGAACGACAAACTCGTTTCTCTCGAGCGCCCCTCGCAGATTGCTTTCGAGCACGAGTTGTTTCAGAGCCTGTGTCGTTCCGCCCGCCGTGTAGAACTGATAATTGTTCCCGCCCTGCACCTTCGCGCGATCCAATGCGGCGCCCGCGTTTTTCAAAAGACCGCCCGTGTCGCGCCCGTCCGTCGGATAAACCGCGATGCCGATGCTGCTGGCGACAAACACTTCATGATCGTCAAACAGGTACGCCTGATCGAGTGCTTCCTTCACAGCGCGCGCCACGTTCGCGGCCTCCTGCGCGCGCGGGATGTGCGTCAACAGAATCGCAAACTCGTCGCCGCCGAAACGCGCCACCGTATCGCTCTCGCGGACGCAGCTCGTCAGTCGCTGCGCCACCGACTGCAACAGTCGATCGCCTGCCGTGTAGCCGAGCGAATCGTTGATCGTCTTGAACCGATCGAGGTTGAGCAACAACACCGCCTGCATCTGATCGTTGCGGCGCGACATCGCGATCGCCTGTTTGAGACGATCTTTGAAAAGCACTTGATTGGGTAGGTCGGTGAGCGCGTCGTGATACGCGAGGTGATTGAGTTTTTCCTGGGCCTGTTTGTTCTGCGACAGATCGACGACGAAACACGCGATCTCTTCCTCGTAAAGCGCCGCGCCAAACAGCACCGGGATCAAACTGCCGTCGCGGCGAACGAGCGTCTTCTCGAACGGCGCGCAGGCCCCGAACGCCATCAACTTCTCGAACGCCTCGTCGTCCAGGCGACGATCTTCAGGAGACGTAAGATCGTGAATTCGCGCGGGGAGCTCCGAACGCGCGTAGCCGAGCGTGTGCAGGAAACTCTCGTCCACGTCGAGAATTTTGCCTGCCAGATCGACGAACAACATACCGATGAGATTTGTCGCGACGAGTCGTCGCAGTCCTGCGTCGAGTCGATTCATGCCAGTTTTTGCCTATTGTGATGAGGTAGTGAGTAGGGCAAAAACAGACTAACACAGATCAACACTCAACGGACAAACATTTTGCTTCAGCCGTTTACCGCGCCGCGCTTGTCGTCGGCACGGCGGGTCCGGGCGGCAGTTTCTCGTTTAGATACCGCGTCATCGTCGAGAACAAGTGAAGCTGCGTGCCGGGCCCTTCGTAGATTCCATGTGAACGATTCGGATACGACATCAGCGAAAACTGCTTGTTCGCCGCGACCAACGCATTGATCAGCGCCTCGGTGCCCTGGTAGTGGACGTTGTCGTCGCCGGTGCCGTGAATCAGCAGCAGATTACCCTTCAACTGCGACGCGAAAGTAATCGGCGAACTCTGTTTCCACTCGTCGGGATGGTCTTTCGGCAGACCGCCGTAACGCTCCTGGTAAATCGTGTCGTAGTAGCGAAGATCCGGCACGGGCGCGACCGAGATTCCGGTCAGATAAACGTCCGGGTAGCGAAACATCGCATTCAAAGTCGACGAACCACCGCCGCTCCAGCCCCAGATGCCGATCCGCGAGGAATCGACAAACGGCCACTTCGCAATCGCCTTTGCTGCGTTCGCCTGATCGGCCGAGCTGACAATGCCCATCTTGCGATAGACGATTTTGCGCCACGCGCGACCACGCGGCGATGGCGTGCCGCGGTTATCGACGCTCGCGACTATGTAACCCTGCTGCGCCAGCATCCGATGCCACAGCGCGTTGCGGCCCTGCCAAACGTCCATCACCGTCTGGCTCCATGGCTCGCCGTAGACAAAGAACAGCACGGGATAACGTTTCTGCGGATCGAAGTCGGGCGGTTTGATCATCCAGCCGTCGAGCTGTACGCCTTCGCCGATATCGACGCGGAAAAACTCAGTCGGCGTCGATTTCAATTTATTGATGCGGTCCTGGTATTCGCGATTTTCGATCAACGTGCGCGCGAGCGTGTGGTCAGGGATGCGAACGACGTCCGTGACTGGGACCCGGTTGAAGCTCGTGTAGTAATGAATCGCGAAATCGCCACGCGGCGAGATGTTGTAGGAATGACTGCCGGGCGCAGTTGCCGGCGTCAGACGTTCTTCTTTGGCGGAGCCGTCGATTCGGACGCGATACAAATAACGCTGTGTCGCATTGTCGGGTGAAGCGATGAAATAGAGGTAACCATTTTTCGCATCCACTCGTTCGACCGTGATCACGTCGTAATTGCCAGGCGTGATGTTTTTGACGTCGCGGCCGTCGCGCGAAACGGAGTAAATATGACGCCAGCCGTCGCGTTCGCTGGCCCACAGGAAACGCTTGCCGCCGTCGATCCATTCGAGGTCACCGCGCGCGATTCCGGTTTTGTCCCAATCGATGTCGCCCCACGCAGTATCGACCCACGCTTCATCTTTCTCGACGAGGATCGGGCGAACCTTGCCGGTGCGCACATCGCCCAGCATGACGGTGTTCGTGTCCTGCCGGCGGTTCAACTGCTGAATGTCTACTTCTTCGGAGTTCGCGGCCCACTCCATGCGCGGAAGATAGTTGTTGCGCGCATCGCCGGGAACTTCCATCCAGTGCGTCGCGCCGCCGTTGGCACTCACGACGCCTACGCGCGCGGCGGAATTCGTCTCACCAGCTTTCGGATAAGGGAAGGTTTGCGTGACCGGATAAAGATTCGACGTGTTGTCGATCAGCGTCATCTCCTTCACGCCTTCGGAGTTGAGCTGCCAGTAAGCGATCTGCTTGCTGTCGGGACTCCAGCGAAAACCATCGCGGCAGAACAGTTCTTCTTCGTAAACCCAATCGAACGTGCCGTTGACGATGTAACGCGAACCGTCGGTGGTGATCTTCGTGATCTTGTTGTCGGAAAGATTCTCGACGTAGATGTTGTTCTCGCGCACGTAACCGACGCGCTGACCGTCAGGCGAGAACTTCGCAAACATCAGAGTCGAAGGTTTCGCATCCGCGCCGCCGAGTTTGTTGAGCTTGCCACTGGCGAGATCCAGCACCCAGTAGTCGCCGCGAGTGTTGCTGCGCCAGACGCGGGCGGTGTTGGTAAAGACGAGCAGCTTCGACTCATCGTCAGTCAGGAAAAACTCTTCGACTTCCAGCGGGTTCGCAGCGCCTTGCGGGACCAGTTTTTCTGCCGCGACTTTTACCGAACGTTCGCCGGTCGCGGCGTCGTAACGAACGAGGTCGACGAAGTTTTTCTTTGTCGGCGACGGTTCGAGCGCGAGATAACCGCTGCCGTTTGCCTGCCACCACACCGGACCCAGCGATTTGCCGCGATACGTGAACATCGATTCGACGGTCAACACCGACGGATCGACTTGCGCGAGTACCGGAATCAGCAGCAGGAGAATTACGGGAAGTGCGAAAAGTCTTCGTCTCATCTTTACCTCAATCTGTGTAAGTCGATGGCCGGCCAACGAGGCTGGCGATTGCCGCAATCATCTCAGCCTGCTCGACCGGTTTTGCCATGTGCTTATGATAACCCGCGGCCAGCGCGCGTTCACGGTCCTTGCGCGAAGCGTAACCCGTCAAAGCGATCGCCGGCGTCGCGCCGCCTTTGTCGTTCGGCCGCGCACGCAACTTGCGAATCAATTCGTAACCATCTTCATCCGGCATGCCAATGTCGCTGATCAAAAGATCCGGCAGCTCACGGGAGAAGACATCGAGCGCCTCGGCGGCGGACTTTGTCGACGTCACTTTCGCACCGTAACGCTTCAGCATGGTGCCGAGCAACTTGCGCGAATCGTCGTCGTCTTCGACGAGCAGCACGTGAATGCCGTCGAGCCTGACCCGATCTTTGCGACTGCGACGCCGATCGACTTCGCGGCGTCGTTCTTCGGCGCGTGCCGGATCTCGGCGTTCCTGCGCCAGCGGCAGATCGACGGTAAACGTCGAGCCTTTTCCCAGCCCTGCGCTCTCGGCTTCGATCGTACCACCGTGCAACTCGACCAGATGACGAACGACGGCGAGTCCCAATCCGAGCCCGCCCTGTTTCCGCGAGATCGACGCTTCAGCCTGGCGGAAACGGTCGAAGACATACGGCAGAAACGCTTCCGAAATCCCTTCACCTGTGTCGCTGACCGTCAAAACGGCATTCGACTCGACGCAGTAGAGACTGATGTTTACCGTGCCGCCGCGTGGAGTGAACTTAATAGCGTTGGAGAGCAGGTTCCAAATCACCTGCCGCAGGCGGTTGGGATCGCCTTTCACCAGACAATCGGCTGAGATGAACTCCATGCGAAGGTGGATGTCCTTCACGTCAGCCGTCGGACGCAACGCATCGACAGCCGCCTCGACGATCGGCGTCAGGTTCAGTGGATTCAGATCGAGCCGCAGGTTGCCGGTGATGATACGCGAGACGTCGAGCAAATCGTCGATCAGTCTCGCCTGTGAACGCGCGTTCCGCTCGATCGTTTCGAGCGCGCGCATTGCGTTCGCGCCTTCAACCTCGCCGTTGCGGATCATCGACGCCCAGCCGAGTATCGACGTCAGCGGCGTGCGCAGCTCGTGTGAAAGAGTGGCGAGAAACTCGTCCTTGAGACGATCGGCTTCTTCCGCATGTTGGCGCGCGTCGCGTTCGCGAACGAGCAGTGCCGCGCGCTCCTGTTCGCCTTTCTCGCGCGCCGTCACGTCGAGCACAAGCGACAGGACGGAAACGAGCCTTCCACGCTCGTCGCGCAACACCGAGTTGTACCACTCGCAAAACAGGATCGTCCCATCGCGCGTGTAGTTGCGATTACGCAGCACACCCTGGACTTCCACGCCTTCGCGTTGGCGGTTCGTCACCAGCGCAACCGCATCGACGTCGTCCGCAAATACGAACCGCCACTCGTTGACGTGTTTGCCGATCACTTCGTCGGCTTTCCAACCGAAGAGCCGTTCGGCTGATTTAGACCAGCGCGACACGCGAAAGTCGCTGTCCCACTCGATCACCGCCAACGGCGAGCTCTCGACGTGAAACGCCAGTTGTCGATACGCGGCGTGGACGGCTTCCTCCGCCTGCTTGCGTGCGGTGATGTCGGTGATGATCGCGATTCCGCCAGCGATCCTGTTTTGTTCGTCTATAAACGGCGAGTAGCGGCACTCGAACGCGCCGCCTTCGGCAGGTCCATACGGTTGGTTCTGGCAGACCGACTCTTTCCCGGCCAGGGCCTCGAGCAACGAGCCTTCGTGGCCTTCGTGGAGAAACGGAAAAACTTCGAGGGCGCTCTTGCCGATGACTTCGTCGCGCTCCATCCCGGTGATGCGGTGCATCGCGCGGTTCCACGCAATCAGCCGCAATTCGCGGTCAAACGCGAAGATGCCATCGACGCTGGCGTCGACGAGACGACCTAACAGGAATGGGGAAACGCCTTCCAAAGTCTGGGGGACAAGCTCACAGAATAGATTTGCGCAGAAACTAAAACGGAGGGGAGTTATCTGCGCCTATACTCTGTGTAAACTCTGGCTCACTTCCCTGTCAATAGCATTAATCCGGTAGCGTCGCGGACGAGGACGTTGGAACCGAGCAGCACGGGCATCGCAAAAGTAGCAGCCTCGGCGACCTCGTAGCGTTTCTCTAAGGCAAATGCGGGCGTTCCGCGCTTTGCCACGATCAAATCAGCCCCATTGGTCAAGAAGACGACGTATTGCGGGGTCAGCAGCACAGATGCATGCTCGCCTTCGCGTCCTTCCGTTGCCCACTTCAACGCGCCGGTCTTCGCGTCGACGGCCACAAACTGCCCTTTCTTTTTCGACGAATGACCGTAAATCAGGCCGTCGCCAAATACCGGCGAGCTCATGTACATCGCGACGTCCGTGTTTTTCCAGACCTCGGTCGCCTGCCACTTGCCGCCGGATTGTGCGAGTGAATAGGCGTGAGTGCCTGCGCGCGTGCCGGAAACGACGAGATTGGCGCCGGTCCACAAGGGGGTGGTGATGTTCTCGTGCCATTCATCAGGAAACGCCACGGACCACAGCTCTTTGCCGGTTTTTGCATCGATCCCTACGATCGATCCTTCCGTCATCGTCACGAGCTGCCGCGCACCGCTCACATCGATCACGACAGGCGACGCATAGCCTGGGCCGAGTCCCTTCCACTCCCACTCCGTCGCGCCGGTCGCCGGATTCAGCGCGAGGATCTGTCCTCCGTGAATATCGCTGCCAACCTGCACGACGACGCGTCCGTCAACCGCGAGTGGCGAAGCGGCGGTGCCGCAGAACAGCTTGCTGGTGTCGATCGATTTTGAGAAATCGCGAGTCCATAACAGCTTACCGGTCGCCGTGTCCCAGGTACTCACAATGCCGGTGACTCCGAGCGTGAAGAGTCGATTGCCCATGACGAGCGGCGTCGCGTTTGGACCTTTTGCCATTTGGACGGCGTACTGGTTCTTATTGAAAACGGCCTGGTACTTTTGTTCCCAGATGAGCTTGCCGTCCGCGAGGTTGATGGCGGAGATAATCTCTTCCGGATCGCGTCGACTGTGAACAAAAACTCGCCCGCCCGCGACGACCGGCGACGAGTAGCCCTCGCCTACCTCGATGCGCCACACGCGCGCAAACGCTGCGGGCCATTTGCCGGGCACATTCTTGCCCGAAACGGAGCCGTCGCGCGCTGGACCGCGCCATTGGGTCCATTCCTGAGCGTTCGCGGTTAGAGCGGACGTAAGGCCCAATGTAAGACCCAATGTAAGACCCAATGTAAGACCCAATGTAAGACCCAATGTAAGAAATGTGAGCGACAGTAATATTTTCTTCATTGGGCGGATGATAAATCAGCAGGTGATATCATCCAAGATGGTATGCGAAGGCGGGCCTTCAAAGTTTTTAAGATCCTGATTCTCGTGGTCGTGCTGGCGATTGCTTTCACGGCCCTTAGGATCTATCGCTTCAGCAACACGTCTTCAGACACGCAGGCGGACGCGGCGGTCGTGCTCGGAGCTGCCGTCTGGAGCCAGGGCGTTTCGCCGGTCTTTCGCGAACGAATCAACCATGCAATTGATCTTTACCGGCGACGACAAGTACACAAAATCATCTTCACCGGCGGTCAGGGTAATCCGAACGAGCCGACCGAAGCCGCAGCCGCTCGGATGTACGCCATCAGCAATGGCATCTCACAAAGCGACATTCTCATTGAACAAAGGTCACATACGACTTACGAAAACCTGGTCTACGCAAAACAGCTCGCAGACGTGCATGGACTGAAGAAAGTATTGATCGTCAGCGACCCGATGCACATGAAGCGCGCGATCGCGATGGCCGAGGACCTTGGCCTCGACGCTTATCCATCGCCGACGACGACCACGCGCTACACCGGATTTCGCAGCCAGGTGTCGGAACTCACTCGCGAGACTTTCTATTATCTCGGCTACACAATCAGCAGTTTCTTGAAGCTGCCATCGGTCCAATCGGTGGCCCTTTCTGCACCTGTCGAAACTGCGGCATTAGCGACCACCGAATCAGGAACCACCGATTTCGACAATCACGTCGCGCAATTAAAGAAACGACTGCCTTCGAACGACTTCTCGATCGTGGTCCAACGACCGTTCGTGGTGATCGGCGACGAACCCGAGGCAACAGTCAAGGAACGTGCTGAAGGTACCGTCAAGTGGGCCGTTGAAAAGTTGAAGCAGGACTTCTTCACGCAGGACCCGAAAGAGATTCTCGACATCTGGCTGTTCAAAGATGAGGACTCCTACAAAAGAAACGTGCGGCTGCTCTTCAACGAGACTCCCTCCACGCCGTACGGCTATTACTCGCGCTCAAACAAAGCGTTGATCATGAATATCTCGACCGGTGGCGGCACGCTGGTCCATGAGATCGTCCACCCGTTTATGGAGGCGAACTTTCCGTCGTGCCCGGCGTGGCTCAACGAAGGCCTCGGTTCGCTA
>Ga0111539_10003300_pt1 | contig 21324 bp, 22 predicted proteins | sample RhiMethybrSRZTD1_FD_79667 | JGI IMG/M metagenome (GOLD analysis project Ga0111539, IMG submission 79667) | Populus rhizosphere microbial communities from Tennessee, USA - Rhizosphere MetaG P. TD hybrid SRZTD1 (version 2) (version 2) | ecosystem: Host-associated > Plants > Roots > Rhizosphere >...
GGGCATGATCGAGAGCGCCCGCTTCACGGGCCGCTCGAGCCAGACCACGTGGCGCCGCGAGCTGAGCTCGGCCGCCTCCGCCCAGGCCTCCCCCACCGCCCCGCAGTAGAGCCCGGCGATGCCTTCGTGCAGCACCACCGGCGCGAGCAGCGACACCGGGCGATCGAGCAGCCTCGCCGCGCGGTCGATCACAGCCCGGACCGGTGTTTGCTTCGTGCCGATCACCTCGTAGTTGGTGATGAGCGCGCCGAGCCAATGCGTGAAGTGGATGATCTCGGGGCCCGCGATCCCGGGGAACAGGTACTTCGTGCCGCCCGAGAAGCCGACCACCTCGTGCGGGAACACCGGCCCGCACACGAGCACGTGGTCGTACGCGAGCGGCAGGCGGTTGAGCGCGACGGTGACGTCGCGGCTCAGCCGGCCGTTCGTCAGCTCCTCGATCTCGCGCGCCGGGATCGTGCCGAGCGTGGCGAAGCTCGCCGGATCGTCCCAGCGGTGGTTGAAGATGCGCCGCTCGCCCGCGCGCCCGTCCACGACCGCGCGGCCGACGAGCTGCGACAGCTGCGCGTCGCTCATCGGCGCGTGCGTGCCGAGCGCCACCAGGAAGTCGAGCGCCGCGGCCCGCCGCGCGAGCTCCGCCTCCAGGATGTCGAAGAGCTGCGGCATCGGCATCGTGCGCGTGCCGTCGGGGATCAGCACCAGCACGCGCTTGCCGTCGAGCGGCAGCTGCGCGAGCCCCTCGCGCGCGATCTCGCGGACCTCGTCCGGAGCGAGGAAGCCGGTTTGGACGCCCCGGCCGACGACGGCAGCCGCTACGGGCACGACGTGCGCTCCGTCATCGTCCTCCGACGAACGGCTTCAGGTGCTTGACGAAGTGCCGCTCGAGGTTGGCCGCGTAGGCCTCGGGGTTGCCGCGCAGCAGGCCGAAGAACGTGTCCTTGAAGCGCAACCTGCCGTCCGGGCCCGTCTCCTTCAGCACGGAGCCGAAGGTCACGTGCAGGATCTCGCGCGCGTGGAAGTGCTCGAGCAGGTCGGGCAGCGCGACCTCCGTCACGTCCTCCGCCTTCGGCGCACGGGCGAGCTCGGCCGAGACGTGGTAGGTCGCCTTGTCGGTGTCGTAACGCTCGCGGGCGAACGCGTAGATCGAGCGGAAGAACGCGGGGTCGAGCGCCGCGATCGTGCGCAGTGCCTCGAGGTAGCTGGTGCCAGCCGTCTTCAGGTGCACGAGCCCCTTCGCGAGGCGCGCGGCGATCGGGTAGACGCTGAACTTGTCGGAGCCGGAGTGCAGGCTGAGCTTGTAGGGCCCGAAGTGGCGCGCGATCGCGGCCTGGGCCGCGATGTCGGTCTCGAGCTCGCCGAGGTCGCCGATGTAGTCGACGCCCTTCTCGAAGCGGCCGACGAAGCGCGGGGCCAGGCTCACCCACTTCACTCCGAGCCGCCGCAGCTCGTTCGCCACCCAGTAGTGCTCGGCCGGCGTCGTGGGCGTGTCGGTCTCGTCGACCGAGACCTCGAGCTCCACCGGCCGCGAGCCAGCCGCCTTCAGCAGGTGGCGCGACATCTTCGCGACGTGCGAGACGGCCTTGCCGTACTTCGCCGCCGCGCGCAGCACGACGGCCTCGTCGAAGGCCACCTTCAGGTGCTCGACCGCGAAGCTGCGTCCCACGTACCGCTGGCGCAGCGACGCCTCGCTGTCCTCGAGCTCGGCCCACGGCAGCGCCGCGACCTTGGCGCGCAGCGTGGCCAGGTCGTCGGTGTCGGCCGCCGAGTCGACGTGCGCGCTCGGGTCGATCGTGAACATCGAGAAGCCCACCGGCAGCGTCGCGTCGATGTCCTCGGTCGTCTTCAGGTGGTCGGCGTCGGCGCCCGTGCCGTCGCGCCAGCCCTCGGCGAACATGCCCCAGGTCGCGTCGTCCATGACCTCGGTCGGGGTTCGCTGCGTGCGCGCCATCTCGCGGATCGACTGCTGCGGGAAGATCGGCGCGATCGCGCCGCCCACCGCGCGCACGGCGCGCACGTGGCCGGGAGTCGCGAGGCCGAGCCGGTCGCCCAGGCCGGCCGAGGTCGAGGTGCCGAGCGGCCTCGGCCGTAGCCACTCGAAGCGCGCTCGCAGCGCCGAGGCGTTCCGGGGCGAGAGCGGGCCCACCAGCACGCCCGAGCTCGTCTCGCCCTCGAAAGCCGCGAGCCCCGCGCGAGCGCCGTCCCCCGACGCCGCGACCGCGAGGCGATGGCCTTTCGGCTCCTTCACCAGCGCAAACTCGGCGGCTTCGTCCCGCACCTGCGAAGCCTCGACGAGCTCCAGGTTGAGCTGGCTCAGGGTTCCACTCACGGTCCACCTTCCTCTGGGATTGTCCCGGCGCCGCCAAGCATAGGAAAGAAAGCGGCTCGTCGTCAACCGGTGGTCTGACCAGAGGGCCCGAGGCCAAAACCGAGCTAGCCTGCCGCTGACATTCGACTTGACAGCGCCGTGGGCGGGTGAGTACAACTCCCGCGGATCGCCTGCGGAAAGGAATTGGTATGACCACAAGCCGGATCGCGCGCGGGGTCGCCGCCCTCGTCGGGCTCCTTGCCGGACGGGCGTGGAGCGAGGCGCCGCCGCCCGTGGACGTCCGTCCCGTGCCAGCCGAGCGGCGCGTGGACGTGACGGTCGGCGGCAAGCCCTTCACCGCGTACGTCTGGCCGGAGCGCCTGGCGAAGCCGGTGCTCTACCCGATCCGCACCGCTCGCGGCACGCTCGTCACGCGCGGATTCCCGCTCGACCCGCGCCCGGGCGAGCGGGTGGACCACCCGCACCACGTCGGCCTCTGGTTCAACTACGGCGACGTCAACGGCGTCGACTTCTGGAACAACGCCGAGACGCTCCCGAAGGAGCAGCAGGCGAAGATGGGCCGCATCGTCCACAAGGCGATCGTGAGCACGAAGAGCGGGGCGGGCGTGGGCGAGCTGGTGGTGGACGCCGACTGGATCATGCCCGACGGCTCGGTCGCGCTCCACGAGCGGACGCGCTTCGTGTTCCGCGCCGACGGCGACACGCGCAGCATCGAGCGCGACACGGAGCTCACGGCCGGCGACAAGCCCGTGGCCTTCCCCGACAACAAGGAAGGCGTCCTCGGGCTGCGCGTGGCGCGCGGGCTCGAGCAGCCGGCCGACAAGCCGGAGGTCTTTACCGACGCCTCGGGCAAGCCGACCGCCGTCCCGGTGCTCGACAACACGGGCGTGACCGGCAGCTACACGAGCAGCGAGGGGCTGACGGGCGACAAGGTCTGGGGCACGCGCGGCCGCTGGTGCGCTCTCGCCGGCAAGGTCGAGGGCGAGGACGTGGTGCTGCTGGTGCTCGATCATCCGAATAATCCCGGCTACCCCACCTACTGGCACGCGCGAGGCTACGGCCTCTTCGCCGCGAACCCGCTCGGACAGGCGGCGCTCAGCAACGGCAAGGAGACGCTGAACTTCACGCTCCAGCCGAAAGCGCGCACGACCTTCCGCCACCGCCTCCTGGTCCTGCCCGGCCCGCTCTCGAAGGAGCGCGCGGAGCGGGAGGCGAAGGCCTTCGCGCCGTAGGGAGCCCGAGCGCGTGGCCCTCCAGACGGGTTTCGTCGGCTGCGGCAACATCACCGACACGCACGTGCGCGCGGCGCTCGAGGCCGGCCTGGGCATAGCCGCCTTCCACGGCCGGGATCCCGCGAAGGCCGAGGCGATGCGGGCGCGCTACGGCGGCGCGGCGTTCACGGACTACGACGCGTTCCTGAAGCACCGGCCGATGGACCTGGTCGTGATCGGCACGCCCTCGGCGCTCCACGCCGAGCAGGGCATCGCCGCCGCGCGCCGGAAGCTGCACGTGCTGGTCGAGAAGCCGATCGACGTGACGGTCGAGAAGGGCCGCGCGCTCGTGGAGGCGGCGGAGGCCGCGGGCGTCAAGCTCGGCGTGCTGTTCCAGGACCGGCTCAAGCCCGACCTCGTGGCGCTCCGCGATTTCGTCGCGAAGGGGGGGCTGGGTCGCGTCCTGCTCGCCTCGGCGCGCGTCAAGTGGCACCGACCGCCCGAGTACTACGCGGCGTCCAACTGGCGCGGGCGCGTCGAGCTCGACGGCGGCGCCGCGCTCATCAACCAGGGCGTCCACACCGTCGACCTGCTGCTCTGGCTGCTCGGCGACGTGACGCGCGTGCTGGGCCTCACCGCCACGACGCTGCACGCGATCGAGAGCGAGGACGTGGCGCTGGCGCTGCTGGAGTTCGAGTCGAAGGCGGTGGCGACGCTCGAGGCCACGACCGCGGCCTGGCCGGGCTACCCGCGGCGCGTCGAGATCTCGGGCACCGAAGGCACGGTGGTGATCGAAGGCGACCGCGTGATCGCCGCGGATCTCCGCAAGCCCGCGCCCGGGCTCGTCGCGGCCGGGGGCGACGGCGCCGCGGCCGCGAGCACCGCGGTCGTCGCCGACGCCACGCCGCACAGGCGGATGGTCGAGGACTTCGTGCGCGCGATCGAGACGGGCGGCTCGCCGGTCTGCGACGGCCGCGAGGGCCTGCGCAGCGTGGCCGTGGTCGAGGCGGTCTACAAGGCGGCGCGCGAGCGCGGGGTGGGAATCGCGTGAGCCCGGGCCGAGCGGTCGCAACGGCCGAAAGCTCCAGCACGCGGGACCGCGTCGTCGAGCACGTGCGCCGGCTGATCGAGGAGCGCGAGCTCGGGCCGGGCGACCGGCTGCCGGGCGAGCGCGACCTGGCGATCGAGCTGGGCCTGAGCCGGCCGAGCGTGCGCTCGGGCCTCGAGGCGCTCGAGGCGATGGGCGTCGTCGTGTCGCGCCGGGGCGCCGGGACGTTCATCGCCGACGGGCCTCCCGCGCTCGGCAGCGAGCCCTTGCGCATGCTGGCCTCGCTCCACCGCCTGACGCCCGCCGAGATGTTCGAGGCGCGGCTCGTGCTGGAGGCGGGCGTCGCCGCGCTGGCCGCGGAGCACGCGAGCCCCGAGACGCTCGCGACGATGGCCGAGGAGCTGTCCGAGATGTTCGCCTCGCTCGAGGACCCGCAGGCCTTCCTGGTGCACGACGTGCGCTTCCACCGCAGCGTCGGAGCCGCCTGCGGCAACCGCGTGCTGGCGGCGCTCGTCGAGATGGTGTCCGCCCAGTTCTACGAGCTGCGGCGGCGCACGATCCGCAAGGCGCGCGACCTCAAGGAGTCGGCCGAGCTGCACCGCCGCGTCTACCGCGCGATCCGCGCGCGCGACCGCGAGGCGGCGCGCGCCGCGATGACCGAGCACCTGGAGAAGGCCCGCCACGCCCAGACGCTCGAGCGTGACGAGCGCGAGACCCGCTAGGAGGCAAGATGGCCGAGACCACGAGCGCCGCGGCGGCTTCGGAGACGCGCACCAGCGGGTACCGCTGGGTGATCTGCGCGCTCCTGTTCTTCGCCACCACGGTCAACTACATCGACCGGCAGATCCTGGCGCTGATCAAGGAGTTCCTCGACGCCGAGCTCGGCTGGTCGAACGAGACCTTCGGCAAGGTGAACGGCGCCTTCCAGCTCGCGTACGCGATCGGGCTGCTGCTCTTCGGCTGGTTCGTCGACCGCTACGGCACCAAGGTCGGCTACGCGGTCTCGATCGTGCTCTGGAGCCTGGCGGCGATGGGACACGCGCTCGTCGGCTCGGTGAGCGGCTTCTTCCACGCGCGCATCGCGCTCGGCCTGAGCGAGGGCGGCAACTTCCCCTCCGCCATCAAGGCCGTGGCGCTCTGGTTCCCGAAGCGCGAGCGCGCCTTCGCGACCGCGATCTTCAACGCCGGCACGAACGTCGGCGCGATCGTGGCGCCGGCCATGATCCCGGCGATCGCGCTCAACTTCGGCTGGCGCTGGACCTTCATCCTGGCCGGGCTCGCGGGCTTCGCCTGGCTGTTCTTCTGGATACCGATGTACGACACGCCCGAGCGGCACAAGCGCGTCACGCCCGCCGAGCTCGCGCTCATCGAGAGCGACCGTGAGGCGGCGGCGGGCGGAAAGCCGATGGGCTGGCTGAAGGCGCTGAAGCTGCCGCAGACCTGGTCGTTCCTCACCGCCAAGTTCCTGACCGATCCGGTGTGGTGGTTCTTCCTGATCTGGCTGCCGGACTACTTCAAGGCCACGCGCGGGCTCAGCATCAAGCAGAGCTGGGTGCACCTCGTGACGATCTACACGATCGTCACGGTGCTCAGCATCGCCGGCGGCTGGCTCACCGGCTACCTGAACGGCCGCGGCTGGAGCGTGACGCGCGCGCGCAAGACCGGCATGTTCCTGTTCGCGCTCGGCGTGCTGCCGATCCTGGGCGTGACGCAGGTCGGCGACTGGCCCGCCGTGCTCTTGATCGGGCTCGCCGCCTCGGCGCACCAGGCCTGGTCCGCGAACCTGTATACGACGGTATCGGACATGTTCCCGAAGAAGGACGTCGCCACGATCATCGGGCTCGGTGGCATGACCGGCTCCGCGGGCGGCGCCTTCTTCCCGGTGCTGACGGGCTGGCTGCTCGACCGCTTCAAGGCCGAGGGCAACGTGACCGGAGGCTACGCGATCCTGTTCTCGATCTGCGCCTTCGCCTATCTCCTTTCGTTCGCGATCCACCACGTGCTGGCGCCGCGCTTCGAGCCGATCCCGGCCGAGCGCACGGCCTGAGCGAGGACTCATGAAGCCTTTCGTCCACGACGACTTCCTGCTCGAGAGCGAGACGGCGCGCGAGCTCTACCACGGCACGGCGAAGGACCTGCCGATCATCGACTACCACTGCCACCTCTCCCCCGAGCTGATGGCGAGCGACCACCGCTTCCGCTCGATCACCGAGATCTGGCTGGAGGGCGACCACTACAAGTGGCGCGCGATGCGCGCGAACGGCATCCCGGAGTCCTTCTGCTCCGGCGACGCCTCCGACTTCGACAAGTTCGAGGCCTGGGCGCGCACGCTGCCGGAGACGCTCGGCAACCCGCTCTACCACTGGACCGCGATGGAGCTGCGGCGGCCCTTCGGGATCGAAGACACGCTCGGTCCCACGACGGCTCGCGACGTCTTCGGACGCGCCAACGAGAAGCTGCAGCAGGACGGGTTCACCACGATGGGGCTGCTCGCGCAGTTCCGGGTCGCGGTCGTCTGCAGCACCGACGACCCGATCGACTCGCTCGAGCCGCACGCGCGGCTCGCGGCGCGCGCGGAGAAGAAGACCCAGGTCTACCCGACCTGGCGGCCGGACAAGGCCGTGATGGTCGAGGACGTGGCCGCCTGGACGACCTGGCTCGAGAAGCTGGAGGCGGCGGCCTCCGTCTCGATCTCGACCTGGGAGACGCTGCTCCAGGCGCTCGAGAAGCGCCACGCCTTCTTCCACGAGCGCGGCTGCCGCGCCTCAGACCACGGCCTCGAGCGGATGGAGGCCGAGCCGGGCACGGACGCCGAGGCGGCCGAGATGTTCGGCCGGCTGCGCAAGGGCCGCGCGCTGCAGGCGACCGAGGTGGGCGTCTTCCGCGCGACCCTGCTCCACCGGCTGGCGATCCTCGACCACGCGCGCGGCTGGGTGCAGCAGTTCCACTTCGGCGCGATGCGCAACAACAACGCGCGCATGCGCCGGCTGATCGGCCCCGACACCGGGTTCGACTCGGTCGGCGACTTCCCGCAGGGCCGCCTGCTGTCGCGCTTCCTCGACCGGCTCGACGAGAACGACCAGCTCGCGAAGACGATCCTCTACAACCTGAACCCGAACGACAACGAGCTCTTGGCGACGATGGCCGGCAACTTCCAGGACGGCCGCACGCCGGGCAAGATGCAGTTCGGCTCGGCCTGGTGGTTCCTCGACCAGCTCGACGGGATGGAGGCGCAGATGCGCGTGCTCGCCAACATGGGCCTGCTCGCGCGCTTCGTCGGCATGATCACCGACTCGCGGAGCTTCCTCTCGTACTCCCGCCACGAGTACTTCCGCCGCCTGCTCTGCAACATCCTGGGCGAGGACGTGCGGCGCGGCCGGCTGCCCGACGACAGGAAGGCGCTCGCGAACCTGGTGGCGAACGTGAGCTTCTTCAACGCGCGGGACTACTTCGGCTTCCCGCTCGGCAGCGCGGCCGGCGAGCACGCCCGCGCGCCGCGCCGCGCGTAGCTACTTCGTATCGGGCGAGGCCGCCTTCACGAACGCGACCGAGCGCTCGAGCGCGTCGAGCGCGCCCTCGAGCAGGGCCTCGCCCTGCTTGAGGTCCGGCCGGTTCTGGCCCTGCGGGCCGAGCACGAAGTCGTGGTAGCCGTGCTCGTAGACGTCCATCCGCACCGCCTTGCCCGCCTGCTTGAGCGCGTCGTGGAGCACGGTGTCCATCGCCAGCAGCCGGTCCTCGGTCCCGACCAGGATCAGGATCGGCGTCTGGATCGGCGCGACGTTCGCCTCCACCACGGCCGGATCGGCCTTCGGCGCTTCCAGCTCGGGCCGGCTCGCGCCCGCGCCTCGCTGCATCCCGAGGAACCAGATCGGCGCCGGCGCGCCCGCCACGACGGCGTGCAGCGTGGGCAGCTTCGAGGCCAGGAACAGCACGAGGTTGCCGCCCAGGCTCACGCCGTAGAGGCTCACGCGCGAGCCGTCGACGTACGGCAGCTTCTTGACGTGGTCGATCACGGCGAGGCCGTCGTCGATCGCCGTCGCCGACGACCCGGTCGACGGCACGTTCATCGCGTTCCAGTCGCCGCCGCGGTAGTCGCCGACCACGGTCACGAAGCCCTCGCGCAGGAAACGCTCCCAGGCCGGTCCGCCGTGCTCGCCGCGCGACCAGCCCACGAGCTGCTCCATCCCGCGCCCGCCGGGCGCGCCGTGGAAGAAGACGATGGCCGGGAACGGCCCGTCGCCCTTCGGCTTGCGGATGGCCGCGGCCACGTAAGCCCCGTCCTTCGACTTCACGTACACCTGCTGCACCGGCGCGTCCGCCTCGCTCACCACGCGCACGTACTTGTCGTGCGGCACCGGGTCCGGGCTTCCACCGTGCTTGTAGACGTCGGCGGCGGCGAGCGCGGGGCAGGCCACGAGCAGCACGGCGGTCAGTCGCTTCATGGCCAGGAGTATAGAGGAGCGGCGACGAGCGCTAGCGGTACCGCTCACGGATCGTCGGCACGAGGTACTCGCTGAACGCGCGGGCCTCGTCGTAGCGGGGCGCGAAGCCCCAGTCGCGCCGCGCGGCGGAGTCGTCGACGTCGGCCGGCCACGAGTCGACGATGCGCTGCCGCTTCTCGTGCGGCGCGAACGTGATCTCGGCCCCGGAGAACGCGGCCACCACCCGCGCACGGATCTGCTCGGCGGAGGGGCTGAACGACCCCACGTTGTAGACCTTGCGCGAGAGCGCCGGCTTGGGGGCGGCGGCGAGCCGCAGCAGCGCGTCCACGGCGTCGGGCATCGCCATGAACGGGATGCGCGTGTCCGGACGCACGAAGCAGGCGTACGCCTCGCGTTGTGCCGCGGCGTGCAGCATCTCCGGCGCGTAGTCCGAGGTCCCGCCCGACGGCACCGTCATCGCCGAGATCAATCCGGGGAAGCGCACGCTCCGGAAGTCCACCTTGCCCGCGAGGTTCTCCGCGGCGAGCTGCTTGTAGTGCTCCGAGTAGTAGCGACCGAGGTGCTCGCAGTAGAGCTTGTTGCACCCGTACATGGTGGCGGGAGCGTTCCAGAGGTCCTCGGCCACGCGCCCCGCCCGCGACTTGGTCGCGAGGTCGGGCAGGCCGTAGGCGGCGATCGAGCTCGGATAGAGGAAGACGACCGGCCGCCCGTGCGACTCGCCCTCCTTCTGGGCGAACTCGAGCAGGCGCAGCGTGCCCTCGACGTTGACGTGGTGCGCCGTCATGGGCGTGAACTCCGCGCGCGTCGAGAGCAGCGCCGCCAGGTGGAACACCAGCTCGACCTCGTACTCGGCCAGGATCCGCTCGAGCAGCTGCTCGTCGAGGATCGAGCCCGCGTACTGCTGCTGGACGAGCGCGGCCTGGGGCGGATCGAGCGGCTTCAGGTCGAGGGTGACGATCGGGCGCCGGCCGTCCTGCGCCAGCCGCTCGATCAGCCCGTGGCCGATCTCGCCGCTCGCGCCGGTGATCAGAACGACGGGTTTGCGAATCACCGCGCTCGTCCTCCCGCTCTTTGACTCCCGTGGGGGCCGAGCATACACTCCCGGCCTTCCAGCCGGCGAGAGGCCAGGATGTCCGACAGAACGCTCACCGCGAAGCTCGGAGCGCTGCTCTCGCCGCTGCTCGACGGGCTGGTGCGGGCGCTCGCGCACGTCAGCGCCGACGTGCTGACGATGACCGGCCTCGCGCTCACCGGTGTCGCCAGCGCCTTCTTCGCGGCCGCGGGCGGCCCCGGCAACAACACCAGCCCCGCGCTGCTGCGCCTCGGCGGCGTGATCGCGCTCGTCGCCGCGGTCTTCGACATGCTCGACGGCCGTGTGGCGCGCATCCGCGGCCGCGGCACCAAGTTCGGCGCCTTCCTCGACTCCACGATGGACCGCTACTCGGACATGCTGCTCTTCATGGGGCTCCTGATCCTCTACGCGCGGCTCGAGCGCACCGGCCTCATGGTGCTCGTGTGGGTCGCGGCCTTCGGCAGCTTCATGACCTCCTATGCGCGGGCGCGCGCGGAGAGCCTGATCCCGCGCTGCACGGTGGGGCTGCTCGAGCGGCCCGAGCGAATCGTGCTGATCATTGCGGGCGCGCTGCTCAACAAGATGGTGGCCGTGCTGTGGATCGTCGCGATCCTGTCGAACCTCACGGCCGTGCAGCGGATCGTCTACACGTACGTCGAGCTGAAGCGCGGCTGGAGCAACGTGTTCATGCCGCTCGGCGACCGCCGCGAGGACGCGTGAGCTTCGGCCCCAGGGCCGAGAAGGCCCGCGCCCGCGTGCTCTCCGGCCTGCCGGTCACGCTCTACCTCTGGCGCATGCTTCCCCTCGCCGCCTTCGCGGGCCTGCGCGTGGTGCGCCTCGACGAGAAGGCCTGCAGCGTCCGCCTCCCCGGCGGCTGGCGCACGAGAAACCCCTTCGGCTCGACCTACTTCGCGGCCCAGGCAATGGCCGCGGAGATGTCGACCGGCGCTCCGGGCCTGGTCCTCCGCGAGGACGCGCCGAGTGGAGTCTCGATGCTCGTGCTCGGCGTGCGCGCGAGCTACGGCAGGCGCCTCACCGGTACGGGCACCTTCACGTGCGAGGACGTCTCCACGATCCGCGCCGCGATCGAACAGGCCGCAGCGAGCGACGCCCCCCAGGTCGTCTCGGCCCGCTCGATCGGGCGCAACGCCGAGGGCGAGGCCGTCGCCGAGTTCGTCGTGGACTGGTCCTTCAAGCGCCGGGCCGGCCGGTAGCATTCCAGGGCGTCCGGGGGTCGGGTAGGCTACGCCCGTGAGCGCAGACCGCACGAGCCAGGACCCGGAGCTGCTGCGCCGCCTGCTGCGCGCGAAGGATCGGATGGACGCGGCCTCGCACGAGGAGTGGCCGGTCCGCCGCCTGGCGCGCGTGAGCGGCGTCTCCCAGGCCCACTTCGCGCGTTCGTTCAAGCAAGCCTTCGGCCTGCCGCCGCACCGGTACCTGCTCACGCGGCGCGTCGAGCGGGCCAAGACGCTGCTGCGCGAGACCGAGCTGCCCGTCACCGACATCGCCTTCCAGACGGGCTGGCGGAGCCTGGGGACGTTCGGCCGCACCTTCCGCGACGTCACCGGGGAGAGCCCCGGGGCGATCCGGGAGCGCGAGCGGGCCGGGGCCAGCGACCCCGGCCGGGTGCCCCACTGCGTCCTGAGCGCCGCGCAACGGCCCGACCTCACGATCGCAGTTTCGGAGAAGCGACGCCAGGCGGAGGGCGGTATTAATGGGTCCGAGGAAACGGAGGTCCCATGACCCAGGGCGTCGAAGTGGTCGGCCTTTACGTGCGGGATCAGGACGAGGCGCTCGCGTTCTACGTGGAGAAGCTCGGGTTCCGCGTCCACACGGACGTGCGGAACGGCGCCTATCGCTGGCTCACGGTGCAGCACCCGGAGCAGCCCTCGTTCCAGCTCGGTCTGTTCACGCCGGGGCCGCCGATGCTCGACGCGGCGACCGCGGAGACGTTGCGCGCCGCCGTGGCCAAGGGCGCCATGCCCCCGCTCGTGATGGTCGTCGACGACTGCCGCGCCGCCTACGAGCGGTTCCGGGCGAGCGGCGTGGAGTTCATCCAGGAGCCCGTGGACCGCTACGGCACCGTGGACGCGGGCTTCCGCGACCCGTCGGGCAACGGCTGGAAGATGATCGAGGCGCGCAGGAGGTCCAATTGAACTGGAGCAGCTGGATTCGGCAGATTCACCGCTGGGTGTCGATCGTTTTCGTGGCGACGGTCATCGCGAACTTCGTCGCGTTGGCGCGCGGCGGCGGCGCGATGCCTCCGCCCTGGATCACCTACTCGCCGCTGCCTCCGCTTGCCTTCCTCGTGTTCACCGGGCTCTACTTGTTCGTGCTGCCGTACGCCGTCAAGTGGCGCAGTGGACGCTGACATGAAGAAGACGAAGACTGCCGAGTCTCCCGCCAGGCTCATCGACGAGAGAATCGCCGCGCTCGGCGACTGGCGGGGCGAGATGCTTTCCCGGCTGCGCGGCCTGATCCAGGAGGCCGATCCCGACGTCGTCGAGGAGTGGAAGTGGATGACCCCGGTCTGGTCGCACGACGGGATCCTCTGCACGGGCGAGTCGTACAAGAAGGCCGTCAAGCTCACCTTCGCCAAGGGCGCCTCCCTTCCGGACCCCTCGGGCCTCTTCAACTCCAGCCTCGAGGGCAATACCAGGCGCGCCATCGACTTCCACGAGGGCGAGAAGATCGACGCGAAGGCGCTGAAGGCTCTGATTCGGGCGGCCGTGGCCTTGAACAAGGGTGCGACCCGCGCCTGATTCGGAAGGTCGTCGCACGGACGTGGAGATGCACGTGAGTGACGGGCCAGCTCGTCGGGTGCGGCGACTCGTCGCCGCGTTTGTCGTCCTCCTGCTGGCGCTCCCTGCCGCCGGCGGCCCGGCGTTCAAGCGCGTCGTGATCACGCCGAACGCGTCGGGCGAAACCATGGGCGGCTGCTGCGGCCTCCAGCCGCGCGGTCGGCTGACGGCGGCCAATGCGACGTTGCGCGATCTCGTCGAGTCCGCGTACCAGCGCTACGGCTTCGACCGTCGCGAGATCGAGGGCGGGCCGCCGTGGGCCGGCACGAAGCGCTTCGACGTCGTCGCCGAGGCCGCGGAAGAGCACGTCATCGACCCCGACGGCGTTCCCCGCAAGACGTGGCTCATGCTGCAGGCGCTGCTGGCGGATCGCTTCAAGCTGAAGCTGCGCGTCGAGAAGCGTCCGCGTCCCTTGTACGCGCTGACGCTGGCGACGCCCAACGGGCCGCCTGGACCTCGCCTGAGTCAATCGGACGTCGACTGCGCCGCGGTCGTGGCGATGGAGATTCGAGGACAGCGACCGGAGAAGCCCAGCTGCTCCGTCGCCGCCTACCCTGGCCGCCTGGTCGCGACGGCGCTCTCGATGCCGTCGATCGCGCGCTTTCTCTCGGACAGCGTGGACCGCCCGGTCCGCGACGCGACGGGGCTTGCCGGCGTCTTCGACCTCGAGCTCGAGGCCGTCGAGATCCGGCCGCCCGGCCCCTTCGGGCCGAGCTATCGCCCCTCGGACACCCAGGAGTCGATCTTCCAGGCCCTGCCGGCGCAGGCCGGGCTGAAGCTCGAGGCGACGCAGGGCACAGAGGACGTCCTCGTGATCGAGCACGTCGAGATGCCGGTCCTGCAGAAGGAGTGAATTGGAACGAGCCTTCGTCGTCTTGCGGTCTCGCGGGCCGGCGTGGGACGAGTCGCAGCCTCTGGAAGGCCAGGCGGGCTGGCCGGCGCACGCCGCGTTCATGGACGGTCTCTTCGACGAGGGGTTCGTCGCGCTCGTCGGACCCCTGGAAGGCACGCGCGAGGCGCTCCTCGTGGTACGGGCCGCCAGCACGGAAGTGATCGTCGAGCGCCTGTCCGCCGATCCCTGGACGACCGACGGCCATCTCGTGACCCGGCAGATCAGCCCCTGGCAGATCCGCCTCGGCACGCTCGAGAAAGAGGGCTCATGACACGCGACGAGGCGCGGGCCTTCGCCGACGAGTGGGCGGCGGCGTGGAACGACAGGGCCGTGGAGCGTGTCCTCTCCCGCTTCGACGACGACGTCTCGTTCACGAGCCCGACGGCGCTCGCCGTCGTCGGCGTCGCGACCGTCCGCGGCAAGCAGGCGCTGCGCGACTACTGGAACACGGCGCTGGCACGCATCGGCTCGCTGCGGTTCGCGGTCGATCGCGTCTCGTGGGATCCCCTGAGCCGTGAGCTGGCGATCATCTACGTGTCCGACACGGGCCGAAAGAAGCGCGTCTCGGAGAACCTGGTCTTTGGCGCGAACGGGCTCGTGGTGAGCGCCGAGGTCTTCCACGGCGTCGAGCTGTAGCGCCGCCGGCGAGCGTCAGAACGCGCGGAAGCGGATGCCGCCGCGCACGAGGCGCGGCGGCGCGAGGCTCGGGACCGGAGTACGGGCGGCGACGATCTCGGCGTCGAACAGGTTCTCGGCCGACGCGAAGAGCGTCACGCCCCTGCCGAGCTCGTAGCCGGCGAACAGGTCGAGCTGCACCGCCTTGTCGAGCGTGAGCGTGTTGCGGTCGTCCTCGTAGGCGTCGCCGGTCCAGCGCGCCTGCAGCCCGAGCTGCAGCCGGCCCTCGTGGCGCGCCTGGAGCGTCGCCTGGTGGCGCGGCACCTGGGGCAGCTGCCGCCCTTCGAGCGTCGGGTCCGCCGGGAAGCTGCGCACCGTCGCATCGGTGAAGGCGTAGCCGGCCGTCACCACGTAGCGCACGCCGAAGCGCAGGTCGAGCTCCGACTCGACGCCGCGCGAGCGCGTGCGGCCGACGTTCTGGCGCTCCCGCGTGATGAGGCCCGGGACGGTGGCGATCGTGACGTTGGCGACCGCGCCCTCGACCTCCGCGCTGAAGGCCGTGAGCCGCAGCGTCCCGCGCCCGCGCGTCGCGAGGGCGCCCACTTCCCCGCCCCAGAGCCGCTCGGGCTCGAGCGCCGGGTTCGCCAGCGTGAGCGTGTCGCCGAGGCGGAAGGAGCGGTAGAGCTCGTTGAGCGTCGGCGCGCGGAACGCGCCGTAGCCGGACGCCGTGAGCGACAGCCCCGGCCGAGCACGGAACACGAGGCCCAGGCGCGGGCTCGTCCGGGTCTCGTCCCGATCGGGATGCTCCGTGGTGGTCGCGACGCCGGTGGCGACAGGGGTGGTCGTCGAGCGAGCGTCGCGCAGCCGCCACGCGTCGAAGCGCAGCGCCGCCGTCGCGACGAGACGGGGGTGCAGCTGGATCAGGTCCTGCGCGTAGAGCGCGGCTCCGGTCTCCTCGCCGCCCGCCTCCACGAAGCTCGTGACCGCGCCGCGCGCGATCGCCTGCTCCTCGGTCGTGCCGGAGACGTGCCGCGCCTCCGCCCCGATCAGCAGCCTGTGACGGGCGCCGAGCGGACGCGTCCACTGCGCCGAGAGCCCGAGCGCGTCGGCGGGCACGCGCTGCAGCCGCGTCAGGTCCTCGCGCGAGCGATCGGCCGCGATCGCGCTGAACGACTGGTGGTAGAGCTGGCTCGAGCCCCAGGCGCGGATCGTCGTGCGTCCCCGCTCCGCGCTGCCGAAGTCCAGGCCCAGGGCGCCCAGGCCGATGCGCGTGTCGTTCGTCTGCTGCGGCGTGCCGTTCTCGCGGTTCTCGTCGTAGTACTGGCCGCGCAGGAACACGCGGCCGTCGCTCCACGCGATCCGCTCGACGCGCGCGTCGAGCGCCACGTGCTGGGAGGCCGCCTCGCTGTCGACCGCGCCGCGGCTCGCTTGCGCGACGGGGACATAGCCGTCGGTGTGGTACGCCTCGCCCGAGAGCCGGCCGGCCCAGGCGCCGCGCGCGGCGTGCGCGCTCAGAGCGCCCTCGAAGGTCTGGTCGGACCCGCCCGACAGCTCGGCCTCGACGCCGCCGCCGGCCCGGGCGTCGCGCGAGAAGACCTGGATCACGCCGCCCAGCGCCCCGCTGCCGTAGAGGTCGGCCGCTCCGCCCCGCAGCACCTCGAGCCGCTCGACGTCGAGGCGCGGCGTGCGCGCCCAGTACACCCAGCCGCCGAAGGGATCGTTGAGCGGAAGCCCGTCGGCCAGCACCAGCGCGCGGCTCGCGCCGCTGGCTCCCAGGCCGCGCAGCGACACGCCCTGCGCGGTGGGATTCGCGGTCCGGCTCCCCGTGCGCCGGAAGAGCGAGAAGCCGACCACCTGGCGCAGCGCGTCGTCCACGAAGGGCGCGGCCGTGACCAGCAGGCCCTCGCGCGGCAGGATCGCGACGCTCGCGGGCGTGTCGGCGATCTTCGTCGCCTCGCGCGCCGCCGTGACGGTGAGCTCCTCCGTCAGCCGCGGCGGCTCGGCCGGGGCAGGATCCTGCGGCGCCGGGTCGTCGGCGGCGAGCGCCGCGCACGCGAGCAGGACGGCGAGCGGCGCTGTCATGGCGCCGCGGCTCACCGCACGCTGACGGGGATCAGGACGTCGGCGCTGCCGCGCCGGCACCACGCCTCGCGCGACGAGCAGTAGAAGAAGACGACGCTCGCTTTCACCTCGTGGGCGCCATGGGGCGCCGCCTTCGCGACGGCCACGGGGAAGAGCACCGGCTTCTCCAGGTCGAGGTACTTCGCCGTGGCGGGATCGAAGGCGGGGATCGCCGTCGACGCCTTCGGCTGGCGGTCCTCGAGCACGGTCTGGGCGAGGTCGAGCCGCAGCTGCGGCGCCGGCGTCTCGTTGACGTGCACGTCCGGGTCGAGCGCGCGGAACGTGACGGCCACCGCGGCGTTCGCGCCGGCCTTCCTGGCCGGCTCGAAGGAGGCCGCCACCTCGAAGTGGCGAACGGAAGAAGCCAGGGCGAGGAGCGTCAGCAGCGATGCACCACGCAGCATGTCCTCATGATACCCAACCTCCGCCCCGCGTCTTCGAGCCGAGCAGCGTCGTCGACACCCCCCCAGGAGCCAGTCGTGACCGCGAATCGTATCCGCGCGTGACCGGCAGCGGGCCCAGGTAGACGAATCGGAGGACCTCATCCGTGAAGCATTCTTCGCGCCGGTCAAAAGACGTCAAGGGGCCGTAAGCCTGAATGCACGCACGCTAAGATACCGGGTTGTGATCCTGGATCTCCAGCAGCGCCTCCAAGGCGCGGTGAAGGAAGCCGCGAGGACCGCGTTCCAGATCGATCCCGGCATCATCTCGTTCCAGTACCCGCCGCGCGTGGAGCTCGGGGACCTGGCCCTGACGGCGCCTTTCGACCTCGCCAAGACGCTGCGCCGCAAGCCGCGCGAGATCGCCGAAGCGCTGGCGGGCGAACTGCGAGCCAATGGCGACGTGGTGCGCGCCGAGGTCGCGGGCGGCGGCTACGTGAACCTCTTCCTGGAGCGCGGCAAGCTCGCCGCGCACCTGCACCAGACGCTCGTCGAGCCGCGGCCGGCGCCGCGGCGCCCGGGCCACGTGATCGTCGAGCACACCAGCATCAACCCGAACAAGGCCGCGCACATCGGCCACCTCAGGAACGCCTGCCTCGGCGACACCTTCGTGCGGCTGCTGCGGCACCGCGGCTTCGACGTCGGGGTGCAGAACTACATCGACGACACCGGCGTCCAGGTGGCCGACGTCGTGGTGGGCTTTCAGCACCTCGAGAAGAAGACGCTGGCCGACGTCGAGCGCATCCCCGGCAGGTTCGACTACTACTGCTGGGACCTCTACGCGCGCGTCGGCGAGGCCTACGCCGTGCAGCCCGAGACGAAGAAGCTCCAGGCCGAGGTGCTGCATCAGATCGAGGCGGGCGGCAACGACACCGCCCGGCTCGCCGAGCACGTGGCGCGGCGGATCGTGGACTGCCACCTCGCGACGATGGCGCGGCTCGGCATCCGCTACGAGCTGCTCGCGCACGAGAGCGACATCCTGCGCCTGCACTTCTGGAACCGCGCCTTCGAGCTGATGAAGGAGAAGGGAGTGCTCCGGCTCGAGACCGAGGGCAAGAACCAGGGCTGCTGGGTGCTGCCGATGGCGGAAGGCGAGGCCGAGGCGATCGACGAGGACAAGATCATCGTCCGCTCGAACGGCACCGTCACCTACACCGGCAAGGACATCGCCTACCAGCTCTGGAAGCTCGGCGAGCTCGACCGCGACTTCCACTACCGGGTCCATCGCAGCGAGCCCGACGGCTCGAAGCTCTGGACCACGACCAGCGGCGAAGGCGTGGCGGACGCGCCGCACTTCGGCCATGCCGACCGCGTCTACAACGTGATCGACGTCGGCCAGTCCTATCCGCAGCGCGTGGTGCGCGCCGGCGTCAAGGCGCTCGGCCACGAGAAGGGGGCCGAGGGCTCCCACCACCTGGCCTACGAGAAGGTGGTGCTGTCGCCCGCGACGGCGCGCGCTCTCGGCTACGAGGTGAAGGAAGACGAGAACGCCGTCAAGGTCTCGGGCCGCAAGGGGCTCGGCGTGAAGGCCGACGACCTGATCGACGCGCTGATCGCCAAGGCGAGGAGCGAAGTCGACGCCCGCGACCCGGCCCGCGACCCGAAGGAGCGCGAGGCGACGGCGACCGCGGTGGCGGTCGGCGCGCTGCGCTACTTCCTGCTGAGGTTCTCGCGCACGCGCATCATCACGTTCGACATGGAGGAGGCGCTCGCCTTCACCGGCGAGACCGGCCCCTACCTGCAGAACGCCGTGGTGCGCGCCCGCAACATCTTCGGCAAGCTCGCGGCGGAAGGGCACGCGAAGGACGCGCTCGTCGCCAGGGCCCGTGCGCTCGACCTCGGCGCGTTCCTGACCGGCGAGGAGGGCGATCTCGCCTGGTCGCTGCTGCTGCTGATGGCGCGCAGCGAGGAGGTCGTCGAGCAGGCGATCGAGGCCGAGGACGTCGCGCTCGTCGCCAAGCACGCCTTCGCCGTGGCGCAGGCGTTCCACTCCTACTACCAGAAGCCGCAGCACTCGCTGCTCCACGCCGCGAGCGAGGATCTGCGCGCCTGCCGCGCGCTCGTGGTCGACGCCTTCGTGCGCCAGATGCAGGTGCTGCTCGACCTCATCGGCGTGCCGATCCCGGAGCGCATGTGATGCGGCCGGTGGTCGGGATCACGCTCGGGGACGGCGACCGGCCCGGCTACCACGGCATGCGCGAGGACTACGCCCGCTCCGTCGAGCTGTCGGGGGCGATCCCGGTCGTGCTCCCCTCGCAGCGCCCCGAGGACGCGGCCGCGCTGCTCGACCGACTGGACGGCCTGCTGCTGTCGGGCGGCATCGACGTCGACCCGGCGCTCTACGGCCGCCCGCGCCATCCGAAGCTCGGCCGCGTCGATCGCAGGCGTGACGATTTCGAGCTGGCGCTCACGCGCGAAGCCCTCGCGCGCGACCTGCCGATCCTCGCTATCTGTCGGGGACATCAGGTGTTAAACGTTGCGACCGGAGGAACACTCCTCCAGGACATCCCGTCAGAATTGAAGGGAGCCGTGACGCACGACGCCCCCGGTCGACGCACGCGTCGCTCGCACGCGATCGACGTCGACCCGGCGTCCAAGCTCGGCGAGATTCTCGGCGGGGGGCCGCTTGCCGTGAACAGCTTCCATCACCAGGCGATCGACGCGCTCGGAAAGGGCCTCGTCGTGTCGGCACGCTCGCCCAAGGACGGGCTGATCGAGGGCGTGGAGATGAAGGCCCGGAGCTTCGTGCTCGGCGTGCAGTGGCATCCCGAGTCGTTCTGGAACGAGGCGCGCTCGTTTCAGGGCCTGTTCGACGCCCACAGCGCCGCCTGTCGGGCCGGCTCGCTGGTGAGGTCGCGCTGATGTCCTCCCCGCTCGCCCTCGCGTTGCTCCTGGCCGGAAGCGCAGGCGAGCGCCCCGCCCCGCCCGCGGTGGCGATCAAGTGGGAGAAGAAGTTCGACGAGGCGATGCGCGTCGCGAAGCGCACCGGCAAGCCCGTGGTCGTGGACTTCTGGGCCGAGTGGTGCGACTGGTGCCGGAGGCTGGACCGCACGACCTACGCCGACCCCGCCGTGGTGCGCAAGGTCGACGAGTTCGTCGCCGTCAAGATCAACACCGAGGGCTCGCGGCGCGAGGTCGACGTGGCGGCCAAGTACGGCGTCGGCGCGCGGCTGCCCGTGATCCTGTTCCTCTCGCCGCAGGGTCGCCAGCTCTTCCGCATCGACGCCTATCAGGGGCCGGGCCAGTTCCCGCGCACGCTCGACATCGCGCGGCAGGTGGCGGGACGGGTGATGGGCTGGGAGGCGACGCTCGCGGCCGAGCCGAACGAGCCGACGGCGCTGCTGGGACTCGGCCGGCACCTGCTGAACCAGGGCTACTACGAGGAATCGACCAACCTCCTGCGCCGGGCGGTCGAGAACGACGCTGGAGCCGCCACCCACGCGCGCCGCGAGGCGCGCATGCTGCTGGCGATGCTGGCACAGGCCTCGCGCGACTTCGGCGAGGCGGAGCGCCTCGTGAAGGAGGCGCTCAACCTCGGGCCCGACGCGGAGGAGCAGCCGAAGCTGCTGCTGCTCCTCGGCCGGACCTACGTCTCGTCCGGCCGCAAGGAGGAAGGGGTCGCGACGTTCGAGGTGATCGTCCAGCAGTTCCCGCAGAGCCCGATGGCGGAGAAGGCCAAGGAATCCCTCACCACCCTGCGAGCGAGCCGGAAGTACTAGCTAGTGGGGGCTCGGGGGGTGCTCAACCCCCCCGATAGTTCAGTCCAGAGGGTCCGTTGGCCTCGTTTCGGTCGATCCGGTCCGTTCTCTAGCGCGTCCCACGCTTCCGCACCTCTTTCGCCTGCCTGGGCTTCACGGCGATCTTTCGCAAGAGACCGATCTGCCCGCTGTGATACACGACGTGGCGGATCGCGGCCCGCACCTGGAAGCGCACGTCGAAGTCGCGGTTCGGGATGCGCCGGCCGAGCTCGGCCTCGGTGAGGCGCGCGACGCGCGCGGTGAGCGCACGATGGCCCTCGAACAGCGCCTGCATCGCCTGTGCCCAGGCCTTGCGCGTCGGCTGCGGCGATGCCGGGAAGTCACCCGCCTCGGGCTCCTCCACGCTCTCGCCGTCGAGGCGGCGGCGGAACACGTCCGTCCAGGCCGTCACGTGCAGCACCAGCTCCCAGATCGTGTGAGCGGACGCGATCGGGCGGGCCGAGGCCGTGGCCGCCGAGACCCCGACGAGCAGCTCGGCGAGCGCCGGCCCGTGCCAGGCGTCGCCGCGGCCGAGCGTCTCGAGCTCGCGCGCGAGCGCGCCGGCCTCCGCGGCCGCCCCGCGCGTGCCGCCCTCGCCCACCACCTCGAAGTGCTCGAC
>Ga0111539_10003301_pt1 | contig 21321 bp, 14 predicted proteins | sample RhiMethybrSRZTD1_FD_79667 | JGI IMG/M metagenome (GOLD analysis project Ga0111539, IMG submission 79667) | Populus rhizosphere microbial communities from Tennessee, USA - Rhizosphere MetaG P. TD hybrid SRZTD1 (version 2) (version 2) | ecosystem: Host-associated > Plants > Roots > Rhizosphere >...
AGCAGCGCAACGCTGAGGAGGACGAACCACGCCGCGAGGCGGCGGTTGAATGCATTGACCAGGAAGCGCCGTCGAATCGCGGCGATGGTCGCGAGCAGCGCGCCCAGGATGAGGGCCGGGGGCGCGATGAGCTGCATGCGCGCACCGAGGTCGGGGTCGATGTCGCGGGCCAGCCGGCGCAGGCGATCGCGCTCGGCGCGTTCGGCCGCCAGCTCGACCTCGAGCGCGGCGACCGCCGCGACCAGCTCGTCCGGCGGATCCGCCAGGCGGTCGAGAGCTGCGCGTGCGGCACCGGCGTTGCGGCGGAGGAGCTCGACGGCGATCAGCGCCTCGCCCGCACGCGCGAGTCCGCGCGCGCCACGCGGGTTCTCCGGCCAGGCTCGCAGAGCCAGCATGAAGCCGATGCGACACTCCTCGATCCAGCGCTCGATCGGGAGCTCGGTCGCCTGCTGGCGGATGGCATCGGCGACCTCGGCGAGGCGCTCCTCGGCGGCGACGTACAGGCCGAGCGAGCCGCGGTGGCGCAGGTGTTCGAGGAGCGCCTGGCGGATGGCGATGACGCTCGGCGGGCGCTGCTCGGGATCGCGCGCCGTGGCGCGGTTGGCCAGCTCCGCCAGCTCCTCCGGTATCTCCTCGCTGTAGCCGACCGGCGCCGAGACGAAGGCCGACATCGTCACGGCGTACAGGTCCTGGCCGGCATGTCGAGCGCGGCGGGTCAGGATCTCGTGGAGCGTGGCCCCCAGGAGGTAGATGTCGGTCCGCTGGTCGACCGCCTCGCCGCGCACCATCTCCGGCGCCATGTAGGCCGGCGTGCCGACCAGCACGGGGCGACCATCCGGCGAGCAGGCCCGTTCGCCGGCCCTGATCGCGACACCCCAGTCGAGCTGATAGACCTCGCCGAACTCGCCGATCATGACGTTGTCCGGCTTGATGTCGCGGTGGATCACCCCGCGGCTGTGGGCGAACGCGATCGCGTTGCACAGCTGCGCGAGCGTCTGCAGGTGCCAGGCGAGACGCGCGTCGAGCGACGGTTCGTGCTTGCTCCACCCCGGGTGCTCGTCGTCCTGCAAGAGATCGCGCCACGACACCCCCTCGACGCGCTTCATGACGATGAGCGGCTGTCCCTGATCGTCTCGGCCGAGCGCGTGCACCGGGATGATGTTCGGGTGCTCGAGGTGCCCGGTGAGCAGGGCCTCCTGGCGGATGGCTCGCGCGCTGGCATCGCTGGCGCCGGCGTGCGGCCGCTTGAGCGCGACGTCTCGGTCGAGGGACCGCTGGCGGGCGAGCAGGACCCGCCCCATCCCACCCTCGCCGAGCGTGCGGATGACCACCAGATCGGGCCCGAGATGGGCCGGCAGCGTGACCAGGTCGTCGCCTTCGCGCTGACTCTCGCCGACGTCGATGGAGGGCAGGACTCTCGGCGGCTCGGTGCCGGGGACGGCGACGATGGTGACATCCGGCGGCAGGGTCCGGCCGTCGTGTGGCAGGTTGAGCATCTGCCAGGTCTGCTCGAACGCGAGCTCGTCGGTGCTGATCCCTTGCCGACTCATCGACCCGGTTGCACGAGTATACAGCGCCGGGGTGCTGGCCGCGGTCACGCCGGCGGCGTCAGCGGTGAGAACGGAGCCACGCGTCGATCTCGGCGAGGCGGGCGGACTGCTCGGCGCGGACGTGCGCGGCGGCGATGCCGTCGGCGGGGAGCGAATCGATGTCGGCCTGGATGTCGACGCGGGCCGCGTAGGCGAGCTCGCGAGCTCTCTTGCGCTCGCCCCGCTCGAGAGCCGTCGCCAGGAGGTAGCGGGTTCGGCCCCGGAACCGTCCCGCCTCGCGCAGTTTCTCGCGCAGGCGGAGTGCGCGCGCCAGATGCGTCCGCGCCTCGGCGCGCTGGCCGGTCGCGAGCAGAACGGAGCCGAGCACCGTGAGCGCAGACCCGATCTCGGCCTCGGCCCCGAGCTCCTCCGCCAGCGCCGCGGCGCGGCGAGCATGGCCGACACCTTCGCCCGGGCGACCGAGCTCGGCCTCGATCGAGGCCGCCTGGGCCAGGGCGCCGGCCAGCCGGGCATCGCGCACCCCGAGCCGCTCGCCGACCTCGATGCCGCGCAGGTAGTGCTCGAGCGCGCGCGGCTCTTCGCCCTGCACCGTGAGGGCGTCGGCGAGGTTGCACTCCGAGCGAAACACCAGCTCGCTGTCGGGCCGGCGGGCAATCGCCTGCGCCAGGAGGATCTCGGTCGCCTCGATCATCTGAACGGGGTCGTCGGCCTCGGCCGGAACCGGCATGAATACGCCGGCTCGTTCGTACATCGCCCCCGACTCTCTCATCAGCTCGCGCCCCTTCGAGCGGGCGCCGTCGCGCCCCATGTACGCGCCTGCCAGCGCGTAGAGGGCCACGGCCTCGTAGAGGTTGCCGGGTCCGAACGCCGTGCGGAATCCCCGCCTCGACCGATCATAGGCGGCGATCGTCTGATCGCTATCGCGCCGCGCCGACCAGATGGTTCCCAGGTAGTAGTCGAGCTGCGCCTCGAGTGCGGGATCGCCGCCGAGGGCGGCGAGCTCGGTGCGCGTCTCCTCGGCCAGCGACGCGGCGTCGGATGCGACATCGCCGCCGAGCACCGCCAGGAGCTGGAGCGAGGCGAGGATCCGCGCGTAGTGGTCCTCGCCGGCGGCGTCGACCGCCTGGCGGAGAATGCGTCTCGCCGCCGCCTGGTCCGTCATCGCAACCAGCCCGGCCTGGACCTCCAGCGCGTCGACGATGAGCGGCGCGTAACCGAGCTGACGCGCCCGGTTGACCAGCTCGGTGACCTTCGCGAGCGCCGCCGGAGAGATGTTGTCGGGCCTCACGGCAGCGAGCCCGGCGCGGATCTCGTCGACCTCGGCCCTGCGATCGGAGGGCGGGTCCGCGGTCGCGGCAACCGCCCGCTGCGAGCACTTCGAGGGCAGCCCGACCGCCTCGAGCTCCGAGAGCGCCGCCATCGGATCGGGGGACGGGGCGGCCACTCGCCAGGCGTCCAGGTGCTCGCGCAGCCCGGTCAGCTGTCGCGACAGACACTCGCGCTGCCGCGCCTGGATCGCCGGAGCCGCTCGCCCGGGCCCGCACACGCCGGCTGCTACCGCCGACCAGTTGGTCAGCCACGCGTCGACGTGTGCCGCGACCCCGGGCGCCAGTGCCTGCGCGATGGCAGCCCGCCGCGACGCCGGCCACAGGTCGGGCGGAACCTCTACGACCTCACAGCCCTCGCCCTGACCTCGCGCCGTCACCGCCCTCGCCGCCAGCGCCGCGCCGATCGTCAGCACGCCCGCGGCCCCGACGGCGGCAATCGCGAGCGGCCAGCGCCGACGCCGCGGCGCGACCGCGGCCGCCAGGGCGTCGGCCAGCGCCGCCACCGAGGGAAACCGCGCCGAGGGATCCGCGCGCAGCCCGCGCTCGAGCGCCGCCGCCAGCGCGGGCGGCTGGACCTCCACCCGGGCGTCGGCGCGGGGGCGCTCGGCCGTCAATGTCTCCGCGATGGACACGCACAGCGAGAACTGATCCGAACGGGCGTCCGCCACCTTGCCGCGCTCGTGCTCAGGCGCCATGTAGCCCGGCGTTCCGCCGAAGAAGCCGGTCGCGGTGACGACCACGTGCCCGATGGTGGCGTCGTCACCGGAGGCCGGGGAGGTCGGGTTCGCGTCGTCGTGCGGATGTGGCGGCCCGGACGGCCGCGGCGCGGTCGACACCTCGCGCTCGGTGACCACGCCCTCGTGGGCCAGACCGAAATCTCCGATCCGGACCCGGCCGTCCGCACCCACGAGCACGTTGGAGGGTTTCACGTCCCGGTGCACGATGCCCTCGCCATGCGCCGCGGCGAGGCCGCGCGCGGCCTGGATCCAGGCCGCGACGATCTCCCCGGGAGGGCGCCCGACGTGCCAGGTGGCCAGGGTCTCTCCGGCGACCAGCTCGGTGGCGACGAAGACCTCTCCCTCGTGCTCACCGACATCGTGAGCGGTGACCACGTTCGGGTGGCTGATCCGCGCCAGCGCGCGCGCCTCGCGCAGAAGCTGCTCCCTCGACTCCCTGGCGACGCGGTCGGACCGAACCAGCTTGAGCGCGACTCGCCGGCGCAGCTCCGGGTCCCAGCCGGCGTAGACCACGCCCATGCCGCCGGCACCGAGCACCGTCTGGACCCGGTAGCGGCCGATCTGGCGCGGGTTGCCCTCGGAGCCCTGCGCCAGGCTGCTCGGGTCGGCTGGAAGGGTCGGAGACAGCGCCGTCGGCGTTCCCCGCTCGGCCATCACCTTCGCACAGGTCGGGCAGCGGTCGACGTGCTCGTACACGGTCTCCGCGGGATGGGCAGCCAGGCCGCCCCCTTCGACCATCGCCACCAGCTCGTCACATCTCATCGAGCGCCGAGATCGAGCGTCGCAGGTCCCCCCCGGACCGTCAACCGGCGCGATCGCATCGCCTCATGTATGGAGCGTCATGCCGCTCACCGGGTAAGCGTCGAGTCCGTTGGAGTAGAGTCCGGGGATGACTGACCGGCAGAAGCAGGCGTTGCTCGCTCTCGCGAGCGATCTGTCGCGCGGCGACGCGGGTGTGATCGCGGCGATCAAGGCGGCGGTCGCCGACCCGCCGCGGACCACCGAGGAAGTCGGGTACTACGTCTCGCAGCACAACACGGCGTTCGAGAACTGCTTCCGCAAGCTGGTCAGCCTGCTGTCGGAGACGCCGTACGCGATGAGCGCCGAGGACAAGTACGTCTACGAGCTCTTCGCCCACTGGACGGCGCCCGGTCGCCTGGACGAGCTGCCGGCTGCGTTTCGCGACCTGTTCCCGGACTGGTTCGGCGTCGAGCCGGACGCCGGGGACGAGGAGGCCGCCGAGGAGTTCCGCAAGACGCTGACCGCCGGCTACGTCGAGGGGGTGAAGGCGGTCGAGAAGGCGTTCGAGGAGCTCGGCGCTCCGCTCCTGTCGTTCGACACCGGCTCGAGCGACACGATGGTCTTCATCCAGGCCACCCCGGAGGTCGCCGATCGCTGGCGGAACGTCGTGCTCGGCGAGAGCCACGACGGCGAGAAGCTGGCGGTCCGCTCGCCCATGTGGGACGTGCTGTGGGCGAACATCGGGTACGCCGCCGACGTCGATCTCGAGGATCCGCCGGACGGCCTCCCGTCGCCTCCGCTGCGCCAGCTCGAGTAGCCCATCACCGCGGGGGCGCCGACCAGGCGGGCCAGCCGCCTGCGCTCCTCGCTGCAGATGCGGCGGGACAGGCGCGGCGCAGCGGGGTCGTGTGGCGGCCGAAGCGGAGGCGCACCCGGCGCGGGTACACGGCCAGGCGATCCCCGGGCCGACAGATCGCGTCGAAGTAGGCCACGAACAGGCGCGGCTCCGGCGGCAGCCGCGCGCGCATGGGCACGTAGGGCTCGAGGAACGGCTTCTGCGTGCAGCCGACCCCGTAACGGCACACCAGCGCGGTCGCGGCGGTGTCCGAGTAGACGTGGTGCGCGAGGTAGGCGTCCACCCAGCCGCCGTAGAAGCCGACCGGCAGGAGGAGCAGCGCGGCGAGCAGGAGCCGGGCGCGCCGCGCCGACCACTCGCCCTCGGGATGCGCGGCGGCGCCGGGCCAGAAGAAGACGGCCCCGGCGACCGGCAGCGCGACGTTCCACGGCCACACGGACACGCTCCAGTGACCGGGCACGAGCACGAGCAGGATCATCCCGTGCACCAGGAACGCCAGCACGACGCCGGCGCGGCGAAGCGGCGCCACCAGCAGGCACACTCCGATCGCGGCCTCGGACACCACGACCACCCAGCCGAACGAGCCGCGCATCCAGCTGGGGGACAGCGGCAGGTTGTCGAACAGCAAGGTGGCCGTCCGATCCACGAACTCGAGGCTCATCCCCTTGTTGAGGCCGCTCCAGATCCACAGGCTGATCAGGTGGGCGCGCGCGATGGGGCCGGCGGCGGGCAGCGGGCAGGTCCCGAGAAGCAAGAGCGCCAGCGATACGAACTGCGGCTGCAGCCGCGTCTGGTCGGCGACGAAGGCGTAGAGCAGGACGGCGAGGTGGGCCGCGATGCCCACGCGCGGCGCGCGCAGGACCAGCGCGAGGGTGGCGAGCAGCGAGATCCCGACCGGCAGCTGCGGCAGTCCCAGCGCCGGCAGGAGCGGCGGCGTCTCGCGCACCTGCCACAGCGGCCAGGTCAGAGCGATGGTGGCCGCCTGGCACAGCACCAGGAGCCAGCGGAGCGCAACCACCCGGTTTGCCGCCAGCCACGCGATGCGAGCGCGCGCCGCCCGGCCGATCTGCGAAGTCGACACCACGAGGCTCGCGAGCATACCGGGGTGGCTCCTTCGCTAGCCACCGGCGTCGGCGGCGCGCGATTTTTGCGCGCGGCCGCGCGACCCGCGGCGGTCGCGACATCTGTCTTGCTATTGCGTGGAGCGATCTGCCAGCCTGAGCGAATTCTCTGCTGAGGCTGATTCCATGCAACTCCGACATCGTCTGCCGCCGCTCGCCAGTCCGCTGGCGCTGATGGTTCTTTTGTCCACGGCTTCCTGTATCGAAGCCGATCGCTCCGACGAGACGAGCGCCGCCATCGAGCCCGCGGACGGCGCCCTCATCGGCATCTCGATGACCTCGACCGTCGGAGTGGTCCTCGACGAGGTGACCCCGACCGACCGCGCGCGGGTCGCCGCCGCGTACGCCTCGCGCGACAGCTCGTTCTGGGCGGCCCGCGCCCGGATGCAGGTCGAGGCCACCCTCTACCGCCTGGTCTATCGCAACTTCTATTACGGCAACCGGGGCCAGCTGCCTCTGCCGCCGGTGGAGCTCTGGGACTTCTCCATCGACAGCAGCCCCACCCGGCAGCAGATCGACGGGCACGACGTGGTGGCGGTGCGCTACACGTTCCGCTCCACGCTCCTCACCAACCACGGGTCGGCGGTCGACTCCGACCGCGCGTTCGCGAAGATCGGCGGCACCTGGGACGAGCCGTTCCTGCTCCCGGTCGATCCCGATCTCCTGTTCGAGCGCACCGGCTACGCCTGCATGGACGAGGAGGACTTCCCGCCCAACAGCGTCGACAGCGAGAACGCCCGCTTCTTCTACGACCAGGACTGCGGGGGCGGATGGCAGAGCGGCTGTCACGTCACCCAGCCGGCCCCCAAGGACTCGTGCGTCAAGGCCATCGCCAGCGGCGTCGGCGGGATATCGACCGCGATGCGCTTCACCCGCCTGGCGTGGGACCCGGCGCTCGCCCAGTCGGTTCGCGTCGGCACGCCGGGCGGCCCCACCGCGCTCGAGGTCATGACCGAGGGTCTCGAGGACAACCGCGTCGAGTACCGCTACATCCCGGCCACCTCGTGCGCCATCGCCGAGGGCTGTGTCAGCGGATCGGGCTGGCGTCGCCTGCTCAAGTTCACCGCCACGCTGCGCAACAACGGCGGGACGCCGGCCCACATCGGTGACGTCAGCGGAGACGCCGCGGTCATCCAGAACAACATGTTCGAGTTCAGCGCCTGCCACGGGCACATGCACTTCAGCCACTACGGCGAGTTCAGCTTCGACACCGGCAGCGGCGTCCCGCTCGGCTCGAAGCAGGCCTTCTGCCTCGAGAGCACGTCGCGCTACCTCAACAACGAGTCGACCCCGCTGACCCACCCGTACGGCTGCTACTACCAGGGCATCGAGGCCGGGTGGGGCGACGACTACATCGCCGGAATCGAGTGCCAGTGGGTCGACGTGACCGCGGTCGACACCGCCGCCGGCCCGGTGGACGGCGCGCTGGCCTTCGACGCCAACCCGGACGGATTCCTCTGCGAGGGGTCGCTGGTCCTCGACGACGAGGGCAACCCGACCTTCGAGGAGACCGACTTCCGGACCGAGTCGGGCGAGGTCGTGCACCGCTTCACCTGCGACGAGACCGACGGCTGGGCCGACGACAACCACGGCGAGACCGAGGTGAGCCTGTCGGTCGACGGCAGCTACGTGACCGAGCCCTGCGAGCGCGGCCAGCTCGGCCACCTGCGCAACTGCGGCTTCACCGAAAAGGACGATCGGGTCGCCTGCGAGCCGGGCCGGCCGGTCCGGCTCGATTGCAGCGTGCCCGACGGCGCCAGGCCGCAGGCGGTCCGCTTCTGCGAGCACAGCGATGTGCTCGGGACCGGTATCGCCTGCACCAAGGACGCTTCGCTGGCGGGCGGCACGGTCGTCGCCGGCAAGCTGTCGAGCTTCACGGTCAGCTGTCCGACCGCGCGCGATGTGCACGAGCCGGGCGGGGCGTACTCGGTCTTCACCGGCGCCGCCTTCCCGGAGGACGCCGCGGCCGCGGTCACCTGCACTCCGCGCTGAACCTCCACGTCCGGTTTGCGTCGGTCAGAAGGCCTGACCGACGGCGACCGCGATGAACGGCAGGACCCGCAGCGACTGCTGGTCGCTGCAGGGGCGCACCTGTTCTTCCTCGTAGGTGCCGAACAGTCCGGTGCCGGCCTCCTCGACGTGCTCGCAGCTGGCGGTGCGGATGGAGCGTCCCGCCCCCACGTCGAGCCGCAACAGCAGCCCCGACTCGCTGCGCCGCTCGACGTAGAGCTCGGAGTTGAGCCAGACCGCGCCGTGCAGATCATCGTGCGAGCCGGGGCCGAGAATGTCGAAGTTGTCGATGCGGGCGCCCCCGTACGACGCGCCGGCGCCGGCGCCGACCCCGACCCGTTCCCCCACCGCGCGCACGCGCACCATCGCCGCGGCCTGCGGCGAGATGGCTCCAAGGCCAGCGCCGCCGGCCAGGGTGAACCAGGGGACCAGGGCATGCTCGTACTCGATCCCGAGGACGCCGGTCGGGGCGCCCATGCCGAGGACGCCGCTCAACGCCTGCTCTCGGTCGCGAAATCGGTCCCGCGGCTCCGCCCCGTCCGCCTGTGCGACGCGGGGAGCCAGGAGTGCGAACGCCAGGGCGAAAGGTGCGATGCGGCTCATGCCTCCGGCTGAAGCATCGGCCGCGCCATCCGGCTGAAGCCTGCACCGGCGCGAAACGTCACGGCCTCGCTGCGGCGCGCCAATCACCGGGTGGCGAGCTTTCGACAGCGTCCAGTACCGGACACCGCGAGGGTGGCTTTACTTCCGGCGCACAACAGCGTTTAGTCACCGCCTCGGGCGCTGTACGGCGCCCCTGGATTCGCAAGGGAGAAGGCACATGCGAGGCACGGTCAAGTTTTTCAACACAGCCAAGGGTTTTGGTTTCATCACGCCGGACGGCGGCGGCAAGGATGTGTTCGTCCACGCCAACGATCTGGGCGGCGCTGTCCTCAAGGAGGGCACCAAGGTCGAGTTCGAGGTCGTCCAGGGACGCAAGGGGCCCCAGGCCAGCGGCGTGAAGGTCGTCTGATCGGGTAAGCCTCGAGTACGATTGCGGTGATGGACAAGCCCGACAGGCCCCATTCACCAGGCGCGAACCCCGGCGATGATTCCTCCGCTGTCGCCGATCAGTCGGCGGTGCCGGAGGCGTCCACCGCTGTCGACCTCGCCGAGGGAAGGACCGAGCGCATCGCCGTGATGCGGCACGAGCTCGCGCATCTCCAGCGTCAGCTGATCGATGCGCAGCAGCGAATCGCCGCGGAGCTGCAGGGGCGTGCCGAGGACGCCGACCGCCTGGAGGAGCTCGAAGCGCGCGTCCAGGCGCAGGAGCTCAAGGCGCGCGAGGACGCGGGACGGATCGGCCAGCTCAGCGATGAGAAAGCCGATATGCGTGCGCGCCTCGAGAGCGCCAATCGTACGGTCGAGGAGCTCGGTCGGGAGATCGAGGCGCGCGATGTGCGCCTCGACGAGTCGCGCAAGAAGCAACGCGAGCTGACCGATGAGCTCGAGACCCACGTCGCCTCGCTGCGCGACACCAAGGCGCAGCTGGAGGCGCAGGACTCGGTGCTGGCGACCAGGCTGGCCGAGCGCGATACCGAGCGGGCGACGACGGCGCGGCTGGAGCAGGAGCTCGACGCGTCGCGCGGCAAGCACCAGGAGCTCGCCGAGCTGCTCGAGACCCAGGCCTCATCGCTCCGCGAAGCCAAGGCGCTCCTGGCCGAGCGCGAGGCCGAGCTCGCCACCAGGACCTCGGAGCGCGACGCACAGGAACAGACGACGAGGCGGCTGAAGGGCGACCTCGAGGAAGTTCAGCGCGCGCTCGATGGGAACCGCGCCAGGGCGCAGGAGCTGGCCCGGCAGATCACCACCCTCGGACAGGAGCTCGACGCGGTCGCGACCGGCGACGGAGCGGGCGCCGAGCCCCCGCGATCGGCCGCCGTGCGGCCCCCGGCATCGACGCCACCACCCATTCCCGGGCCGCGTCCGGCGCAGCCGCCCAAGGGGCTCGACCGCGCCCCGGTCGAAGCCCAGGCCATGGGAGGGACGTCGCTGACGAGCTCCTCTCCATCACGTGCCCGCGGCTGGCTCCTCCTGCTCGGCGGCATCGCGGTCGGAGTCGCGGTGAGCGCCGCCGTCGTCAAGCTCGGAGGATCGAAGAAGTCGGCGGCGCCGCAGACTCCCGACGTCGCCGAGGCGCCCCCCACATCGAGCCCGATGGCCACTCCGGTCGCCGACGATCGGCCCACCGCACCGGCACCCGCCGCCAGCGCGGCGCCCGCGGTCGCGACCGCGACCGACGCGAGCGCATCGGGTACCGCACCATCGGCCGACACCCAGCGGACCGGTGTCATCGTGCTGCCGGCCACCGCCGACGGCCATCGCATCTTCGTCGATGGTCGTTTGCTGCAGCCGATCAACGGCCGGGTGGAGGTGCCGTGCGGAAAGCACGAGGTCCAGATCGGCAGCCGGGACCAGCCGCGCATGCTCGAGGTGGCGTGTGACGGGGAGACCCAGCTTCCCTAGCCGGCCCGACGATCGTCGGCGGGGTCAGGGGACGCAGCGCTCGTCGGCGCTGGCAGACGCGAGCAGCACGCAAGGGGACGGTGCACCCGCGGGGTTGCACGGAGTGCGACCTGGTTGTGACAGGTCGGCGGTGCCGGCGCGCAAGCATGGGTTCTCGCGCGGGTCGATCGTGGGCACATCGTTTGCCAGCCAGGCGGACGATGCTGAACTCGCGCCTCATGTTCGCAGCGGCGGTGCTCATCGGCGGGGGCTGCGCCGAGGAGCTGGATCTCGGCGGCGAGGAGCTCGCCGTCGAAGGGGGCGTCAGGCAGGGCGTCGACTACTCGTGGGCACGCCCGTCCCCGTCGTCGCTTCGCGACCAGGGCTACACCTTCGCGGTGCGCTACCTCAGCTACGACGACAGCGGCAAGAACCTGACGCGCGACGAGGCCGACGGGCTCATCGCCGCCGGGATCGAGATCGTGTCCAACTGGGAGAACAGCGCAGGCGACGCCCTCGACGGCTTCGATGCCGGCGCCGAGTACGCGCGCGAGGCCGAGGCGCAGGCCGCCGCCAACGGCATGCCGCCGACCCGGCCCATCTACTTCAGCGTCGACTTCGACGCCTCCCCTGCCCAGCAGGACGCCCTCAACGCCTACTTCGACGGCGTCGCCTCGGTGATCGGCCGCGAGCGCACCGGCGCCTACGGCGGCTACTACGTCATCCAGCGCCTGTTCGACGCCGGCAAGATCACCTACGGCTGGCAGACCTACGCCTGGTCGGGCGGCCAGTGGGAACCGCGCGCGCAGCTCCGCCAGGTCGAGAACGGCATCGCGGGCGGCACCCTCGATCGAGACGAGGCGGTGGCTCCCGACTTCGGGCAGTGGGGCCTGAGCAAGCCGCCGCGCGGCACCCTCGACGCCGCCGGCTGCGACGAGGTCACCGGCTGGGCCCAGGACGAGGACCACCCCGATCAGCCGATCGACGTCCACATCTACTTCGACGGCGGGCCGGGCGTGGATGGCGCCATCGCGGTGGCGACCACGGCCGACCTCGAGCGCCCCGACCTGTGCGACGCGATCGGCTCCTGTGCCCACGGCTTCTCGCTGCCGGTGCCGGCCGGTCTGCGCGACGGCATGCCCCACCCGGTGACCGCCTACGGGATCGACGCCGAGGGGGTCGAGAACCCGGCCCTGACCGGCGGTGGCCAGATGGTGCGCTGCGAAGTGCCCGCGCCCACCGCCTCGCCCGCGCAAGCAGCTCGCCGCCACATCACCAGCCCCGAGGTGCTCTCGGCCTGGGGCCTCCACTCCTACGACGTGGCCGCGCTGCCTGACGAGACGGTCGACGCCTATTCCGACGGAGCCGACCTGGCGGCGGCCCCGCGCCTGGTCCAGTTCGAGGGCGACACCGCGGTCTACCTGGTCGACGGAACCCTGCTGCGCCACGTCACCAGCCCGGCGTCGCTGGCCGCCTGGCGCTTCGCGATCGACCAGATCGAACAGCTGCCGGCAGCGGAGCTCGAGGGATTCACGGTCGGCGCCGAGCTCCCGGCCGCGCCGTTCGTCATGCGCGGCACCGGCCCGGCGGTCTACCTGCTCGACGTGCTCGACCCCTCGAATCCCGATGCGGAGTGGCCGGACGGCGACGGCATGGATGGCGGATGCGCGGCGGGCGGCGGCGCCGGGGCGCCTGGCGCGCTCCTCGCCCTCTTCGCTCTGGTCGGTCTGGCCAGGCGACGCCGGCGATAGCCGCAGCTCGCCGGCGCCTCGGCGGTCGACGAGGCGAGCCAGGAGGAGTCATAATGCCGCGCGATGAGCGAACGGCGCAGCTGGAAGGGGGCGGTCGTCGGGGGCCTGGTCATCGCCGCCATGTGCGTCGCGCTCTTCCTGGTGCCCTCGGCCTGGCTGATCCAGCTCGGTCGGTCGCGCTGGCTGGCGCTGGCGGTCGGGCTGCTCGCCTTCCCGGTCGTGCCGGTCGTCTGGCACCTCCTGGCGGAGCGCCGCCGGCGCAAGCGCGAGGCGGTCAAGAGCGCGTTCACCTCGCGCGACCGCTTCCTGATGCGGCTCTTCGCGGTGGTCCTGGTGACCATCGGCCCGCTCGTCGCGTTCGCGCGCGGCAAGACCTGGACCGCGGTGAAGCACCACTGGGCGTGGTACCTCGACTGGGGTGGCGACGAACGCGATGACGCCGCCGGCTGGGAGACCGGGTCCGGCAAGCCGATCGCCGGCGACGCCCGGCTGATCAACTACCTGCCTGACGACGCCGAGGTGGTGATCTGGCTGCGGACCACCCAGCAGTTCCTCGACTCGATGGCGAAGCAGTTCGGCAATTCGGCGGCCAAGCCGGATCCGGACGCACCGCAGGAGGTGATGATCGCCCTGCGCAAGGACGGCTTCCTGCTCCTGGTCCGCGCGCGAAAGGGCCTGGACGAGGTCACGCGGGAAGACCGGGAGAAGCTGGAGCGCGAGCTCGCCGACAACCTGTTCGGTGGCCGCCACCTGCCGGTGCTCGTCTACAGCGCGCAGGCGGATCTCCACGTGGTGGTCACCGAGAACTGGGACGCCGCCGTGCGCGAGCGTGCCTCCGGTGCCCGGCCGGCGCCGGCCGAGCTCCTGGCCCTGCTGGACAGCACGCCGGACGACGCGCCGCTGGTCGCCGCCGCCCGCAACGCCGCCGTCGCTGGCGTGATGGTCGACCGCGGAACCGGATTCCTGCGCATCGCCGAGAAGGGGCTCCGCGTCGAGACCGACATGCGGCTGGCCAGCGCCACCGCGGCCGGTGTCCTGCGCCGCGCGATCAGCGGCTATCTCGACGATTCTCGCCGCAAGCTGCCGGACAGCTGCAAGGAGCCGGTCGGCAAGCTGCTGGGCGGCGTCGACATCGCGGGCAGCGACACCTCGGTCACCGTGCGCGCCAGGCTCGGCTTCGAGGATCTGGTGGCCGCCATGTTCTGTCCGATGGCCGGCGGCGGCCACGATTGACCGGCGGCGAGTCGCTCACTCGAGGTCGACCGCGACCGCGTGCACGCGGAGGCCGGCCGACATGCTGTCGACCGCGCCGTCCTGGCCGGGATCGAACGTCGGCGGATCGCTGTCCTCGTCCATCAGATCGAGGTCGGGGCCGAGCAGCGCCTGCGTGAGGTCGCTGGCCAGGAATTCCGCCTCGCTGATGACGCCGTCGCGATCGGCGTCCATGTAGGCAGCGTAGACCAGGGTGCCCGCCTGCAGCCGCTCGGTCATGAACGCCGCCAGCGGGCCGGCGACGACCGGCGCGAAGTCGCCACGGGTCGCGAAGCCGATCCGACCCTCGAGCCCCCCATCCGACTGCTCGGCCACCGAGACGCCGACCGCCACCCCGTTGACCCAGGTGACCGGCCAGTCGCCGATGACGTCGGCGAGGAACGAGGCCGGGACGCGGCCGTGGCCCCACCGGGTGCGAACCCGATCGCCGTCGTCTCGTCCGTCGCCGACCAGCTCGACACCGTCGGCGACGCGGAAGGTGCCGTCGCGGTCGCCGGGGCGAGCGGCGTGCAGCGCCGCGGCGGCGCGACCGGGCAGGACGGTGTCGCGCCCGATCTCGATGATCCAGTCGACCCGGCCGCCTTCGAGCCCGGCCTGCACCGAGAGAGGAAGCTCCTCGCCGGCGGTCTCGATGAGCGTCTGGAACACGGCGAGGGCGTTGCCGCCTCCGTTGTCCGCCTCGCCGTCGCCGTCGAGGTCGAGGCCGGCCTCGGCGGCTTCGTCGGAGCTCTGCGGGACCTCGATGCGATCGATCCGGTAGTAGGTCGAACGGTAGTCGGGCGGGACCGCAGTCTCCGGCTCGTCCTCGGCGGCGCAGCCGGGGAGCGCGGCGAAGAGCGTGGCGAACAGCCCGATGGCCGCGAGAGCTGACATCGGTGTCACGGTGAGGGTTCGAGGGAGGCGCCCGCCGGCGCGGCCAGCCAGGCGTTTCGACGGGCTGAGGGGGGAGATTGTTTTCATGACCACCCGCCAGTGCAACGGAAGTGCCGCGCACGCCGGCAGAACCCGGCAGGTGTGGGATCGTCTCCTCGCTCCCTTCGGGGGCCATCCGTGCGACCTTTATCCCGGTGGCTGGCATCGGAGCTCATCGGTAGCCGTGCTCGGGTCGTCGTCGTCGATCGCAGGTCTCCCGCCGGGCCCGTCCGTCCCCCCGGTCGTGCAGATGCTGCGCTGGCTGCGCAATCCGCTGCCCACCCTCGAGGCGGCGGCGCGCCGCTTCGGCGACGTCTTCACCATGCGCATGCCGATGAACCCGCCGTTCGTGGTGTTCTCGGATCCCGAGGCGGTCAAGGACATCTTCACCGGCGACCCGGACCATCTGCGCGCCGGCGAGGCCGCCTTCATCCTCGAGTCGGTGCTGGGAGAGCACTCGCTTCTCCTGCTCGACGGCCAGAAGCACCTGCGCGAGCGCCGGCTGATGCTGCCTCCGTTTCACGGCGAGCGCATGCGCAGCTATGGCGAGGCCATGCGCGACGCGGCGCTGCTGTCGTCGGCGACCTGGCCGATCGGCCGGCCGTTCCCGATCCATCCCGAGATGCAGGCGATCACCCTCGAGGTCATCCTGCGGACCGTGTTCGGGCTCGACGACGCGGAAGAGCTGGCGCGGATGCGCGAGCTCCTGGTTCGCTGGAGCCGGCTCGGCACCTCGCGGCTCGGCACCAGCCTGCTCATCGCGGTGCCGCCGGCCTACGCCGGAAAGCTCGCCGACATCGCCGGCGCGACGATCGATCTCGGCCGCTGGCGGATGGAGGTCGGTCGCCTGGCGCCCTGGTCGGCGCTGGTGCGCGCGAAGACGGCAGTCGACCAGCTGCTGAACCGCGCGATCGCGGAGCGCCGGCGCGCCGGCGGCGTGCGCGACGACGTCCTGTCGATGCTCCTCCTGGCGCGCGACGAGCAAGGCGCGCCGATGACCGACGGCGAGCTGCACGACGAGATGCTCACGCTGGTGATCGCCGGCCACGAGACCAGCGCGACCACGCTGGCGTGGACGGTGCACCACCTCCTGGCCAACCCGGCCGCCATGGCGCGCGTGCAGGAGGAGCTCGACACGGTGGTCGGAGCCGGGCCGGTCTCACCGGATCACGTGCCACGCCTCGAATGGCTCGACGCCGTCATCAAGGAGACCCTGCGCCTCACGCCGATCGTGCCGTTCGTGGCGCGCAAGCTGGCGCAGCCCGCGTGCATCGGCGGCCGCGAGCTGCCCGCCGGCGTGATCGCGCTGGCGTCCATCTACCTCACCCATCGCCGCCCCGACCGCTGGCCCGACCCGGACCGCTTCGACCCGTCCCGCTTCATCGGCCGCCGGATCGACCCCTACTCCTACTACCCGTTCGGCGGCGGCACCCGGCGCTGCCTGGGCATGGCGTTCGCCGGCTACGAGATGAAGATCGTGCTGGCCACCATCCTCTCGCGCGTCGCGCTGCGACCGGTTCCGGGCGCCGAGGTCAAGCTGGTGCGGCGCGGCCTCACCTTCGCCCCGTCCGGCGGCATGCCGGTGGTGGCGAGCCACCGGTAGCAGCTCTTCTCCACAGCCGCCGCCGGCTCGTGCGACACTGGGTGGGTGCGGGCTCTCGCGGTGCTGTGCAGCGCGCTCGCGGCCGCCGCCGCGTGCAGCGGATCCGGAGATTCGTCGCGCGACGGCGGGACGCCGGCGGACGGCGCGCCGGACGCCGACCCCGGGCCGCCGGTCCTGTGCGACGTCGAGATCGACTGCGGCGGCGCCGACATCCCCGATGAACCGAAGATCCCGTGCGACATCGAGATCGGTGACGGGCTGAGCAACGTCGTCCACCAGGGGCGCATCGGCATCGAGCGCCGCGGCCGCTCCTCGCTCGGGTTCCCCAAGGCGCAGTACTCGATCGAGCTGCGCAGCGAGACCGACGCCGAGCAAGCGGTCGGGCTCTTCGGCATGGGGCGCGATTCGGACTGGATCCTGAACGGCATGTACATCGATCGCGCGCTCTTCCGCAACAAGCTGTTCTTCGATCTCTTTCAGGGCCTGGGCGGCCCCGAGCGCTACGCCCCGCAGACCCGGTACTGCGAGCTCACGCTCGACGGCGACTACCGCGGCATCTACCTCCTGACCGAGAAGATCAAGCGAGACGACGACCGCATCGCGCTGGCCGACGACGGCGGCACCGGCGCCAGCTTCATCATCAAGCAGGACGAGACCGGCTTCCACGAGGTCGGGGTCGCCAACGGCAGCTGGCAGCTGGTCTACCCGAACGATCTCACCGCCACCCAGCCGCAGATCGACGGCGTGTCGGCCTGGCTCGACACCTGGCGGGCCGCGGTCGAGGGTTCCTCCGACACCGACCTCTTCACGCTGATGGATCTCGACAGCGCGGTCGATTTCGTCCTCCTGCAGGAGCTGGCCAGGGGCAACGACGCCTTCTTCCTCAGCATGTACGTCTGGAAGGACGTCGGCGGGGAGCTCCACTTCACCCCCTGGGATCTCGACCTCTCGCTCGGACAGCCGCTCTACGGCGACTCGACGCTGACCACCGGCTGGATCGGGTACCGCCCGCTGCTCATCCAGACGCTGGCCAACGACGCGCGCTTCCAGGCGCGCCTGGTCGAGCGCTGGAGCGAGCTCAGGCAGGACGAGTTCTCGGCCGAGGTCATCGAGGCGCACATCGAGCGGTATCTGGCGACCATCGGCGACCGCGTCGACGAGAACTTCGCGCGCTGGCCGATCGAAGACATCCAGTTCCTCGACAACCAGCTGCCGCCTCGCTCCAGCTTCGCCGAGGAGCTGGAGGTCGTGCGCGGCTGGATCGACGGACGACTCGAATGGGTCGACGCGCACATCGGAGAGTACGCCGCCGGCAATGAGTAGTAAGCTCGCGCCATGGGACGGATCGGATTCTGGCAGCTCCTGCTCGACGACAAGCTCTCGATCTGGGAGGCGCAGAAGATCAACGAGTCGTACGACGCGGCCGAAATAGCGCAGGCCCACGTCTCCGACGCACGGGCCGACCTGGCGGGTCTGGCGCGCCGGGTCGACGGGATGAGCCGCGAGATCGTCATGCTCCGCACCGCGCTCACGGTCCTGACCAAGACGCTCAAGGACACCCAGGCGATCGACGAGAAGTTGCTCGACGCCCGTCTGGCGGCGGCGATGGAGGAGGCGTTCCCGCCGCCCCCGCCGCAGCTGTCGCCGGCCGAGACGGCGGCCCAGCAGGCCAAGGCGCTGGCCGATCGGCGCTACACCTGCTTGAAGTGTCGCCAGAGCGTGCCGGCGAGCACGACCTCGATGACGGCCGACGGACCTGTCTGCGATCGCTGCCCGAAGTAGACCGGGCCGGTGGACTGTCCGCAGCGGACGCGGTGGCCGCCGTGCTACCGTCTCGCTGGTGCGGCGCGGGGGCTGGCTTCGCCGGAGGTGCGGGCTGACGCGCGCTCGCCTGGGGGTGGTCGGCGTCCTGGTCGCCGTCCTGGTCGCCGGCGCTGCCGGAGGTGCGCGCGCCCAGTCGCTCAAGGAGTTGCTCGACGCCCGGCTCGACCCGGAGCTCGACTACCGCACCCTCAGGACCGCGCATTTCGATGTCCACTTCCCGGCTCACCTCGAGGCGGTGGCACGCCGGATCGCGGCGCGCGCCGAGTCGGCCCGTCCCCGGGTCGCCCGTCTCTTCGGCGTGTCTCCCGAGCGCACCCACATCGTCGTCACCGAGCACTCCGACGAGACGCAGATCTTCACCTTCGTCTACCCGCACCGGCAGATCTTCTACGACGCGGTGCTGCCGCACGCAGGCATCGGCCTCAACGACTACGCCGACTGGCACGACTGGCTGCTGACTCACGAGTACGCCCACGTCGCCCACCTCGAGGCGCGCGAGGGCATGTACGCCCATTTCGCCTCGGTGCTGGGTTCCTGGGTCAGGCCGAACATGTCGTCGCCGCCCTGGCTGAAGGAGGGACTGGCCGAGTGGGCCGAGACCGCGCTCACGCCGCACGGCCGGGGCCGCAGCAGCACGGATCGCATGCTGCTGCGCACGGCGGTCGCCGAGGGCCGGCTGCGCGATCCCGAGTTCGCCGCCCTCGACACCATCAGCAACTTCGACGCCAAGAGCTGGCCCTGGACCTTCCGCCCCTACGTCTTCGGCTTCGAGATGATCCGCCAGCTGGTGGCGATGCGCGGGGCGGGCGCGGTGGCGGAGCTGGTGCGCGCCGGCGCCACGGTGCAGCCGTACGATCTCGACGCCGCTCTGCGCGCCGTGGGAGTCAGCAGCCTGAAGACGCTGTGGCGAGCGACGCTGGCCGCCATCGAGCGCGACGCGCGCCGCGAGCTGGCCGACATCGCCAGGCGGCCGGTCACCAGCCTGACCTACCTGACCCACGCCGGCTACCTCCACCACGGGATCGCGCTGTCGCCCAACGGCAAGTGGCTGGTGTCCACCCGCGAGGATCCCGATCAGGACATCGCCATCATCAAGATCGATCTCGACGGCGACCGGGTGTCGCGCCCCGAGGTCCTGGTCGACCGGACCAGCGGCTACCAGGCCAGCTTCTCGCGCTCCAGCCGGTTCCTGCTGTTCGACATGGTCACCCGGGCCCGGCGGCACTACCTGATGAGCGACCTGTTCGTCTTCGACCTCAAGAGCCGCGAGTTCCTGACCGGGACGGACGGCAGGCGTGCCCGTGACCCCGACGTCCACCCGGACGGCAAGCACATCGCCTTCATCGAGAACCGGGCCGGACGCAACCGGCTGCTGGTCACCGAGAGCTCGTGGGCCAACGAGGTCGTGCTGCTCGACGAGGTCGGCTACCGCCGCCTGAGCGGGCCGCGCTTCTCGCCCGACGGCGCGCGGCTGGCGCTGAGCGTGCACGACGAGCGGACCGGCGGCGAGGAGCTATGGCTGGTCGACCAGGCCGGTCATCAGGTGCTGCTGTCGAACGGGGCGCAGAACCGCTCACCCAGCTGGACGCCGGACGGATCGATGCTCCTGTTCACCTCGGACCGGACCGGGGTCTTCAACGTCCACGCCTACGACCTGGCTCGACACAAGCTGTTCCAGGTGACCAACGTGGTGGGCGGCCTGTTCTATCCGGTGGTCGATCGCGAGCTGCGCTGGGTCTACGCGGTGAGCGCTCACTCGCGCGGCTACGACGTGGCTCGCTTTCGCTGGAACCCGACCAGCTGGCAGGAGGTCCCGCTGCCGGCGCCGGTCACCTCGCCCGCGCCGGAGCCGGCAGTCGAGCTGGCTGCGGGTGACGCCACCCCCTACTCCGCCTGGCGCTATCTGGCGCCCCAGTATCTCCTGCCGTCGTTCGAGCTCAGGCCCGACTCCTACCAGCTCGGCGGCCGGATCGGCGCGACCGATCCGCTCTACTTCCACCGCTGGGATCTCGCGCTGCGCTACGACTCGAGCTCGGAGCTGCCGGCCGGGCGCCTGTCGTACTTCCATGGGCCGCACCGCTGGGCGGCCGATCTCGAGGTCGTGCACGACGCGGTCGCAGTCGGCGAGGACGAGACCTTGCGATCACTCGATGGCCGCCTGCACCTCAACATCCCGCTGAGCGAGACCGGGACCTACTCGCACCTGCGCCCCGGGCTGGCCAGCCAGAACCGCTGGTTCCGCGGCGCCAGCCACGCGGCCGGTGCCGGGCTCGGGCTCCGCTACGACACCACCTTCCGCCAGATCGGCCAGAGCTTTCCGGAGACCGGCATCCTGCTCGACGTCGAGGCGACCCAGTGGGTGACCACCAGCGACCAGGCGCCGCTCGCCACCTCGGTCGAGGGGCGGGCCGCCTACCACCACGGACTCGGCCATCGCCGCCAGGCGGTGCACCTGGCGGGTGAGGGAGGCGCGTTCGTCCTCGGTCGCGAGGACCCGAACGCCGTCTTCTACGCCGGGGGCGTGCGCTCGTTTCCCAGCGCCATCACCAGCCCATTTGTCCTCTACGGGTTTCCCCCCAACCTGCTGGTCGCCCCCTCGCTGGTGATCGGCACGGCGCTGTACACGGTCGAGGCGGCAGACATCCAGCGGGGACCACCGGGCGTGCCGCTGGCGCTGGGCCGGTTGTCCGCCGGGCTCCGCCTGCAAGCTGCTTACAGCGAGGGGCTGTTGCCGGAACCGAGCCTGGAGCACGGGCTGCCCTGGTCGGCGGGGTTGGAGCTCTACCAGGAGCTCACCCTGGGATACCTGTTCGGCTTCACCGCGCGGCTCGGCGCGTACCGCGGCGCGCCGAGCTTCGGTGGTGAGTACCAGCTGGTCTTCACGCTGGCGGGAAGCTGAGCCTGGACCGCCTAGAAGCCGGTGTTGAGATCGAGGGTGCCGGCGCCGGTCGCCGGGAGCCGGAGGCCCTGGTCGCGGGTCGCCGCGCTGGGGCCCACCGCCTTGCGGCTGCGCACCGCGTTCTGCAGGTTCGGGCCGACCACCTTGCGACCGCGCACCGCGTTCTCGATGTCGGCGCCGACCACCTTGCGACCGCGCACCGCGTTCTGCAGGTTCGGGCCGACCACCTTGCG
>Ga0111539_10003302_pt1 | contig 21321 bp, 19 predicted proteins | sample RhiMethybrSRZTD1_FD_79667 | JGI IMG/M metagenome (GOLD analysis project Ga0111539, IMG submission 79667) | Populus rhizosphere microbial communities from Tennessee, USA - Rhizosphere MetaG P. TD hybrid SRZTD1 (version 2) (version 2) | ecosystem: Host-associated > Plants > Roots > Rhizosphere >...
GCCCCAGGATGACTTCTCTCGGCTTCCTCATGGGCTGCCAAAATAGGGGAGGTTCCCGGGGAATCCGAGTCCCAATCCAGCGCCAGGAATTGGCCGCTGGTGCGCCTTTCGGCCGCGGTGAATGTTGGAAACTGAGTGCAAATTCAACTTTCAGTTTTCGAAACCGAACGTTTCAAGCGCGGATTGAGGTTCGAGCATAGCGCGGCTATGGTTCGCGACGCTGTATCCAAAGGAGACGACCATGGCAGTCATGGATTTAGATGCGGCTCGCGCTGAGCGTGCCGAGGCCCAGGCCGCAAATGCTGCGCGAGGACGAGGCATGGAACGCCCTCTTGCGGCGAGCCTGGGAGCTGTTTTTGAGCGAGTGGGGCGGGCAGCCTGAGCAATACGGGACATTCGTCAGGGCGGTCTACGCGTTCGATCTGGCGCGAGAGGCCGGCTGAAACCTGCCTAATTGGTTGCCTGTGCCGTGGCGCGGGTTGCCTAAGCCCCGCACTGCGGCGAAGCCCCCCTGGCGGGTCCAGTGTTCCGACTCGCCAGGGGGCCAGATTTGCCCGCCTATGCGCGTTCCGCCCGAGGCCACCACGGGGGCACGGCCGAACCCGGATTAACGCATCAGCGGCCAATCTGGGGCGATGGCCGTTACCCCGGCGCACACCCCGAAACCGGCACGAATCAGCCAAGCTACGGTAATCGCTCGATAAAAACCTCCCGGAGGCCAAGACGATAGTTCATAGCGCGGCGGACTGTCGGTGCCAGGCGACGCCGCCTGCGCACCGCTCAGGCGCCAACGTCTAGCATGCAAGAGTCTCCAGTCCGACGATTAGGATCGCCCGGTCGGCGGCGCCGGGCCACGGGCGACCATGACGAGCGTCTCTAGCCCCCGCGCACGGGCGGCATGTCGAGCTTCTCGCGCCGACATGCGCGCCGCTCAATCTCCGGACATTCGCGGAAGCCGAACTCCTTGTTGATGCAGATGCGAACCTCGCGCAGCCGGCGTCTGTCGCAGGTGATCGCGATGGCGTCGCGGGTCATGCCGGGATTGGCGGTTACGAACGCCTCCTCGACTTCGTCGGGAGTGACGCTGAGATGGGACTTCACATCGAGATAGGCGGCGGGAATTTTCACCAAGGCCCGTGCCTTGCGCACGTTCTCGAAGTAACCGCGCGGCGCCAGGCCCGAGCAAGTGCCGTGCCGGTCCCATTCATGGAACACCAGGCGCGGCGCCGGCATCAGGTCGAGCATCGAGGCCACCAGGTTGCGATCGAGCCGCGGCGCCGGCACCTGGCAGAATTCGGGGAAGCCTTTCTCATATTGCGGCCACAGCCCATGCACGACGAACGCATAGGGCCGCGCGCCACATTGCTGACGCGGCGCGCGCTCGCCGGCCGCGTCGCAGAACGACGGCGACCAGGACAGCGCCAGCACGTAGTAGTCGAACTGGCCCGGGGTATTTTGCCGTGCGTCCTGCGCCAAGCCGGGCACCGGGAAGGAGATCAGAACGAACAGGAAAGCGACGACGCTGCGGAACAATCTCGGCATGACCGTCCCCCACTGAACGAACTCACACGGAGGCACATTATACCGTTTTCTAGAACAAAGCAAGAACAGTTATGGTACGCACGGCAAACTTGAAATTTTGTTGCGCGAGCGCGTGGCTACCTGCATCGTCCGATCAGGGAAGCGCCATCTTGCACTGGGGGTTGTAGGCCCAGTTGCGGTCGAGCCCGACCACGCACCATTCGACACCCCAGGTGCCCCCGATCATGCCGCCGTCCTCGATGATCGAATAGTTGACCCGCCGCTTGACGCCGTCCGAAACCACCGCGGTGCCGGTGCAGAAGCGGCGCGGGATCGTGTCGACCGCCCACGGCCGGAACGCGATCTCGCGCACGCGCTCAAACTGCACGATCTGCAGGCTGGAGTTCCAAAACCCGCTCTCCTTCTCGGAAAAGCGCGCTCGAATCTTGCCGAGCGCTACCGGGTCTTCACAGGCCGGGACGATCGCGTCGTAGCGCGGCCCCGACAGCCAAAAGTTCTTCTCCAAAAAGCTCGCGCCGAACGCCGGCGCACACGCGCTCGCCGTCGCTGCGAGCGCAGACGCAAGCACTACGCCTCGGCTCCGGGACATCGGCCACATTCTCCTGCAGGTGCCGACGGTGCCGGCAGCCCCTGCACGGGTCAAGCGGGAAGCGCCTCGGCTCGACAAAAAGTGCGGTCGCGTGGCGTTCCGGCCACGCCTGCCGGCGGGGCATCAATGCCGGCGGTTGAGGTCGTGCGCGACGCTGCGCCCCACCGGTGCCGGCGCGTCGGTCGCCGACGCGACCACGCAAGGCGTGGAAGAGATTCGCCACGACGTGTTGTTGAGCACCATATCGCAGGTCGCGAGCCGAAAACCGGTCGGCGTCAACATGCAGACCGACCGGCCAAGGTCGAAATCGCGTCCGGCGGCCCGGCAGGTACAATCAGCGCCCGCCTCGGTGGCAAGGCCGATCGTCGCGACCAGGATCGTCGCAGAGACCAAACGGGGCGGGGCGCGCGACATGCCGAGAGCTTACTACAAGGCAGGGTGCTCGTCATCGTGGTTCGCGCATGCCGGCCACGTCGGCGGTGCCGTGGGGCCGGGCATCACCGGCTCTTCGCCCTGAACGGTGGCGCGCCCGCGCAGCCGGTCGCTCTCCCCAATCTGCTGCCGCATTCGGACCGCGACCAACGGCGGCTGCCCAATCGATCGGCGCCCGCCGTTGGCACGCCTTCGCATGCAGCGGATCAGGTGCCACGGTCCTTGAGGAGGCCGGCACGCCGGCTGCATGGCGCACTATCGTGAGGCGCCCGCATCGTGTATTCCGCGCACGAATCCGGGCGATGCTTCAGAGCCGACAGATGGACGCGGCCGACAACAATACCGGCGTTCGGCGCTTTCTCTCCCAGGCGGGAGACTGGCTGGCCGCCGCGATACTGTTTACGTTGCCTTGGTCCACCGCCGCGACCAGCGCGCTGATTGTGTGTTGGGTGGTGGTCGCCCTTCTCACCCTGGATCTCTCCAGATTCCTATCTTCGCTGAGCATCCCGGCGGTCTTCTTGCCGATCCTGCTGGTGATGCTTGCGGCTCTCGGAATTCTATGGGCTGAGGTTCCGTGGTTCGAGCGGCTGGAAGGTCTCCACCCGTTCCTCAAGCTGCTGCTCATACCGCTCTTGATGATCCATTTCAGGCGCTCGGATGCCGGGCTGCTCTTGCTCTCAGCCTACCTGATATCGGCGGTTGTGCTTTTGGGCTATTCGTGGACTTCGTTCTGGTGGCCGAGTCTCGCCTGGAAGGTCGAACAGGCGCGCGGGGGCCGGTCAAGGACTCGATCTACCAGAGCATTTTTTTCATGATTGCGATCTGTATCTTGCTGCATCTTGGAATCACCTGGGCGCGGGAGCGTAAGCACGGCCTTACATTGTTGTGCATAGGCTTGATCGGGGCTTTCATCGCGAACATTGCGTACGTCGCAAACTCCCGAACCGCGCTCGTTATTCTACCCATTCTGCTGCTCACGATTGCCTATCAGCAATTCGGCCGGTACGGCACGCTGCTGATGCTGCTCGGAATTGGGGTGGTGGGTGCCACAGCCTGGACGACCTCGTCCTACCTGCGCTAGCGCGTCACCACGTCGATCGCCGGCGCACTGCAACCGTCATCAAGGCTCGCTACATCCGAGTCATTGAGGATCGCGTACTGGCGCGCGTCCCTCGATGGAATGAAGCAAGCCCCGATTCTGGGCCTCGGGACCGGATCGATCCGAGAGCTGCTCGATGAAGCTCTGTTGGAAGGGCGCACGCCCCCCAGTGGATTCGGCATTCGCAATCCGCACAATTAAATACTGGCGGTCGGCATTCAGCTGGGGATCCTCGGCATCCTTGTATTGCTGGCGATGTGGCTCTCCCACCTGATGCTGTTCGCGGGAAACGGCTGGCCGGCGCGGCTTGGATCGCTGATCGTGCTGCAGAATATCATCGCCTCGCTGTTCAACTCGCATCTGTCCGACTTCACGGCCGGGTGGTTGTACGTTGTCGGGGTGGGAATTGCCGGCGGAATGGTACTGGGGCAAGTCGCCAAGGCCGACACCTCGGACCCGAGCCGTTCGAAGCTGCCCGCGGCACGCGCCCGGGCGACCAGCGATATCGTTCCGGCCCCGCAAGGAGACAGAATGTGACCGGCAAGGGCGGCGCGGGCTTTCGGGGGAAGCGCCGCATTGCGAGGCCAGCAGGGCCGTACTAGTACCAACGGCTGCAGGCGGGAGGTTCGTCGTGCCCGGCTTGACCCGCGCAGCCGTCTGCAACGACCCGGGCCGCCGCGGTGAGATCGATTGCGGGCCCCGAGGCTCGGCAGCGACGGTGAACCGCCGAGGGGGATCAGCCGCCGATCATGCCCATGTCGTCTCGTCTGTCAGCCGGCCGAGATGGTCCGCGCCCGCTGCATGTCCTGGTCACCGGTGGCTGCGGCTTCATCGGCTCCGCGGTCGTTCGCCACCTGGTGCGGAGCGGCCGCACCGACGTCCTCAATATCGACAAGCTGACCTACGCCGGGGACCTCGCGTCGGTTTCGGAGGCGGCCGGCAGTCCACGGTACCGGCTGTGCACCGCCGACGTGTGCGACGGCAAGACGGTCGGTGAGGAATTCGAGTCGTTTCAGCCGGACTGGGTGATCCACCTGGCCGCCGAAAGCCATGTCGACCGATCGATCGACGCGCCCGCCGCATTCGTCCAGACGAACGTGGTCGGGACGTTCATGCTGCTGGAGGCGGCGCTGCGCTACTGGCAGCAGCTGCCCGACGCCCGCAAGCCGTCGTTCAGGTTCCTGCACGTGTCTACCGATGAGGTCTACGGCAGCCTGCCGCTCGGCGGCGGCGCCTTCACGGAGGACAGCACGTACGCGCCCAACTCGCCGTACGCAGCCTCAAAGGCCGCGGCCGACCATTTGGCGCGGGCATGGCATCGCACCTACGGTCTGCCGGTCATGATCAGCAATTGCAGCAACAATTTCGGCCCGTTCCAGTTTCCCGAGAAGCTGATCCCAACCGCGATCATCGCCGCGCTCGAAGGCGAGGCGGTGCCGGTCTACGGCGACGGCAGCAACACGCGCGATTGGTTGCATGTGGACGAGCATGTGCGGGCGTTGCTTGCCATTCTGGAGCGGGGCCGCCCGGGGATGACCTACCTGATCGGAGCCAGGGCGGAGACGTCGAACCTCGCGCTGGTGCGCGCGATCTGCCGACTGCTCGATGAGCTGGTTCCCGGCTCGGCGAGCCGGCCGCACGAGCAGCTGGTCACCTTCGTTCCCGATCGGCCGGGTCACGATCTGCGCTACGCCATCGACCCGACGCGGCTGTGCAAGGAGCTCGATTGGCGGCCGCAGGAGAGCTTCCCGAGCGCGCTACGAAAGACCATCCAATGGTATTTGGACCACCGCGAGTGGTGGCGGCGCATCCGGCATGAGAAATATGGCGGCGAGCGGCTGGGCCTCGCCGTCGAAAGGGCTTTGGGCCGGATGGGCGCCAAATGAGCTTAAGCGCTGCAAGCACGCCGGACCGCAAGGGTATCATCCTGGCGGGCGGCACCGGCACGCGGCTCTACCCGCTGACGGCCGCGCTGAACAAGCACCTGCTGCCGATCTACGACAAGCCGATGATCTACTATCCATTCACCACGCTGATGCTGGCCGGGAATACGCGACGATCGATACTCGCCGCGGCAGATGCCGGATCGGCCCGCTGTTACATCAGCGGGAACGTCCCCATACCGCAATTCGGCGCGCGTCGGCACCGACCCCGCCATCATCAAAGGCGCTTCGCCATTTTGCTCGCTGCGATTGCGCGAGCAGCGCGCTCAGTCGAACTCGAACGCATCCTTGTAGTCTCGCCGCAAGGCCGGATCCTGGCCCTGCTTGCGCAGGAAGCAGTTGCCGGCAACCAGCACTTCGATGTCGCTGCCCATGAAGCAGCGGAGGGCATCCTCGGGCGTGCACACGATCGGCTCTCCGCGCACGTTGAAACTGGTGTTGACCAGCAGCGGGCATCCGGTGCGCGCCTTGAACGCCGACAACAGCGCATGGAAGCGCGGGTTGGTGTCCCGGTGCACGGTTTGCACGCGCGCCGAATAGTCGACGTGCGTGACCGCGGGAACCTCCGATCGCGGCAGGTTGAGCTTTTCGATTCCGAACAACGCTTTTTCCTGCGCACTCATCTCGCGGCGGCGGCGCTCGACGACGTCGGCAACCAACAGCATGTACGGGCTGTCGGCATCGAGCTCGAACCAATCGGCAACGTCCTCGCGCAGCACGGCCGGCGCGAACGGACGGAAGCTTTCGCGGTATTTGACCCGCAGGTTCAGCGATTTCTGCATGGTCGGCGAGCGCGGGTCGCCGAGGATGGAGCGAGCGCCGAGCGCGCGCGGGCCGAACTCCATCCGGCCCTGAAACCATCCCACCGCCTTTTCATCGACCAGGGCCTCAACGGTGTCGTCGATCACCGCGTCGTCGGCGAGGGTCGAGAACCGCGCGCCCGCCGCGAGCAAGCGCCGCTCGATCTCGGCTTGCGAAAACGACGGTCCGAGATAGGCGCCGGCCATGCCGTCGAGGGCGCGGTCGAGGTGGCGCGGAGCTCCATTGAACTGGTAGTGCGCCGCCAGTGCCGCGCCGAGCGCGCCGCCGGCGTCGCCGGCGGCCGGCTGAATCCACAGCCGCTTAAAACGGCCGTCGCCGAGCACCTTGCCGTTGGCGACGCAGTTGAGCGCGACGCCGCCGGCGAGGCACAGATTGGGGAGCCCGGTCTCCGCCGCGATGCTGCGCGTCAGCCGCAGCACGATCTCCTCGGTCGCCTTCTGGATGGAGGCGGCCAGATCCATGTGCCGCTGGTCGATCCACTGCTCCGGCCTGCGGGCCGGCCCACCGAACAGATCGTGAAAGCGATCGTTGGTCATGGTCAGGCCGGTGCAGTAGTCGAAATAGCTGAGATCAAGCCGGTAGGTCCCGTCCTCCTTCAAGTCGACGAGGTGGTCGAAGATGCGATCGAGGTACTTCGGCTGGCCATAGGGCGCGAGCCCCATCACCTTGTACTCGCCCGAATTGACCTTGAACCCGGTGTAGTAGGTGAAAGCCGAGTAGAGCAGGCCGATCGAATGCGGAAAATGTATCTCGCGGGTGAGATCGAGCCGATTGCCGCGCCCGGTCCCGCACGCGGTCGTCGTCCACTCGCCGACCCCGTCGAGGGTGAGGATCGCGGCCTCGTCGAACGGGGAGGCGAAGAAAGCCGACGCCGCATGGCTCTGGTGGTGATCGGTGAACAGGAGCCGCGAATCCCAGTCCGCTTGGTCATCGAGCTCCTGAAGCTTCTCCCGCAGCATCCGTTTCTGAAAGAGCTTCTCCTTGAGCCAGAGCGGAATGGCCATCCGGAAGGAGCGATATCCGCGCGGCGCGAAGGCGAGATAGGTTTCGAGCAGGCGCTCGAACTTGATGAACGGCTTCTCGTAGAACACCACCTGGTCGAGGTCGCGCGCCTCGATGCCGGCCTCGGCCAGGCAATAGCGGATGGCGTGGCCGGGAAAGCGCGGATCGTGCTTGCGGCGGGTGAAGCGCTCCTCCTGCGCGGCCGCCACGATGCTGCCGTCGATCACCAGCGCCGCCGCACTGTCGTGATAGAAGGCGGAAATCCCGAGGATTTGCACGGAAGGTCGGCGCTAGAACAGCGTGTAGACGAATGGCGCGACTGCCGATCCCTTGGTGAGCACCAACAGCCCGCCGAACAGCAGCATCACCACCAGGATTGGCGCGAGCCAATACTTCTTGCGCACCCGCATGAACGCGTAGAGTTCCCGGAGGAAGGACATCGCGGTCGACCGTTTTCAGAATTGTTGACGCATCGATTCCGTCACCGGCCGCTCCTCGGTGCGCGCAATCCAGTAGCTTCGCGCCTTGCGGTCCCATTTCAGGCGCAAGACGTCCTTGCCGGAAGCCCGCAGGATGACCCCGATCGGCAGAACGGTGCCGTAGAACAGGACGGCCATCACCATCGGGTTGACGACCCGATACAACAAGAGACCGAGCTTCAACCACGCAGTGTTGAGCGGGGCGAGGGTGGCGGGGCGGAGGAGGGCGAATGCGATCAGAAGGGTCGCGGAGACCGTCCAAAGGTAGAACCACGACGACCAATAGATAAGCTTCCAGATCGCGAGCGCGGCGAATACGACGCCGATCGTCAGCCCGAACTTGCGATTGCTCGGGCCGACGATCTCTTCGTCGCGGTGAAGGTCTTCGTGCAATCCGCTCGGGGCCATTGGGTGCTACTTCGTGGCGTGCGCGATCACGTACCAGCCCCAGCACGCCTCGAGCCAGGAATGCGCGACGGCCGGCCGGCGGCGCGCAAACCGGCTGTTCAAACCCGCGAGGCCGATTTCGAGTATGCGTTTGCCGGCCATGGCGGGAAAATCGGGGCCCGCAGGAACCCAAGTATCTATCTGCCGATACCGCCGACAGGCCATCAGATCGAAGAGTTCCTTCGACCCGGCAATGGCGTTTTCCTCCGCGCGTTCGGTTCCGCTGGCCCAGTGGTCCCAGGTCGCGCGGGCCTGTTGATTTGCGAGGCTATCGATGGACATCGGCGCGGCTCTACCACAGGCGCACAAGCCCCAGCAAGGCGATCGGCGGGTCCAGGCGCGTGAGCACGATTTCCGGTACGGGCCACGCAAGCGACCGGGGGTAGGGCGGGAGCGCTACGCGGGGGGACTCCCCGCTCGGAATCGCGTAGAGTGCGAACGTGCGGCGCGCATCCGGGCATCCTCGGCTTGAGAAAGCCACTTGGTTCTTGCTATGATTTAGGCTGAATCTTCCGCTATCCGGAAAGACCGAGACTAAGAGCATCGATGGCTTGGTTTCCCAAAGTCACCAGCCGCAAATTGCTGATCATGGGACACGATGTGCTGGCCACGGCGGCCGCCATCGTCGTTGCGCTTTATGTTCGTTTCGATGAAGTCGGGCTTGCCGAGCGTTGGCCGTGGCTGCGCATTCTCCTGTTGTGTTTCGTGACCTATGCGGCGGTGATCTACCGAGCCTTTCGTCTTTACGACGCGAAGTGGCGGTTTGCGTCGCTGCCTGATCTGTTCAATATCTTTCGCGCCTCCACGGTGCTCGCCATATCGCTGCTGGTGTTGGACTACATCCTGGTCTCGGCGCAGTTCTATGGCGGCTACTTCTTCGGCAAGGTCACGATCGCGGTCTACTGGTGGCTCCAGATGTTCTTCTTGGGGGGGCCACGCATCGCCTATCGCTACTTCCGTTATACGCGCACGCGCCGAGAGATCGTTGGAGCGGGTGCAACGCCGACGCTGGTGCTCGGCCGCGCTGCCGACGCCGAGGTCTTGCTGCGCGGAACCGAGAGCGGCGCGGTGAAGAACATTCGGCCGATCGGCATTCTTTCACCATCGGCCGCGGATCAAGACACGGTGATCCGGAACATTCCGGTCCTTGGCACCATCGATGACCTCGAGCGTACGGTGGCCGTTCTCGCATCGCGCGGAAAAAATGTCGCGCGATTGGTTCTGATGCCGACCGCCATGCTGCCGGAAGCGAAGCCCGAGACGGTCCTGATGCGCGCGCGCCAGCTGGGCCTGATTGCGAGCCGCCTTCCCGCCATCGAGAGCGCCGTCGATCCGGGCGGGCAGGCGGTCCGGCTCGCGCCGATCGCGGTCGAGGACCTGCTGCTGCGGCCCAGCGTCAAGATCGACTACCAACGCCTGGAGAAATTCGTTCGCGGCAAGTCAGTGGCCGTCACCGGGGGCGGGGGCTCGATCGGCGCCGAGATCTGCGACCGCGTGATCGCGTTCGGCGCCGAACGCCTGCTGATCCTCGAAAACTCCGAGCCGGCGCTGCATGCCGTCCTCGAGGCGCTGGCCACCAAAGGCTCGCCCGCCATCATCGAAGGGCGGCTGGCCGATATCCGCGATCGCCAGCGCGTCTTCCAGCTGTTCCAGGATTTCCGGCCGGATCTCGTGTTCCACGCCGCGGCGCTCAAGCACGTTCCGCTGCTGGAACACGATTGGTCCGAGGGGGTCAAGACCAACGTTTTCGGCTCGGTGAACGTGGCCGACGCCGCGATCGCCGCCAATGCGCGCGCCATGGTCATGATCTCGACCGACAAGGCCATCGAGCCGATCTCGGTGCTGGGAGCGACCAAACGCTTCGCCGAGATGTACTGCCAGTCACTCGACGCCGATCGGCTTGGGTCCGGTCACGGAGTGCCGGGCACGCGCCTGATCGCGGTGCGTTTCGGCAACGTGCTGGCGTCTAACGGATCGGTGGTGCCGAAATTCAAGGCGCAGATCGAAGCCGGTGGCCCGATTACGGTCACCGATCCGGAGATGGTCCGATATTTCATGACCATTCGCGAAGCGTGCGACCTGGTCATCACATCCGCCAGTCACGCGCTCGGGCGGGAGCGCTCGGACGCATCGGTCTACGTGCTCAACATGGGCCAGCCGATCAAGATCCTCGACTTGGCGCACCGCATGATTCAACTCTCCGGACTGGAGCCCAACCGCGATATCGAGATCGTCTATACCGGCATTCGACCCGGCGAGCGACTCAACGAGATCCTGTTCGCGCGCGAAGAACCGACATCCGAGATCGGGATTGCCGGCATCGTCGCTGCAAAACCGCTCTGTCCGTCGCTCGAGGCGCTGCGCAAATGGATGGGCTTGCTGGAACAAGGCGTGCGCGAGGGGCAACGTTCCTTGATCTACAGCGTCATCCGCCAAGCCAACCCGGACTTCCCGGACGAGCGCGTCGCGTCGGGCGCTGCGATGAGGCAGGCGGTGGGCCGATAGACTCCCGCCGCATCGAAGCCGCGGGCGTTGGCTTCAGCCCGCTTTGCGCCCCGCTGGGACGAATAGCGCGCCTTTAGCGGAGATCGAACGTCGCCACGACAATTGTCTGAGCGCGTGCGGTTCTCGGATAAGCCGCGGTACTGACGCTCGGTCGACTTGAAGGCTCCAGCCGCAGAAGCTGGTCAGCGTGAATGAACCCGGATCACTTTCACAATCTAGTTGTTTTCTCACCAATTTGCGCCGATCGGCGCCCGACTGCCTGATGCCGGAGTGCCGATCCAATGTCTGCGACTGAGGCGCAGCAATAGAAACCCTGGCGGAATCGTGCGGCTTGCCGCGCCGATCCGACGGTTTTTGGCCGGATTCGGCACGGCTGGCTCATTGTCGCCCTCGCTTGAATGACACCAGTAACAATCCGACCAGGGCCGCGCCGCAGACGGCGGAGATCAATGCGCTTGACGCTGATGGGAACATCACGGTTGTGACAGCAAGCGCGACCAAAACGAGATTGACCGCAAAGACGCGCCCAACTACGGCAGGCACACTTAGTCCCCGCTCCGTCGCCCGTTGATAAAAATGCGAGCGGTGAGCCTCCCAGAAGCGCTCTCCGTTGATGACTCGATGCAAGAGGGTGATTGTGGCATCGGCGAGGTAATAGAGCGGCAACAGCAATGCGGCGATCAATTGGCCCTGCGCTGCCAGCTGAATCAGGAGCCATGCAATCAGACAACCGATTGGCAGGCTTCCGACGTCGCCCAGAAACAACTTGGCAACTGGTCGATTGAATGGCGCAAAGCCCATTATGGCGCCACTCAGCGCCAGCGAAACGACGAGTCCGTGCCTAGGTAGCGCACCCATGAGGCCTAGAACCGAGAGGCCAACGGTGACCGGCAGAACTTCGGCCACCGTCATCCAGTCGATGCCATCCATGAAGTTCGTCAGGTTCATAAACCAGAGGCTGAAGAACGCTTCGATGGCGCGCTCCAGCAAAAACGGAACGTCAGGAAGGACGCGCAGCTGTTGCGGCAGAAGGGCGACCATTGCGATCGCCGCGCCAGATTGAAGAAGGAGCCGGGGCCACACGCCGAGCGGACTGATATCATCCACAGCGCCGATGGCTGACAGGAAAACGACAACGGCGAACAGCGGTGCGAGCTGCAATACCTCCGGGAGCGGCAGGTGCGGCGACGACATGGCTGCCAACGGCGCCACGACCATAGTTGCTGCAATTACGGCAGCCCCGCCGCCTTGCGGCGTCGGCTTCAGGTGTGAGGACCGGGGATTGGGTTTCGCCAGCGCATGACGTGCAAGGAACGGCAGTAGCACGGCTATCAGCGCCACGGTCAGCAGACCTGCGGCGAGCACCACGAGCGCAACTTCGAGCAATACCTGGGAATCCGGGGCGATGGTCATGGGCGGCCAAGGTCTTTCCGGTTGTCATCATGCGTCGCTAGGGATTCACGGTCGCATGCCCTGTGGGTGCTTCGCCGGATCGGTCTTCGGCGAGCCGCCGCGCCGTAACGCGCGCGAAAATCCAGCGCGGCAATTAAGGTTCGATTGCAACTGCGAGCGCGGGAGGATCATCCGGCGGTGCGAGCAATCCGGTCTCGCCGGGATAGCGACATCGCGGCAGCCGGAGATGTCGCGCGCCGCCAGCGGACGGCCGCATGGCGCGCCTCGAACAGGCTTTCGGAGGTCCCTCCACTTCACGCCAGGCCCGGAATAACGACGTGCCAGCCACACCCTATGCAACAAGATCCGCGGCCGGCGCGGCCGACGCTTCGAGCCACGCCTGAAACACGAGAATGTCCCAGAGCAGGTACTGCCAATCATGCCCACCGCTTAGATGCTCACGCCATTTCGTACGGACCAGCGTGGGTTCGAAGAACCCCTCTCTGCGAAGCCGCCCTTCCTCGAGTAGCGACTCCGCCCAACTCCGCAACGGGCCGCGAAGCCAGGAATCGAGCGGCACGCCGAACCCCATTTTTGGCCGCTCGATCAGCTCGCGCGGGACGTATCTGTACAGCACCTGGCGAAGGATCCATTTGGTCTGGCCTTCCCGCAGCTTGAGCTCCTGCGGCAGCGCCCATGCGAGCTCGACCACCCGGTGGTCGAGCATCGGGATCCGGGTCTCGAGGCTTACGCCCATGGCGGCACGATCGACTTTGACCAAAATGTCGTCCGGCAGATAGCTCACGAGGTCGAGCGACATCATTAGCTGGACGAAATCGTCGAGTTCGCAGCGCCGCGCCGGATCCGTGAGCGCGGTCATCGGCTCGTGCGCTCCAAGCACCAAGGCGCCCGGTGGATCCCAATGAGAGACCAGCCTTTTGTAGACCTGCTCGCGATCCGCCAGAACGATAATGTTGGCGAGCTTGTGAAGCTTGTCTCCGGGGTTCTGGATTTTCATGCGAGCCGGCATGGCACGTAACGGAAGGTCCAAGACGTTGTTCCAGCGCGCGCGTGGAACCGCGGTGATGGCCGAGGAGATCGCGCGCCGCAGTGGCGAGGGCACCCGGCTCTGGCGCCGCCACAAGGCCTGGCCGAAGAGGTAACGATTGTACCCCGCAAACAGTTCGTCGCCGCCATCGCCGGACAAAGCGACGGTCACATGCTGGCGTGCCATGCGGGCCACTAGGAAGGTCGGTAGTTGCGAGGCATCCGCGAACGGTTCGTCGTAAAGGCCCGGTAACAGCGGAATCGCGTCCAGGGCCTGTTGCGACGTGACATAGAGCTCGGTGTGATCGGTGCCAAGATGCCGCGCGACCGCCTTGGCGTGCTCGGCCTCATTGAACGCCGGCTCCCTAAACCCGATCGTAAAAGTCCGGACCGGCCGACTGCTCTGCGCCTGCATGAGCGCGACCACGGTCGACGAATCGACGCCGCCGGAAAGAAAGGCCCCCAGCGGCACGTCGGCAATCATCTGTCCAGCGACGGCCTCGCGCAACGTGCGATCGAGCTGCGCCGCAGCGGCATTAGCATCGCCGGCGAACGGGTTTTCCGTGCCGGTCTCGACTGTTGCACGCGCCGTCCAATAGGGGCGCACGACAGGGTCACGCGCTCCCTCGTCCAGGCGCAGCCAACACCCCGGCAACAGCTTGTTGATCCGCGAGTAGATCGAATAAGGCGCCGGTATGTAGTTGTGACGCATGAACAGCGACAGCGAGCCGCGATCGATTTCGCCGTTCCATTGCGGGTGCGTGCGCAACGCTTTGAGTTCAGACGCGAAGGCAAACGCGGAATGCAGCCAGCCATAGTACAGCGGCTTCTCTCCGATCCGATCACGCGCAAGGTAAAGGCTGCGCTGGCGCCGATCCCATAGCGCGAACGCAAACATACCGACAAAACGGAACAACGATGCTTCCACGCCCCACGCCGCGAATGCGGCAAGCATGGTCTCGGTATCGGAGTGTCCTCGCCAGGCCGGCGCGACGCCTGCCTGCTCGAGCTCGTCGCGTAGCTCGAGGTGATTGTAGACCTCGCCGTTGTAGCTGATGACGAAGCGTCCGTCGGCGGACAACATCGGCTGGTGGCCGGCGCTCGACAAGTCCAGGATCGAAAGACGGCGATGTGCGACCGCGACCGCGACGGACTCGTCGCACCACGTGCCCCAATCGTCCGGACCGCGATGTTCGAGGGCCTTACCCATTCGGCGCGCGATCGCCTGCAGCCGGTGGTCGGGAGTTCCGGTCTTCCAGTCCAGAAACCCGGCAATCCCACACATCGGATCTCTCGCGTCCAGAGCCTGCCACCCGTCCAGGATGGACGCTGGTTGAAGCGGAGGCCCACCGGAAACCGCGATCAGCCAAGCCGCAATCAACGAGAAAATCAAGAAAATATCGAGGCTGAAAAAGCTGGCAACGAATAGGAAGCTCACGAAAAGGTAAGGCGGTTCGCACTACACCCAGCCAAGGGGCGAGAAGGAGTGCAAATGCTGGATTGAGCGGCAGATCCAAGACCCCATAGCCGATGCCGAAGAGCAGGAACGCGTTTGGTCTAAGCTCATGTGCCCGGTTTTAACTCGATGCCGACGAAGGTGGAATCCATGACGGCCGCAACCCAGCGCAAATACTGGCTGCGCGCGCTTCGCCGGCGATCGGCCCGAAATTCGCGACAGGCGCTGGAAATTCGGAGCGGTCAGCTTTGAGCGCCTCAACCAGAAAGCCGGCCATGCGGCGGTTCAGTGACCCCATCGCAGCGATTGCGGCGGCGTTAGCCAAAGCGTGGGCAATACGAAGCCAATTCTATCATCCGCTTCCCGGATCCCCTCGTGCAAAATCGAGACCCACATCCGCAACGCGCAAGAGCACCTGCCCCAAGGTTCACCAGGCAAGGATCTGTTCAGCATGAGATCTGCTTTTCTTAGCGGTCATGCGTTTGCGAACGCTGAGCTAGGGCAATTTGCTTCGGGAACGGGGATCATTTAGATTTGTGACGATACGCGCGTTGGGCCGATCTCTGAAAGGGGCCACTTACGAAGGGAATCGTCATGCATGAGATTCTACGCACGAAACGATTGCCGCCGCGGCTGCTCAAATGCCAAACATTCCGTACAGAGGCCGCTCCCAATCTTCTTCTCTTAAGACTGGTAAGTGATGCAGGCGAGCAGCGCTTTTTGCTGAACCATGAGGCATGTCTATCGATGGTCAATTTGCTCAATCGAGCGGCAGAGCAATGGCCCAACGTTGATGAGCTAAGGCCAAGAAGGCGACTTTCATAGGCGCATTTCTCGGTTCACAACTTGGTTTGGCCGCACCGAGCGCCAAGCCCTGAGGCGCCACGCCGAATGCGGCGGGCCTTGACGGCGAAGGTGCGAGCTAAGCGACAATCCGGGCTGCCGCGATGTGACGATCGCATTGATACTGGCCGCCGAACTGGACGGCGTATTGGCTCATGCGAGCGTCTACTCGGTCCCTCACCGCGAACGCATGCAGGTGTGTGCGAGGCAAAAGCAGCTTCAGGGCCGCCCGGCCTTTCGTTGTGGCGTTGCTCAGCTTTGTGGCGTCTGCACCCGATCCCCCTATCGGCTCAAGGCGGGCAACGGCCTACCCTCCTATTTCAACATTGATCGGGACATTCCCAGAGGTCATTGTTGATGCGCAACCGAGGCGATGTTGGCCGACGTCACATCACCATTCAAGCTCATCGGCGGCTGCGCCTTCAGCAAATGCCCAATACCCGATGCGAATCGCCTGCCAGCCGGTCGAGATCAGCTTCGTTCCCCACTTCGGGAAAGCGCAGTCCTGGAAGGAGGTTACCGGTCACCTGCTCTCAGCTCTATTTTCAACGCGCAACAAATCTTGGCAGTTTGTATGAGAGCATTCGTCGTCGGAGGGGTATGTAGTGCCTTCGGACAGTGAAACTCGGCTTCCTCAGCGAAAGCGACGCGTGCTCGTGGTCGAAGACGATCAAGTGATTGCTTCGTCCCTCACCGCTGATCTTAAGGAGTTCGGCTTCGTCGTGATTGGGCCTGCGCATAGCCTGGCCGACGCGAGCGCCCTGGCTTCTACTGTGGCCCTGGATTGCGCGCTCATCGACATTGCGCTCGGTGTCGAGACGGCGCTTCCGGTGGCACAAATCCTCGCTGACCGACGCATCCCTTTCGTGTTTATGACAGGGCAAAGCGAAGGGACGTTCCACGAGGTGCCTACGCTGCTAAAGCCATTCACATTCAAAGAATTGCGGCACGCGTTGCAGCAGCTGCTGCCTCCCGATGATGGTGAGATCCGAGAGTAGCACTTCATCATCGAGGCGGGGCAGGCGGGACGCCAAGCGTGTTTAATCTCCGGCTCACGCAAGTCCCATTTTCGTAACTTAACACCGAGGGGCTCGTGAGAGCGCGCCGAGCTTTGAGATGCCAGTTCAGAGCCTCGGCTGTCAGCTCGTCGACGTCGCCGGGCCCCATGCCGGGTGGACGACCGAACGGACGATGGAGCGCCTACGAGTCAGCTACATGGCGTCGAACATCTTGTTGAAAGTGTCGACTCGGGGGTCGCTGGGAACGTCAAACTCCTTTGCGAACGGCGATGGAATGCTCAGCCTGCGTGGGCGGATTCGCGCGCGGAAAGCGACGTTCCGCTATGGCTGCCGGGTTTGCGCCGGCGGCACGATCACGAACAGGAATCGCCGTGGCGCCCCGGCATGCCCGAAAAAGCGTGGAGCAAGTTCAACCTCATTCATCCGCACCCCGTTGTGAGCGGTGGCGCGAAGGCTCGCGATTTCGGGGCACAGACGATCGGTGGCCGGACAGACGGCGGCCCATCCTTCGCTGCGTAGGCGTTGCTCGGTGATCCACGGAAACGCCCAGACCCAATTGATCGGGGCGGAGTGCGGATGGTCCGGCATGTAGAAGGTCGCGGACGCCGCCAAATCGGTCGTGCCCAGGACGATGCGCAGCGGCCGGTCGGTGGCGCGCCGCCATTGCCGGGTGAGCTCGTCGCTCACCGCGCTGAAGTACGCCCGGTCCATCCGCAAGCCGCTGAGGTGATAGAACCAGGCAAGCGCGGGGCTCGCCAACAGCGCCGCGGCGGCGACGGCGGCGACGCCGACCGCGACCCACTCGGCCCGCCGGCGCGGCACCGTGACGCCGCTCGCGGAGAGCAGCACGATCGGCAGCAGGAACCAGGCTTGCATCGACCACAGCGAGGTCAGGCGCATCCCGAAGAACGGCGCCGTCAATGGCGGCAACAGAACCTGCCCAGCGAGCAGCACCACCAGCATCCGTCGACGTGCATCCGCGGGCCATAGCACTTCGAGCAGCGTCGCGCGGCTTGGCCGTGCCACCACAAGGTAGACCGCAAAGGGCACGGCCACGTAAGCGAAGGCCCCGGCCACGTACGTGATAGCGCGCCACGCCAGCACGGCCGCGGAGTCGCGGCCATGAACGTCGATCGCGTAGGCGAAAGGCTGGAAACCCGTGGTCATCAGCCAATGGACGTGCGGCGACAGCACCAGCAGACCGACCACCGCGGAAATCCATGGCGACGGTGACCTCAGGTAGGTCCAGCGTGCCGGATGAGCGAGCGCGGCGACCACGAAACTGCCGATCAGGTAGATCGAATAATACTTGCCGAGCATTGCGGCCGCTGCCGCGACCCCGGCCGCCGCGGACCACCAGAAACCGCGGGTCTCGAACGCGCGCAGGAAGCAGTAGGTGGCGAGCGGCCAGGTTGCGAGCAGCGTCTGGTTGGAAGCGAAGCGTTCGCTGAAGAATTGGTAGAACGGCATCAGCAACAGCAGCAGCAGTGCCAACAATCGCTTGTCGCCGCTGAGATAGCGCCGCGCGATCAGGTCGACGGCGAACAGCGCCAGCGCCGCATTGAGCATCGCGAACAGGCGGAAGGACCAATCCGCCGCCGGAAACAACACGAACCACGGCGCCGCCATCAGCGCGCCCAGCGGCGGATGCTTGTAGTAGCCGGGCCGCAGCGTGCGGCTCCAGGTATAGATTTCCGTTATGTCGTCGTGCAGGTCGAGCGCCGCATTGGAGATGATATGAAAGGCCGTCCAGACGACGACGAAAAGCGCGAGCAGGATCCATACCGCCCAACCGCTGCGCTCGCTGTCGAACCAGGCCCCCAGCAGGCGCGGGGCCTGCATCCCGGCAGCACGGCCGAATAGACCCAGGCTCATTGCGACGCAGTCTCCGATGGCGCGGCGCTTCGGTCGCCCGCGCGGCTGGCGTGCCGCCTCTTTGGCGCAATTCCATATAGCGGTCCCAGGCGATTGCAGATACATCCTGTTTCGCCGATCTTTTGCAGTTGTGGCAGGCGCGCGGGGGGTTGGGTTGCCGCTTTTGAGTGCGATCATCATCACCCGCGACGAGGCCGCGAACATCGTCGCGTGCCTCGACAGCATCGCGTTCTGCGACGAGCGCATCGTCGTCGATTGTGGCAGCCGCGACGACACCGTGCGGCTTGCGCAGGAAGCGGGAGCACGCGTCGTCTCCCTTCCATGGAAGGGTTTTGGACCGCAGAAGAACCTCGCCCTCTCGCTGGCGAGCGGCGACTGGGTGCTGTCGATCGATGCTGACGAACGTGTTTCGCCGGCCCTGGCGGCGGAAATCGATTCGGCCGTGAGATCGGAGCGCGTGAACGGCTACGAGATTCCGCGCTCGTCGAATTTCTGTGGGCGCAGGATGCGGCACTCCGGCTGGCATTTCGACTACGTGTTGCGGCTGTTTCGGCGCGGGCGCGCCCGCTTTTCCGACCGGCTGGTGCATGAAGACGTCATCTGCGACGCGCCGGTGGCGCGGCTGCGCGAGCCCCTCGCCCATTACCCGATCGACACGCTGGAAGCCGCGATCCGCAAGATCGACCGCTATTCGAGTCTCGGCGCCGCCATGCTGGTCGCGCGCCGCCGACCGGTATGGTTTGGCACCGGCATCGTCCGCGGGCTCGCTGCTTTCGTGCGCACCTACCTTCTAAGGCGAGGTTTCCTCGATGGTCGGGAGGGCTTCCTGGTCGCGGTCTATGACGCCGAGACGACCTACTACCGGTACATGAAGGCATGGCTGGCGATGCGGCACGACCGTATCGCGAACGGCCGCGAACGGTCTTCGGCAGACCACGGAACCGCCGAGCGCTGAACAACGCGGCGACCGCGTCGCGGCTCCGACTCCTGGTTTTCCTTACGCATCGCCCCGATCAAAGCGTCGAGGCAACATCAGTCCTGCGCGGCCGCCGCGTCCAGTCGGGCATTGAACTCGGCCAGCGACCGTAGGGCAGTTCCGCTTCGTCGGTCCTTGGCGCGCTTGTGATAGATGCTCTTGTAAAAATCGCAGCTGCGGCAGATCGGCCGGAAATCGCCGCACTGCTGCTCCTCGATCAAACCCATGTACGCGGCGTTGCGCGTTGAAATGATGTCGCGCAACGGCGTCGCGTTGAGATCGCCGATGCGCAGCGTGGCGTTGGCGTCACGGCAGGCGCAGCCATTGACGATGCCGGTGGCCATGATCTGTATCGAGGTGAACAGCAGCACGCAGGCGCCATTCTTGTAGACGCTCTCCGCGCCTTTGATATCGATGCCGAGGCCCTCCACATCCGCAGCCGTTATCAGGCCGCCCCAATTGTTGTAGCGGCGCGACCTTCGCACCGCGACGCCAGCGCGCTCGAAGCGATCGATCAGCTCCAGCAATGGACCCGAGGGGCGTCGGGGCATCGTGCGGCTGGAGCGCAGGCCGAGCTCCAGTTCGAACTTCCTTTCGCCCAGCGCGCCGAAGAGCTTCTCCAGATTGGCGATCAGTCGTCGGTAGATTTTCTCAGTCGACTCGGTGATGGCGACGAAGCTTTCGAGATCGTGTCCGTATACGCTGATCGTCAGCCGCTCGAGCTTGCGCAGCCGCAACAGCCGATCGATGTCCCTTGGGCGCGGAATCGTGAAATTGGTGAAGAATTGATATCCGTCGACGTCCGGGTGCTGCTCGAGGAACTGCAGCTTGTTGAGGATGTGCCGGTCCATGAATACGTCGCCGGTGCATGGCGTCAGCTCGAAGCGCCGATAGCCGATTTCCGACGCCTGTCGGATGCAATCGCGGAAGAACTCATCCGTCATCGAGACCTTCGGGCTGTGCTTTTTCACATAGGCGCAGAATCGGCACTTCAGGTTGCACAGGCTTGAGGTCTCGATGCAGAGCATGTCGGGTTGCGCAGGGATGAACTCCCGCCCGAGCAGCCGGTTGAAATTGATCTCGAGCGCGGACGCGGCATTCCGCACCATGCGTGCAGGCAACGCGATGTCCATGTCGCGCCTGTTTCCGGGCAAAACGTTCGTCACATGTATAGCGGCCGCAAACGTGGTGTCCAGCCCAGGATGCCCGACGCCCTTGTGCCGCACTATGCAAGATAGCCACGGGCTGGTACACGCGATCGTTCGCTGGGAACGTCGTGCCGACCGCGATGCGGCGCCGGCAAAACGGTGCGTTCGCGGCCGGCTATTCGGCCGCTAACCGGATCGGCAGCTCACCTCTGCACTGGGACGTGTCGCCCCTTTCGCGATGCCCGATTTGCATGCGCAACCTATGGATGACGTCGTCATGCCATGGTCAAGGAGCGAACTCCGCATCTGTCAGCGTGCATCCGCCCCCTCCGCGCCGTGTGCCCGAAGGTCCTCCTTCGCGAACGTGCGAGAACGAGCTAGCGCGACGCCACGGCCCCGCCGCCCCGGTTCCACCCCCGTGCCCGGTCGCCATAGACCTCGTGGCCGGTCTCGGTGACGGCCACCGTGTCCTCCAGCTTGATGAATCCACGGCTGGGATGATGCAAGGTGGTCTCGACCGACACCACCATGCCGGCTTCAAGCGGACGCTCGGCATCCGCCGCCGCATAGGGGACCGGGCCAGTGCCGGTGAGATGCGGTACCTCGTGGCTCACCAGCCCCATGCCGTGAGCCAAAAAGTCCAAATGGTTGTGATTGCTGGACCGGCGCAGCAGCGGCTGCGCCGCGGCATAGATGTCGCCGCCC
>Ga0111539_10003305_pt1 | contig 21307 bp, 15 predicted proteins | sample RhiMethybrSRZTD1_FD_79667 | JGI IMG/M metagenome (GOLD analysis project Ga0111539, IMG submission 79667) | Populus rhizosphere microbial communities from Tennessee, USA - Rhizosphere MetaG P. TD hybrid SRZTD1 (version 2) (version 2) | ecosystem: Host-associated > Plants > Roots > Rhizosphere >...
ACGGCGGGGTGGTCGACCGAGATGTCGCTTTCGGCGCTACGCCCCACGCGCAGCACGCCGCCGCGCAAGAGCTCCGCCGCGCGCACGCCAGCGTCCGTCACGATCAACAGGGTGCAGCCCCGCTCGTCGCTGGCGAACGGGCCTTCGTCGTTCGCAGTGCTCGCTTGAGTTTCTGGCCGAATCGTTTCCGTCATTTTGACTGACGCGAACGCGAGCGAGTCGAAAGTCGCGGTGTGTGTGGCGGTGCGACACGATGCGCTTCGAGGCCTAGCGACATTACCATGTGCGAGCGCGTTCCGTCGGCTGGTTTTCGATGTTAGAGTCGCCCGCAATTCTCGCTCTCCAGGCGGAAGGGAGGCTACGGAAATGGCTTTGTCGCGCGCTGTTTGTGCATGGTCCCTGGTTTTCGCGGTCGGGGCTTTCGTCGCCGCCTGCGGTGACGATGATGAGCAGACCCCCACCCCGGCGGCGGGAAAGGGAGGCACCAGCGGCAGCAGCGGGCGTGGTGGAGCCAGCGGATCATCCGGACGCGGCGGGAGCGGCGGATCCAGCGGTCGCGGCGGCTCGGGAGGAAGCTCCGGCAGCAGCGGGAGCTCCGGCAGCAGCGGGAGCGGCGGTACCATGGGTGACGCGAGCGCCGGCACCGGCGGTACCATGGGCGACGCGAGCGCCGGCACCGGTGGCACCGCGGGCGGCGATGCGAGCGGCGGAACGGCGGGCACGAACGGAACCGGCGGCAGTGCCGGCACGAACGGAACCGGCGGCAGTGCTGGCACGAGCGGAACCGGCGGCAGTGCTGGCACGAGCGGAACCGGCGGCAGCGGGGGAACCGGCGCAACCGGTGGCACCGCGGGCGCCAGCGGCACTTCCGGCACGGGCGGAACTGGCGGCACGGGTGGAGGGGACGCTGCGGCGCCGGGCACGTGCAGCGAGCGGTGCACCGCCGACGCAGATTGCAAGATCGCGACCGTTCAAGGGAACCGCGGCTGCCGCAACAACACTTGCGTGAACCTCGACACGTACTGCGCGAACAAGATGGATTGCACGATCGCGAACAGCTGGACCATAGCGTGTTCGGCCGGTCAGGCTTGCCCGGCAGCGTTCTTCGCGTGCATCGACATCGGCGGCGGAGTCGGTCGCTGTGCTGCGCAGGAGGGGAGCCCCGGGCCGCTCTGCGCTGGAGCCACCATCTTTCAGATGCCGAAGCTCGATGGCACGGGCAATGCCGCCGTGTGCGGCACCGAGAATCAGGTGTGTAACCCCGCGACGCACCTCTGCGCGAACGATTGCACGCTCCTCGGCTGCCCGCCCACAACGGCCTGCAACAACACGACCAAGCTTTGCGGCTGCGCCGCCGACGCGGCGTGCGCAGGGCGCCCGTCGACGCCCCACTGCAACGTGGGAACCGGTGAGTGCGAATGCACGAGCAGCACCACGTGCGACTTGCCCGGCGTCGACGGCGACGTCTGTGTCAATGGTAAGTGCGGCTGCACGGGCGCCTCAGCCTGTATCCAGGACTACGACGGGACGACCATCGCCTGTCAGTGACACTCGCTTAGCACCACCTCGAGCGGCCGCTGCATCGACCGGCCACAACCGCCCGAGGATTGGCTCGCGCCGGAAAGCGTTGCCGTAGAGCGCCCGTGGGTGCAAGATTCGAGGCTTGCCGTGATCAAGTCCGGAGACGTGCTCGCAGGGAAGTATCGCGTGGAGCGCGTGCTCGGCGTCGGTGGAATGGGCTACGTGGTCGCGGCGATGCACCTCGAGCTCGGACAGCGGGTTGCCGTCAAGTTCTTGATGCCCGAGCTCTGCAAGAACGAAGAGCCCGTGATGCGCTTCCTGCGCGAAGCGCGCGCGGCCGTTCGGATCCGCAACGAGCACGTGGCGCGGGTCATCGACGTCGGCAAAATGGACACCGGCGCGCCTTACATGGTGATGGAGTACCTCGAGGGCTACGACCTCGCGGACGAGCTCGAGCGCCGCGAGCGGATCTCGGTCGAGGAGGCCGTCGACTACATCCTCCAGGCCAGCGAAGCGATCGCCGAAGCGCACACGCTCGGCATCGTTCACCGCGATCTCAAGCCCAGTAACCTGTTTCTCACTTCGCGTGCCGACGGCTCGGCGCTGATCAAGGTGCTGGACTTCGGGATCTCCAAGGCCATGGTCAACGAGGAGGGCGGCGCGGCGGCGAGCCTGACCGGCACGCAGGCCTTGCTCGGCTCGCCCAGCTACATGTCGCCGGAACAGGTGCGCAAGCCGAAGACCGTGGACGTGCGCACCGACGTCTGGGCACTCGGTGTGATCTTGTACGAGCTTCTGACCGGCACGCAGCCCTTCAAGGCGGAGACGCCGATGTCGGTGCTCGCCGCGGTGGTGTCCGATCCCACGCCGAGCGTGCGCGAAACGCGGCCGGACATCCCGATCGAGATCCAGGCGGTGATCGAGCGCTGTCTGGCCAAGGACGCCAAGGCTCGTTACCAGTCGATCGCCGAGCTGGCGGTGGCGCTCGCACCCTTCGCCTCGCCGCTCGCTGCGCCGTCCGTCGTGCGCATTTCGGGCATTCTACGCGGCACGCCACGCCCCGCCAGCCGCGACTCGGTGCCGACGATCGAGGACAACAAGATGCGCGCCAGCGGCGATGCCGAAACGCTGGAGGCGACACCGGAATCGCTGCCGCGCAGCTTCACGCCGCCCGTGATCCGATTGCCCGGCGATTCCGGGGACGTCCCGGCGTCTTCTTCGCCGCGCAACGACGGCGGCTTGACCACCGCGGAGTGGGGCGCCTCGACCAAGCCGAGCGGGGACCGGCCGAGGGCGACGACGATCGTGGCGATCGCCGGGGGCGCGGCCTTGCTCGGCGCCGCCGCGATGGGCCTCGCCATGCTGCGCACGCCGACCGCCCGACCGATCGGACCGGATCCGGAAGCGCGAAGCGTGGAATCGGTGCCGCGTCCCCGGGAGATTCCGGTGGTCACCGGGAGTCCAACGCCCCAAAACAGCGCGCCCCCCACACCCTCGGCGTCTGCTCCTCCGTCCTCGACGGCCGCGCCGGAGACACCAGTCGTGGCGAGCGCGCGCCCGCAGCCGGTGCATGCGCGGCCCACGGCGCGGCCGAGCGCGCGCCCGGCGCCTTCGGCGAGCGCACCGAGCGCGGAGCGCAAACCCGCGGACACGCCTTCGACGCCGCATCCGCTCGAAGGACGGCGCTGATTCAGAGCGTTCCGCTCAACGAGAAGCCTCCGCCTCGCGCGTCGGCCCAGGGGCTGACGCGCAGCTTGCCTGCGGCGGGACGTTCGGGACGCGTGAAATAGAGCACGCCGGTGACGACCGCGCCTGCCAGCGCAGCACCGGTGGTCACGGTGTTGATCACATATGGGAGCCGCGCGGAGTCGCGGAGCTCCTCGCGCTGCTCGGGGTTGAAATTAGGGTCCGCGTTGGCGTCCTCGTAATCGGAGTTTTTCGACAGGTACATGGCGCCGGACACGGTCGCCGCGACGGCAAACGCGAGCGTGACGCCGCCCACCACGTAGACGCTGTCCGGAACCGGCCGCTCCATTCCGAGCTGATCGGCATGGGCGGGATTCTGCCCGGGCGGGCCGCCGACCGGCGCCACCGGCGGCGCTTCGGGCGGCTTTGCCGCGTTGGGATCGACCTCCAGCGAAGGAACCTGGATCGACTGCTTGTCGGCTTCCGCGCCGACCTTTACCTCGGCCGACCAGGGCTTGCGACCCGCAGCGCTGGCTTCGATGCGGTGCGTGCCCGGATCGACCGGAGCCGATACGCCCCAGGCCGCCGAACCGATCGCCGCACCATCGACCCGGACCTCGAGCCCCTCGATGCGCGACTCGGGCGGAACCACCACGGTCAACCGCGACAGTTTGGGCTCGATGCCGCGCAGGGCCTCCTCGGCGAACTGCACACGGTCGGGACGCTGATCGCGGCGCGCCGCCAGCAAGGCTTCGCCGAACTCGACCCACGCCGTGGCGGTGAGCCCCATCGCCTCGTGGCAGGCGGCCAGATTCAGCAGCGTGCCGGTCGCCGGATCGATCCGCTGGCTCTCCGCGAACTTCTTGCACGCCTCTTCGTAGCGCTTCTGGTCCATCAGCTCGCGCGCTTCGCGGTAGAGCTCCTCTGCCAGCGCGATATCCGTGGAACGCTGCTGCCCCTGGCTCACGCCGGAGAGGCTCAACAAAGCGAGTGACAACAAACCTGCGCGAAGGATTCTCATGGCGTCACTCCGTGGTCGAGTCGGCGCTGGCGTCGCCGGCTGCCGCATCGCCGCCGCCGTCGGTCGCGTCGGGACCGGCTTCAGGCGGGCAATTCGAAAGGAGGTGCACGGTGGTGCTCGGGTTGGTGACCGCGCGCCCTGCCAGACACTCGATCGCCGCTAGCATCTCGGCCTGCTCCACAGTGCTCAGCGAGAGCCGCAACGACACCACGTCGATGTAGATGCGCGTCAGCACGCGCACGTCGGCGGCCGACATTTGCGTCGCCCTGCCCGCCGGAGCAAAGCCCGTGGCGCCCATGTCGCGGCAGCCCCAGAGCTGGTGGTTCCATTCTGCGAGCTTGTTCAAGAACTGGGGAAAGTCGCCGGGATCGTAGAGATCGATGAGGCCCGCGACACGACAATCGCCGTGTATCTTGCCCGCTAATTCCGGACTTATCTGGCGAATGGCGTCGGTGAGCTCGCTCGTGTTCAGGCGCTTGCACACCGTCACCGCGACCGGGGCCGGCGCAGCCGGGCAGCTGTTGCCAGTGCGGTCGTCTTTCGCGTCGGCAGCGTCCGAAACGCCCGCATCCCCTGCGCTACCGCCGGCGGCGTCGCCCGCGTCGGAGGAAACGCCACCGCTGCCGGCACCTCCTGAACCGGAAGCGCCTGAGTTGCCGGAGCTGCCCGAGTTGCCGGCGCGACCGGAGCTGCCGGAAGACCCTGCCGCGGTACCGCCCGTGCCGGGGCCGAGCGGTGCGCCGTTGCGCACGGCCTCGTCTTCACCGCAGGCGCTGAACAGACACGCCGAGACGAGCGCCGCAGCCGCGGCGAGACCCGTACGGACCAGCCGCCGTACGCCCTGTCGCGTGCGAAGGCGGCGCGCGAGCCGCAGACCCGCGAGCGCCAGCAGGCCGCTCACGCGGGCGCCGTGCGAGACAGGAGCCGGGCCGAGGCTGCAGCCGTCGTCCGTCGGTGGCGGCGGGGGTGCCGCGCAGTCATGACAGGGCTGCTCGGGCTCGGGGGTGCACAGCGCTTCCGTGCCGACACTCGTGCATTGGTAGTCCACGGGACACGCCTCCTGTTCGCAGCTCTGCGTACACACCGGTTCTGCTTCGCTCTCAAGCCAGCAGCGCGCGCTCGCGCACTGGTAGTTGGCGGTGCAGGCTTCGCCGAGCGCGCGGTCGTCCTCGAAACGCGGCTCGGCCCCCGCGGCAGCAAACGCGTCCAGCGCGAGCTGCTCGAACGTCGACGTGTGGGTATACTGGAGCCTGATTCTTTCGTCCAAACAGTCGGACCGATCGATCAGCGACCCAGCCGCCATGACCGCGCCCGTGAGCTCACTCAGCGCAGGGCCGCCGCTGTCGCCGTAACACGCACCAGGCCCGTTGAAGACCAGAATGCGCGGGCGCGTCGTAGTGACCTCCGCAAGCGAATTCGGTCCGACCTCGATCACTTCCTGGCGCGTCCGGTGGCGGCGCGGAACTTCGCGCCAGGGCAGGTCGGTGGTCGTCCCGTCCGTGCCGTAGCCCACGAGCGTAGCGAGCTCCCCGCGCCGCGTCGGAATACGGATCCTGATGGGCGCGCTCGGCAGCTCGAGCGTCCGATCGAGCACCAGGAACCCGATGTCGTCGAGACAGCCGTTGGTGGAGAGCGACGAGACCACCCGAGCGCCGAGCGCGATCGGGCGCTCGCGGGGCGACTCGCCGCCGTAGACTTCGATCGTCGACGCCGGCAGGTCGGGCCCGAGCGTGCCGGCGTCGCCGAAATTGTTGATCAGCTCGCCCTGCGCGTTGCAGCCGAAGCTGCCCTCGGTCGTGTAGGCGACACAGTGCCGGCTCGTGAGCACCAGGTTCGGCGCAACCAGGGTCCCGGAGCAGATCGCCTCCGCGGGCGTCGTGGCGCGCAGCAAAACTACCGCATCCTCGCTGCTGCCCAGGGGGGACGGTTGAGCGCGCGCCATCGCTTGCCCGCGCCGGCCGAGGTCCACCGCGGGTTCGCCGCCCGAAAGCGTGCACCCGGCGCTGCAGACGCAGCACGCGAACCAGCTCACGCCACGCGCGGTCTGAGCGACGTTCATGGCAGGGGCAGGTTCAGCTCCTGCAGACAGGGCAACGTTTTGTTGACGAACAACCGCGACACCTGGAGCCGGGGCGTCGGCGCGTCGCGGTCGAAGTATCCGACTTGCGACTGCAGCGCCAGCTCCTCGGTGTTTTTCTTCTCGAAGCAGTAGACCGCGCCCGTGTCGACGCGAACTCCATAGCGGGCATCGAAGCGCGGCGGCCCGAGCGTGCCGAACAGCCGCAGCCGCCCGTTCGGTTCGGGCCGCTCGAGCTCGTCGAACACGCTTTGGATGTCCGTCGGCCCCACGTTGAACACGGGACCGCCGGTGATCAGGTGGCGGATGCCGTTGTCGAGCTCGGTGCCGAAGACTCCTTGCGCCTTCGGACCCGCGGCCTGGATCGCGAAGGCCGCGAAGTAGACCGCGTCGTAGTAGTTCTCGTAGCCCGGTGTCGATCGCGTGTCGACCCGCTGCAGCCGATCCCGGTACTCGTTGTACAGCACGCCGTCTTCGGAGCCGGCCACCCCGATCCCGACGAAGCGTTTGTGCATGTCGGGCTCCTGCCACTCCGAGCGCAGCCCAGTGATCATCGGAATGATCGCCGAGATCGCGGTGGGCAAGTTGAACGGCGCGAGTATGTAGTACGGCCGGTTGTTCACACTGCCCCAGCCCTTCTCGATCTGTGCGAGCACGCCGGATTGCGGAAAGGCCGCAGTGCGGCCCATCGAAAACGCGGTGCCCGCCACCGACACCACGATGTTCGGGCGAAACGCGACCACGGCCAGCGCGGCCGAGGCCACCTGTTGTGCCGTGGGGTTGCGCGGCAACGTCACTTCCGTGAACAGGCCGCGCGTGCGATTGTCCGCGATCCCGGCGCCGTTGAACACGAGCAGGTTCGCGACGGCGTTCCTGAGCTCGACCTCCACCGGCTCCTCGGTGGCGACGAGCGCCACCTTGAGGTCGTTGACGGCGAAGATCGGCTTCACTTCCTCTTCGACCTTGGCCAAGAGCGCCGGGTACGTCGGCGCCAGATCGGCCGGCAAGCCCAGCATGTGCCAGAGCAGCTCCTGGCTCGGTACGGTGAGCATCGCGGTGGTCGCGGGCCCGGGGGTCAGGAAGAAGACCCCTTTCTTTGCACCGAAGCGATCGAAGGCTTCGAGCAGGATGCCCGATTCCACGTTGGCAATCACCGCCGGCACGCGCACGGTGTCCGTGAGGTGCTCGAGCGCCGCGAACACGCCGTTCCTGCGCTTGATCGGGTCGGCCTGCTGAGTGCCGGCATCGCACAGCACCAGCGCGAGCGGATAGAGCCCATCCTTGCCGCGCAGCCCGCCGACTTGCCCGGCGTTCAGCTCGTTGATCGCGAGCTCGTAGTTCCACGATGCGTTGTCGTCGCCGATCTGAAGCGGCTGAAAACTCGCGAAGCCGCCGATGAAGATAGCGTTCGGGTGATCGAAACGCCCGAGCACGACCGGGCACTCCTGCGTTCTGAGGTTCACGCAGTGTCCCTGGAGGCACCGAAACTGCTCGTCGGGGTGCTTGTCGAGGCAGTCCTGGTTAGTCGCACACTCGGCGGCGCTGCCGTCGTCGCTGCCCCCAGTCCCGGCACTGCCGCCTTCACCCGCCGTACCTCCCACTCCCGCGGAGGAATCCGGCTCGTACTTCGCCGTGTCTTGGTTGACGTCGTCCAGAGGCGCGACGACAAGGCATGCCCCCGCGACGACCGCGCCGCTCACCATCGCTAGCCATCGGGCCGTTCGCACGGCCCCGCAGCTTGCCACAGCCGTGCCAAGTGCGGGCGAGAGCCGCGCGGGCGCTTTTCTTGATTCGGATGCGCGTCGCACTGCTCGGGGGTTCTCGAGCTGAGAAAAAGCGGGGAAAAGCACGTGACGAAAGCATGTACACCCACCTGCACTTACAGTCCCTCCGGCGTCCCTTCGACGGCCCTCGATCGTCCCCTCCAGCGTTCAATAGCCGAAATCTCTCAACCTCTGATGTCCTACGGTTTGCACAAACACGTACGTGTACTTGCACAACCAGGTGCAGGTCACTTGCACAGCGGCAAGGTGCACCAACTGGTAACCCCGCGGAAAACCGAGGTCTAGGCGCGGGCATGGGTCTTGCGTATGGCAATGTTCGTCAAGGAGACGCGGGATGAACAAGGCACTGATTGCAGCGGCAGCGGCAGCGCTCGGCATCGGGATGATGGGCTGTCAGGCGGATGAGGCCTGGCACGAACAGCAAGGTGAATCGGAGGCGACGGGAACCACGACGGAGGCGCAGGAGCTTTTGAGCCCGACCACGGCGGTCTCACAGCCGTCGCTGACTACGGCCACCAGGTCGACCGCCACAACCGAAGCAGCCGCGGCGACTTCGTGTACACCGCGCCCTGGAATCAATCCGCTCGATCACCGCCTGGCGGCGATCGCGACGATCACGTTGCGCTGCGGGCAGGACTTCAACGCCAAGGCGTTCGCGTTTCAGCAGCCGAAGCCGCTTCCGTCGGCGGATCAACCGCTCACGGTGCTGTGGCCGACCTTCCGCTGCGACATTCCGGAGAATCCGGACCTGGCGAAGCGCCTGCAGGAATCGCTCGAGAACATGCTCGGGCTCCAGTACCTCGAGGGTGACCGCGCCGGAGCGCTCGCCTACTTCCGACAGCAGTGGCGAGGCTACCTGGTGCGGCTGCGGCTGCAGAAGGTCCTCGACCCGGCATTGTGCCCGAACTGGGATCCGTCGCCCGTGAACACCGGAGACAAGGAAAACCCGAACGGCGAGGACGTGCCGAGCGACGAGCTGCTGAAGGAGCTGACGCGCGAGAAGCCGGAGGGCGAGCACGCCAAGACCCACTACTACTGGAAGGTTTCGGCGACCCCCGCCATGGCGCAGCAGGGATGCAGCTCGAACCGCTGCGTGCTGAACCGCGCCAAGCTGTGCAGCAGCGCCTTCGGCGATGCGCTCTGGGAAACCAGCTTCACCGCCGACAGCATCGTGAAGACCGACCCGAACTACTGGGACGACAACACCTTCTACGGCAACCCCGACTTCTTCGACTTCGGCTGGGTGCATCAGATGGCAACGTCCACGGGGTGGCCGCCCGGCGACCTCTGGGGCGCGCCGATGCGTGCAAATGAGACCTGCACCTATTACGCCAGCAACATGGTCGACGTCCTGACCGGCTCGCTCAGCCTCGTGAACTGCGGCGGCGGCTGGATGTGCGCCACCGAGTGCAAGGTCAAGGCCGCCACGACAACGACCAGCAAGTAATTCGGCGTCGCGCGAAACCAAGCGCCGGTGCGGCCAGGAGCTGCGCCGGCGCTTTCGCATTTGACGCCCCCAAGCCCCGCCCGGCGTCGGACGTCACACAAATGCTGCTCCGAGCGATGGACGCTCAGGAGCGACACTGATGACGTCCCGCCGTTCCGCGCTTGCTTTCCTGCTCGTGGTCCTAGCCGTGGGCTGCGGCTCCGCGACCAAACCCGCGCCTCCGCGCACCGAAGGCCGCTCCGCGCTTCCACCCCCAGGCAAGGTCTCGCTCCGTCTGGGCGACCAGACACCGGGCACGGCGATCGCAAACAAACCGTCGCAACCGGCTCGCCCCGCCGCTCCACCCTACGACCTCGCCGCCGACCTCGAACAGCGCAAGAGCGAAGCCGTTGCCGAGCTCGGCTCGCGGACGCAAACCGAAACCGTCGAGGGCGTCTTTCTCGTCGTCGCTCCGGGCGGACGCGGCGGACTCGCGGCGTCGATCGACATCACGAAGCGCGCGCTCGCGGCCTACTTCAACGGCCGCTTTTCGCGCCGGCCGGCGAAGGCGATCAGCGTGTTTTTGTTCCCCGACGCAGGCGGCTACAACCACTACTGCTCGAAGCACTGGGGCGAAAACTGCGACTCGCCGTACGGCTTCTATCTGCACGAGCCACGCCGGATCATCATGAACGTCGGGCTCGGTATCGGGACTTTGACGCACGAGCTCGTGCACCCGCTGGTCGAAAGCGATTTTCCCGACGCGCCGGACTGGATCAACGAGGGCATCGCGTCGCTGTTCGAGCAATTTGCGCTGCCGCGGCCCGGTGAGATCCGCGGCGGCAAGAACTGGCGCCATCCCCGATTGGTACGGGGGCTGCGCTCGAAGCGCGAGCGCGGGCAGGCGAGCTTGCCCGCCTTGTTCGGAATGAGCGACGAGGTGTTCCGCGGCGAGCTCGAGGATCTGAACTACGCGAGCGCGCGCTACTTCTGCCAGTGGCTCGACCAGAAGGATCTGCTCTGGCCGTTCTACCAGGCGTGGCGCGACGGCTACGCCGCGGATCCGACCGGCGAAAAGGCGTTCGTCGCGGTGGTCGGCAAGACGCCGGCGGAAGCCGACGCCGAGTGGGCGCGCTGGGTGCAGAACCTGTGATCGGGCGCACCGCCTGGGTGGCATTGGCGCTCGGCGCCGCCTGCAGCACCGCAACGCCGCCGCGCGCTGCTCCGCCGCCGGAGCCGGAGCGACAAGCCCCCGCGGTCGTGAAGGCGGAACGACCGGTGATCTGCGATCCCGCCGAGCGCCTCGCGCCGATCGACGCGCCCGATCTCGAAGCCGTCGGCGAGCCTTCCACGGCCAACCTGAGCGCGTGGGTGCACACCCTGGCCGGTCCCGAGCTGCGCGGCCGTGAGGCGGGAACCACCGACGCGCTGCGGGCGGCGCGCGCGATCGCCGAACGTTTCGCGGCGCTCGGGATCCGGGCGCCCGATTCCAAAGGCTACTGTCGCGAATTTTTCGGCGACGGCTTTCGCGACCACAACGTGGTGGCGCACCTGCCGCCCCGGGAGCCCGCGTGTCACTGGGTGATGCTGGGCGCGCACTACGACGCGCTCGGCGTCGACCGCAAGGGTCGCCTGTTTCCGGGCGCCGACGACAACGCGAGCGGCGTCGCGCTGCTGCTCGAAGCGGCGCGGCTCCTGACGAGCGCTGGCCGCGCGCCGCGCGTCGGGCTTTCGTTCGTGGCCTTCGGCGGCGAGGAGAAGGACCTTTCCGGCTCGCGCGCGTACGCCGGCGATCCGACGCGACCGCTTTCGGACGTCGCGTTGATGATCAACGTCGACATGGTGGGGCGGCGGCCGGGCGGCCATCCCGGGATCGGCTACGAGCCTTCCGGGCGCGAGCGCACGAAGACCGATCGACTGGTGAAGCGCGCCGCCGGGCGCGCCGGCGTGGGTGTGATCCCGATGTTGCTCGGCGACCGCAGTGATAGTGCTTCGTTTGCTCCGCACGTGGCGACCGTATTTTTTTCTACTGCGGTCAGCGCGGATTACCACCGGCCCACGGACACGCCGGAGCGCGTCGACTACGCGCAGGTGCGGCGCGCTCTCGATCTCGTGCTCGAGCTGATCGCCTCCGTGGACTGCGGCGCGTGAGCGCGGGTTGTGCCAAGCTCGGCGCGCGAGCCGTGGCGAAGCCGAAGAAACCGCAGCGACCGGAGCCGAAGCGCGACGAATTTTTGCGCAACGCGTTCGCCGACGTCGAGCCGCTCGCGGATCGGCACCGCCAGGCGCCGCGGCCGATGCCGAAACGCCGAGCCGAGTGGCGCCGCGCGAGCGCCGGGCTTCCCGCGGGCCCGGCACCCGGAGTCCATTTCGTATTGGAGCGCGAGGAGGAGTACGTTTCCGGGTACCGCTCCGACCTCGGCCCGCAGGTGCTCGCGCCGCTCAAGAGCGCGCGCTGGCAGCCGCAGGCAACGCTCGACTTTCACGGCTACCGGACGAGCGAGTTGCAAAAAGAGCTCGTGCTCGAGCTCGGCCGCGCTATCGACCGGGGAATTTCTCGGCTGCTGATCGTGCACGGCAAGGGGCTGCACTCCGAGGGCGGAATCGGCGTGCTGGCGGCAGCGGTCGTCGACGCACTGACCGAGGGCCGGCTGGCAGCTTCGGTGCGCGCGCTGAAAACCGCGCCGATCCGGCTCGGCGGCAGCGGCGCGCTCGCGGTCGAGCTCGAACGCGCGGGCCGTTACTGAGCGCGCCGGAACGCCAGGCGCTGGGTGGGCTCGGAGAACGTCGTGTCTTCGACGAAGTAGATCACCTGGCGCCCCTCCTTCGCGCTCACGCACACGCCCTCTTCGATCAGGGCCTTGAGCGCGCCCTGCACGGCGCGAAGGCTCAGCCCGACCTCTTGCGCCGCGCCGACCGCGGTGGCGCGGCCCTGGCGCGCGAGCACGCGCAAAAGCCGATCGTGCACGTGCCGGGTACAGCGCGGGTCCGGGATCAAGAGCGGGACGCGCGGCACGATCCGGAGCACGCGGTCGTTGCGCTCGAGGTCGGCGACGCTTTCCAGATGGCCGCGCACGCGGTGCAGCAGCACCTCGAAGGCGCCGCGGTGCAGCTCCGGTTCGTAAGCGAGCTCGTAGGCTTGCTCGAAGCCTTCGACGTAGCCGATGCCCTCGGGGCCTGCCGCCGCCAGGACCGCCGACATGATTTCGACGCGCGCCTGGTGGCGTCGTGTCAGCGCGAGCCGAAGCGTACCGGGCAGGTCGACCAGCTTCACGCCGAGACCCAGCACGCGCCGCGGGGCGACGCCGGGGCGGCTCAGCACGTAAGCCTCGGCGATCTCGTCGGCGGCGGGGCTGCGGCGCTCCGCGCGCAAGCACAGGCCGTGCAGCTCGGGCGGCGGCAGCGGATCTCGGCCGCTGCAGAAGCGCGCGAGCTCCGGCGAGCCTTGGGGCAAGTCCACGCGGTAGTCGAGCGCCGCTAGCACCAGGCCCGCTTCGCGCTCCACGAGTGCCATCCCGCGGGTACGATCGAGCAGCAGCTTGGCCGCGCGCTCGAATTCCGCGCGTTCGCCCGCGAGCGCCGCTTGCTCGAGCGCGAGCAGTGCGCGCGAGGCTTCGAGCGCACGCGGGTCGGCGGGCGACCGAGCCAGCAGGGTAGCGCTGACCTCGACGTCGCCGGCCATCAAGAGCTCCCAGGACAACCAGCCGTCGAAGTGGGGAACGATCACGCGCTCGAGCGTGGTCAGAATCCGGATCGAAAGGTGCGCGTGGCGGCTCAAGCGCCGGGCGCGCGCGAGCGCCAGGTTCGCCAAGAACTCCTGTTGCGGCAGCGCTTCGGTGCGCGCCATGCGCGAAGCGCGGCGCGCGACGGCGATCGCGTTTTCGACGCCGCCCGATAGGGTCGCTGCCAGCGCTTGTTGCACGCTGGCGTCGATCACGAGCGGCGCGATCCGGCTCGCCAGCGCGCGCTTCTCGAGAGCTTGCGCACGCTCTTCGAGCCCGGTCACTTGCCCGCGTGCGAGGAGCAGCCAGCAGCGCGCGGCCTCGAGCCACAGCCCGGCGGCTTCGTCGGGGGAAACGCCGGACAGCAGCCGCTCGTGCAAGCCGACCAGGCGCTGTAGCCGCGCCACATCGAAGCTCACCAGCGCGTGGCGTTCGAGGTGAGTCAGCGCCTGCGCGGCGAGCTCGCGTGCGCGCGGTTCTGCTCCTAGCAGCGCTTCGATGACGGCGAGCGAGGGCTCGGGGCTGCCCTCGGGATCGAGCATCCACGCCGCGGCGCCGATCGCCGCGTGCCACGCGCTCGTCAGCGGCGATTCTCGATCGCCCAGGAGCCCGAGCGCCTCGGTAACGGCAGGAAGTTGCCCGCCGAGAATCGCGGCGTACCGATCTTCGAGGCGGGCGTCGAGCTCGGGGTCCAGGCCTGTCACCTTCCGGAGGCTAGAATGCTACGATGCGCCCGATGAGGGAACCCGACCTCGCGATTTCTCGGGCGGCCTCGTATCGCCGGCTGCGCCCGCTGGCGAGCGGCGGGATGGGGCGAGTCGACCTGGCGGTGAGGCGCGAGGCCACGTTTTCCCGACTCTGTGCGATCAAGCGGCTCCACCAGCACCTGCGGGAGGACGCCGAAGTCCGCGCCATGTTTCTCGACGAGGCGCGGATCGCCGGTCTGATTCGACACCCCAACGTGATCAGCGTGGTCGACTTGGGGGAGGACGAGGAAGGTCCGTTCCTGGTGATGGAGTACGTCGACGGCGTCGCCGTCGGCGCGATCATCGAGCGCGCGGTCGAAAGCGGCAACGCGGTGCCGCTCGAGGTCGCGCTCCGGATCGCGCAGCACGCGGCGCTGGGTTTGCACGCGGCGCACGACCTGATGGCTCCTGACGGCACACCGCTCTCGCTCGTGCATCGCGATGTGTCGCCGCACAACATCATCGTCGGCTTCGACGGCGTCGCGCGCGTCACGGATTTCGGCATCGCCAAGGCGCTGGGTCGGCTGAGCCGCACCTCGACCGGCATCCTCAAGGGCAAGCTCGGCTACATGTCCCCTGAGCAGCTCAGGTTCAGGATGCCCGATCGCCGCTCCGACCTCTTTTCGCTCGGCGTGGTGCTGTTCGAGCTCTTGGCCGCGCGCCGGCTCTATCCCGGGAAGTTCGGCGAAGCGAGCGCGCTGCGCATTCTGGAAGAACCACCGCCCGATCTGCTCGAGTTCCGCGACGACGCGCCACCCGAGCTGGTCGGCTTGATGTTCGAGCTGCTCGCCAAGGATCCGCCGCAGCGCCCGGCCGACGCACGCAGCGTCGCTCAGCGGCTCGACGCCATCCTGCTCGACGTCGTCAGCGGCGGGGAACGCACGGACACGGGTGACTATCTGGAACGGCTGTTCGGCGCCGCTCGGCTCGAGCTCGAACGCGAGGTCAGCGCCGCGCTCAAGGCCCTGGAATCCACCGCGGAAACTACCCCGCCACCTTCGACCGTGGTGCGTCGAAGTCACGCTCCGGGGCTCTCGCGCGGCCCTGTGCTGCTCGTGGCCGCGGCGCTGCTTCTGGCCGGAGCCGGCTGGGGGTTTTTGCACGGCGAGAACGCGAAGACACCGGCGACCATCGCGGCGGCCGCCCCCGCCGTCACGGGGGAGATTCCAGCAGCGCCGGCGACGCCAGTACGAACCGCGGCGCCGAGTCCGGCACCGGAAGCTTCCGTCGAGCTGCCCGTCGTTACCGCCGAGCGGGTGCCGAACCGCGCCCCGCGCGCGTCCAGCCAGTCGAGTCAGCGCACGTCTCGCCCGCGCGGCAAATCGAACGCCGAGGCACGAAACGACGCAAAGTCGAGCACCGAAAAGCCGAGCGCCGAAAAGCCGAGCGGCGAAGAGGGGCCGAAGCTGTGGAAATGGTGAGGTCAGCTCGGCGCGGGATACCGCTGCTCGTCATCGTCTTGCTGTCGCTGCTGCTGGGCCCTTCACCGGTTTGGGGGGGCGAACCGGACGCCTCCACCCGCGAGCAGGACGCGCGAACCTTGTTCGACCGAGCGGTGAGCAGCTTGCGGCAGGGCCAGTTCGCCGAAGCTCGCGACCTGCTGAGTCAATCGCTCGTACTCGCGGAGCGACCGGCCACGGCTTTCAACCTCGGCGTGGCCTACCGCGGCACCGGAGAGAGCTTACGGGCGATCGAAACCTTGCAAGCGCTCTTGGCCGGCCGCTACGGCAAGCTCGACGCGGATCAGAAAAGCGACGTCGAAGCGCTCTTGCGAGCGGTCGAGATAGAGGTCTCGAGCATCGAGGTCAGCGCACGCGGCGCCGCCAAGGTCGAGGTCAGGATAGACGGCCGCAAGGTGGGCGACCTGAGCGACGGCGAAAGCCGCGTGTTCCGTGTCGACGGCGGCGAGCGGCTAGTCAGCGCGTTCGCTCCCGACTACGTCCCGTACGAGCGCCGGGTCCATGTCGAGCGCGGAAAGCGCCTGCGCGTCGCGTTCGCGCTCACGCCCACGCGCGAGGCCCGCGTCGGGCACCTGGTGGTGATGGCGCCGAATCCGACGGATACCCTCGAGATTCAGGGCTATCCGGCGGCCCGCGGGCGCATCGAACGCGATGTGCCGCCGGGCCGCTACCGGGTGAAGCTGACCGGCGAGGACGGCACGCGCGAAGTCACGCTGAACGTGCGGGCGCGCTCGATCATGCGGCACCAGTTCGGTGCCCCGCGCTCGCGCACCACCATCTGGCAGAGCCCGGTGTTCTGGGCTTCGGCCGCAGGCGCGGTAGCCGCCGTCACCGTGGGCGTGCTGCTGCTGGTCGGACCACCCCACGAAGAGCCCGTGAGCGACCCGGAATTCGGCGTGACCGAAGCGCTACGCAGGCGATGAAGCGCGCTCAGGGACTGGGAGCGATACTGGGAGCGCTAGTCGCCGGCCTGCGCTGCCAGCCGATCCCGGCGACGGAAGTGCTGGTGCGCTTCGCCGCCGATGCGGAGCTGAAATCGCGCGCCGCCCGGCTGAAAGTCGAGGTGCGCTCGCGGGAGGGGGCGGTGGTGCTCGAGCGCGAGAAAGCGCTCGGTGGCGGCGAGTCCGAGCTCGCGCGCGTGCCGGTGGTGCCGCACGACGAGGACAGCTCGCGCTTTTTCAGCGTGCGCGGCGAGCTCTTCGATTCAAGCGGCGCGTCGCTGGGCGTCGAGCGCGCGATGCTCGGCTTCGTCGAGGACGAGCTTTCGGAAGTGCTCCTGGTGTTCGACGTGGCGTGCGAGAAGACGCCGGACTGCGGCGAAGGACAACGCTGTCAAAGCGGAAGCTGCGTCGGCGCCTGCGTCGACGCGGTCAGCGGGCACGTCGCGCAAGAAACGCCAGCGCGCTGCTCGACCTGCCAGCGCTGCGGCGCCAATCGCTGCGAGCCGCTCGAGGACGGAGCAGCTTGTGGGTGCGCGGGGGACACCTGCCTCGGCGGCACGTGCAATACGCCCCAACCCATCCTGTCCGTCGCGCTCGGTATCCGCCACACCTGCGCGATGGTCGATGACGAGGGGCCGCTCTATTGCTGGGGCCTGAACGCCGACGGCCAGCTCGGCATCGATCCCGGCGAAGCGCGGCGCACGAGCCCGACCTTCGTGGACCGGCCGCGACCCGGGCAGTTTTGGAAAAAGGTTCTCGCCAAGTCCAACACCACTTGCATCCATGCCGGCGACGACTCGCGTATCTGCTGGGGCGACAACGGCCTCGGTCAGTTCGGCGACAAAACGCTCCAAGGCAGCGTCACGCCGGTCCCGATCGCTGACCCGCCAGTGACCGAGCTCACCGCGGGCGGAAACCACTTCTGCGGCATCAAGGAAACCGGCGACGTCGTTTGGTGTTGGGGGAACGAGTGGCATGGCGCGCTCGGCGGCGGCCCGACGCCCGACACCTCCATTCCCCAACCCACGCCCGAGCATGTCCGCGGTCTCGACCAACCGGACCCGACCGTGAAAACGTCTGCGATCGAAGGCGGCGGAGCACACACGTGCGCGATCCTCACCGACGGCACGCTCAACTGCTGGGGTTTCAACGCCTCGGGTCAACTCGGCGTTGGCGACACGCAAGACCGTGGGGGGCCAGTCCGGGTGGGCTGCACGGCGGGGCCCACCGGCGAAGTCTGCAGCGGCGACTGGGTGACCGTTTCGCTCGGTACCTATCACACGTGCGGGATAAAAAGCGGCGACGAGCTCTGGTGCTGGGGTGGCAACAACAGCGGCCAGCTCGGAGTGGGAACCAACACGGAGAGCGAGATTCTGCCGTTGCACGTCTCGCCGGAGAATGGCTGGAAAAGCATCGCGGCCGGTTATCAGCACAGCTGTGCCATCCGCGGTGATGCCTCGCTCTGGTGCTGGGGCAACGGCGAACAGGGCCAGCTCGGCACCGGCGAACGCGACCGCACGAACCTGCCGGTGCGCGTGCCCGATCCACCCGGCCCGGAGCGCTGGGTGTCCGTCTTCGTGAGCGCCGGACCCGGCGGCGACGTTGGCGGAATGCACACCTGCGCCTTGCGCAGCAACCAGACGCTCTGGTGCTGGGGCCTGAACGACGAAGGCCAGATTGGCCTCGGGTTCACGAGCGAAAGCGTCACGACGCCGCGCCGCGTTTGCTTGCCTCCCTGAGCGTCGTAACGGAAAGAAACGCGGCCGTAACGGCTTGGACACAGCCGAAGCCTAAACTCTTACCTATGTTCTTCTGCGTGAGGTCCATGTTCCGATCGATTTTTCGACGGAGCCGTCCATGACGCTCGCTACACCTCTCGCCGTGCGCAGCAGCGCGCCGCCTCCGGCTCTCGAGCCCGAGCTGCGCGCTTTCGCCGCTTCGATGCCGGCCGCTTACCGGCGTTCCATCAGCCCCGAGTTGATCGCGATTCACGCCCGTACCGCGGCCCGGCGCGGCACGCGATTGGTCAGCGTGGCGCTCGCCGCGGAACAAAGGAACGGCGGCGCGCTGTGCATCGTCACGGACGATCGGCCGGGTCTGCTCTGGTTGCTCAGCGCCGCGCTCACGGCTCACGAGCTCGACGTGGTGCGCGCGCACATCAGCTGCCGCCGCCGCGCCGACGGCCGCACCGAAGCGGTCGATCTGTTCTGGGTGCGGCGCAAAGAAACGATGCTGCCGAGCCCGCTCACCGCGCGCGAGGTCGACGAGCTGGCGGTCACGATCGAACGCCTGCTTAGGTCGGAGTGCGCGCCCGCGCTGGACGTTCCGATCGACGCAGGGTCCGCGCCGGCCCGCGCGCCGGCTCAGGTTTCGTTCGTGGTCGATTCGGAGACCGGGGCGGCGATGCTGGTGGTCGAGGCGCCGGAGCGCCCAGGGCTATTGCTCGCGATCACGCGCGCGCTGTTCGAAGAAAATGTGCAGATCGCCCGCGCCGAGGTAGCCACGCTCGGCTCCCACGCCCTCGAGACCTTTTATGTGCTCGAGCTCGATGGAGGCCCGATCTCGAGCAGCCGCCGCGCCGATATCGAGGCCGCGGCGCGAGCGGCAATCGCCAAAGCCCGCCGCGGCTGACCCCTTCGCCGAACCTGCGCTACACTCCCCAAATCCTTCGGGAGGGAGCCAATGCATCGGAAAAGTGCGCGGGAGTTGCCGATCGGGTCGCCGATCGCGTTTGGGCCGGTCTCCAACGGCGAATTCGAACCTGGACCGCCGACGGCTCGCGATCGCGAGGCCGAACGGCGCTTTCACGAGCTAGCTCGCGAACGCGCGGCGAAGACCGGGCTCTCGCGCCGCGAGTTCGTCGCGAGCGCGCAGGGCCTGGCAACCGCGCTGCTGGTGGTCAACCAGGTCTACGGCTGCGGCAGCGACGAGCGCGTCGGCGCCGTGTCCGGACCTGGACCCGACGGCGGCGCGCCGGATGGATCCATTTCCGAGGGCGGCCTCTACGACGTGAACGACGCCATGACCTACGACGCCGACGCCGCCTGCGAGCGCCTCGGTGGCGACGAGTTCGTGTTCGACGTGCAGACGCACCACGTGAACCCGAACGGTGCCTGGCGCACGCTGGATCCCGACTGGGAAGGCTTCCTCGAGGGGCTGCCGCAGTCGCAATGCGGCCTCGCCGATCACGTCGATTGCTTCAGTGCCGAGGCGTTCGTCAGGGAGGTGTTCGTCAACAGCGACACCGCGGTCGCCTGTTTGACCGGCGTGCCGGTCAACACCGAAACCGATCCGCTGGGCATCGCCGACCGCGTCGCCACGCGCGAGCTCGTGAACCGTCTCGCCAATTCGCAGCGTCTGCTGATCCACGCCTCGGTGCTGCCCAACCGCGGGCCCGCGGCGCTCGATTCGATGCAGGCGCTGGCCGAGGCCCAGAAAGTCTCGGCCTGGAAGCTTTACACCACGTTCGGCGACTGGCAGCTCGACGATCCGGCGATCGGGATTCCGTTTCTCGAGCGGGCGCGGGCGACCGGCGTGAAGGTCGTCTGCGTGCACAAGGGCATCAGCGGCACGCCGCTCGACTATGCTTCGCCAGGCTCGCCGCGCGACATGGCGGTCATGGCGAAGGCGTATCCCGACTTCAAGTTTCTCGTCTACCACTCGAGCTGGGAAGGCCGCGCCGCCGAAGGGCCTTACAATGCCGCCAATCCGCAGGGCGTCGATCGTTTGATCAAGGCGGTGCTCGACAATGGCCTCGCCAACACGGGAAATCTTTACGCCGAGCTCGGATCGACGTGGTGGAACCTGATGACGCGTCCGACCGAAGCCGCGCATTTTCTGGGCAAGCTGCTGAAGTACGTGGGAGAGGATCGAATCGTGTGGGGAACGGACTCGATCTGGTACGGGTCACCGCAGGCGCAGATCGCGGCGTTCCGCGCGTTCCAGATCCCGCCCGCGTTGCAGCAAGAGTTCGGCTACCCGGCGCTCACCCCCGAAATCCGTCGCAAGATCCTGGGGCTCAACGGCGCGGCCGTTTACGGCGTCGATCCCGATGCCGTACGCTGCAAAATCGCTACCGACGAGCTCAGCCAGCTGAAGCTCGATCCTCCCCCTTGGCCGACCGGGATTCAGTACGGTCCGCGCTCCCGGCGCGAGTTTCTGCGCTTGCTCGCGGGCGGTGGCCACGCGCACGGCTGAGCCGTTCGATTGCGACAGCGCCGTCTCGAAGACGCGACCCGCGCCATCGAGGTAAACTGCCGAAAGCATGGCAAGCCGGTGGGTATGGGTGTCTCTGATGCTACTGGGCTGCGGTGGTGAAACCGGCGCGCCGGCCAACGGCACGGGCGGCGCCGGAGGAACTGGAGGCGTTCCGGACAGCGGGAGCACCACCCTGGGCTGGCAAGATCTGATCTCGGGCGACTGGACGGTGCCCGCTGCCAGCGAAATCTACCGGTGCGTGCGCACCACGCTCGATCACGACGTTTCGATCGGCGCCTTCGAGGCGATCAACCCGCGCGGCACACACCACACCGTGCTCACGGTCGGGCCGCCGAGCGCGCCGGACGGTATGACGACGTGCGATAGCTTCGAGCAGCACCGCACGATGATCTTCGGGTCCGGAGTCGGAACCAATCCGTTCAATTTTCCCGAGGGCGTCGCGGTGCGGCTGCAGGCAGGCCAGCAGCTCTTGTTGAACCTGCACCTTTTCAACACCTCGGACGCGGAGATCAGCGGAAAAAGCGGGACGCGGGCGCTCTTGCTCGAACCGTCGGCCGTCGCTTCGGAGGCCGAATCGATCCTCGCCGGCACGTTCACGCTCACGCTACCGCCCAGGCAAGAGACCGTGACGGAATCCACCTGTACGATCACCAGCGAGTCCACGCTGTTCGGCGTGCAGCCGCACATGCATCAGCTCGGCACGCA
>Ga0111539_10003306_pt1 | contig 21295 bp, 18 predicted proteins | sample RhiMethybrSRZTD1_FD_79667 | JGI IMG/M metagenome (GOLD analysis project Ga0111539, IMG submission 79667) | Populus rhizosphere microbial communities from Tennessee, USA - Rhizosphere MetaG P. TD hybrid SRZTD1 (version 2) (version 2) | ecosystem: Host-associated > Plants > Roots > Rhizosphere >...
CCCCGGTGCGGTACTCTTGGAGCGTCGTCACCTGGTTGTCGATGACGCGCACGTGCACGCTGTCCAGCGCGGGCCGGCCCCCGGAGTAACGAGCGAACGCCGCCAGCTCGATGAGACTCGCGGGCTCGTAGCGGACGACGCGGAAAGGGCCGCACCCGACCGGGGCGCGGAGGTACTTCTTCTCCGGGTCCTCGTACACCTCGCGCGGCACGATGGAGGCCCCGGCCATCGTCAGCATCCCGAGGAACGGCGCGAAGGGGCGTTCGAGCGTCACGACGACCGTGCGCGGATCGGGGGAGGCGAGGCCGGCGATCGCCGCCGCCTTCCCGTCGGCGAAAGCGGCGGCGCCGCGGATCGGCTCCAGGAGCCAGCGGCGCGGCGAGTGGGTCTCCTTCCGGAGCAGGCGCTCGAACGACCACAGGACATCCGCCGCCACGATGGCCCGGCCGTTGTGGAAGACCGCGTCGTCGCGCAGGTGGAAGGTCAGGGTGAGCGCGTCCGGCGACACGGTCCAGGAGGAGGCGACCGCCGGAACGACCGCGAGTGTCGCCGGGTCCATCGCCACGAGCCCGCGGTGGACGTTCATGACGACCGACTCCGACAGGTTGTCGGTCATCAGGGCCGGATCGAGGGTCGGCGGCTCCCCGCGCAGCCGGCAGCGGAAGACCTGTCGGGCGGCCGGCGCGTCCGCGCCGTCCTTGTCCTTGCGGGCGCCGCAACCTGCCGCGACGAGGAGCGGCAGCGCGGCGGAGGCCAGCGCCAGCGCGACGCGGATCCGCGTCCGTCCCCGCGCGATCACGCGAGGACGCTCCCGGATCGCGGGTCGAGACGGTCGCGCAGCGCGTCGCCGAGCAGGTTGAAGCCGAGCACCGCCGCGAGGATGGCGAGCCCCGGCGCCAGGCCGGCCCACGGGCGCTCGAGGAAGTGGATCTGCGACTCCGCGATCATCGTCCCCCACGACGGGATCGGCGGGCGCGCTCCGACGCCGAGGAACGACAGCCACGCCTCCATGAGGATGTTGCCGCCGAGTCCGAGCGTCGTGACGACGACGATCGGTCCCAGCGCGTTCGGGAGCAGGTGACGGCCGACGATCCGCAGCGATCCCGCCCCGGAGGCGCGCGCGGCGCCGGTGAACGGCTCGGCGCGCAGCCGCACGATCTCGCCGCGCACCAGCCGCGCGATCCCGGCCCAGCCCAGTCCGGCGAGGACCAGGAGCACCAGCCCCGCCGAGGGGACCGGAAGCCAGGCGAGGAACGGCACCCGCTCCGGCTCGGGGACGGCCGCGGCCACCGCCAGCGCCACGAGCGGGGCCGGCAGCGCCAGCAGCAGGTCGGAGGCCCGCATGGCGAGCGCGTCGGCGGCGCCGCCGAGCCAGCCCGCGGCCGCGCCGATCGCGAGCCCCAGGGCCAGGGCGATCGCCTGCGCCCCGACCGCGACGACGAGCGACAGCCGCGCCCCGTAGAGCACGCGCGAGACGAGATCGCGCCCCATCGAATCGGTCCCGAAGGGGTGCTCCCGGTCCGGGGGGGTGGGTGGCGTCTGGTCGCGCGGCGCCACCTGGGTGTACGGATCGGGGGCGAACAGCGGTCCGACGAGCGGCGCCGCCAGGGCCGCGAGCGTCACCGTTCCCACCAGGGCGGATCCGAGCAGGAAGGGGAGGGAGCGCGCGGCGCGCGGGCGGAGGGGGCGGCGGGGCTCCGGCGTCACGCGCGTACGATAGGGACGCGCGCCGCCGATTGCAAGAGCGGCGGGTCCTGCAGGACCCGTGACCGGGCGGCGTCCTTCCTGGATCCGCCGAACGTGTGTTACGGTCCGCGCCTGCGGAGGCCTTCCGGATGACGCGCGACCAGTGGCGGTTCCTCGTGTCGGGGATCCTGTTCGGGTTCCTCGTCGGCTACGTCGTGGCCTGGGGGGTGTCCGTGCCGCGCGTCGTGCACGAGGCCGCGCCGGTGCCCGAGGCGGGAAATCTCGTCATGACCGGCGCCGTTATCGGTCCCGGCAGCGGGGCGGGGGACGACAGCGCGACGGGCGCAGGGCCGGCTCCGGTGCAGGAGGGGGGAGCCCCACGCGAGGAGCTCATGGCCCGCGTCTTCCAGGAGATCGGCTCCCTGAAGGAGGCGCTGCAGAAAAACCCGCGCGACGTGCAGGCGCTGGTGCGGCTGGCCAACTTCTACCAGGACGCCGGGAAATACGATCAGGCGATCGAGTACTACGGCCGGGCGCTGACCGAGGACGCCTCGCTCGTGGACGCGCGTACCGACCGCGGCATCTGCCTGCGGGAGATGGGGAAGCCGGACGATGCGATCGTCGAGTTCCGGAAGTCCCTCGAGATCGACCCGCGCCACTGGCAAACCTGGCTGAACCTCGGAATCGTGAGTCTTTTCGACAAGCACGATCCCGAAACCGCCGCCGCCGCGTTCGGCAAGGTCGAGGAGCTGCATCCGGAGTACCCGGGGCTTGCGGATCTCAAGGAAGAGGTCCGACGCGCCCGGAAGCCCGCCTGATTCCCCCCGGATTCCGGCCTGTTTTCCGCCTGATCCCCGCCTGAAATCCGCCCCTTCGGTGGGGCGTGGAGCGTTTGACTTCCGGGTCCCGCGACCTACATTTGGACACGGTCTTTTCCGGGCGGATCTGTGCCCGTGGGGCTCTGGTGATCGACGACGAACTCCTGCAGGAATTGCTCGTCCGGGCCACCGGCCTCTACAACAACGGTGACTACCGCGGCGCCATCGCGGCGTGGCGTGAGGCGCTCGAGGTCGATCCCGGCAGCCAGAAGGCGCGCGAAGGGATCCAGATGGCGACGCTCCTGCTCGCCGACTGGGACCCTGTGGCGTCCCAGGCCCCCGATCCCGCGCCGGCCGTACCGGCCGACGGGCCCGCACCCGGGCCATCGTCGCGCCCCGAAGCGGACGCGCAACGCATCGACCAGGGGGTGAAGCGGGTCCGCCTCCTCATCCTGGAGCGCAAGTACTCGGAGGCGATCGAGGGGGCCCGCGGGCTCGTGCCGATCGATCCCGATTCCGAAGAGGTGCAGCGCCTGGTCGAGGAGGCGCAGCAGGCCTCCGAGTCGGCCCCGTTCATCGACGAGCACCTGACGCTGTCGCGCGAGTTGCTCGATCAGGGGCGCCGCGACGAGGCGGAGGCGGAGTGCCGCAAGGTCTTCGCGCTCGATCCGGCGAACCCGGACGCGCACGCGCTGCAAGAGACGATTCAGGGGAAGAAGCCCGCCGCCCCGGCCCCGGCCGCGGCGGAGCCGGCCGGTGATCTCGGCGGCCGCACGATGCGGATCGATCGCTCCCAGCTGCAGGCGTTCCAGATCTCCACGCCGGCGCCCGCCGGCGCGAAGGAGCCGGAGGCGGCCGCCGCGGCGACGTCCCCGGCGCCGGGGGCGGAGGACGACGAACCCGCGATCGAGGTCGTGACCGAGGACGCGCCGTCCATCGACGCGGAGCCGTCGGACCCCGAGGTGTTCGAGATCGTCGATCCCCTCACGGAGCCGGAGGCGGCTTCCGGGGACGACGCCGCGGCCGCGCCCGTGCCCGCGGCGGAGCAGGAGCCGGAGCTCGATTTCCTGGCCGGCGACTCGCTCGACCTGAACGCCGACGCCGTCGCCGCGTCGATCGAGGAGGAGATCCCGGAGATCGATCTCGATGGTCTGACACTCGATGCCCCGGCGGAGAGCGCCGGCCCCGCGGCGAAGGTGGCCGGCGCGCCGGAGCCCGCGGCCGCTGCGGAGCCCGGAACGGTCTCCACCCCGGACGACGCCATGCCGGTCCCGGACGAGGTTGCCGGCGAGCCGGAGGTGATCGAGGCGACGACCGTGGTCCCGCCCTCGGTGCGGCTGGTCGAGCGTAGCCCCGAGGGGCAGGCCGCGATCGACCGCGTGATGCAGTCGCTGGATGAGGACCCGGAGGCGATCGAATCGATCCCGCTCGCTGTCCCCTCCGCCCCGGTCGCCGCCGCGCCGCGACAGGCGGCCGCCGCGCCCGCCGGGGACCGCCCCGATGCGGCGTGGGAGCAGGAGCTCGAGAGTCTGAACCAGAAGTCGGGACGGCACGAGATCGTCGGTCGTTCCGCGGCCCAGAACGCGACGCCGGCCGCGGCGCCGGACGAGGATCTCGATCTGACGGCGCTGATGGGGGACGAGATCGGCCCGCTGCACGCGCCGACCGCCGACGCACAGGAGGAAGGGCCGCCGGCGGAACCGCCGCGCCCCTCTCCGGCGCCGTCCTTGGACTTCGAGCCGTCCGCCACGATTCCGGCCGTACAGCCCTCGCGGCGCGAGCAGAGAGCGGCGCGTCTCGCGGCCATGGCGTCGCCCCCCGCCGAACGGCGCGCGCGCCTGACGACCTCCCTGTTCGCGATCGGCGGTCTGGTGATCCTGGCGGTCGGCGCGGTCGTCTGGTGGTTCTTCTTCCAGCCGCGGACCGTCGAGGGGCGCTCGCAGCCGCCGGCCGCGGCCGCGCCCCCGTCCGCCTCGTCGGGAACGGAGCCGGCAAACGATCCCGGCCCGATCCCGACGCCGATCGGATCGACCTCGAAGCAGCCCGAGCCCGGGCCGCAGAATGCCCCGGACGACGGCACGGACGCACCCGCGCCGCCGGCCGTTCCGGTGGGTGACGGCGCCGCGAACGGGAACGCGGACCCGGCGGGAGCCGCGCCGGGCGCGGCGCATGCCCCGGCCCACGAGCCCGCCCCGGTCGCCCCGAAGGCCGCGCCGGCGCCGGCCCGGCCGCGCAGCGCCGAGGAGATCCGGCAGGAGACGGCGCAGCACCTCGCGGCGGGGAAGGCGTTCCTCGCGCAGGAGCGCTGGGAGGAGGCGCGACGCGAGCTGGCCGCGGCGCTGGCGCTCGACCCGGTCAACTTCGAGTGCAAGGAGCTGCTGCAGAAGGCGCAGGCGAAGGTCGATCAGGAGACCAAGGTGCGCCAGGACTACGACGACGCGCGCCGCCTGTTCCAGGACAAGGACTACCAGGGGGCGCTGTGGAAGCTGTACCGCCTGCCGAAGGATGCGCGCTTCGGCGATCTCGACGTGGCGATCCGGAACGCCTGGTACAACTGGGCCGTCGTGGCGCTCAAGGGGGGAGATGCCACGACCGCCGCCCAGAAGCTCAACGAGGTGTTCCAGGTCGACGCCGACGATGCCGACGCCGAGAAGATGATGAAGGTGGCGGCGCAGTACTCCTCGCGCCCGAAGGACCGCGGCTTCTATTCGTTCGTGGACACCCTGCGCTTCCGCACGTTCGACGGGAAGTAGCCCGGTCGCCGTCCCGCCCGCGCCCGCCCGGGAGGGCGCGGCTCAGTGCCGGAAGTGCCGCATCCCGGTGACGAGCATCGCCATCCCGTGCTCGTCGGCGGCGGCGACGATCTCCTCGTCCCGCACCGATCCCCCCGGCTGCACCACGGCGGTCACGCCGGCCCGGGCCGCCTCGTCCAGGCCGTCGCGGAATGGGAAGAAGGCGTCCGAGGCCAGCGCCGTCCCGCGCACCGGCTCCTGCGCCTTGGTAATCGCCAGCCGCACCGAGTCGACGCGGCTCATCTGACCGGCGCCGATCCCGACGGTGTGCTCGTCGCGCGCCAGGACGATGGCGTTCGACTTCACGTGCTTGGCGACGCGCCACGCGAACGCCAGCGCCCCGCGCTCCTCCACGGTCGGTGCGCGGCGCGTCACGACCCGGCAGTGCAGGACGTCGGCCTCACCGGTGTCGCCGTCCTGCGCCAGCAGGCCGCCGGAGATGCTGCGCACGTCGAACGCGGCGTCGGCGGCGGCGGGGAACGGCCCGGTCTCCAGGACGCGCAGCCCCGCCTTCGCGGCGAGGATCGGGCGCGCCGCGGCGGCGACGGAGGGGGCGATCAGGCACTCGAGGAAGATCCCGGTCGCCGCGGCCGCGGCCGCCGCGTCCACCTCGCGGTTGAACGCGAGGATGCCGCCGAACGCCGAGACCGGATCGCATCGGCGCGCCGTCTCGAACGCCGCCGCCAGGTCCGGGGCGCAGGCGGCGCCGCACGGGTTGTTGTGCTTGACGAGGATCGCCGCGGGGGCGGAGAACTCGCGCGCCAGGCGCCAGGCGGCGTCGAGATCCAGCAGGTTGTTGTACGACAGCTCCTTCCCCTGGATCTGCCGGGCGCGCGCCACGGTCCCGTCGCCGGCCCCGGGGGCGACATACAGGGCGCCGCGCTGGTGCGGGTTCTCGCCGTAGCGCAGCGCCTGCTTGCGCTCGAACTCGAGGCGCAGTGTCGCCGGGAACGCGCCCGGCTCGGCGCCGGCCGTGGCGGCCCCGGGCGCCGCCGGCCCGCCGGCCGCCGCGAAGCGCCGCTGCAGCGTGTCGCGGATGTCGGCGTCGTACGCCGCGGTGTGCGCGAACGCCTTCGCCGCGAGTCGGCGCCGGGTCGCCTCCGCGAGCCCGCCCGTCCGGGCGATCTCCTCCGCCACCTCGCCGTAGTCGGCCGGATCGACGACCACGCCGACCGCCGCGTGGTTCTTGGCGGCGGAGCGGATCATCGCCGGCCCGCCGATGTCGATCATCTCGATGAGGTCGGCCAGCGGCGCGTTCGCCTTCGCGGCCACGGACCGGAACGGATAGAGGTTCACGACCGCGAGCCCGATCGGCTCGATGCCGGTGCGCTCCATGTCGGCGCGGTGCGCCGGCTCCGACGGATCGCCGAGGAGCCCGCCGTGGATGCGCGGGTGCAGCGTCTTGACGCGGCCGCCGAGGATCTCCGGCTGGCCGGTGTGCCGCGACACATCGGTGACCTCGATCCCGTCGCGCCGCAGCGCCTCGGCCGTCCCGCCGGTGGAGAGGATCTGGAAGCCGATCCCGGCGAGCCGGCGCGCCAGTTCGACGACGCCGGTCTTGTCGTAGACGCTGAGCAGCGCGCGGCGGGGGAGCGGCGTCACGGCTTCTCCGCGGCCGGCGGCCTGGCCGGCACCGGGGCCGGCGGCGTTCCGGCGGCCAGCGGCTGGACGGGTCCGTACACCTGAGGTCTCCCCGCGAGGAGCGGCACCGCCCCGGTCATGTCGCCGCCCGCCTCGCGCCACAGGAGCGCCCAGACCCGGGCCACGTCGTTCACCGCCTGGGAGTAGGCGAGCGCCGCGACGCCGAACGGGACGGAGCGCTCGTCCACCGCCTGGGCGTTCACGGGGGTGCCGTCGTCCTTGAAGGCGGGGGCGATGCGGGGGTACGAGCGGGCGGCGCGCCGGGCGCTCTCGAGCAGGTAGCTGCGCAGGGCGTTGCTGTCGGGGAGCGGCGCCGGGGCCGGGTCGAGGACGAACAGGATCTTGTCGAGCGAGCGCTCGATCATCGCGCGGTACCCCTCGCGGACGAGCGGCTCGCGCGGATCGGCGTCGGAGGCGTTGAGCGGGAACGAGACGTCGGAGACGAGGTGCGCCAGGGCCCCCGCCTCGAACGCGAAGCGGGCGAGCTGTCCTTTCCGCGCCAGGAGATCCTTCGCCTGCTTCGTCTTGAGCACGACGGCGTCGGCCGCGAGCCCGCCCCCCTCGGCGCGCAGGAAATGCACCTCCTCCGTCTCGTAGGCCGAAGGGGCGGTCATGCCGCGCTCCATCTCCGCGCGGTGCTTCTTGAGGATGGCGGCGAGCCCCGGCGGCGCCACCTTCAGCGCGTCCGCCAGCATCCGGAGCCGCGTCGCCTCCGTCCACGCCATCGCCGGCGCGAACGAGCACGACAGCATCACGGCGACGAGCGCCCACGAGCGCCAACGCATCACGGCCGCATTTTACATGGCGCGCACCTCCGCGTTGACAACCGCGGGGGCCAAGTGCAGGATACGGCCCCGATGAGACACAACGGTCGCGTGAAGTGGTTCAACGCCAGCCGCGGCTTCGGGTGCATCGCCCTCGACGGGGGCGAAGAGGTGCCGGTGCACGCCGCCGCGATCGTGCGCGAAGGGGTGCGCACCCTCGAGGAGGGGCAGGCGGTCGAGTGCGACGTCGCCTGCGGCCCGCACGGTCCGCAGGCGGAGCGGGTCGTGCCGATCGGGGAGAGCCTCGAGTAGCGCGGCATGCAGAGTCTGTGGCGCGACGAGGAGGCCCGCGGCCTCTCCGGCCTGGATCTCCTGGTCTACCGATCGCGCCTGTACGGGCGCGACCCGGCGCTCGTCCTCTGGGGCGGCGGCAACACCTCGCTCAAGCAGCAGGAGCAGGACTTCCGCGGCCGTCCGGTCCCGGTGCTGCGCATCAAGGGGAGCGGCGCGGATCTGAAGTCCATCGGCCCGGGGGACTTCCCCGGGCTGCGCCTCGACGATCTGCTCCTCCTGCAGGAGCGCGCCTCCATGGACGACGACGCCATGGTCGCGTGGCTCAGGCAGTGCCTCATGGAGCCCCAGGCGCGCCGGCCGTCGATCGAGACGCTCCTGCACGCCTTCGTGCCGCACCCGCACGTCGATCACACGCATGCCGATGCCATCCTGGCGCTCGCCGATCAGCGCGACGCACGGCGCCACGTCGAGGCCGCCCTGGGCGAGGAGGCGGTGTTCGTCCCGTACCGGCGCCCCGGGTTCCTGCTGTCGAAGGAGGTCGGCGCGGCGGTGCGCGCGGCGCCGCGGGCGCGTGCCGCGGTGCTCGAGCGCCACGGGCTCATCGCCTGGGGCGAGAGCGCGAAGGAGTCGTACGAGACCACCCTGGCCGTCCTGACGCGGGCGGAGGAGTACGCGCGCGACCGCGCCCGCGGGCGCGCCGTGCTCGGCCCGCTGGCCCATCCGCCGCTGCCGGCCGGGGCGCGGCGGAGTCTGGCGGTCCGCCTGCTGCCGCGGCTGCGCGGGATCCTGTCGCGCGTTCCGGTCCCCTCCGAAGGGGACGGCCCCGGCGGGCGCGTCGTCCTGCGCCTCGAGGACGACGAGGACCTGCTCGATTTCGTGGGGCGCGAGGCGGCGCCGGCGCTGGCGCTCCAGGGGCCGGCCACGCCCGATCACCTGATGTACACGCGGCTGCGGCCGGCGATCGTGGCGCTCCACGACCGTCCCCTCTCCGGCGAGGAGGACGCGGATCGGCTGGCGCAGGCGTGCGAGCGGGAGGTCGCGAAGTTCGCCGACTGGTACCGGCTCTATGTCCGCAAGCACGGCGGCGACGAGGCGGCGCTCGATCCGCGACCGCGCGTGCTGCTCGTTCCGGGGCTCGGGGCGATCACCGCGTGGAAGGACGCGCGCCATGCCCGCATCGTCGGCGACATCCTGCGTCACGGCACCGCGGTGATGCGTGCCGCCGCCGGGCTCGGCGAGTACCGCTCGCTGAGCCTGCAGGAGGGGTTCGACATCGAGTTCTGGGCGCTCGAGCAGTTCCGCATGAGCCTCGTGCCTCCTGAGGCGGAGATGGGACGGCGCATCGCGCTCGTCACCGGCGCGGCGCGCGGCATCGGGCGCGCGGCGGCGCTGCGCCTCGCGGCCGCGGGGTGCCACGTGGCGGCGACCGATCGGGACGGGGCGGGGGCGGAGTCGGCGGCGGAGGAGATCCGCGCCCGGCACGGCGCCGACCGGGCGATCGGCGCCGCGCTCGACGTGACCGACGAGGCCTCGGTCGCCGCCGGCTTCGAGGCGGCGATCCTCGCCTGGGGCGGCCTCGACGTCGTCGTCAGCAACGCCGGCATCGCGCACGTCAGCCCGGTCGAGCGCCTGGAGCGCGGCGACTGGGACCGGGCGATGGCGGTCAACGCGACCGGGCATTTCCTCGTGTCGCGCGAGGCGGTGCGCTGCCTCAAGGCCCAGGGGACCGGCGGCAGCATCGTGGTGATCGGCTCGAAGAACGTCCTCGCCCCGGGGAAGGACTTCGGCGCCTACAGCGCCTCGAAGGCCGCGCAGGTGCAGCTGGCGCGGGTGCTCGCGATCGAGGTCGGGGCGGATCGGATCCGCGTGAACATGGTGCATCCCGACGCCGTGTTCCAGGACTCGGGGCTGTGGTCGGGGGCGGTGCGCCAGGAGCGCGCCCGGGCCCATGGCATCCCGCCCGAAGGGCTCGAGGAGTTCTACCGCAAGCGCAACCTGCTGGGTGAGCAGGTCACCGCCGAGGACGTCGCCGAGGCGGTCCTGTGGCTCGCATCGGACCGGTCCCTCAAGACGACCGGCTGCATCCTGACGGTGGACGGCGGGCTGCGGGAGGCGTTCCCGCGCTGAGCTACCGGGGGTAGGACGACTCGACCGGGTAGACCACCGTCCCGCCGCGGTCGAGGTAGGTCTGCGCCATCACCGCCGGGATCCGGTTGTTGCTGGCCACCTGGGGGTTCTGGCGCACGTCGAGCAGCCCCGGATCGAGCGCGAAGGCGCGCTCGTACGCCTTGATCGCCTGCGGGTAGTAGTTCAGCGCGTCGAGCACCACCCCGAGGTTGTACCAGGCGAGCGCGTAGTTCGGCTGGATCTCCACCGCCTTGCGGTAGGCGGTCTTCGCCTCGCTCTTGCGGCCGAGGGCGAACCGCACGACCCCGAGATTGTTCCAGGCGGCCGCGAAGTCCTCGTCGAGCTTCACGGCGCGCAGGTAGCGGGCCTCCGCGTCCTTGCGGCGTCCCTGGCGCAGGAGCAGATTCCCCAGCTCGTTCAGCAGGTACGGGTTGTCGGGGTGCCGCGCCAGCTTCTCGGACAGGACGTCGATGTCGAGCGGGACGGCGCTGTCCGGCTTGCGCGCCGGCGGCTTCGGAGCCGTGGCCGGGGCCGGGGCGGCGGACGGCGATTGCGGCTCCGTCTCCTCGGGGGCGATGGCGGGCGGGACGGAGGGGGGCGCGGCCGGCGGGGCCTGCGGCTCCTGGGCGGCGGCCAGCGACCAGGCGCCCAGAAGGAGGGCCCCCGCCGTCCACCGCATGGCGCGCGATCCGATCACCGTTCCTCCGCTCACGAGCCCTCCTTCGGGCCTACGGCACGCACTTTCAGAGTCACTTTCTGATCGCGTGAGTATATCTTGAACTCGACCGCCTCACACGTCCCCTTCGCCTGCAACGCCGCGGTCTGCTTGGAGATCTCGCGGGCGAAGGTCTCGAAGCCCAGCGGGCGGGCGTCGCCGGCGTTGCGGCGCGCCGCGACGAACGAGTCGTACAGCCGACGCACCGAGGCCTCGTCCTGCCCCCGCGAAGGGATCCGGAACGAACCGGGGGGCGGCGCCGGGGCCGCCGGGTGTCGCGGGCCCTTCTCCGACGGCGGGCGCGGCGGTGAGGGGTCGGGGCGGGCGCTGCCGCCGCTGGCGGCCGCGGCCGCGGCGGCGCGCTTCGCGGCGCGCGCCGCGAGCGGGTGCACGCGCGCCCCCTCCTCCTTCATGCGCATCATCTTGTTCCAGAGCTCCTGGAACGTGTTGAACTTGTTGACGACGTTGTTGTACATGAAGCGCTCGGACATGTTGCGCAGCTCCACTCCCTGGAGCTTGCGCATCGCGCGGGACAGGGCGCCGTGCTGGTCGGTCGGGGGACGCGGGGACGCGCCCTGGAAATACAGGTCGTACTGGACCTTGAGACGACGGATCTCGAAGTCGAGTGCCTTCAGTTCCTCTTCCAAGGCCATGTGTCAGATGCCCTCGTCGCGGCGCAGCCGCGGGCCGAATATAGGTTGCGCGTCCCGGCGTTTCAAAACGTCGGGCTTTTGACACCCCCCGGTGACTGTGATGTGATGCCGCCCTGCATGGCGCTCCCGGGTTCCCCCTCCAAGGTGCGAAAAAAGGGATCGCGCTCCGTCGCCGCCGGCGCCGGGGTCGGGATGCTGCGCCGGCTCCCCTCGGTGCACGAGGTGCTGGAGCGGCCGGAGGTGCACGCCCTCTGCGAGCGGCACGGCCGGCCGGTCGTCGCGGCGCTCCTGCGGGAGCGTCTCGACGCGCTCCGCCGCGGCAAGGCCAGAACCGCGACCGGAGCGGGCGACCTCGGCCCCGCGGTCGCGACCCTGCCCGCGTGGCTCGAGGCGGAGGCGGTCGCGCGGACCCGGTCGAGCCTCGTGCCGGTGATCAACGCCACCGGGGTCGTCATCCACACCAATCTCGGCCGGGCACCGCTCCCCGAGGAGGCGCTGCGGCGCATGGCGGAGGTGGGGGGCTCCTACGCCACCCTGGAATACGACCTTCGGGCGGGGGGGCGCGGCTCGCGCGGCGTGCACCTCGAGCGGCTGTTCCGCTTCCTCTTCCCGGACGCCGCCGCGCTCGTGGTGAACAACAACGCGGCCGCGGTGCTCCTCGCCCTCAACAGCCTGGCGGAGGGGCGCGAGGTGATCGTGTCGCGCGGCGAGCTCGTGGAGATCGGCGGCTCCTTCCGGATCCCGGAGATCCTCGCGAAGAGCGGCGCCGTGCTGCGCGAGGTGGGGACGACCAACAAGACCCGCCTCGCCGACTACGAGAAGGCGATCGGAAAGAACACCGCCCTGCTCCTGAAGGTGCACCCGAGCAACTACCGCATCGTCGGGTTCACGCACGCGGTGGCGCTCGCCGATCTCGCCCGGCTCGGCAGCCGCCGGCGCGTGCCGATCCTCATGGATCAGGGGAGCGGCAACCTGCACGACCTGGCGCGGCACGGCGTGCGGGACGAGCCCACGGTGGGGGAGGCGCTCCGGGACGGGGCGGATCTCGTGTGCGCCAGCGCCGACAAGCTGCTCGGCGGCCCGCAGGCGGGGCTGCTCCTCGGGAGGCCGGCCGTCGTGGAGCGGCTGCGCCGGAACCCGCTGGCGCGGGCCCTGCGGGTGGACAAGACGATCGTCGCCGCCCTCGAGGCGGTGCTCCTGGCGCACGTCCGGGGGACGCCGGAGACGCTGCCGGTGCTCCGGATGATCGCGCTGACGCCGGTGGATCTGGAGCGGCGGGCCCGCCGCCTCGTGGAGCGCGTTTCCGGGATCGCCGGCGCGGGGCTCCGCGCGCGGGTGCGCCCGGGGATCTCGGTGACGGGCGGAGGATCGGGGCCGGGGGAGGGGATGCCCTCGGCGCTCGTGGCGATCCGCGCGGACGGCGCGAGCGCCCGCGCCCTCGAGGAGCGGCTGCGGCAGGGGGAGCGGCCGGTGATCGGGCGGATCGAGGCGGGGGAGCTGCTCCTCGATCTGCGCACCGTGCGCGACGAGGAGGAGCCGGCGCTCGAGGCGGCGCTCGCCGCCGCGGCGGCCGCGCTCAGACGTTGAAGCGGAAGTTGATCACGTCGCCGTCCCGCACGACGTAGTCCTTTCCTTCCGAACGCAACAGCGCCTTCTCGCGCGCGGCGGCGAGGCTTCCGGCGGCGACGAGGTCCTCGAACGCGACCACCTCCGCCCGGATGAAGCCGCGCTCGATGTCGCTGTGGATCGTCCCGGCCGCCTGCGGCGCGCGGATGCCGGACGGGATCGACCAGCCGCGACACTCGTCTTCGCCCGCGGTCAGGAACTGGATGAGCCCCAGCAGGCCGAAGGCGGCGTGGACCACCCGGTCCTTCGCCGGCTCGGCGAGCCCGAGATCGGCCAGGAAGGCGCGCGCATCCTCGGGGTCGAGCCGGGCGATCTCCTCCTCGACCTTGGCCGACAGGCCGGCGACCGCCGTGTGCGGCCGGCCGGCCCACTCCTTCAGGCCCATCTCCTCCGCGACCTGATCGACGCGCGACGCCGCCCCTTCGTCCACGTTGATCAGGAGGAGGAGCGGCTTGGCCGTCAGGAACGCGAAGCCGCGGATCCGCTTCAGGTCCTCCGGCTTGAGGTCGAGGGAGCGGATCGGCGTCTCCTTCTCGAGCGCCTGCAGGCAGCGCTCGACGATCGGCATCTCCAGCTCGTCGTCCTTGTTCTTCATCTTCCTCAGATTGAGGGCCAGGCGCTCGCGCCGCCGCGTCGCCACCTCGAGGTCGGCGAGGATCAGCTCCATCTCCATCGTCGCGATGTCGCGCGCCGGGTCGATCGAGCCCTCGGAGTGCGCGATCTCCGGATCCTGGAAGGCGCGCACGACGTGGGCGATGGCGTCGACGTTGCGCATCTCGCCGAGCGACAGCGACTCCTGCCCCTCCCCCTTCTGGACCCCCTGGAGATCGAGGAAGTCGAACTGCGCGTAGGTGAGCTTCTTCGGCTTGAAGATCGCGCCGAGCCGGGCGACGCGCGGATCGACGACCTTGGCGACGCCGACGTTCGACCCCGACCGCCCCGAGGCGTACTTGTCGGTGCTGACGCGCGCGCCGGTCAGGATGTTGAAGAGGCTGGTCTTCCCCACCTTGGGGAAGCCCAGCAGTCCGAACTTCATCGTCGTGTCCCTCGGAAGGCCGGGCGCGGAGCCCGCGTGACCGGCGTGAAGGGCGGATTCTAGCGCAACGCCGCGCCACGGCGCGGCGGCGTGGTGCTCAGCGCCGCGGCGGGCGGGGCGGGGGGCCGGGGCCGCCCTCCCCCTCCTTGAGCCGTCCGGCGTCGCGCAGCAGGCGGCGGAGCAGGAACTCGATCTGGCCGTTGAGGCTGCGGAGATCGTCCCGGGCCCAGCGCTCGAGCGCGGAGAGGACCTCGGGGTCGACGCGCAGCAGGAACGGGCGCCGTTCGCTCACCGGTTATTGATAGAGCGTCCCGGTGTTCAGGACCGGCTGCGCCGACCGCTCGCCGCACAGGACGACGAGGAGGTTGCTCACCATGGCGGCCTTCCTCTCGCCGTCGAGGGTGACGACCTTGTTCTGCTCCAGCCGGGCGAGGGCCATCTCCACCATGCCGACGGCGCCGTCCACGATGCGCTGGCGCGCGGCGATGATCGCCCCCGCCTGCTGGCGTTGCAGCATCGCCGAGGCGATCTCGGGGGCGTAGGCCAGGTGGCTGATGCGTGATTCGAGGACCTCGACCCCGGCGCGGTTCAGGCGTGCCTGGATCTCCGTCTTGAGGTGCTCGGCGATCTCGGACGTGTGGCCGCGCAGCGACATCTGCTTGTCGTCGTGGGCGTCGTAGGCGTACGAGGTCGCGAGGTTGCGGAGCGCCGCCTCGCTCTGCACGTGGACGTAGTTCTCGTAGTTGTCCACCTCGAAGCAGGCCTCGGCGGTGTCCACCACCCTCCAGACGACCACCGCGGCCAGCTCGATCGGGTTCCCCTCGATATCGTTGACCTTGAGGTGCGCCGACTCGAAGTTGCGCACCCGCAGCGACAGGCGCCGCTTGCTGTAGAACGGGTTGGCGAACCGGAGCCCCGGCTGCTTCACCGTCCCGACGTACGATCCGAAGAGCTGCAGCACCCGTCCCTCGTTCGGATCCACCACGAAGAGGCCGGCCAGCATGACGAGCGACGCGACGAACGCCACGATCGTCCCGACGATCATCGCCTTGTCCTGCTGCATCACCCCCTGCACGAATCCATAGATCGACGCGCTCAGCACCAGCAGCAGGATCGCGAGCGCCGCATACCCCGATACCGCCTTCTGTTCCTTTTCCCGAATCATTCCCGTTCCCCCTCCGCCGCTTCCGCGGTCTCATCCTGTCCGTTGATAGCGAAGTGATATCAACATGCAATCCCCCCTGTCAAGAGTCAAGTTGAGGCCAGGCCGCCCTCCATGACCTCCTCTCCTTCGCCCCGCACCGTCTCTGATAGAATCCCGCCCGTCACCGGTGGACGGGATATTCGGGGCGTAGCGCAGCCTGGTAGCGCATCTGCTTTGGGAGCAGAGGGTCGGTGGTTCGAATCCACTCGCCCCGACCCCGGACCCGCGCGGTGACGATGGCCGGGTCCGGTCCGGCCTCCCGGTCGTCCGATCTCGAGTGCGCGCCTGTAGCTCAGCGGATCAGAGCACCAGCCTCCGGAGCTGGGGGTCGGAGGTTCGAATCCTCTCAGGCGCGCCAGCCCGGACGTCGTGTTAACATGCCGCTCCCCAAAAGGTCCGGATCGTGGCGTCGGGCCGTTGTGGAAACGAAGTTCCGACTGCGCGCCTGTAGCTCAGGGGACAGAGCAACGGCCTTCTAAGCCGTGGGTCGGGGGTTCGAATCCCTTCAGGCGCACCACTTTCCTGCGCGCGGGCCACTGCGGGGGCATTCGAGTTCGGTTCGGATCTGCAGTCGAAGGATGGTGAGTGTAGCTCAGGTGGTAGAGCCCCGGGTTGTGGCCCCGGTTGTCGCGGGTTCGAGTCCCGTCACTCACCCCATTCGTTGGATATCTGGGACGGGCCGTTAGCTCAGTCGGTAGAGCAGCTGACTCTTAATCAGCGGGTCGGAGGTTCGAGTCCTCCACGGCTCACCAGTTCCCTGCGCCACACCTCGCCGCGCGCTTCCTCAGCAGGTCCCGTTCGCGGGCGTTGCCGGTCATCGCGGCGGCCCGCTCGAACTCGGCGCGCGCCTCGGCGCGCCGCCCCAGGCGCTCCAGCAGATCGCCGCGCACGCTGGGCATGAAGTGATAGTGCGCGAGGGCCGGATCCTCCGCCAGGGCGTCCACGAGATCGAGCGCGGCCTGCGGCCCCGACGTCTTCCCGACGGCCACCGCCCGATTGAGGGCCACGACCGGCGAGGGGAGACGCTCCAGAAGCTCGTCGTAGAGCGACACGATCGCGCCCCAGTCGGTCTCGTCCGCGGTCCGCGCCCGGGCGTGGCAGGCGGCGATCGCCGCCTGGAGGAGGTACGGGCCGCGCACGTCCGCGAGGCGCTCCGCCCGCTCGAGGGCCCGCAGGCCGCGTTGCACGAGGAGCGGGTCCCACAGCGCGCGGTTCTGATCGAGCAGCAGCACCGGCTCGCCGCCCGGCCCGCGCCGTGCCGCGAAGCGGGAGGCCTGGATCTCCATGAGGGCGGCGAGCCCGAACGCCTCCGGCTCGTACGGTGCGAGGCCGCAGAGCACGCGGGCGAGGCGGAGCGCCTCGTGCGACAGATCGGGGCGCATCCATTCCTCGCCGGAGGTGGCGGCATATCCTTCGTTGAACGCGAGGTAGAGCACCTCCAGGACCGACGCGAGCCGCGCCTCCCGCTCCGCGCCGCGCGGGATCTCGAACGGCACCCGCGCCTCCGCGAGCGTCCGCTTGGCGCGGACGATCCGCTGGGCGATCGTCGGCTCCGGCAGGAGGTAGGCGCGGGCGATCGCCTGCGTCGTCAGCCCTCCGAGCACGCGCAGCGTCAGGGCCACCCGCGACTCCGGCGGAAGCAGCGGATGGCAGGCGGCGAACATGAGGCGCAGCAGGTCGTCCCCCTCGCCGGCGTCGACGTCGGGGTCCGGCTCCGGGGGAGCGGCATCGCCGGCGTCGCGGGCGATCTCCTCATGGACACGCGCCCGGCGCACGTCGCGCCGGAACAGATCGATGGCGCGGTGCTTCGCCGTCGCCATCAGCCACGCGGCCGGGTTCTGCGGCACCCCCTGCCGGGGCCATTCCTCGAGCGCCGCGACCAGGGCGTCCTGGGCGAGATCCTCGGCGCGCCCGAGATCGCGCGTGAACCGCGCGAGCGCGGCGATGAGCCGCGGCGCCTCGATGCGGAAGACGGCCTCGATGGCGCCGCGGGTCGCGCTGTCGCTCACGCCTTGGGCGCCCCGGGGTCTTTCGGCATCTTCTCGAACCCGGAAGCGGCCTGGCGGACGTCGTCCGGGAAGTCCGACATCTCCTGCACCTGGCGGATCTCGATCGTCTCGTTCTCGCCGCCCGGGCAGCGCTTGGCCCACTCGATCGCCTCCTCGCGCGACGCGACCTGGATCATCCAGTAGCCGCCGACGACCTCCTTCGCCTCCGCGAACGGCCCGTCCTTCACGACCGGACGGCCGCCCGGGAAGGAGACGCGCGCCCCCATCGACGGCGGATGCAGACCGTCGAGCGCCAGGAGCACGCCGGCCTTCTGCAGCGCCTCGTTGTACTTCATCATCGCCGCGACCGCCTTCGCGTCCGGCATCGCGCCCGGCGCCGCCTGCTCGTATCCCTTCGGAATCATCAGCATCATGAATCGCATCGTCGTGTCCCTCCCTTTCACTCCCATGTCGAACGAGCCGGCCCCGGATCGACACGCCGGCCGTTTTTTTTCGCGACGGTCGCGAGCGCCGCGATCGCCGTTGATCGGCCTCGCACCGCGATGCTACGATGCGGCGCGGGTCGGAGGAAAACGCCATGCCGAGCACGGTGCGCATCTTCGGGAAGGACACCTGACCCTACACGATGGCGGCCCGGGAGGCCTTCGCCGCCAAGAACTACGAAATCCAGTACCACGACGTCCAGAAGGACAAGACCCGCCTCGAGGAGATGCTCGCCCTCACGAAAGGGCGGCGGAGCGTCCCGGTGATCCTCGAGGGGGGGAAGGTCACGATCGGCTACGGCGGGACCTGAGGCGTCTGAGCCTTCGGCCGGCGGCCGAAGCCCGGAGCCCGAGGCCCGCCATGACCGCGAGCGACCGCGACCGCTTCCTCATCCAGTTCGGCGAGTCGCTCGAGCGCGTCGACGATCCGATCAAGCTGCACAAGACCGCCCTCGCCCAGGCGGCGCGGTTCTTCTCCGCCGCGCGCGGCGCCGTCGTCCTGCGCAACCCCGTGTCGGGGGAGCTCAAGACCTACGGCTGGGGGGAGGACGGCGCGGCGTGGGACGAGAAGACGCTGCACGCGTTCATCGATCTCGAGCGGCCCCCCGTCACTCCGACCGACATCCTGGCGCCGCTGGTGATCGGGGAGCGGGCGGCGGGGCTCATCGCGCTCCGGCGCGCCGGCGGGTTCCCGCCCGGCGCGGGGCGGTTCCTGGCGCGGCTCGGCCGCAAGCTGGCGCACGAGGCCGGGCTCCGCGAGGAGCGCCGGGTGCAGCGGGCGATCGATCAGATCAAGGAGCGGACGCTCCGGGACCTGCGCCCGCAGGACCTCTTCTACCAGATCCTCCACGGCCTCCGGACGCTGACGCGCTACGACCATTCCTCGGCGCTGCTGATCGCCGAGGAGGACGGCGCCCGGCTCGTCCTGCACGCCGAGCAAGTCGCATGGACGAAGGGGAGGAGCCGGCGCATTGGCAAGCGCGTGCGCGTGCCTCCCGAGCTGCGCACAGCACTGCGGCGTCCCGGCGCGGCGCCCGTCGTCTGGTCGGAGCCGCCGAAGCCACCGCGCCGGAAGGGGAGCGCGGCCGCCCCGGCGGCGCCCGCGCCGGCCCCCCGGAGCGCACCGGGCGGAGATGAGGCGTTGGCGCGGCTCCTCCGGTGGGGCGGGCGCGGGCGCGAGCCGCATGAAGAATCGATCCTCTTCGCGACGCTGCACCACGACGGGACGCTCCTCGGCGTCCTGAAGATCGCCGCGCAGCGCCCGCGCGCCTTCGGCCCTCCCGAGGCGCATGCGGTGGCCGCAGTGCTGCGGCACGTCGCCTCGGTGATCCACCTGTCGCGCCGCGCGCTGTCGATGGAGGAAAGGATCCTCGACGCCGAGAAGAAGCACGCCATGGCGGATCTCGCCCGCGCCATCTCGCACGATGTCAAGAACGCCATCGGCGCCATCCTGCCGCTGGCGCAGCAGGCGCGCGAAGAGGTGCAGGCCGGGTCGTCGGATCCTCGTGTTCTGGCGCAGGACCTGCAGCAGATCGAGCAGTCGGCGCAGATCTGTCAGCGGATCTTCGACGGCATGCTGCAGCTGGCGCGCTCCGGCGTGCGCCGGGCGGAGCGGATCGCGATCGCGAAGGTCCTGCAGGGGCCGATCGGCATCCTCGGCAACCGCCTGAAGCGATCCGGCGTCGTCCTCGAGCTGCGCCTGGCGGACGACCTGCCGGAGGTGAGCGCGAGCCGCGGCGGCCTGGAGCAGTTGTTCCTCAACCTCTTCACCAACGCGCTCGACGCCATGCCGGCAGGCGGGCGTCTCAAGGTCGGCGCGCGCCGCGCCCCGGGAGACAGGATTGAGGTGAAGGTGACCGACACCGGGACCGGGATCTCCGCCGAGCAGCTGAAGCGGATCCACGAGCCGTTCTACACGACCAAGGAAGAGGGGTTCGGGCTGGGGCTGGCGATCTGCCGCTCCATCGTCTGGGAGAACGACGGCGAGATGCGTGTCGAGAGCGCGCCGGGACGCGGCACCTCGATCACCGTGCTGCTGGCGGCCGCGCCGGAGCCGGGCGACGCCGGGCGGCCGCGATCCGCCGGTGCCAGGAAGGGAAGGCCGTGAAGACGACCCGCGGCCGCATCCTGGCGGTGGACGACGATCCGGCGATGCTCCGGACCGTCGAGCGGATCCTGGCCGGGGCGCACGACATGCGCAGCGCCGCCTCGGGCGAAGAGGCGCTGCGCCTCCTCAAGCAGGAGCCGTGCGACGTCGCCATCATCGACATCCGCATGCCGGGGATGGACGGCTACGCCCTGACCCGCGCCATCAAGGAGATGCGTCCCGCGACCGAGGTCATCCTGGTGACCGGTTCCGTGTCCGATCTCGACGAGAAGCTGATCCGTTCGGTGCAGGAGCGGGCCGGGTTCTTCATCACCAAGCCGTTCTCGCGCTCGGTCCTGACCTCGCTCGTCGATCGCTGCCTCGAGATCCAGGATCTGGAGCGCGAGCGCGACGACCTCATCCGCCGGCTGACCGAAGATCTCGAACGCGCCCGGCGCTTCCAGCTGGCGCTCCTGCCGCGTGGGCTCCCGAAGTCGTTCGGCCCCTACGGCGTCGCCGCGGCGCACCTGTCGTGCGAGCGGGTGGGCGGCGATCTCCACGATGTCGTGGCGTTCCCGGACGGCCGCGTCCTGCTGGCGGTCGCGGACGTCGCCGGGCACGGGGTCGCGGCCGCGCTGGTCACCGGGATGATCAAGACGGTCCTCGGCGCGACTCTGGGAGAGTCCCCCGACCTGACCGCCACGGCGGCCGCCGTCCTCGAGACGCTCGCCCCGTTGTCGCAGCGCCGGGTGATCACGCTCCTGCTCGTCCTCCTCAATCCCCGCACCAAGACGCTCGACTACCTCAACGCCGGCCACCCGCCGGCCCTCGTCTGGGGCGGGGGAGGTGAGGCGGCGCTGCTCGCCGCGACGACGCCGCTCCTGTCGTACGGGCTCGGTCTCGCCAGCGACCCGGTGCGCAGCCACCCCTTCAAGCCGGGGCAGCGGCTGGCCCTCTACTCCGACGGCCTTTACGAGGTGCGGGACCCGGCCGGCGAGCAGTTCGGCCACGAGCGCTTCCTGGCTTCGATCGCCGACGGCCGCGAGCGCCTCGACCAGGCGGCGAAGCGGCTCCTCGATCAGGCGGTGCGCCATGCGGGCGGCCGGCCGCCGGAGGACGATCTCACCCTGCTGCTGGCGGAATTCGCGAAGGGTTGAGCCGGTCCGACTCACTCCGCCAGGAAGGGCTGCGAATCCCTAGAACGACAGCGCGAAGCCCAGCTCGACGGTGAGGGGCGGGCCGATCTGGCCGATCGGCTGACCAAATGACCTCGATGTCGCGACGCCGTCGATGGGGCCGCCGTTGAAGCGGTCGAAGACGTTGAACACCTGCAGGAACGCCTCGCCGCGGTGCCCCTCGGAG
>Ga0111539_10003307_pt1 | contig 21295 bp, 22 predicted proteins | sample RhiMethybrSRZTD1_FD_79667 | JGI IMG/M metagenome (GOLD analysis project Ga0111539, IMG submission 79667) | Populus rhizosphere microbial communities from Tennessee, USA - Rhizosphere MetaG P. TD hybrid SRZTD1 (version 2) (version 2) | ecosystem: Host-associated > Plants > Roots > Rhizosphere >...
AATTGCCGGTGCCCTTGAACTCCTCGAAGATCACCTCGTCCATGCGGCTGCCCGTATCGATGAGCGCGGTAGCAATGATCGTCAGCGATCCGCCCTCCTCGATGTTGCGCGCGGCGCCGAAGAAGCGCTTCGGCCGCTGCAGCGCGTTGGAGTCGACGCCGCCCGTCAGCACCTTGCCGGAGCTCGGCACGACCGTGTTGTAGGCCCGGCCGAGGCGCGTGATCGAGTCGAGCAGGATCACCACATCGCGCTTGTGCTCGACAAGGCGCTTGGCCTTCTCGATCACCATCTCGGACACCTGCACGTGACGCGTGGCCGGCTCGTCGAAGGTGGAGGAGATCACCTCCCCCTTCACCGAGCGCTGCATGTCCGTCACCTCCTCGGGCCGCTCGTCGATCAGCAGCACGATCAGGTAGCACTCGGGATGGTTGGCGGTGATGGAGTGAGCGATGTTCTGGAGCAGCACGGTCTTTCCAGTGCGCGGCTGCGCCACAATCAGCGCGCGCTGTCCCTTGCCCAGCGGCGAGACGATATCGATCACGCGCGGCGAGAGATCCTTGACGGTAGGATCCTCGATCTCGAGCTTCATCCACTTGGTGGGGTAAAGCGGGGTGAGGTTGTCGAAGTGCACCTTGTGGCGCGTCTTCTCCGGGTCCTCGAAGTTGATCTGATTGACTTTGAGGAGGGCAAAGTAGCGCTCGCCCTCCTTGGGGCTGCGGATTTGGCCCTCGACCGTATCGCCGGATCGGAGTGCAAAGCGCCGAATCTGCGAAGGCGAGACGTAGATGTCGTCGGGTCCCGGCAGATAGTTGGCATCGGGCGAGCGCAGGAAGCCGAAGCCGTCCTGCAGAACCTCGACCACGCCGGTGCCGATGATCTCGGTTTCTTTGGCCGCCAATTGCTTGAGAATGGCGAACATCAGCTCCTGCTTCCGCATGGCGCTGGCGTTCTCGACCCCGGTCTCCTCGGCAAAGCTCAGCAGCTCCGTCGGCGTTTTGACCTTGAGGTCTTGCAGCTTCATTGTCTTGACAACGTCTTGCATAAGAAACTCTCCGGATGGGCTCGGCGCTCGGATGGAGGGAGGCGGGCGATGCGCGGAGCCGGAAGGAAGGAGGGATGCCGAATGGCGTTCCGGAAGCGTCACGGCCCTCGAAGCACGCATTTTTGCATGGCGCCGGAGAGCCACACCCGCAGGCCGTTGTCGGCCGCAAGGTCGTGACGATTCTTTTTATAGCAGGTTTTGCGGCGCGATAAAAGCGGTTGTCGCGAAGGCTTGGCCCACTCGAACGGGCCATTGAGGCCCACCTGGGCAAGCGGCCGCCACCTCAGAACGGCTTTACGACGACCAGGATGACAATGCCAACCATCAGCAGCGTCGGTACCTCGTTGGCGATACGGTAGAAGCGGGCATCCCGCGCATTGCGATTGGCGGCGAAATCCTTGCGCCATGCCGCAAGCGCGTGGTGGTAGCCTGTCAGCAACACAACCAGGGCGAACTTCGCCATCAGCCAGGTGTCGCGGTACATGCCGAGCTGCCAGGCGAGCAGCGGCCCAGTGACCCACACCACACCCATCGCCGGGTTCATGATGTAGCGCAGCAGGCGGTGCTCCATGACCTTGAAGGTCTCGGCCTGCGGGGAACCGTTCTCCGCCTGGCAGTGATAGACGAACAGGCGTGGCAGATAGAGCAGCCCGGCCATCCACGAAATGACGGCAATGACGTGCAGGGCCTTCAGCCAAAGCAGCATGGGCTCGCCTCTTGCTTCCGCTCACCCTGCTCCGCGCACCAGTTCGACCAGCCGGGCCACATGCTCAGGCGGGGTTTCGGGGACGATGCCGTGACCCAGGTTGAAGATGAAGGGGCGCTGTGAAAGCGTTTCCAATATCTCGCCGACCCGCTGGTCCAGCGCCCGCCCCCCCGTGACAAGCAGCAACGGGTCGAGGTTGCCCTGCACGACCGCTTTGTAAGGGATCTGGGTAGCCATGAAATCGAGCGGCTGGCCCGTATCGCAACTCACGCCGTCGACACCCGTCTCAAGCACATAGGCCCGGCTCATTGCGCCCGTACCGCGCGGAAAGCCGATGATAGGCACTTCGGGGAAGCGCTCCTTCAGGCAGCTGACGATTTGCCGTGTCGGAGCAAACACCCAGCGGCGCAACTGGTCTTCCGCGAGACTGCCGGCCCAGCTGTCGAAGATCTGCACCACGTCGGCCCCGGCCTCGATCTGTCCGGCGAGATAATCAACGGATGCCTCCGACAGCACATCAATGAGCTTCTGGAACCCTGTGGGATCGCGATACGCCCAAAGCCGGGCCTTGGCCTGATCCGGGCTTTTTCCGCCCTCGACCATGTACGTTGCGACAGTCCACGGCGCACCGCAGAAACCGAAAAGCGCAGTGTCATGCGGCAGGGCCTCGCGCACCTTGGTGACCGTTTCGAAAACGCGGGCGAACTTGGGGCGAGTCGCCTCGCGGTGCAAGCCGGCGATCTCGCGCTCCGAGCGGAGTGGGTCGAGGCGCGGTCCCTCGCCCTCGACAAAGGCTACGGCTTGGCCGAGCGCGTCGGGAACGACCAGGATGTCGGAGAACAGGATCGCAGCGTCGAAACCGAAGCGGCGGATGGGCTGCAGTGTCACCTCGGCAGCAAGGTCGGGCGTATAGCAAAGCTCGAGGAAGCCGCCGACCGTCGCACGCACAGCACGATATTCCGGCAGATAGCGACCGGCCTGACGCATCAGCCAGAGAGGAGGTGGAGACAGGGTCTCGCCCTCGAACACGTTCAGGAGGCGGGGCGTTTGGGTTCGGTTCGAGCGTGCCACACGACTTTCCAATTCAAGCATTCAGAGTCTATGGGTTGTTATTGAGATTCTTAAGCGCTGGATTTCGGCAATCCTTGCTCTCCCACCAGCTTGCCAACAGCTTGCGAACGCCGGCGGAAGAACCACCAACCTCTGGAGGTGTGCCGGCCGGCCAGACACAAGGTCTCCCAAGGGGTTGATTGCATACCATCAAATAGCCGACGGCGCGGGCGTCCTATCACCGCATGATCTGTTGACAGCGAGGGGGCAAAGCAGGCACTTCGGGGTTGTCCCTGTGGAGGCCGCCTGCACCCGGGAGTCCATCCCACCAGCGCATCCTGTGAGCCACTTTGTGGAAAGAGGAACGCGCCGATGAGAGCAGGCCCAGCCCGAGGCTTGGCAGGGGCCAAGTTCTCTGGTCTTTTCCACACATGGCCAACCTGCTCCCAAGCTACTTCCATCTGCACCTGATCTCGGATGCGACAGGGGAGACGTTGACCACCATGGCCAAGGCGGCCGCGGTACAGTACTCCCAGGTGCGGCCGATCGAGCATGTGCATCCGCTGGTGCGCACGCCGCGACAGTTGGAGCGCGTACTGAAGGAGGTGGAGCAGTCTCCGGGCATCGTCCTCTACACCATCGTCAAGAGCGAGTTGATCGAGGCGATCGAGCGGCGGTGCCGCGAGCTGAAGGTGCCGAGCCTGCACGTGCTGAAGCCGATCATGCAGGTGTTCGAGTCCTATCTCGGCGCACCGCAGACGCCGGTGGTCGCGGGTCAGCACATGGTGGATGCCGACTACTTCCGGCGCATCGATGCGCTCAACTTTGCCATGGCGCACGACGATGGCCAGCTGCCGCAGGACCTCAATAGCGCCGACATCATCCTCCTCGGCATCTCGCGCACTTCGAAGACGCCGACCAGCATCTATCTTGCCCAGCGCGGATATAAGACGGCCAATCTGCCCCTGGTTCCGGGCATCGAGCCGCCCGAGGCGTTGACCAGGCCGCATAGCGCCTTCGTCGTCGGGCTGGTGGCGAGCCCGGAGCGGATCGCCGAGATCCGCCGCAACCGTGTGCATCTGATGGCCGATCGCAATCTCGACGAATATGTCGACCGCATGCAAATCGCCAATGAGCTGGCCTATTCGCGGCGGCTGTGCGCCCGCCATGGCTGGCCCGTCATCGACGTGACGCGCCGCTCCATCGAGGAGACGGCGGCCACCATCGTGCGCATGCTCCACGACCGCGACGAGGCTTCTGCCGACGTGCAGCAGGAGTCCGAGGATGGGTAAGCCGGTGCGCAAGGAGCTGGTACTGGCGTCGGGGAGCCCCTTCCGTCGCCGTCTGCTTGAGGCGGCCGGAGTGCCGATCACCGTGCGGCCGGCCGACGTCGACGAGCCGGCGGTCCGCAGCCGGCTCGATGGGGTCAGCCCCGCCAACGTGGCGACGGCGCTTGCGGGAGCCAAGGCCGAAGCGGTGAGCGCCCTGCTGCCCCAAACCCTGGTGATCGGCGCGGATCAGGTATTGGCGCTTGGCAATTCAATCCTGAGCAAGCCTCGCGACCTGGCCGAAGCGCGCCGCCAGCTGTTGCTGCTGCGGGGGAAGCCGCACGACCTGCCGACGGGCGTCGTGCTTGCCTTGGCGGGCAAGGTGGTGTGGCGCCACCTCGAAATGCCGCGCCTGACGGTGCGCAATTTCTCCGACGAGTTCCTAGAGCGCTATCTGGTGGAGTGCGGTGAGGGCGTCTGCCAGACGGTCGGCGCCTACGCGATCGAAGGCCGGGGCGTGCAGCTGTTCGAGCGCATCGAGGGCGACATCTTCACCATCATCGGACTGCCGTTGCTGCCGCTGCTCACTGAGCTCAGGTGCCGGGGGGCGCTCGACGCATGAACGCAACCACCGTCAGGGCCTGTGTCATCGGCTGGCCGATCTCGCACTCGCGCTCACCGATGATCCACGGCTATTGGCTGAAGAAGTACGGTATTGCCGGCAGCTACACCAGGCAACCCGTCCGTCCCGAGGGCGTCGCGACGTTCCTTAAGACTCTGGCCGAGCAGGGCTTGGTTGGCTGCAACGTCACAGCACCGCACAAGGAGGCGGCCTATGCGGTTGCCGAGGAGACGACGCCGGCGGCGCGCGCGGTCAAAGCCGCCAACACGCTTTGGCTCGATCGCGGGCGTCTGCATGCCAACAATACCGACGGCCTCGGGTTCATGAACCATTTGCGTGCATCGGCCCCGCAGTTCGAGCCAAGAAACAACGCCGTGGCCGTGCTTGGCGCCGGCGGCTCGGCGCGCGCTATCGTTCATGCCATGCTGGAAGCCGGCGTCGGCGCTGTGCGGGTCTTCAACCGCACGCGCGAGCGCGCCGATGTCCTCGCCCGGCACTTCGGCGCCAGAGTGAGCCCCCACGACTGGCGCGACCGTGTCGACCGCACGCGCGATGTCGGCTTGGTGATCAACACGACAGTTCTCGGCATGGCAGGCGCATCTGAGCTGGTGCTGCCCGTGGGGCAACTTGCCGACTCCTGTGTCGTTGCGGACATTGTCTATGTACCCCTGGAAACTCCCCTGCTTGTCGCCGCGCGTGCACGCGGGCTGCAGGGTATCGATGGGCTCGGCATGCTGTTGCACCAGGCCACTCCCGGGTTCGAAAAGTGGTTTGGGGTATCGCCTGAGGTAACGCCGGAGTTGCGCGCGCTCGTGGCTGCGGACATCGGGAGGACCTGATGTTTCTCATCGGTCTCACCGGCGGCATCGGCATGGGCAAGTCGACGGTGGCAGCGCGGCTGCGGGCGCTGGGCGTGCCTGTCTGTGATGCGGATGCCGAGGTGCATAAGCTCTACGAGGGCGCGGCGGTGGCGCCGATCGAGGCGGCGTTCCCCGGGACCACGCGCGAGGGCAAGGTCGACCGCCAGAAGCTCGCCGCCACGCTGCTGGAGGACCCCGCCGGGTTCAAACGCCTTGAGGCCATCGTCCATCCGCTGGTGTTCGCGGCCGAGCGCGCCTGTCTCAAAGCCTGTGCCGAGGAGGGCGCGAAGATCGCGGTGCTCGAGGTGCCGCTGTTGTTTGAGACCGGAGGCAACAAGCGCGTCGACGCCGTGATCGTCGTGTCTGCTCCGGCATCCGCGCAGCGCGAGCGCGTACTGCAGCGGCCTGGCATGACGCCGCAGAAGCTTGATCAGATCCTCGGGCGACAGATGAGCGACGCGGATAAGCGTGCGCGGGCGGATTTCGTCGTAGATACCGCCGGCTCCTTTGCGGAGGCGGAAGCTCAGGTCGATAGAATCATCGAATCACTGCAAGATCGGCAGGGAATGGCCTACGCCAAATACTGGGCGTGACCACGCGAAGACTGGGTGCGGGAAGCCCATCCCCACCCCTGGCTCCTCCCGGTCAAAGGGAGGCTCCGATCGGTGCATGGGTCTGTGTGCTCGCGTTGGCATGAGGGCTAGGAATGCTGCGCGAAATCGTGATCGACACGGAGACAACCGGACTCGATCCTGCCAACGGTGACCGCCTGATCGAGCTCGGGTGCGTCGAGATAATCAATCGCATTCCCACCGGGCGCGAGTTCCATCGCTACCTCAATCCTGAGCGCGACGTGCACCGCGATGCCGTCGCCGTGCACGGTCTCACAGCCGAGTTCCTCAAGGACAAGCCGCTGTTCAAGGACGTCGTGGAGGAGTTTCTGGACTTCCTCGGCGATGCGCCGCTCGTCGCCCACAATGCATCCTTCGACATGGCCTTCATCAATGCCGAGCTGCAACGCCTGGCGAAGCCGATGCTGACACGCAACTCGGTGGTCGACACCCTTGCCCTGGCGCGCCGGCGTCACCCGGCAGGTCCAAACAGTCTCGATGCCCTGTGCAAGCGCTACGGTATCGACAACTCCCAACGCACCAAGCATGGCGCGCTGATGGACTCGCTGCTGCTCGCCAATGTCTATGTCGAGCTGCTGGGAGAGCGGCAGGCAACATTGGGTCTGGGCGGTGCGGGAGCGGCGGAGGCTGCCGTTCAGCTTCGCGCGGCACCGGCCCGGCAGCGTCCGCGGCCGCTGCAGTCGCGAATCGATGCTGACGCTGAACGTGCGCACCGGGAGTTCGTGGCCACGCTCGGACCAAGTGCGGCCTGGCTGCAGTTTGCCGAGACCTGAGTCTGGCACGAGCCGACCGCTATGCAGCTCAATTGACCGTCTTCTGCGGCGCCTGCTGGGCCTGCTGCTGGCGCTGCATGAACAGCGCCGCGAAGTCGATGGGGTCGAGCAGCAGCGGCGGAAAGCCTCCCTCCCGCGTCAGGTCGGCGACCAGACGGCGCAAGAACGGAAAGAGCAGCGAGGGGCAGTTGATCAGCAGGAACGGCTCGAGTGCCTGCTCAGGCATCGACTGGACCTCGAAAAGGCCCGCGTAGCTGAGCTCGAGATCGTAGATCACGCCGGTTGAGGCATTGGCCTGCGCCTTGAAGTGGATGGCGCTCTCGAACATCTTATCGGCCAGCTTGGTGGCGTTGACATTCACCTCCACGCGCAGCGTCGGCTGCTCGCGCGGAGCTTCGAGCAGCTTCTGCACATTCGGGTTCTCGAACGAGAGATCCTTGATGTACTGACCGGCGATCCGCACCTGCACCTGGGGCGGTACGCCAGCCGGAGGCCCGCCGAGATTGGGCTTTCCACTGTCGCTGGGCTGCATGGGCTCAGTTCCTTTCCTCGCGTTTCCGGTCTGCGCAAGCCGGAGGACGTGTGCCTTGTGCCCCACCGGCGAAAATGGTGGCAAGCGTGCTCATACCCGGTCGTCGTCCTTGTCGCGATGCGGCGTTCTGGACTTTTCGCCCAGGCGCTCGAACTCACCCTCGATAACCGGGCCTTGGACCTTGTCTGCACCTCGAGACCCTTGGCTCGGGGTTTCCCGTATACTCGCCTCGAACGTCTTGACCTGAACATGAGCGCGCTCGGCAAGCCGGCGCACGACCCACCGCGACACTTTGTGACGGACAGGCGGGATAAGCAGCAGCAAAGCGAGTGCGTCGCTCAGGAAGCCCGGCGTTATCAGCAACCCGCCCGCCAGCAGCAAAAAGGCGCCGTCCAGCACCGGGCCCATGGGTGGACGGCCCTGCGCCAGCGCCTGCTGCGTCTTGCGTGCGACACTGACCCCTTGGCGTGACCAGATGAAGGCGCCGAGAAGGCCAGCACTAACCACGATTGCAAGCGTGGCCCAGAAGCCGATGATCTGGCCTGCCTTGATGAGCAGCGCCAGCTCAAGGAACGGTAGGGCAATGAGTACCAGGCCAAGAACTAGGCGTGTCATCGGCGCTCCTCTTGCGATAGCCCCGCGCAGAATAAACAAGGGCATGCCGGTTGGCTTGCGCTTTGCAATGCCCTAAGATTTGTGGTGCGGCGGCGGCAAGCTTGGGCGCTCCTTTGAGCTGGGAGCATCGGCGGGTCTGGTTATCGCTTGTCAAGGCGCTTACATGCAGTAGCTTGAGGCTCTTGCTCGAAAGCACAGCAATGGACGGCAGGATCGACGTATCCACGCTACTGTTTCTCATCTTGGCGGTCGTGGTCTTTCTCAAGCTGCGCAGTGTGCTTGGGCGTCGCACCGGCCATGAACGCACGCGTTACGAGCGCTACAAGGCGCAGCAGGAGACTGTCCAGCGCAACGGCAAGCTTCCTGGCCAGGACAAGGTCGTGACCCTGCCGCGGCGCGACCGCGACGAGGTGGAGCCTCGGCCCGTGTCCGAGCCCCAGGTGCGCACGGAGGTGGAAGACCGCGTGCGCGGCCTCGCCGCTGGCAACTCCGGCATCGCCAAGGGATTGGTCGACATTGTACGGGCGGACGAGACATTCGAGCCGGACGCCTTCCTCAAGGGCGCGCGGGCGGCCTATGAGCTTATTGTCACGGCCTTTGCCGAAGGCAACCGCAAGACGCTCAAGAACCTGCTGAGCCGGGATGTGTATGACGGCTTCGCCGGCGCGATCACCGACCGCGAGAGCCGCGGCGAGCAGGTGGATCAAAGTTTCGTCGGCATCAAGTCGACCGACATCGTCGAGGCCGAGCTGAAGAACGGCATGGCTCAGGTCACGGTCAAGTTCGTGAGCGAGCTGATTTCGGCCACGCGGGACAGAGGCGGCGAGGTGATCTCGGGGGATAGCAAGAAGATCAAGGAGGTCACCGATATTTGGACCTTCGCGCGGGAGGTCAGCTCGCGCGATCCGAACTGGAAGCTGATTGCCACACAAGCGGCCAATTGATTTGACCTGTCGGGGGGCGTGACAGGACCGCGGGCTTTTCATTCGGGGCCACACGGGGGAAAGCGTTGTGGAAGCAGTCTGTGCGTCACATCGCGCCGCGATCCTTGCGGTCGCAGCGGCGTTCGTGGCGAGCGTGGCGCACCTTGCCGAGGCGAGTTCGCCGCCCAGGCAGGCGAGTCCGGGGATGAAGGGCATTTCCTATCAGCCGCTCGCCTATGCCGATATCCCGGGCTGGGATCAGGACGATCATGCGGTGGCGTTCAAAGCATTCCGCAATTCGTGTGGCCGGGTGATTGCGTCATCGCGCGGACGCCCGGTTGGCGACAAGCGCCCGGCTCCTTCGGCCGCTGTGGTGGCGGCGTGCACGGCTGCATCGGAACACACGGGACCCGTCACCAAGGCCGGCGCCAAGGCGTTCTTCGAGCAGCACTTCGCAGCCCACGCCGTCGTCCATAACGGCCCGCGCGGCCTGCTTACGGGCTACTACGAGCCGTTGCTGGAAGGCTCGCGCACACCGCAGGGCGCCTTCCAGACCCCGGTCTACAAGCGTCCCCCTGATCTCGTGAATCTCGTCGACGAGACGCAGCGCGGCTCGCTCGGCATGGGCCTGACGCACGCGCGCAAGACCGAGAAGGGAGTTGAGCCCTATCTGACCAGGGCACAGATCGATCAGGGCGCGCTCAAGGGCCAGAACCTCGAGCTGGTCTATCTCAGCGATCCGGTAGAAGTGTTCTTCCTTCAGGTGCAGGGCTCGGGTCGCGTCAAGCTGACCGACGGCACCATCACGCGTATTCACTACGACGGCAAGAACGGCCATCCCTACAGTTCGATCGGCCGCTATCTGATCGAGAAGGGCCTGCTCGCCGCCGACAAGGTGTCAATGGGCGCCCTGAAGCGCTGGCTCAAGGACGATCCCGAGCGCGGCAAGCTCGTCATGCAGCAGAATGCGTCCTACGTATTCTTCCGCGAGCTCAAGAACACCGAGGCCAATGGCCCGCTCGGAGCCATGAGTGCGCCGCTCACCCCAGGGCGCAGCCTCGCGGTGGACCCGGGCTTCCATACCTTGGGCCTGCCGATCTACGTCAGTGGATCCGACATGAAGCACGTCACGAAAAGTGGCGAGTTCAATCGGCTCATGATTGCGCAGGACGTGGGCTCGGCCATCAAGGGGCCGGAGCGCGGCGACATCTACTTCGGCTCCGGCGATGCAGCCGGGCGCCTGGCAGGCGTGACAAAGCATGCCGGCAAGTTCATCGTTCTGCTGCCCAGGGACGAGTCGCCACAGGCCAAGGCGCCGTTGGCAACCGGAACGGTCAAGCCGCGACCATGAGCAAGTCCGGCCGAAAGTCCGATGGCCGTGGCCGGACCATCAGCCCAGAGGAAGCTGAGCTTTGGAAGCACGCGACACGCTCGCTTGAGCGCGTCAAAGCCAAGCCGCGCGTAGCCACTGCCTCTGCGACGATGGCTAGGCTCCCTGAACGCGTCGTGCATGAGACGCAAGCAGCGGTCGCTCCCGATGCCAAGCTGGCCGCACGCGCGGCCGATCCCGTTAAGGGAGAGGCGCGATCCGCTCCGATCGCCCAGTTCGAGCGCCGCAAGGCGAAGAAAATCGCCGCGGGCAAGGTCGAGATCGACGCCCGTATCGACCTGCACGGACTGCGCCAGGCCGATGCGCGATCCCGCTTGCGAGCCTTCCTGCTCCGGGCCCACGCCAACGAGCACAGGACCGTCCTGGTCATCACCGGCAAGGGTGGAGAAGAGCCGGTGGATCGACTCGAGGCGCTGACCGGCGGACGGCAGCGCGGCGTCCTCAAGCGCAACGTGCCGGTGTGGCTTGAGGAACCCGACCTGCGGGCGATCGTGCTAAGCTACACACAGGCCGGCATCCGGCACGGCGGCGCCGGCGCTCTCTACGTTCAGCTGCGCAAGGGCCGATAGAAGCCGCCACCCTCGCCTCATGTGCGGCCGACCTTGCGCCCGGTGCTGGGCAGCGGCCGTCCGGTCGGCCCGCCCTCGGTGAGCGGTCTGGGTGGAAAACGCCCCAGGCAGCGCACGCGGTCGTACATGACGATGGCGCCCGCCATGGCAAGGTTGATGCAGAAGCTCGAGGGGATGCGCACGATGTGGTCGCAGCGGGCAATGAGTGCGGGCGACAGCTCGCCCTGCTCGGGGCCCAGCACGTAGGCCGCGCACATGGGATGCCGGAAGCTCGGCAGCTCGATAGCTTGGTCCAGGAGCTCCACACCGATCAGTCGGCAGCCCTCGGGCAACGCCAGCTCGCCGACGGTCGCCCAGTTGAAGTGCGGCAGGTGCTGCCGGCCCTTGGACGTGTCGGCGCGAGCCTCGAGCGCCTGATAGCTGGCACCGATCGTGAACGTGAAACTTGCGCCGAAGCCATGGGCGGACCGCATGAGGTTCCCGAGGTTCAGGGCCTTGGAAATGCGCTCGGCACCAATGGCGAAGTAGCCGCGAGGTAGCGCGGAGGCCGCCGGCGGAGGTGCTGCGGACTGGCTCATGAGGAGGCGTTTAGGGTGCGGGACAGCGCTGGGCAAGGGGTTGCACTATCCTAGTGGAGGGCTTGCGTGCGCGCTGCAGCATCAGCTAAGAGCGGCCCATCCCGCGCAAAAATACCTGCGGGGCCAGGACGCTAGGAGGAAACGCAGACATGAAATCCCGTATGCTGTTGGGCCTCGGTGTGCTTCTCGCCATGGGCTCGGCCGGCGCCGAAGCGCAGCAGACCAAACAGCTTTCGATTGCCACCGGGGGGACCGGCGGCATCTACTACCCGCTGGCCGGCGGCTTCGGGACGATCCTCGCCAAGGAGATACCGGGTATCACAGCCACGGCGGAGGTCACCGGCGGCTCCATCGACAACATGAAGCTCGTGGGTGCCGGCAACGCCGACGTCGCTTTCACTCAGGTCGACACCGCCGTCGACGCGGTCAACGGCCGCGACAAGTTCCCCAAGAAGCTGCCCATCCGCGCGCTCGCGGTCATGTACGTGAACCTCATGCAGGTGGTGGCCCTGGAGGGCAATGGCGTCACGAAGTTCGCCGACCTCAAGGGCAAGCGCGTCTCCACGGGCGCGCCGGGCAGCGGCACCGAGATTTTCGCCTTTCGCGTGATCGAGGGCGCCGGACTGGACAAGGACAAGGACATGACGCGCGAGCGGCTGAGCGCGGCCGAGTCCGCCAACGCCCTCAAGGACAAGAAGATCGATGCCTTCATGTTCGTAGCAGGTGTGCCGACGTCGGCCATCACCGACGTTGCTGCCAGCCCCGGCATGAAAATGCTGCTGATCGATCACGACCATGCCGTGCCGAAGATGATCGAGAAGTTCGGCCCGGCTTATGCGCCGGCGGTCATCCCTAAGGGCTCCTATCCCAATCAGGACAAGGAGAGCAAGGTCGCGGCCGTCTGGAACATCATGGCGGTACGCGAGGACTTCCCCGAGGACCTCGCCTACAAGCTGACCAAGATCATGCTCGAGAAACGCGAGGACCTGGGCAAGGTTCACAAGGAAGGCCTCAATATCAAGGTCGAGAACCAGAAGTCTCAGAATGCGGGCATCCCCTGGCATCCCGCCGCCCTCAAATACTTCGCCGAGAAGGGCATCAAGGTCGACTGAGGAAAGCCGGACGCGATAAGCATCAACAGGCTGCCGGGCTTCTGTCCGGCAGTTTTTCTTTATAGATCAATGCGAGAACGCCTGCCGCGGCGTACCCGGATAGGTGGGATGTTCGGTTTCGCTATACTTGCGCAAAGCAATCGAGTGACCGGCAAAAGATCGGCGTGAGAGGGAGGAGAGTACGTGGCGGAGCCGACGAAGCGCGAAGCGACCTTCGATGAGGTTGCTGCCGGGGCGGAGCTCGCCGAGGACAAACGCAAGCGCGTCCAGGAGCTAATCGAGGAAGAGGAAGGGGCAACGAACAGGTTGGGCGGATGGCTCGGCAAGGCGGTCATGGCCTTTGCCGTCGGCGTGTCGGTGCTCCACCTCTATGCCGCCGCCGCGGGATCTCCGCCGTTCTGGAGAACTCCCATCATCGCCACCTATACGCTGCGGCCGCTGCATGTGGGGCTCGTCCTGGCGCTGATCTTCGTCCTGTACCCGATGCTGAAGCGCCTGCGCAATCGTGTCACTCCGCTGGATTGGCTTTGCGCGGCGGTCAGCCTCGGCGTCGTTGGCTACGTTCTCTATCAGGGACCGGAGTTCGGCGATCGCGCGATCGATCCTGAGCCGCTCGATTTCTATGTCGGCGTCGTCTTGATCCTGCTGCTGCTCGAGGCGACGCGCCGGGCGAGCGGCTGGATCATGCCGGCCGTTTCGCTGATTTTCATCGCCTATGCCCTGCTCGGCAAGTATCTCCCCGCGCCCTGGACACATCGAGGCTACTCGATCGAGCGGCTGGTCGGCCATCTCTACATGACACTCGAAGGCATCTTCGGCACGACGGTGGAGGTGTCCTCCAGCCTGATCATCCTGTTCACCATCTTCGGCGCGATCCTGCAGTATTCAGGCGCCGGCAAGTTCTTCATCGACTTCTCGTTCGCGGCCATGGGCGGCAAGCGCAATGCCGCGGGCCGCGCCGTCGTGCTGTCGTCGTTCCTGCTGGGCGGGCCCTCGGGCTCGGGCGTGGCCACGACGGTCACGATCGGCACGGTCGCCTATCCGCTGCTGGAGAAAGCCGGCTACGAGAAGAACGCCGCGGGCGGCCTGCTCGCGGCCGGCGGTCTTGGCGCCATCATCTCGCCGCCAGTCCTCGGCGCGGCCGCTTTCCTGATCGCCGAGTTTCTCAAGATCTCGTATCTCGACGTCATCACGATGGCGATGCTGCCGACCCTCCTCTACTACTTCAGCGTCCTCGTGATGGTGGAGCTGGACGCGGCCAAATACGGCGGCGGCGGCGAGCTGCTGGTCGAGAAGGGAACCTTGTGGCGCGTCACCCGCGACTACTGGTTCCACTTCGGATCGCTGATCTCCATCATCGTCCTGATGCTCTACGGCTTCTCGCCCGTGCTTTCCGTGTTCTGGGCTACCATGCTGGCGATCGCCGCCAGCTATCTGCGCCGCGATACCGCTCTGGTGCCCGCAAAGCTTGCCCGTGCCCTGTCGGAAGGCACCACGGGGGTGCTCAGCATCGCCGCCACCTGCGCCACCGCGGGCATCATCGTCGGCGTGACGACCTTGACGGGACTGGCGCAGCGCTTCGCCGACATCATCATCGGCTACGCCCAAGGCAACCTCGTGCTGACGGCGTTGTACTCGGCGGCCATCGTCTGGGTCGTGGGCCTCGCCGTGCCGGTGACGGCCTCCTACATCATGTGCGCCGTCATCGCCGCGCCCGCGCTCATCAAGCTCGGCGTGCCGGATTTCGCCGCCCACATGTTCATTTTCTACTACGCGGTCCTGTCGGAGGTGTCGCCTCCGACCGCCCTGTCGCCGTTCGCGGCTGCGGCAATCACCGGCGGGAGCCCCTACCGCACGACCATGCAGGCCTGGAAGTACACCATGCCGGCGTTCCTGGTGCCGTTCGTTTTCGTGTGCGACCCCATGGGCGTCGGCCTGCTGCTGCAGGTGCCCAAAGGCGGCAACTGGCTCGACGTGGCGATCGTCGCGCTCGAGACGCTGGCCGGCATCGCCATCCTGGCGTTCGCCTTCCAGGGGCGCCTCCTGAAGCCCAGCAACACGCCGGAGACGCTGTTGTTCATTGTCGGCGGCATGCTGCTGGTGTTTCCGGAGCTCGTCGCAGGCATTCTGCGGCTTGCCGGTCTGCCGCTCGCCTACCCGCACATCATCGGCTTTGGTCTTGCAGTGGTGGCGATCTTGATGCAGTGGATGCGCAGGGAGCCTGAGCTTCAGGCAGGCAGCTCGTAGCGCAAGGAGTTCTTCGATGCAGCTCGACAAGTCTATCTCGGCAGTCGTTACCGGTGGCGCATCGGGGCTTGGCGCCGCCACCGCTGCAGCCCTTGCCGGGAAAGGGGTGAGGGTCGCCATCCTCGACGTCAACGCGGACCTCGGAGAGAAGTTTGCCAAGGAGCTCGGCGGCACCTTCGCGAAGTGCGACGTGACGAACGAGGCCAGCGTGGACGCGGCGCTGGCTGCAGCCCGCAAGGCGCACGGCCAGGAGCGGATCCTCGTCAACTGCGCCGGCATCGGCGTCGCCAAGCGCATCTCGCGGCGGGTGAAGGAGACGAATGCCATCGAGGCGCACGACCTCGCCACGTTTACCAAGGTGATCCAGGTCAACCTGATCGGCACGTTCATGATGATGGCGAAGTCAGCCATCGGCATGCAAGCGTCCCAGCCAATCAATGCCGACGGTGAGCGCGGTGTGATGATCTGCACCTCCTCGGTCGCCGCCCAGGACGGCCAGATCGGCCAGGTCGCCTATTCCGCCTCCAAGGGCGGGGTCGCCTCCATGACGCTCCCCGTTGCCCGCGACCTCTCACGCGATGGCATCCGCGTTGTCACCATCCTGCCTGGCCTGTTCCTGACGCCGATGTTTGCCGGCCTGTCCGATGAGGCGCAGAAGTCGCTCGCCGCCTCCGTGCCGTTCCCCTCGCGGCTCGGCAATCCCAGCGAATATGCTGCGCTCGCCGTGCACATCTGCGAGAACCCCATGCTTAACGGCGAGTGCATCCGCCTCGACGGCTCCCTGAGGATGGCGCCGAGATAGGAAGCGCTCGCCATATTGTCCTCGGCGCCGTGCCCCCTTGCGGGGAACGAAGGCCATCGGCTCACGTTCCTCTTGGCGGCGGATGACCGCGGGGCTAAGTTGCGACTTGGCTTGAAGCGGCGTTCGTAAGCTCAGTCGAGGTCGATGCTTTTCTCTCGCGTTCGGACCGTGCGCCTCCCGTTTGGGATCGGCGCGGCCCTATATGCAGTTGCCAGTGTCGGCGCCGTCGGCATGACGGCGTATGCCCTGCAGCACGTGAGTGTCGCGGTGCTGGAGATGCTGGACCAGCTGGCAGCAGATCGAAAGCCCGCTACCGGCTACGGAGCGGCGGCAACGCGCTTGGCCGAGGGCAGCCCCTCCCCCGCACTGCAGTCCGTCCGTCGCGAGGGCGCGATGTCGGTCCTGGCCGAACGTGGCTATGGGTCCTGGGGCGCTTCTGGGGGCCCACGGGTCCGGATGCGGGAGGCCCCGGCAGGCTGGCAGTTCGGCGCCCCCAGCCGCAATCCCTACCAAACCTACGGCTCCCCGCGGCGGGAGGGTTGGTATGGGTGGTATGGAGACGACGAGGAGCGTCCACCGGTCGTGAGCACCTATCGCACCCTGTGCGTGCGCTTGTGCGACGGCTACTACTTCCCGATCAGCTTTGCCGTTACGCCCGATCGACTCGACCGCGACCGCAACGTCTGCGCCAGCCGCTGCGGTGCACAGGGTCGCCTGTTCGTGCATCGGAGCATGGACACGTCGAGCGACGATATGGTGGACCTGCAGGGCCGCCCCTACCGCAGCCTGCCGACGGCTTTTCTCTACCGCACGGATTATGTGCCGAGCTGCAAGTGCCAGCCTGATCCCTGGGAGGCCGCGGCACTGGACCGGCACCGGTCCTACGCGCTGGCGGCGGCGGCCAGGAAGGGCAACAAGGAAGCAACTAAGGAACTGCAGGCACTGCAGGCCAAGATGAGGGAGGACGCCAAGGTCGCCGCCAAACCGTCTCCGCCGCCGGTCGTTGGCGTCGGCGGACCGCTCAGTCCCGCTGCGGCTGCACGCCAGGCGGAGATCGCCAAGAGCGAGGATGGCAACATCATGCTGCTCGGCGGTGGCGCACCCAAGAACAAGGGCGAGCCGACGTGGGCCGCACCGCGGTCGCGAAGCGATCCGGACTGGAAGCAGCGCACCTTCGATCCGGGTTTCGGGGGACGGTGACCGTGCTCGCGCGGCGATGCCCCAGGTGGCGCCTCAGGGCCATTCAGGAAAAATTGGCAGATCGGCCGGCATAACCGCACCCTGAGATGCGAAGATCCCGGGCCAGCGGCGTTGCTGCGCCCCGGAGGTATCCACGGGTGAGTGGCGTGCCGGCGGCGTTGCGCTTGGCGTTTGTGGTTCTTGCGGCTCTTCTGCCGTGGTGGACTGGGTGCGCCCACGCGCAGGGCTTCTTCGAGCGGTCGGGGATCGCTTCGCCTCCGCCGCGCCTCTATGGCTACCAGGGCGCGCGGCCCTATCGCCAGCCGTATGCTTGGCCTATGCGCCGGCCGTCCGCTCCGGACTGGGCCGAGAACGGTGACGACGGTGCAACCGAGGGCCCCGCCACCACCTATCGCACCTTGTGCGTGCGACTCTGCGATGGCTTCTATTTTCCGATCAGCTTTGCGGCCAACGGCAGCAGTCTCTCGCGTGATGCCGACCGGTGCAGCGCGAGTTGCGGCGCAGAGGCACGCCTTTTCTACCATGCCAATCCAGGCGGCAGCGTCGAGAGCATGACCGACCTGACGGGACTGGCCTACGCGACGCTTCCCAACGCCTTCAGGTATCGTCAGACGCTGGTGGAGGACTGCCGCTGCAAGCCGCAGCCGTGGTCGCAAGCCGAGCAGAAGCGGCATCAGGGCTACGTCGCGTCGGTGTCAGGCGATGTCAAAGTCGACGCGTCTGCGCGCGTGAGCGGTGCGCCCCCGGATGCGGCCGCCGGCGCCGTGACCGTCGGGCGAGACGGGGCGGCACAGCCGGATGCGTCGGAGAGGGCGGAGCCCTCTACGCCCTGGCCCGGCACTCGGCGTCGCCCCCAGTGACGCCGCTGCAACAAAGCGACGCGTCAACCGGTGTCGGGCACCCCGCGTCGGGTCAGCCCGCGATCTTGTCCATCGCCTCTGCCAGCTTGAGGTCGAGATCCGTCAAGCCGCCGGCGGAGTGGGTGGAGAGGGTGACTTCCACGCGGTTCCACACGTTGCTCCACTCGGGATGGTGATCCATCTTCTCCGCCACCAGCGCGGAGCGCGCCATGAAGCCGAAGGCTTCGCTAAAATCCTTGAATTTGAAGGTCCTCTGGATGGCGTCGCGGCCGTTCGCCAGCTTCCAGTGCGGAAGGTGCGCGGCGAGACTGGAGCGGGCCGCAGCATCGAGCTTCTGTGCCATGTTAAGGCTCCGTTCAGTTCGGCGCCGACTTTGTCGCGTACAGCCGGCGCGGGTTGTCGACCAACAGCTTCTGACGCTGAGCTTCGGTCGGGGCAATCTCGGCGATCAGGTCGACGAGCGCGCCGTCGTCGGGAACGGGTGGAGCGTGGTTGGGATGCGGCCAGTCGGTTCCCCAGACGCAGCGGTCCGGGAACTCCGCCACCAGCGCCCGGGCAAACGGCACCGCGTCGGCGTACGGCGGACCCGCACGGCTGGCACGGTCACAGCCGCTTACCTTCACCCAGAACCGATCATCGCGCATGAGCTCAAGCAGATGCTCGAAGGCAGGCTGGCCGACGCCGAGGCCTGCATCGATGCGGCCCATGTGATCGATGACGACCGGAACGGCCGACCGCCGCAGGTGAGGTTCCATGCTGGCGATGAGGCCGCTCTCGATGTGGATCTCGAGATGCCAGCCGAGCCGCGCGAGCCGCGGTGCAAAGGCGATCACGTCCTCGATGCTGTCGCCTTTGGCCAGATGGCCCATGTAGTGGAAGCGCACACCGGTGAAGCCGAGAGCATCGAGACGTTGCATGTCCTCGTCGCTGACCGAAACGGGGGCAAGCGCAATGCCGCGGTAGCCGCCGCCCCTGGCGTTGAGAGCATCCTCCGTCGCCCGGGTGTCGAAGCCATGGTTGCTCGTATGCACGATGACGCAGCGTTCTATCCCTATGTGCGCGTGCAGGGTGAACAGCTTCTCCTTGGGCGCATCGGCCGGCGCCGGGCGGCCCGCGACATAGGGGAAACGCTTCTGCGGCCCGAACACGTGGCAATGGGTGTCCCAAGCACCGGCGGGCAGCCGCAGCTTCGGCTTGCTCGGGCTCGGATGAAACGTCGGTACCGGCATGTCCGTCATGGGTGTTTCCCGTGCGACGTCAATTGCCCTGCAGGTGGTGGGCAGTCTCCCAAAACAGGTCCTTCCAGTTCTCGACCTTCGTTTTCATGGTGCCGACGCGGTTGAGGAAAGCGGTGAAGTGGCCGATACGCTGCGGCCGGGAGGTGAACTCGAAGCCCGGATCGTTGACCTGCGCCAGCAGCTCATCGATGCTTTCCGGAACCTTCTGCACCTCCTTGTAGAGCGTCACCGCGGCGCGCTTGTCGGCGTTGGCAACCTTGATCGACTGCTCGAGCGCGGCGGCGACCGCCTTGAACAGCGCCGCATTTTTCTCCTTGGTTTGCTTCGTCGCCAGCAGGGTAATCTGCGTGAGCGGCCCGCCGAACACCTTGCGACTGTCGGTGATGATGTGGGCGCCTTCCAGCTTCAGGCCGCGATCCGTGAACGGCTGTACGCCGATGTGCGCCGTGATCGTCGCCTTGCCGTAGCCCGCGGACAGCGCCGTCACCGCATCGGGGTGGCCGAGCGCCACGGTCAGGTGGTCAAGCCGATGGGGGTCGTTCCACAACTGCTCGGCCGCCATCTGCAGCATCATGGCATTGAACGACAGCCGTACCGTCGGCACGGCGATGCGATCCTTGTCTGTGAAATCCGCGAGCGTCTTGACGTTGGGGTTGATGGTGTAGAGCGTCATCGCGCCGTTGCTCATGGTGCCGACGGCCTTGACCTCGTTCGCGCTGTTGCGGGTTCGCTCCCACAGGGTAAGGAGGCTGGGGAGGGCCGCGGTGCCGTAGTCGGCCGCACCCGAGAGCAGCGCGTCGAGGATGGCACCGGGGCCGCTCAGCGCCGTGGCGGTCGCCTCGACCTTGCCGAGGCCGAGCCTGGTCGCCTCCTGCTGCAAGATGCCTCCGGAAACCATGATGTCGACCGGTATGTAGAGAAGCCCGCGCTGCTGGACGAAACGGACGGCAAGCGGCGCCTGCGCGCGCAGAATTGCGGGCCCGGCCAGGACTGCCGCACATCCCGAGACGATTCCCAGGGCCTGCCGTCTGCTCGGACGCTTGGACATCCTTGGTCCTCCAGGGTTCCGGGGCTGGGGCCCACATCAGGCCGCTGTCCTTCGTGGTCGTGCTGGCTATGGTAGTTCCGATGCGGCCGCACCGACAAACAATAGGCCGAACGCTACGAGGAGGAAGTGCGCATGCGTTGGATCAGGTATTCGCATCGAGGTCACGCGGGTTACGGCATCCTGGAGGGTGATCGCACTGCCGAGGTGTCGGGCGATCCGTTTGCGGGCTACGAGCGCGGCAGCCGCAAGCTCGATCTCGCCGCAGTAAAGATCGAGGTGCCGGTGATCCCGCCCACGTTCTATTGCGTAGGCTTGAACTACGCCCAGCACGTCCGCGAGGTAGCAGCCAAGCACGGCATCGAGGCCAACCTGCCGAAGCAGCCCGACGTCGGCTATCGCGCCGTCAATGCGCTGATCGCACACGACGAGCCGGTGGTCATTCCGCCGGACGCAACGAAAATCCAGTACGAGGGCGAGCTGGTCGTTGTCATCGGCAAGAAGGCCCGCAACCTGAGCGAGGCCGAGGCACTCTCCTGCGTTCTGGGCTACACGATCGGCAACGATGTCAGCGAGCGCGTCTGGCAGAAGTCCGACCGCACGCTGTGGCGCGCCAAGAACACCGACACCTTCAAGCCGATGGGTCCGTGGATCGAGACGGAGGTCGACCTCGATGAGCTCGAGACGATCATTCGGCTCAACGGCGCAGAATCGCTGCGGTTCGCCACCAATGACATGATCTTCGGCGTTGCCCGCTACATCAGCACCATGAGCCGATATCTCACGCTCTATCCCGGCGACATGATCTGGATGGGTACCGACGGCAGCTCGCCCGATCTGAAGGCCGGGGACGTAGTGGAGGTGGAAATCACCGGCATCGGGACGCTGCGCAATCCGTTCGTCGCCGGGCAGCCCTGATCTGCGCGGAGCGCACGCTTACTTTGCGAGAGGTTGCTTCCGCGACCGCTCCGCTTGATAGTAGGCTCGATCGCGTGAGCCGCGTCGAAGGCGATGGCGGGCTTCGCCGATATCCGGCCGTCCGGGGCCGGGCACAAAAATCAACAAACCGGGAGGAGACGAAATGCCCATTCTTCGGGTGGTAGTCGCGCTACTGCTCGCCACCACCGCCCTGACGACTGGAGCCGCCGCACAAGTGCCTGAGGTGCGCTTTGCCCGACAGTTCTCGATGGGCTACCTGCAATTCAACCTGATGGAAAGGCACCAGCTGCTC
>Ga0111539_10003309_pt1 | contig 21278 bp, 17 predicted proteins | sample RhiMethybrSRZTD1_FD_79667 | JGI IMG/M metagenome (GOLD analysis project Ga0111539, IMG submission 79667) | Populus rhizosphere microbial communities from Tennessee, USA - Rhizosphere MetaG P. TD hybrid SRZTD1 (version 2) (version 2) | ecosystem: Host-associated > Plants > Roots > Rhizosphere >...
GCTGATACCCGATGATTTTCCCTCGCTGGTCGGCGGCGATGTCGTCGACGTCGGCAATGCCGCCGTCACGCTCGTCCAGTCCAGCCCGCCCGGCGGCGGCGCCGGTGATGATGACAGCAGCGATGATGGCAGCAGCGCCGACGGTGACAGCGGCAGCGATGACGATGGCAACAGCGGCGACGATGGTAGTGGCGATGATGACAGCGACGACGGTAGCGGAGGCGATGGCGGTAGCGGAGGCGACGGCGGCAGCGGTGACGATGATTGAACGCTGACGAACCACGCGCTGGCCGAGGATGTTCACGGTGCAATCTTCGACGGACACGCATGCCGTGGCGGTGGAGCAGGCTCTCGATGCGCCGCCGCTGGAGTTGCAGTTTCGCTCGCGTCGCACTCTCACAGTGCTCTTCGTGGCGTGCGTGTGCATCGAGATTGCATTCGTCGCACTCGACTACTGGGTGAACTACTCGCGGGCTGTGGAGGCCGGGCCGATCCGCCGGTTGTTCAACATCACGCGCGAGGATGGCCTGGCGTCGTGGTTTGCCATCACGCAGACCGTTTTGCTGGCGCTGACGCTGTGGGCGCTGTGGCTGATCACGCGGCGAGCCGGGGCGCGCTGGACTTCGCGTGGCTGGCTGGTCCTCGCAACGCTGTTCACGTACATGGCGATGGATGATGGCGCCACGATTCACGAGCGCATCGGCTCAACGCTGAAGGCCTCGGGATCGGGCGAGGCGGCGTCGTGGTTCCCCAGTTACGGCTGGCAGATCATCTTCGTGCCGGTGTTCGCGGTCATGGGCGCGTTCATGCTTGGATTCCTGTGGCGGCAACTTGGGCGCCCGCGTCAGCGGCTGGCGGTCGTGCTGGCGCTGGGCGCGATGGCGATGGCCGTCACCCTCGACTTTTTTGAAGGACTCAAGCCCGATCACCCATGGAACCTGCACACCGCTCTGGCGCAGCGCTGGGATTTCGCCAACTTCGCGCGCACGCAGTTCGACCAGACCGAGTACGCCACGCTGCTGCACTTCGGCAAGTCGCTGGAGGAAACGCTCGAGATGCTCGCGATCACGCTGCTGTGGACCGCGATCCTGTCGCACTCGATGCGCGTCGGACGCGATGTGCGCGTGCGTTTCACCAGCGATTGACGGTGCGCCGGCAACGTGATGCGCGACGGCGCGAGATCCGTCGGGTTTTTCGACTGACGTTTTGCTGCGTCCGGATGGGGGCAGCACCGAGGATGCGCGGGATCTTCTCCAAAATCATCGCGTGCGCAGCGCCGGGCGCAGGATGATGTATCCAGAGAGAGGCCGGATGATCGGCCGCCGGGAGTCATCCTCATGCGCACGCCTATCAATCGTCTTGGTCGTCATCTTTGGACTTGGTGTCGGTACTCCGTGCCTTTGGTCTTTGGCGCCCTGGCATTGACCGCGGAAAGCGCGCGGGCCCAGGACTGCCTGGTGCACGAGACCGCGCGCGTTCTCGCGCCGATGCCGGCGACGGCGGGGAATAGCTTCGGAAGTGCGGCAATCGTCGATGGCGATCGCGCACTCGTCGCCGCCATCAACAACGATGAGTTCGGCACCAACGCCGGCACCGTCTACGCTCTGCGCAAGGTCAGCGGCGTCTGGTCCATCACGCAGTCTATCGGCTCGCCCGACGCCTCCGCCACGGACCAGTTCGGATTCTCGCTGGCCATCAGCGGCGACTGGGCGCTCATCGGCGCACCGCAGGAAGACCCCAGCGCCGTGTCGAACAACGGCGCGGCGTACGCCTACCACTGGGATGGCGCGCAATGGGTCTATCACAGCCGCCTTACGCCAACAGATCTTTCGGCCGGCAAGCAGTTCGCGCGCTCGGTCGCGATCGACGGCGACATCGCGGCCTGCAGCGCGGTGGGCGACATCCAGGGCGGCAACTCCGCCGCCGGTGCGGCATACGTGTTCCGTTACAACGGCACGGCGTGGGTTCAGGAACGCAAACTCATGGAGCAGAGCCCCGCGCCGCTGCGACGCTTCGGCAACACCGTCGCGGTGCAGGAAGACATGGTCCTGGTCACCGCCCTGCCCAGCGGAACCAATCCCGCCAACACCGAAGGCGTCTACATGTTCGAGTATGACGGTGTGGACTGGATCCAGACGCAGCGCATCCAGTCGCCGATCTGGCCGGGCTATGAGGAATTCGGCGCGACGCTGCGGCTGGAAGGCGACACGCTCGCCGCCACCGCCTCGCCGAACGTGCCGCCGGGAAAGGTGCGCGTCTTCCGATTTGACGGCAAGCAGTGGAATCACGAGCAGGAAATTCTCGGCCCGCCGGCGACGTTCGATGGCAGCTTCGGCATCGCCATCGATCTCCAGGGCGATCGCCTGCTCATTGGTGCGCCGACGCGCCAGGCGCCGACCTATCCGCCCGACAGCGCGAGTTTCAATGGCGGCCTCGCGTACCTGTATGAGCGCAGCGGAACGACATGGACGCTGGACTTCACGCTGCGCGCCAAGCCGCGGTGGAACTTCGTCGAATTCAACTGGGACAACCAGTTCGATCAATTCAGCGCGTCCGTGGCGTTGAGCGATGATGACATGCTCATCGGCGCGACATGCGCCGATGCCACGTTCAACCCCGGCGAGTTCGGCTACGTGGCCGTGATTCCGATACTTCAGCCCGACTGCGACGGCAACGGCGTGCCGGACATCTGCGACCCCGACTGCGATCACAACGACAGCGTGGACGCCTGCGACATCGCGCAGAATCCGGACGACGACTGCGATGACAACGGCGCGCTGGATGCGTGCGAAGAATCGCCCGAATACGCGCTCGATGGCGGCCTGGGCTCGTTCATCGCCGTCGCCGCGACAGGCACGACGCTGGATTATCTCTGGCTCAACCAGTTTCGCGTACAGGCCGGCGGGCAGCGCATCACACACATCGCGCTGCCGTGGACGCTGTACACGCCCGACGGTTCGCCGCTGACATTGCTGGTGTATGACGATCCTAATGATGATGGCGATCCGTCGGACGCGGTGCTGCTCAGCGCGACCGCCGCCGTATCAGCCGAGTCCGACAACGGCATCAGCGCGTTCCCGCTGTTCGTGCTCTACAAGATTCCCACGACGTTTGTGGGCGACATCGGCGAGAGCTTCTTCGTCGGCGCGCACATGCCGATCGACGACCACACCGGCGCCGCGATGATTCAAAGCGGCAACGCCGCGCCCGGCCGCTGCTGGCGCGCCAGCGGGCCACAGGGGTCGATCGACTACAACATTCCCGCCGGCCTGGCCGTGTACGCCAATCGATACGTCCTTCGCGCCATGGGACTCGACTGCAACGGCAACGGCGTCAACGACGACTGCGACATCGCCGGCGGCTTCAGCCTCGATCTCAACTCCAACGGCGTGCCCGATGAATGCGATGACCACTGCCCGGCGGACATTACCGGCACTGGCAATGTCGTTGATGTCAACGACCTGCTGGCGATCATCACCACCTGGGGCCCGTGCGCCAATTGCCCGCCCATGCACTGCACTGGCGACATCGCGCCGGTCGGCCCGCCGCAGGGCAATTGCGTGATCGATGTCAACGATCTGCTGGCGGTGATCACGTCATGGGGCGCATGTCTATAGCCAGCATTCAGCGATCGATTTCACTCGGCCGGCGCTCCTTGTGGAGGGGCCGCGCTGACAATGGTCAGGCGCGTGAGGTTGCGCACCCAGCGCGCGTGCTTGCGCTCGTCGGACACGACGATGCGCAGCGGGCCGTCGCGGCCGTCGATGACCTTGCCGTCGCGCTGATCGGCCAGCAGCACCACGCGATCGCTGAATTCGGGATCGAGTTCAGGCAGCGCGAAGATCACGCGATAGCCGTCGCCCGCTTCGGCGACCAGGTAATCCATCAGTCGCGGCCCGCGCAGCGTCTGGCCGAACGTCATGCCCGCCGCCGCCAGCGCATCGGACAGGCGAACGCCTTCATACTCGCTGGTGGCGTCGTCCCTCTCCTTGACCGTCAGCGTCGTGCGCGGCAGCGCGGCGAGCGCCTTGGAGTCAAGTGTTATCGCCTTCAGGCCTGTGCCATTAATGTGAACCTGCGCTGTGACCGCCTGCGATGCTGGCGGCGGCTGCGCCGTGGAAGGCGCCTGAGTGGCGGCTGACGCAAACAAGGCAAACGCGGCAAGAGCCATCGCCGAGAGCGCGTGCGCAGAGTGCATGATGAGATTCCTGTAAATTGCGGCCAGCACCGTTCCGAGGCGCCAATGGCGAGGGGTACAATCTCCCCAATCCGGAGGAGAAACGATGAGTCGCACATTCTACGTCGGGCTTGCCGCATCATGCGCTGCGGCCGCGATGATCATCACCGCAGCGCCGGCGCGCGCGGACGTGATCACGCTTTCATCGGTTCGCGACAACACGTTGTACCAGGACGCCACCGGCTCGCTGAGCAACGGCGCGGGCGAGTTCTTCTTCGCGGGCAACACGAATACCAGCGTCACGCGCCGCGGACTGGTGCGATTCGACCTCAGCAGCCTGCCCGCCGGCGCGACCATCACCAATGTCACGCTGACGCTGCACATGTCGATGACCAGCTCCGGCGCGACGAATGTCAGCCTGCATCGCGTGCTGGCTGACTGGGGCGAGGGCACATCCGATGCGCCGGGCGGCGAGGGCGCGGGCGTTGCCGCCACCACCGGCGATGCCACCTGGCTGCACACGTTCTACAACACGAGTTTCTGGGCCAGCGCCGGCGGCGACTTCAACGCGGCGAGCAGCGCGTTGACTTCCGTGAACGCTGTCGGCTTCTATTCGTGGTCGTCGGCCCAGATGATCGCCGACGCGCAGCAATGGGTCGCCACGCCAGCCTCCAACTTCGGCTGGCTGCTGCGCGGCGATGAATCAGCGCCCAACACCTCCAAGCGATTTGACACGCGCGAGAGCCCTACGGCTTCGTTCCGGCCGGCGCTGATCATCGAATACACCCCCGTGCCGGGTCCCGGCGCGCTGGCGCTGCTCGGGCTGGCTGGCGTGATCGGCGGCCACGGCCGGCGCAGAGAGCGATGATGAACGATGCGAGCGGCCGCGCGAAGGTGGATCGTGTTGCTCGGCGTCGGCCTGCTCGTCGGCGCTGCGTTTGCCGCGCGCCTGCCCGCCGCGACCTACACGTTCACGCGCATCGCGGATACCGCCGGCGGCGTGTACACGTCGTTCGGCGACGGGCCGTCCATCAGCAACTCCGGCGCGATCGCGTTCCAGGCAGGCATCGCCAGCGGTGCGGGCATCTTCCGAGCTGAGCCCGGCGGCGGCTTCACCACCATCGCCGATACGACCGACGGGTTCAACGGCTTCGGCGTGCGGCCCTCCATCGATCGCCTGGGCGATGCTGTGGCTTTCGATGCGACTACCACAAGCGGCGCGGGCGCCTATCGCGGCAGCGGCGGCCCCCTAGCGACCATCGCCGCCCCGCCGATCTTCAGCGCGTTCGTCGGCTCGCCGGTGATCCAGCCCGGTGGTAGTGGACAGGTCGTCTTCGTCGCGTTCACCACCGCCGATGGCGCGGGGATCTATCGCGGCGACGGTACCGCGCCCGCGACGCTCGTCGCAGGCGCTGCTCACGGCCTGAGCGAGTTCGGAAACAATCCCGGCGTCAATGCGCTCGGGAACCTGCTGTTCCGGGCGGATCTCGATGGCGTGGGCTCGGGCGTGTTCATCCGCAGCGGCGCGACGACGACTCCGCTGGCGCTGGTCGGCCCCACCTATTCCGGATTCGCAGGCTCGATGGCGCTCAACGATTCAGGCGTCGCCGCGTTCCGCGCGACGTACGCCGGCGGTTCGTCGCAGGCGATCCTGACCGGCGTCGCCGGCGGAGTGAGCGTCTTTGCTGATACAACAGGTGCTTATCTCTCATTCAACGTGCCGAGCATCGACAGCCGCGGCCGCATCATCGTTCGCGCGGCGCTTGACGCAGGCGGAGCGATTCTGGTCCGCGGGCCCGATCCACGTGTTGATAGCATCATCGGTGTGGGCGATGCGGTCGACGGCTCGACCGTGATCGATGTGACCGCGCATACCGGCGCGCTGAACGATTCGGGGCAGGCTGTGTTTCGCGCCACGCTCGCCGACGGCCGCGCGGGCATCTACCGGGCCGATCCTGCTCCATGTCCGGCCGACATCGTCGGCGCATCGCATCGAGTGGATGTCAACGACCTTCTGGCGGTCATCACGACATGGGGTCCGTGCGCAGGCTGCCCGCCGCATTGCCCAGCCGACATCGCGCCGATCGGACCGCCGCAAGGCGATTGCCAGATCGATGTCAATGACCTGCTGGCGGTGATCACCACATGGGGCCCCTGCCCGTAGTGTTCCATCGCCGTCGGCTGAAGGTGATGACGGCCCGCGTCTCTCGCGGCGCCGCCCGTTGCTCATCCGTTTGCCCGCGCGTCCGAGGCGCGCGATGATGCGCCGCCATGTCACGCGAAATCCTCCTTGATCTCTGGACGCGATGGTGGGACCACGACATCTGGATCACGCCGTGGTCCAAGGCCATCGACGGGTTGACGGCGCAGCAGGCGGCCTGGCAGCCGGCGAAGGATCGCCACTCCATCTGGCAGAACGTCGTGCACGTGACGTTCTGGCGCACGTACACGCTGACGGTGATCGCCGGCAAGCCCAAGCCGTCGAAGAGCGAGGTTGAGGCCGCGAACTTCCCGCTGCCCGCGAAAGTGGATGAAGCGTCGTGGCGAGCGGCGAAGGCGGCGCTCAAGGATTCGCACGAACGCATCCGGGCCGCGCTGGCTGACAGCGGCACGCCGCTCGATCGACTCAAGCATCATCTCGCGCACGACGCCTACCACTTGGGCCAGATCATGCAGTTGCGCGGCCTGCAGGGACTGCCGGCGATCGTGTGAGCAGTGGGCGTTGGCGTGGCCTGCGGCAACTGCCAAGTCGACGTCAACGACCTGCTAGCCGTCATCACGGCCTGGGGAACGTGTCCCTAGCGATCGGCCGCAGGTTCAGCGCCTGCGAACCGTGTCGATCAGCAGGAGCACAGCGAGAACCATCGGCGGCGCGCTGATCACCAGCAGCCGGTCCCAGTACTGCCACGTGCCGAAGACGAGTACGCTGGCGACGGAGGCAGCGGCCAGCCACGCCGCACCGGCCCACGAACGCCACCATGCCAGCGCCGCGCCGATGAGCATCACCAGCGTGACGATGTTCTGCATGACCAGGCCGATGAAGGTGACCGGCGGCGCGAGCGAGAACATGAAGAGGAAGCCGGCGAAGGCGACCGAGGCGAGAACAGCGAACCAGACCAGCGGCCCGCGGCCGAGCCAAGGACCATGGAGGCGTCCCCACCACCGTCGCGGCGGCGCAGCGGGCGCATCGCTGGCGGCAACGTGAATCTGCTGGATCGAGGGCGATGTCAACACATGGTTCATGAACGGGACCCCTGTGGCCCCGAGCATTATGTTAGGTTTTGCTAACAAAGGTTTCCACCCACCGCTGCGCCGCGGGAAATGGCGTTCTACTGGCCGAAACGGGGTATTTCGTCCCATGGCAGTGCCCGCCGGCCGCAGGCAACGGGGTGGTCAGCGTGAGCGATCTTCAGACGGTGATCACCACGTGGGGCGCCTGCCCGTGGTTCACCGGCCGCCTCTCAGCCCGCCGACGGTGATTGCCACCACAAGCAGTGCCAGCCAGCAGGCGAGATAGATCGCGCGGAAGTACGGCCGATCATCGGTCCAGAAATTGATGAGGCGCTCGAACTTGACTGGCCAGTCGAAGGGCGCGGGGAAGATGAGTTGCCGCACATCGATGCCGTCGTCCCAGTCGTGGCCCATCCGCCAGAGGGCCGCGAGCAGCCACGCGCCGGCGGCGAGGGCGATGCCGTAACCGGGTTTGCCGGCGCTGCTCAAGGCCAGCGCGCCGCCGATGATGCATGCGGCCGTCAGAACGAACGTCAACAGCACGCTCAGCGCCTTGCCCGGCATCGAAGGGCTCTTCACCGTCTTGCGGCCGGCGCAGGGGCATGCCTTGCCGAGCAGGTTCTCGGCGCCGCAGTTCGGGCATCGCACAGTGCGGATGGCGCTCATGGGGGCTGTCAATCAGTATTCGGGAATGGCTTGTGAGAATTCGCGGTCGTGGCCCGGCATCGTTCATGACGCCTGCGTGGCCGGAGCGGTCGCGGGTTGAAGCGCGCGGTACTTCGCGGCCTCATCGGCGCGCCCGCGTGTTTCGTAAAACTCGATGAGCCACTGCAGCGTCGAATCGCGCGATGCCCGGGCGGCCGGCGGGGCGCCCTTGAGCACCGCCCAGCCTTCCAGCAGCAGCCGCTCGGCTTCCTCGTCGTGAAGCTTGTCCGTCTTCGCCAGGGCCGCGCCCAGCGAACTCTTGCAGATGGAGACTGACGAATGCGTCGCGCCGAAGGCCTTGATGCGCACGTCCAGCGCCTCGCGCAGCAGGGGCACGGCCTCGGCGGCCCGGCCGACATCGATGAGCGCCAAGCCGAGCCCGCTGAGCGTGCGCGACAAATCAGGGCTGTCGGGCTCCACGGTGCGCCGGCGCACCGCCAGCGCCTGCGTGAAGAACTCGATGGCCTCCTCGGGATCGCCACGATCGCGCCTGATCACCGCGAGATTGTGCAGGTCAGTGCCCAGTTCCACGCTGTCCTCGCCGTACAGTTGCCGGGTGACGCGCAGGGAATCGCGCGCGACGCGCTCGGCGTCTTCCAGGCGTCCGAGCTCGCGCAACATCCTGGACCAGCCCTGCATGGAGATCAGCGTGATATCGTCCTCCATGCCGAAGGTCGCGATCGACATCTCCACAGCGCGGTGATCGAATTTCTCGGCGTCCTCGAACCGCTGCTGCATGGCGTGAATGAACGCCATGTTGCGCATGGTCACGATGCACTGCTCGGCCGCGTAGCGCGAACCCTTGACGCGCTCCAGCACGCCGATGGCGCGCAGGTAGTACTCCTCGGCTTCGGCCGTGCGGTGCTGGGTGGCGAGAATGTCGCCGATCGCCTCCAGCGACAGACCAACTTCCTCCTTGTCGCTCCAGGCCGGCAGCGTGGGGCCCGCGTCGACGGCCTGCCGCGTCAACTCGTCCATGTCGCCGGTCTTGTTCTGAATCTGCATCGCGTGAATGATGTCGCGGATGTTGCCGAGCGTGATGTCGTCGGCCGGTCCCAGCCGGCGCTGATGGATCGTCAACGCCTCGCGATAGGCTTCCTCGGCCTGGGGGGCGCGGCCGGCGCGGAAATGCGCCTGGCCGATCAGGCCCCAGGCATCGCCGAGGCGCATGTCATCGCCACTGAACAGTTCGCGCATGAGTTTGATGGCTTTGTGGCCATGCTCGACCGACAGGTCGTACTCAGTGATGTTGGCGTAGCCCTGCGACAGCGTGACCAGGATCTGCGCAGCCACCTCCGGCTCGTCGGCAAGTTCTGCGTCCACGCGCCGCGAGGCATCATCCAGCACGTCGCGCAGCGTGACCTGGTTGTTCTTGGTCTTCGATGGATCCAGAAACGCGATCATCCCCTGCAGGTACTCGTTGAGGCGCTGGGCCTTCCGCGTCTGCTCCATCGAGCGCACCAGGCCGATGCTCGTGCCGATCACGCCCAGCGTCAGGGCGACAAAGGCAATGGCCAGGCCCGTGACCAGGGCCTTGTTCCGCCGCGCGAACTTGCGGGCCTGGTACCACGCACTGGCGGGGCGGGCCGTGATGGGCTCATCGCGCAGGTATCGTCGAATGTCGGCAGCGAACTCGGCGGCGCTCTGGTAGCGCCGCGACTTCTCTTTCTCCAGGGCCTTGCCCACGATCGTTTCCACGTCGCCGCGAAACACGCGATTCACCACGCTCAGGGGCGTGGGCTCGTCGGTGGCGATGATGCGCATTGCCTCGGGAATCGAGCGCTGCCGCAGATCGTGCGGCAGGCGTCCGCCCAGCAGCTCGTAGGCGATCACGCCCAGGGCGTAGACATCCGAGCGCGTGTCGAGGTCCTCCGGCCGGGCCGCCGCCTGCTCGGGACTCATGTACGACACCGTACCGATCAACTGGCCGACATCGGTGCGCAGCGTGGTGGTCTGAATGTCGGAGTCGATGGCGCGGGCCACGCCGAAATCGAGAACCTTGGGCAGCGCCATCGTCGATTGTCGATCGATGATTGTCGATTGGGTGTCCGTGCGGCCATCGCCTCGCGCCGAATCACCGGTCGTCAAATGTGAATCGTCAATGATCAGGATGTTCGCCGGCTTGAGATCGCGATGGATCACGCCATTGCGGTGCGCGTGCTCGACGGCGTCGGCGATCAGGGCCAGCAGTTCCAGCCGCTGCCGCGTGCCCAGGTTTCGCGCGTCGGCGTATGCGGTGAGCGGCTGGCCATCGACGAACTCCATCGCGAAGTACGGCTGAGCGCCCTCGCCCTGATCATCGGTTCCGGCCTCGTAGATTTGTGCGATGCCGGGATGCCGCAGGCGGCCGAGGACCTCGGCTTCATACTCGAAGCGCCGCATCATGCTGCGTGACATGAGGCCGGGTCGCATGACCTTCAGCGCGACGATGCGGCGCGGATTCTCCTGTTCGGCCTGGTACACCGCGCCCATGCCGCCGGCGCCGAGCCGGCACAGGATGCGGTAGCGGCCGATGCGCCTGGGCAGCGGCGCTTCATCGTGCTGGGCGTCGCGCAGCGCCTGGGCCGCGGCCCGCTGCACCACGCCAGCGATCGACGGCGCCTCGTGCCCGTCAGCAGCCCCGTGCCGGGCCGCGACGATCGTTGGATCGGCGGCAAGCAGGCGATCCACCTCGCGGCGCAGGCCTGAATCGTCGCCGCACTCGCGCGACAGCAGCGATTGCCGCGCCTCGCCCGCAATCGCTCGCGCGGCGAGAAAAATGGTGGAGGCGCGCTGGAAGCGGTCGGGCGTCATGGGCGGGCCGGACCCATCTTACGGTGCGCCGGCCCTCCCATCCCCCGACATTCATTGCAATTGTGCCGTTCCATCAAAGTGGATCGACTCACGTTCCCTTCGCGCAGTAACAACTGGCCTGCGGCTTCACGTCGGCCCGTTTCCATGCTTTCGCCAGTTGCGCATCCGCCCCGGCTGCGTCCGCGTTCTTGCCTTGCGCTTCCAGCGACCTGCGCAAACCAAGCAACGACCATCCGTTGCCCGGATGCCGCGTGAGATCGGCGCGATACACCTCCTCGGCCTCGGCGGCGCGGCTGCTCTCCAGCAGCAGCGCGCCCAGCGCGTGCCGCACCGGCTGCATCCAGCCCGGCGGCTCGTCATAGTTGAGGTTCTCCTCGACCTTGACGGCCTCGCGCATCTTCGCAAACGCTTCGTCCTTACGGCCTTCGCGATAAAGGATTTCGCCTTCCATCATCAGGCGCGGAATGGGCAGAACATCTTTCGCGGGATTGTTGCCGACGAACCACTCCTCGCCAACGGTCGCGGCCACATCGTTGTAGGCGGCGAGTTCGCCGCGGGCCTCCTCCACGCGTCCCAGGGCCGCGAACGCCACGCCGCGCGCATAGTGGCGAGTCAATCGGCTGATCTTGCGATATTCCGCCGCCTCGGGCTCCTTGAGAATGTCCTCCCATTTGCCGAAGCGAACCATCACGTGCAGCGCCACCGGTGTGAGGCCGTCGGCGGCGGGAGCGTACTCGCGGATGAACGACTCGGGCGCCTCGCGCTCCAGCCTTCGCGCCGCCTCCATCGCCTTGGCGTAGCGGCCTTCGAACATCGCCGCGTATGCCAGGAAGTGCAGGTTGTGAATGTAGTAGACGTTATAGAAAACCGGCGGCGGGGCGATCTTGAAGTACGCAGCATCGACGGCCACCGCCCGTTCGTTGGTATCGGCGGCCAGCGCATACTGCCCGGTGCGAATCCAGATGTGCGAGGGCATGTGCACCAGGTGACCCGAGCCGGGCACGAGCTTCCCGAGTCGCGTCGCGGCCGTGAGGGCGCGCTCGGGCGAGCCCGATGCCTCCACGGCATGGATATAGAAATGGTTCGCGCCGGGATGCTGTGGATTGATGGTCATCGCGCGCTCGAGCGCGGCGACGATCTCTTTGATGCGGCCCTTGGGCTGGCCGTCGTGCGTCCAATAGTTCCACGGCTGCAGGTTCATGAGGCTTTCGGCGAAGAGCGCGCCGACGTCGGGGTCGTCCGGGAACGTCTTCCACGCCTTCTCCATCTCCGCGGCGTAGGCCTCATCAAGCGGCTTGCGATCAGCCGGCGCCGGCCACGCGTAGCGCTTCGTCACGGCGCGCACCAGCGCCTGCTCCGCCGGCGTTTCGTTGTCGAGCGCGGCCAGCGCCCGCTTCGCCGCCTCATCGCCGTTGCGCGATTGCGTCTCGGTCATCACCGGGTTGTTGATGTGCAGGCCGTGCGCGTACGACACGCCCCACCACGCCATGGCGCAGCCGGGATCGAGGCGCGCGGCCTCGCGGAAGGAGCGAATGGCTTCATCGTGGTTGAAGCCGTACAGCAGCTGAATGCCCTGGTCGAACCACCTCTGGGCTTCACGTGAACTGGTCGTCACCTTCCGCGTGTAGTTGCCGAATCCCGAGTACAGGTGCGGCGCGTCGGCCGAGGCGACCTGAGCGGCGGGACCGGTGGCGGTGGTGTCGTTCGACGTGCGAACCGAATGCGACGATTCGCATCCTGCCTGAAGCGCCGTGGCGATGAGAGGGACAAGGGCGAACGAAAGGGTGCGCATGGAATCTCCTCGTGAAGGGGTGCGTGCAGAGGAAATACGGAAGTGCGGAGGCTGCGCCATCACCATCTCAGATTTCTCATGGCAAGTGAGGGCCTGTAAGCCGCGTCACCTCGCCGCCGCCCTCCACCTATCATCGCTGCCCCATGCCCATCGTCACCACCACGCTTGCCAACGGTCTGATGCTGGTTGTCGAGGAGATCGCAGGCGTGCGCTCGGCCGCGGTGAGCTGGCTTGTGCCGTGCGGGGCCGCGACCGATCCGATTGATGGAGACGGCCTGGCGGCGATGCTCGGCGAGATGATCCTGCGCGGCGCGGGCGGCCTCACCAGCCGCGAGCATTCCGATGCGCTCGATCGGCTGGGCGTCAATCGCGCCGCCGATGTCTCCGCCCATCACCTGCGCATCGATGCGACGATGACCGCCGACCGCCTCGATGACGCCCTGCCGCTTCTGGCCAGCATGATCATCGCGCCGGCCCTGCCCGCCGATCACCTGGACGCGGTGCGAAGCCTGTGCCTGCAATCGCTGGATGGGCTGGACGATGATCCGCAGCACCTGGCGATGCTGCGACTGCGCGAGCGGCACCTTGCTCCACCGTTCAACCGCCACGGTCATGGCGAGCGAGCGGTCCTCGAACGGGCCAGCATCGACGATGTGCGCAGCGCATGGTCGGGCCGCTTTCGGCCGGGCGGATCGATCATCGGCATCGCCGGCGGCGTGAACGCGCATCGCGCCGCTGCCCAACTTGGCGATCTGCTGGCGAACTGGAAGGGCGCGACAACCGAGCCCAAACCCGCCAGCGCGCCGCAGCGCGGCTACCTGCCCATCGTGCAGCAGACCGCGCAGGTGCACATCGCCGCCGGCTGGGACGCTCCGCCCGAGCGCGAGGCGCACTCGATGATCGAGCGCCTGGGCATCAACGTGCTGAGCGGCTCGACTTCGGGCCGGCTCTTCAGCGAAGTGCGGCAGAAGCGCAGCCTCTGCTATTCGGTCGGCGCCAGTTACCGCGCGGGTAAGGACACCGGCATGATCAGCCTGTACGCAGGCACCACGCCCGAGCGGGCCCAGCAGACGCTCGATGTCTGCCTCGAACAGATCGAAAGCATGCGCCACGGCGTGCGGATCGATGAGTTCAGCCGTGCGGTCGTCGGCCTCAAGAGCGCGCAAGTGATGCAGGGAGAGTCGACGCCGGCCCGGGCCGCTGCCCTGGTGTACGACCAGTTCCGCCTCGGCCGGGCACGGACACTGGAGGAGGTCGTCGCGGCGATCGACGCCATTACCATCGAGCGATTGAACGAGCATCTGGCCTCGCGCCCGTGGGGCTCGCCCACGCTGGTTACCATCGGCCCCGAGGCGCTGACGGTCGAGCCCGGCCGATAATCTGGCAGCCTTCCTGAGCTGCTTTCATCGCTGTGTTGGCATCGATGGTTGCATCGGCGGGGGTTTGAGCGCATCCTCATGGGGCGGGAAGGACCTTGTCGGCGCCGCGCGCGACCGACCCGCCGTGTCGAACACACGCAACACCTGCCATGCACGATCAGTCGCCAACTGAGGTTACGCACCTGCTTGGGGAACTGGAGCAGGGCGACCGCTCAGCGGCCCAGCGGCTGTTTCCATTGGTGTATTCGGAGTTGCGGGCCCTTGCGGGGAGTTTCTTCGCGCAGCAACTGCCCGGCCACACGCTGCAGCCGACGGCGCTGGTGCACGACGCGTATCTGAAGATGGTGGGATCGCTGGATTCGAACAACGCGACGAAGCCGTCATACCGCAATCGCGGGCACTTCTTCGCGATTGCGGCCAAGGCGATGCGGCAGATCCTGACCGATCACGCACGGCGGCGCATGGCGGTGAAGCGCGGCGGCGTCGAGGCCACGCGCATCGACCTCGACGAGGACATCGCCAGCGAACGTGAGCGATCGGTCGATCTGCTGCAACTCGATGAAGCGATGTCGCGCCTGGCGCAACTGGATGCGCGCAAGGCCCACGTGATCGAACTGCGCTTCTTTGGCGGTCTGACCAACGAGGAGGTGGCGGATGTGCTGGACGTTTCGCGTGCGACCGTCGCCGACGACTGGACGGTGGCGCGGGCATGGCTGCGGGCCGAGATGACGCGGTAGTCAGGGGCACGGCCCGCTCGCGTCAGTCTTCGGTCGTGCCGTACGCGGTCGGCAGATACACGAGCGTCAGCTTGTCGCCAAATGTGCTGATGTTGCTGTCGAGCGCTTGAGCGATGAGGCGAAACGTATGCGCCCCGGCGGTAACGGGGAAGACCCGGTGCGCATCCACGTTGCCGTCGGCGCCATTGACCAGCGCAAATGCCTCACGATGCTCGATGGCAGGCAGATTGGTGTCGGTGGAAATGCCCATCACAACGTTCTTGGTCGTGGTGTCACTGGTGCTGAAGCCTCCGGTGGCGATGGCAAGCACAAAGCCGTCGTCCGGACAGGTGATGATTCGTGTGGCGATGACCGTGACGGTGTTCGCGGCCAATGTGACGCCGGTGGTGGTGAAATTGATGTCGTTGGCGATGCCGGGTTCGGCGAACATTTCGGCAGGCGAAATCGAGCTGCTCGGAAGCACGACCGTCGTATCGGTCGCGGGCCCGGCGACGTGCAGACGACCCGTAGGCGTAGGCGTGCCGATGCCGACATTTCCGGCCGCGTCGATGCGCATGCGCAGCGTGCCAAGCGTCGACAGCGACATGCCGGCATCGCCATAGGCGATCTGGCCTTCCACCGTGCCACTGAAATGGGTGAAATCGATCGATCCGAATTGCGTGCCGTTGATCGCGCTGCGGCGAAGATCCAGCACCGAGCCGTTGGGCTCGAGCGTGCTGTTGACCAGAAGCCTAGCGGAATTATCGCGAACTTCGAGCGTGGCGTCGGGTGATGTCGTGCCGATGCCGACATCCCCGGCCGCGGTAATCGTCATGCGCGGGTCGTTGGTGTCGGTGCGGAACTGCAGACCATTGGCGTTGCCGGTGGAGTTGAACAGGATTCCACCGGCAGTCGCTCCGTTGGTCGGGTTGCCGAAGAGGATGCCGGATTCATTCGCGTCCGGTGCGAGAAGATTGAGGTAGTTTGCGGCGTTACGCTCGAGAGCGACGGTGGAGTTGCCGTGGGCGGTGACCGCTCCAGCCGTGCCTTCGCGCACGTGTAGCGGGGCGCCGGGTGCCGTCACTCCGATGCCGACATTGCCTTGTGTATACACCGCGTTGAGTCCGTTGAGTGTGAACGGCGACGCGCCGGCCGGCCCTACCGGCCCCTGCGGACCGATGGCACCCGTCGCGCCAGGGGGGCCAACTGGGCCCGTGTTGCCTTGCGGACCTTGTGGTCCTGCAGGCCCGGTCGCGCCAGTGGTACCGGCTGGGCCTGCTGGGCCTGTTGCCCCACCGGTCCCTGCGGGCCTGCCGGGCCCGTATTGCCGCTCAGCGCGAAGAGCGCATAAGGAGTGGGCTTGATCTCTTGACGCGGCACGAGGGTCGTGAAAGTTCCCGATCCGGCAGGCGAGCGCACATCAATCTCCACGAATCTCGCCGAGCCCGTGAAGGCGGTGGTGCCGAAGTCGAGATCGACGGAAAAGCCTCCATCGCTGTCGGGAGTCAGTGTCGCCGGCAATTCTCCGTTGATCTGGCTGCCCCCGGTCAGCGCATCGAAAAGCCGGAATTTGAAATCGGTGGACACGGTTACAGCATTGCCGCCCAGGCGCAGCGTGCCCTGATAGGTGAACGCCGTTCCAACCGGCGCTTGGGCGCTTGCCGAGGCGGCGGCGACGCATATCAAGGTTGCGGCTACCCACTGTTTCCATGTCGCGCGATGAATGGTGGAGCATGGGCTCGATTGGTCATTGGTCATGCACGGATTCCCACGACGCGCGGCACGTTTCGACGTGACCAGGATCGGCTGCCGGGGAACCGTCGAACGAGGGGATGTGGAGCTGTCGCGACGATCGGATTGCATCATGACTCTTGCCTCCAAACGCGAGACGCGAAGCCACGCCAGGCGCATGCCTGGAGTCGCACCCGCTGAGTCATCAATGCGAAGTCGCCGGTTCGGACGGATCACCAAATGGGTACAACGCCAAGAAGGAGGCCGCTACCCCGACCCTGGCGGCTGCTAACGGTTTGGGGCGTGATGACGGTGTCGTCACGGGCACGGCCGCCACGGTGGGAAACGCCTGTGACGCATGACGCAACTCCAAGTGAAAATGCGCAGCACACCGTGGCTGCGCATTCTCAATGCGACGTCTTTCATGCCGCCCGGCGAGTGGCCGCGATTCCGAGCCTGTGTTACGGGCAGGCCCCCCAAGTGGTGATGACCGCGAGCAGGTCATTGACATCGACCGCGCAGTTGCCGGCCGGGGCCGGGGCGACATCGGCAGCGCAGGGCGTCGCCGGGCACAATGGGCACGGGCCCCACGTGGTCACGACAGCCAAAAGGTCGTTTACGTCCACGACCTGGTCATCGTTGGTGTCGGCCGGGCAATTCAGCGGGACGGGCGTTCCTTCGATGATGCCGGCCGCCACCGCGCTCTCGCCTGCGGGCGTCCACTCGCAGGGATTGCCGTTGCAGATGGACATCATGCCCGAGTCGTTGGCCGCCCAGCACCACACTCCATCGATGAACGGACCGCTGTTGGACTGGGCCATGATCCAGTAGTTGACGCCCGCATGCAGCACGGGATGGAGGGTGGAGGTCACCACTTCGAGCACGGGATCCCAGCCCACGGTCGAGACCTGGAACGTCCATTGCTCGAGAATCACGTCAGCGGGGATGCTGCCGGCCTTGGGATCGTCGGTTCGCAGCGTGAGGGTTACCGTCGGATGGCCGCCGGTGTCATCGTTGTTCATGAACCACACCTTGACGACATCGAGCGTGAAATCAGCGGCAGGCGTGAAGCGCAGTGCCACTGACTGTTCGGTGAACACGTCGAAGCCGGTGAGGCCGAAGAACCCGCCGAAGGGGGTGTTGGTCTGGTAGACAACATCGCCGGCGGCGGGCGCGATGAAGGTCAGGCCGGTGGCGAGCGCGGCAGCAGACATCACGAGCGCGCGGCTGGTTGAAGCGAAACGGGACAGTCGAGACATCTTCATTCACCTTTATGTGGCGCCCGACTGGACGTTGGATCGGGCAGGCTCGGAATGGCAGTGGTCAGGGCACGACAACTGTGGAACCTGAGGCCAAGGCGGGACATTAACTCCGAGTTCGATTTGAGTCAAGGAAGTTTCAGGGAAACTTTTCTGACACTTCTGTTGCGGATGTCCATGTAGCGCGATAGGATGGCATGCAAGCGGTCGAACTAAGATCCGTGATCGAGACGTAAACCATGGCCATTCAAGACGTTACACAACATGGCGCCACGGCGGTCGAGGTTGATATATCGTCCGCAGGACGCGAGTTGGCCAGGTCTCTTGGATCGGTTCTTGAGGCCGCGGGCCCAAACGAGGGCCCCGTCGAACTGGCACGCACGCTGGGAATCGACAAGGTTCTGGCCAGCCGAGCCCTGAAGGCCACGCGCAATCGCGATCCCATGGCGGTGGTCTTCCTCGCGCCCGGCCCCGAGCCGCTGCGACGCGTGCTCAAGGCCGCGGCTCGCAAGGGCGTCAAGTCCACGCTGCTGCAGGATGCCGAGCGGGCGGTCGAGCAGTTCGATCGCCTGATCCGCCAGCATGCTGGCGACCGCAGCGCGCTCGACGCCATCATCTCATCCTGGCTGCCCGAGGCCCGGGCCGAGTTCGAACTTCGCCGCAAGCAGTCGGCGTTCAAGGCCATCAGTCAACTCAAAGGCGCGGTGGCGGATGTGAGCATGGCGACCGTCATGCTCTATCCGTCAGCCGACGGTGAGCATCTCGACGTCGTGTGGGTGTCGGGCCTCCTCGGGCTGCATCGCCTGCGCCCTGGCGCGGCGGTGAAGTTCGCGACGCGCCGGCTGGCCGGCGGCGATCAGCCGCGCAAGCCGATGACGCTCGATGGCCACAGCGTCGATGACCTGGAAGGCGTGCGCCTCGATGAATACTGCTCATCGCCTCCGCCGCGGCTGAACATCCAGCGCGCCGGCGAAGTCGTGCACTACACGCTGGCGGGCGACGCGTTCGGGCCGCGCTCGGCGGTGGACCTGGTCTTTGCCGAGGTCAACCGCTCCGAGATGCCCCGCTTCGTGCCCAAGGCATCTGGCCGGCGCGGCTACGTCTTCGCCGAGATCTCCACGCCGGTGAAGACGCTGCACTTCGATGTGCTCGTGCACCGGGATGTCTATCCGCACAGCGATCCGGAGCTGTTCATCTACGACACGTCGCTCGACGGCGTGGCCAACATCAACGATCCGGCCCGCGACATCGACCGGCTCGACCTTCTGGAGTCGATTCAGAATCTGGGAACGGGCCCGTCGCGCTGGCGCAGCGCCGATGTGCCCGACTACGCCGTGCTGATCCGCGATGTCTGCCGGCGGCTGCGCTGGGATGAAATGGCCTTCCGCGGCTACCGCTGCCGCGTCGATTATCCGATCTACGGCTCGCAGATCGCGATGGCGTTCAAGCCGCCGGAGGCGTAATCAACGTCAATTCTGCGGCGTGATGACGCCGGTGATCGGCTCGGCCGCTCGCGGCTGGGCTGCGCGATAGTCCTCGTCCACGGCCGCCGCCACAGTCGCGGCGATCTCCGCCTGGAGCACCGCGTGCGCCTCGTCGCCGTCGCCACGGGCCTCGCCTGTCGCCGGGGTGTCGGGACCGAGGGCCGCAATCCAGATGAAGCGCGACTCCGGCACCTTCTCGCCGTGATCGCGCCATTCCGTGAGCCCGCTGCCGCGGCCGTGATCGCACGCGATAATGAGCGTCGTGTTGTCGCGATACTGGTCCATCGATTGAAGCGTTTGCCACAGGCGTTCCATCATGGCGTCGGTCCTGTGGGCCGACTGCAGGTAGAGGTCGTACTCGCCTTCGTGTGCGAATTCATCGGTCTCGCCGAAGGTCAGCCACAGCGCGCGCGGTGCATGCCGTTTCAAGTACTCCAGGGCGGCGTTGAAGGTGATCGCGTCGTCCGGCTCACCCGCCCAGCGGCGCGGCGATTGTGACTTCAACTCGTTGAGAAGCCTGGCGCGCTCGCTGAGCGAGCCGTCATCAGGCACGGGTTCCCAGCCGCTGTTGACGAAGAAGCCGCAGCGCTCGCGGTTGATGATCCACGCGACGGTGTCCCACGCGCCGAACGCCGCGACCCTGCCCTTGAAGCCGGGCCGCGTGTTGAGCCACTCGAAGACGGAAACGTTGGGATTGGGTTTCTGATCGTTGGAATCGATGCGCGGGTCTGCGAAGCCGCAGATCATCTCGCTGTAGCCGGGATAGGAGAAGTTGAACGTGTTGGAGACGCGCGCGACGCTGCCTTTGGCCTGGTTGCCGATGAGCTGGCCTTTGCCGGCGATCGTGCGCCAGAAGAACGGCATGAGGGCCTCGCGCCGGGCCTCGGGCGTGTCGCGCCAGAACGCTGCGCGCAGCGACTCGACATCGTCGACCTTGCCGATGTCCTTGTCGATGAGCGCCGCCTCGGCCCCGCTGAAGACCTCCTGCCAGCGCAGGCCATCGACCAGCACGAGGAGGACGTTGCGTTCGCGCCGCGATGCAGCCTGCTGCGCGGGGGCCGGCGCCGGCGCGGTCGCCTGGCGCGACGCCAGCAATGGGGCCAGCGCGGCGGAGAGGACCAGCGCCGCAGTCAGGCATGCGAATGGGAGACGTCCAGCGAATGCGCATCGAATCATGCGCGCGAGCCTACCGCGCCTTCACTGCTGTGGCGACGGATCACTGCATGCCGACCGCGCCGCTCGTGCCGTTGCCGTTCTTGTTGGCGACGCCGCTGCCAAGCACGCCCAGTTGCCGGTACTTCTCGATGTACTTGGCGTACAGCGTCTTCTGCCGCGAGCCGAGGTCGATGCGCCGGCCATCGATGAATGCGATCAGCGTGTCGCTGGTGATTTCCAGCGGATCGCCGGTCGTGACGATGAGCGTCGCGCTCTTGCCGGCTTCGAGCGAACCGAGTGCGGCGCCCTGGCCGATGATCTGGGCCGCGTACAGCGTGACCGACTTGAGGGCCTCGTCCCTGTCCAGGCCGTAGGCCGCGGCTGTGGCCGCCATGTGATTGAGGTTGCGGTCGTGAGCCGCTTCGCCGCCGGCGGTGATGCAGAAGCGAACGCCCGCTTCCTTCAGCCGGGCGGGCAGGGTGTAGCCGGCGTCATAGCCTTCGTAGCGCCGCGCGGCCATGCGATGCGTGCCGGTGATGATGACGGGGATGTCATGCTTGGTCAGCAGCGCCGCGCAGCGATCGGCGCCGGTGCCGCCAACGATGACGATCTTGACGTTGCGACGAACGCTCCACGCCACGGCCGATTCGATCTGGCCGGTGGATGCAGCGCTGACGAAGATCGGCTTCTCGCCCTTGATGATCGGGCGCAGCGCTTCGAACTTGAGATCGGTCGAGACGTCGGGATTGGTCTCGCGGGCCTTGAAATAGGCGTTGGCGTCGTCGAGCAGTTTGTCGATGGCTTCAATGTCCTGGTCGGCGTTGCCGCCGGTGTCGCCGCCGCCGCGCCGGCCGCC